>LULJ01000089.1_pt1 | contig 31359 bp, 33 predicted proteins | sample 728171 | NCBI WGS metagenome assembly LULJ01 (sample SAMN03860292, study PRJNA289734) | marine metagenome | biome: seawater column; feature: ocean; material: water; isolation source: Red Sea water column Station 169 - depth 25m | place: Saudi Arabia: Red Sea | collected 2011-10-15 | depth 25 m
AATTGGGGTTCACTTCATTAATTTAATTTGATTGCCCAAATTAGAACAATTTAGTATTTTTATATTGTAGTATGCACAAACAAACAATTGCTTTGATTGATGATGATAGAAACATCCTGACAAGCCTCAGTATAGCTCTAGAAAAAGAGGGTTTTAAAGTCCAAACATATATAGATGGTGAGAGTGCATTAATTGGATTAACAAGGACTCCGCCTGATCTAGCAATCATTGATATAAAAATGCCAAAGATGGATGGAGAAGAATTATTAAAAAAATTAAGAAAAAAAACTTCATTGCCAGTGATATTTTTAACTTCTAAAGATGACGAGATAGATGAATTGTTAGGACTAAAGTTGGGGGCAGATGATTTTGTCAAAAAATCTGGAGGTTTTTCAATAAAAGTATTAATTGAGAGAATTAGAGTTCAACTGAGAAAAAAAGATACAAAAGATACTATTGAAGAGAATAAGAGTATTATATCTCACGGAAAATTAAAATTAGATCCTTCGCAATTAGAATGTGAATGGAATGGCAAACAATTACCTGATAAATTAACTACTACAGAATTCCTACTTGTTAAAGAATTGGCAAAAAGACCTGGTATTATAAAAGAAAGAGCACAATTGATGGATATTGCTTACAGAGAGGACACAGTTATTGAAGATCGTACTATTGATAGTCATGTAAAGAGAATAAGAAAAAAATTTAAAAAGGTTGATCCAGATTTTTCAGCTATTGAAACCAGATATGGAAGTGGGTACAGGTGGAATGTTAGCTAATGCTAAGCAACTTTCTTAAAAATTTGTCCATATTAAAAAAATTTTTATTTATAAATTTTATTTTCTTTACAATAATTGGATTATTTACATTTATATATTTAGAAAATGTTCAGCCAAATTTAATAAAGAAAAAATCTTCTAATCATATAGAAATTATAAATAATACTATTGATAATCTTAATAGACTTAACGTCAGATTTATTGAGGAAGATATAAGAAAATTTTTACTTTCTACAAGATTTCTCTTCCAAAATTTAGATAGAGTTATTTTTTTTGATAATGAATTAAACTTAGTTGGAGACACAGATACTTTAGATCTTGACCCAAGATCATTTTCTACAAGATTAGATATAGTGGAATTGGATATGTTGAACGAAGATAAAACAAAAGAAATTAAAGAGGATAAGAATACAAATGTGGGTAGTAAAAATGATGTATCACTAAAAGATATCTTGTCTAATTATGTTGAGACCAAAAATTACGGAATACCATTAACGTTTACTGAAAATGAATTTAATAAATTTAAATTAACAACTATTAAAAATGTAATGAAAAACGACAAAAATATTGGATATTTAGCAATTAGCGAAAATGCAAATGATATTAAAGCTGCCATCGATGAAAGAAAAACATTTATTATCAGAACAGCTATTGCTGTTGGAATAGTAATTTTAATTTTTTCATTTGTTTTAAATAGATATTTTTTGAAACCAATAAAGAATTTGGTTACTTATACAAAAACGATTAAGGAAAAAAATTCAAAAATAACAAACATTGAGAACTTAAAACTCAGGAACGATGAACTCGGATTACTCTCCAGTTCTCTAGATGATATGACTTTAGAATTACAAAAAAGAATTTCGCAAGCTGAAAATTTTTCAACAGATCTTGTGCATGAAATCAGAAATCCATTAGCCTCTCTTAAAAGTGCATCAGAGATCCTACAAGATACAAACGATATAGATCAAAGAGTGAAATTAGTAAATATCTTAAGTCATGATGTCCAGAGAATAGAGAGACTAATCACAGATTATTCTCAAATGCTAAAAGATGAGGTGGCCTTAAGTAAGGAAAAGATAAAAAAATTAGATATTGAACCTCTTATAAAGTCTGTTGTTGATGATTTTAATAATATTTACAAAGTAAAAAGAGGAATAGAAATTTCTTATGAAAATGATGGAAAGAAAAACTATTTTATCAATGGAATTGAAAATAGAATAGAACAAATAATTGCAAATCTTTTAGATAATGCAATATCGTTTAGTGAGGATAACAAAACTATAACTGTAAAAGTATCACAATTGGAGGATAAAAAAATTTATATTGATATTTTAGATGAAGGGAACGGATTTAAAGAGAAAGATACTAACAAAATTTTCAAGAGATTTTACAGTAATAGACCAGATAAATTTGGCCAACATTCTGGTTTAGGATTGAATATTGTTAAAAATTTAGTTGATCTGCACAATGGATCCATTAAAGCATCAAATCGAACTGACAAAAAGGGCGCAAGAATGGAAGTCATTTTTCCGATGTTATAAAGTTCTATTGATTAATTAAAACTTTGTTGTTAGAAGATCCACAACATGGCAGATTTTAAAGTTAAAGATATATCTCAAGCAGAATTTGGACGTAAGGAAATCTCAATAGCTGAAAGCGAAATGCCTGGATTGATGGCATTAAGAGAGGAATATAAAGGGAAATCTCCCCTTAAAGGAGCAAAGATTATTGGTTGTTTGCACATGACTATTCAAACAGCAGTCTTGATTGAAACATTAGCCAATTTAGGTGCAGAAGTAAGGTGGTCATCGTGCAATATTTTTTCTACTCAAGACCATGCAGCTGCTGCTATAGCTAAAGCAGGAATACCTGTCTATGCCTGGAAAGGCGAGACAGAAGAAGAATATCTATGGTGTATTAAACAAACAATCATAGGAAATAAAGATTGGAAACCAAACATGCTTTTAGATGATGGTGGTGATCTCACTGCAATAATGCATAAAGAATATAAAGATTTATTAAAAGATGTTAAGGGTGTTTCTGAAGAAACTACTACTGGAATCAAAGCGCTTAATAAAATGGAAAAAGACAAAATACTTCTAGTTCCAGCCATAAATGTTAATGACTCTGTCACAAAATCAAAATTTGATAATCTTTATGGTTGTAGAGAAAGTTTAGTTGACGGAATACGAAGGGCAACAGATGTAATGATGTCTGGAAAAGTCGCTATAGTTGCAGGCTTTGGTGATGTGGGAAAAGGTAGCGCCGCTTCACTTAGACAGAGTGGTGCTAGAGTCTTAGTTACCGAAGCAGATCCAATTTGTGCATTACAAGCTGCTATGGAAGGTTATGAGGTTGTTTTAATGGAAGATGCTATAGGTCAAGCAGATATTATCGTTACAGCTACAGGTAACAAGGATATTGTTACTGCTGATCATATGAGAGAAATGAAAGATAGAGCAATACTGTGTAATATTGGTCATTTTGATAATGAAATTCAGGTTGATGCATTAAAAAATTATAAATGGACAGAGATTAAACCTCAAGTCCATGAAATCGAATTACCAAGTAAAAAAAGGATAATTCTTTTAGCAGAGGGCAGACTAGTCAATTTAGGATGTGCAACTGGTCATCCAAGCTTTGTGATGAGTGCATCATTTACCAATCAAGTAATTGCACAAATAGAACTTTGGAACAATCACAAAAATTATGAAAATAAAGTATATGTCTTGCCAAAACATTTAGATGAAAAAGTTGCTACTCTACATTTAAAGAAAGTTGGTGCAAAGTTAACTAAACTATCTAAAGATCAAGCAGACTATATAAGTGTCGGCGTTAATGGTCCATTCAAACCAAATGCCTATCGCTACTAACAGTGATAAAATAATTTTAAACTCTGAAAAAGACACCAAAGAATTCGCTAAGAATTTTTCGAATAAAGTTAAACCAAATTATATAGTTTTTGTATACGGTGAAATGGGAGTGGGCAAAACTACGTTTATTAAATATCTCGTGAATGCTTTTCAACAAAAGAATAAAGTAAAAATTACAGAGGTGACAAGCCCTACATTTAATCTTTTAAACCAATACGATGTGAATAAATTTGTCGTAAATCATTATGATTTATTTAGGTTAAAAAATGATGGTGAATTAAAGAGCCTGGGTTTATTTGAAGATAATCTAAATACAATTACATTAATAGAATGGCCTGAGATTATTAAAAAAAAACCGGAAAAATTGATAGAATTATTTTTTAAATATGAGGATGATTATCAAAAAAGATCAGTGCAAATTAAAGGTCTAAAACTATAATTTTTGATGAAAAATTTGAAAAAAATAAAGGGTGATGCGTCTTTCAGAAAATTTTACAGAAAAAAAAGTAAAAAAGCTAATTCCATAATAGTACTTGCAAAAAAGGAAAAAATTAAAAATTTAATTATATATGAGGCAATAAATAGAATATTAAATAAAAATAAAATTTTAGCGCCAAAATTAATTAAAGAGAATTACAAAAAAAACTATATAGAAATTCAGGATTTTGGTGACTACACAATATTTAAAACTCTGAAAAGAAAAAAAGTTAATAAATTTTTATATTTTAAAAAAATAATAGATTTATTGATTAGGATACAATTAATAAAGAATAGAAGTATAAAAAATTTTAAAAATAAGATTTATCATATTCCTGAATATAACGAAAAAATTTTAATCAATGAGACTAATTTATTTAGCAAATGGTATGCAGAGGAAAATCTAAAAAACTCTAAAAAAAAAACTTTTTCAAAAAAATTTAACAAAGTAATTAAGGAATTAATATCAAAATTGAGTTTAAAAAATAATGTGTTTGTCCATAGAGATTTTCATGTATCAAATCTTATGTTAGTCAGGAATGAAATAGGAGTTATAGATAGTCAAGATGCTTTAATCGGAAATAAGGCATACGATTTAGCATCTCTAATTGACGATGTAAGATTTAAGACATCAAAATCATTTAAAAAAAAAGTTTATGATCACTACCTTAAAAAACAAAAAAATTTGATAAAGAATAAATTTAAAAATGATTTTGAAATATTATCAGTTTTAAGAAATCTTAAGATAATTGGAATTTTTACACGTTTATCTTTGAGAGATGGAAAAAAAAAGTATATTAAATTAATTCCATATACATGGGAATTAATAAATATGCGTATTAAAGAAAACAAAGTATTCTTTAATTTAAAAAGTTTACTAAGTCAAAATTTTGAAAAAAAAATTAAATGAGAATTAGAACTGCATTAATATTATGTGCAGGTTTTGGTAAAAGACTGAATCCCCTAACTCTTGAAACTCCAAAACCTCTGCTGAAAATCAAAGATACTACAATTTTAGAAAACTGTATTAATGTAATTTCCAAACTTGGTATAAAAAAGATTCTTATAAATACATTTCACCTTGGAGATCAAATAAATGAATTTATTAAAATGAAAAATTTTGAGGTAGATATTGAGATTAAAGAAGATGGAAAGAATATTTTGGATACAGGCGGTGGTATAATGAATTTAGTGAAAAATACTACAGATCAAGATTTTTTAGTTTTTAATCCTGATACTTTGTGGAACTATAAACATGTTAATGAAATAAATAAAATGCAAGATTTTTATTTTTCTAATAAATTGAGTTGCATTCTTTTAGTTGCAGATAAGAAACTAAGTTTTGATAAGAGCTTTAATGGAGATTTTAAATTAAAAGATAATCTATTGCAAAAAGGTGAAGATAATAATTTTATTTATATTGGTTGTAAAATTTTCAATAAAAGTTTGTTTGAAAATTACGTTTTAAAAAATTTTTCAATTTTAGAATTATGGAAAGAATTACGAAACAAGAATCAACTTAATGGATATGAAAGTACAAATAAATTCTATCATTTAACTAATTTAGAGACTTTCAAAAAACTAAAAGATCTTTAGCCCTCTCTTTATCAAGATACTCACATTTTGTGATTTTCAAATTATTGTCTAACTCTATCAATAAAGGATTTCCTGTAGGTATTTCTAGATTTGAAATCAGATTATTATCTAATTCAAAAAGTTTTTTGCATAAAGCTCTAATAGAATTGCCATGGGCTGAAATTAAAATGTTAGTATCTCTCAATTTTTCTTGGATTTCTTCCTCAAAAAATTTGACGACTCTATCGTAAGTATCTTTTAAAGACTCTGTGCTTGGAATAAGCTCCTCTGGAACATCTTTGTAAGTACTTATGTTACTAGGATGGTGTGGACTTTCTTTACTTAGGGCATCTGGTTTCATATCCCAAGATCTACGAAACTCGTGTACTTTTTTTTCACCAATTTTTTTTGCCATTTCTATCTTATTTAAGCCAGTAAGAGCTCCATAGTGTCTCTCGTTAAGCTGCCAGGCAGATTTAAATTCTTTTTCATCATTTAAAATTTCTTTTATAATTTTTAGGGTATGTTTTGCTCTTAATTGAACAGATGAATAATAGTAGTTTATTTTAAGGTTTTGTTCCTTAATAAGTTGACCCGCTTTTTTAGCCTCAGATTTTCCTGTTTCTGTAATATCTACGTCAACCCATCCTGTAAATTTTTTCTCAAGATTCCAAGTACTTTGTCCATGTCTTACAAGAATTAAAAAACTCATATTATATTTTTAAAATATATTTATAAATAAAACTATATAATTAATGATAAAATTTTTTTCTAAATATAAAATAATTTTTTACTTTCTGAACTTTTGTCTGATTTTTTTATATATTTTTCCAGGTAGTTTGATTGGTTTTTTTCTACATGGTGATATTAAAATGCAACCTCAAATAACACGTGACTTTATAATATCATCGAATCATTTTTATGTCTTCATTTTGTTATCAATGGTAGGTTTTTTTACCTTTTATAAATTTAACGAAACTAAAATATTAATAATCTACTTGCTCGTATTATCAATAATTCTAGAAGTTTTTCACCTATTAATACCTGAAAGAAGTTTTCAATGGCAAGACCTTTTCGGAAATATATTTGGAGTGATAGTTGTAATTTTCATTAAGAAAATTATAAATAAATATGGCTTATTTAAAAAATAAATTAATTATTTTATTTTTTTTTTTGTTAACAAGTTGTTCATCAATTCCATCAAACACTTCAAATAGTTGCTCAATATTTAACGAGCGATATCTTTGGTATAAGCACACAAAAAATGTTGAAAAAAAATGGGGCACTCCGATTTATATTCAACTTGCAATTATAAAAATGGAGTCAGACTTCGATTGGTTAGCAAAACCTGCAAGACAAAAAATTTTTAAAGTTATTCCTTATAAAAGACCATCAAGTTCATTCGGTTACTCACAAGCCGTTAAAGGAACATGGGAGCAATATAAAAAAGAGACTGGAAATAAATTAGCCACAAGAGCAAGATTTAAAGATAGTGTAGACTTTATTGGTTGGTATACAAATAAAACTGAAAAAATTTTAAAAATTTCAAAAAAAGATGCTTTCAAGCAGTATCTTGCTTACCATGAGGGCTGGGGGAATTTCAAACATTACAGAAAGAATAAGAAGGTAATTGGATTAGCTAAAAAAGTGGAAAAACAAGCTGGTCTTTATAAAAGACAATTATTAGAGTGCAGTAAATCTCTTAATAAAAATAAATATATTATTTTTTAGATAATTCTTTTTTTAATTCTAAATCAACTTCATCTATTCTCTTTGTATTTTTAGCTAAAGCTAAGTACATTGACGGAGTAATATATAATGTAAAAAATGTAGAAATAATCATTCCACCTAGAATAGTTGAACCCACAGCCAGTCTTGAACCCTCACCAGCACCCGGTCCAATATTTCCTATAACTAATGGCATCATTGCAATCATAGTACTTAAAGATGTCATGATGATTGGTCTAAACCTTACTGAGCATGCCTCTTTTATCGCTGACTCAATATTTTTGCCTGTAGTTCTTATTCGATTGGCATAATCGACTATTAAAATACTATTTTTTGTAGAGATACCTATAAGAATGATGAGAGCAATTTGAGAAAAAATATTCACAGAGCTGTTTAAAAATAATATGAAAACTAATCCACCAAATATTGCTAGTGGAACGGTTAAAATAATTATAAATGGATGAATAAAAGAATTAAAGGTTGCAGCCATTACCAAATAAGCAGTTAGTAAAGATAAAATAAATATTATAAACAATTCATTACTTGTCTCTTTAATTTCCTCAGATTTTCCTTTCCAGGTAATTTGATTTTTTGGGGCTAAATTTTTCATTACATCTTCAAAAAATCTTATTGCTTCAATTAATGTGTAGCCTTCATTAATATTTGCAGATATTGTTACTGCTCTTTGTCTGTTGTACCTTGATAATTCTTTTGCAGAGCCTTCCTCTTTAAAGCTTACTAAATTTGCAAGTGAGATTAGTTTTCCCGTAGTGTCGGAACGTACAAATATCTTTGAAACTCCCTCTTTATTTCTCCTATCTGACAAATATTGTTGGACAATAATTGGATATTCTCTACCTAATTTATTAAAAGTAGTAATTCTCTTGCCACCATAAAGAGTTTCTAGAGTTTCTCCAATAGCTTTTGTGGAGACCCCAAGATCTTTAGCTTTATTTTTATTAATTATTAATTTTACCTCGGGTTTATTTCTATTGTAATCAGATTCAATTCTTGAGAGGTTTTTGTTAGATCTAATTTTTCGAATTATTTGTGTTTGAATTTCTTCGAGTTCTTCGTAGCTGTTACCATAAATAACCATTTGCACTGGCTTATTGTAATTAGAAACTCTTATTGATTGGGGAGATATAGGAAAAGCCAGGGCTTGGGGGAGAGTAACAATTTTTCCAATTGCCTCTCTTAAGATTGTTTGTTGTCCTTTTTCTCTTTTTTTCCAATCATCTAAAAGAGCAATTATAATAAAACTATTAAATGAGTTTGCTGAATTTCCAAATCCAGGAACTCGCATAATAAATCTTGAGTAAGGACTATCCTTAGATTGTAAAAGTGGTATTAACCTAGCCTCAACTTTTTGCGCCTGTTCTTGTGTATATTCAAAAGAGCTTCCCTCATCAGTGGCTCCTATAATTAAATAAGCACCGCGATCTTCCATAGGCAATAATTCCTTTTTTGAAAAACTAAATAATAAGATAGAAGAAATAATTATGAAGACTATAAAAATACCAACCAATTTAGTTTTGTGAACAATAATATCTAAAGTTTCTCTGTAAAATTTAGCAAAATTTAAAAAAACTTTCTCAAATTTTTGTATAAAAATTTTCTTTGAGCTTTTTTTATTTAAGAATTTACTAGCAAGCATTGGTGACAGTGTTAATGCTACAAAAGATGAAATTACTATTGAAAATGACAATGCAATTGCAGTTTCTCTAAATAATGTCCCAGAAATTCCCTCAATAAATATTAGCGGAAGGAACACAGCAACCAAAATTAGTGTTGTTGCGATTATTGCAAATGATATTTGTTTAGATCCTTTGTAGGCTGCAACAAGCGGTGTTTCTCCATTTTCTATTCTTCTATATATCGCGTCTGTCATGATTACAGAGTCATCCGTAATTATGCCTATGGCCAATATAAAACTTAAAAGTACAAAAATATTTATTGATAGACCAAAAATATAAAGACCTAAAAAAGAGGCTATTAAGCTTACCGGAAGTGCAATAGCTGGCACAACTACAGCTTTGAGATTTCCCAAGAATAAATAGATTATTAAAACAACCAAAACAAACGCTATAACCAAGGTTTTGTATACTTCCTCAATTGCAGCCTCCACATAATTAGCTCTATTAAATGAGACTCTTAAATCTAGTTCTTCAGGCAAAGATTTTCTTACTTCAATTATCTTTTTTTTAATATTCTTTGAAAGCTCAACTGTTGATGCACCACTTCTTGCATAAATACCAATCCCAACAGTTTTCAAATTTATTTGATCTTTAGTTTGAGCTTTGAAAAGAGTTTTTTCTGAAACAGGTCCAAATTCAATATTTGCAATATCAGATAATAAAATAACTTTATTATTAGTTTTTTTTATCGGTAATTGTTTAATAGAATCTATATCATTATAGGATTTGTCTAAATTAAGCGTTAGATCAATGTTATCTGCCTCAAGAGTTCCAGCTGGAAGACTAATATTCTCTCCCCGCATTGCAACTTCAACTTCATTTATTGTTAGATCATTTGCCGCCAGTTTAATCGGATCAATCCAAACTCTAATACTTAATTCTCTTAGACCACCAACTAATATTCTTCCAACATTTTTTACACTTGAAAATTGATCTACCAAATATCTTTTCGCATAATCTCCTAATTCAAGATCACTCCAAGTAGACGAGGACAAGGATAACCACATTGTTGTTGTAAAACCTGCAGCTCTTTTTAATATCTGTGGAGGTTCTGACTCTGTAGGTAAATTATCAACAACTCTTGCAACTCTTTCTCTAATATCATTTGCAGCGTTATCCAAATTTATACTTGTGTCAAACTCAACATTTATTGTGCTCCTGCCATTTTCAGATTTAGAATCTATGTTCTTTATTCCTTCAGCACCCCCTATTACATCTTCAATAACTTGAGTAACTTCTTGATCTATTATTGACGCTGATGCTGAGTTATAATTTACTTGTACTTGAACTACAGGTGGTTGAATACCATCAGGAAGTTCTCTAACTGGTAATTTCCAAAATACAAATAATCCAAAAATAATTAGTATTAGGGACATTACCCATGATACCGCAGGTCTTTTTATACTTAATTCAGTGATAAACATTTATTTTGTAATAGGTTTGATTTTACCGTTGGGTCTAACTTTTTTAAGGCCCTCAGCTACAACAGTTTCTCCTTCATCAAGTCCAGAGATTATCTCAATATTTCTATTACTTCTTAATCCTGTCTTTACCTCAGTTTTATTAGCAATATTTGAACCATTAATTTTATAAACATATGATTTATCACCTTCAATCATCACGCTCGTATCGGGCACGCTTAATGAATTTCTTAAGTTAAATTTTATACTAACCTCCAACAATGAGCCTGAAATTAATTCTTGGTTTGAATTATTCACTTTAATTCTAGATAATAAACTTCGTGTGTCTGCATTTATTCTACTTGAAACAAAATCAACTTCTCCAGAAAAAACTTTATCTTTGTAGCTTGATAATTTTACTTCTACTGGAAGTCCTTTTTTTATTGATGCAGAATAACTTTCAGGAATCTTTATATCTGAGTAAATTTCAGAATTATCATCTAGCGTAATAATGAATATGTTATTCGAGACCAAAATATCCTCTGTAAGCCCTGTGTAACCAAGCACACCACCAAACGGTGCAATAATATCTCCACTCTTTAAACTTATTAATTTATCTCCTTTTTTTACAAAATCTTTAAGCTCTAAATCACCTAGGAGGTCGTCTTTTTTAATTTTGAAAGTTTGTGATTTTTTGGAAATTGCGGTGCCAAAAGTTTCAATTCTTTCTGAAAATTCTTTGTTTGTCACCTCTGTAACTATTATTCCAGGAGGAGGTATCTTACTAAATTTTTTTTTAAAATGATTGGCTATTAAAGTTCTTGAAATAATTACAGCTGCAATAACAAGAAAAAATATTAAAATTATTGATATTGTTTTTGTAGATCTTTTCATACTCCTAAATTAATCCGTATTCAGCCCAAGAACCATCGTAAATGCAAGGTAGATATTTATCATTTATTAGGGAATAAGCTAGTGCCAAAACACACGCAGTAACTCCAGATCCACAAGAAAAAACTATATTCTTGTCAACAATATCATTTAAACACGAATGAAAAATTTTTTTAAGTTCATCTACATCTTTAAATGTTTTATCTTCATTTAAACAGGAACTGAATGGTATACAAAAAGAATTCTTAATATTTCCACTTTTTAATCCTTTTCTAGGTTCCGCGACTCTACCCTCAAATCTTTCCCTGCTTCTAGCATCTATAACTTTAAAACTGGGTTTAATTATATTTTGATTTATCATTTTCATATCCTTAACTAATTCTTTTTTTTCTAGGCTCTTATACTTGGATGTATTTATCTTAGGTAAATCAGAGGTAGTTATTCTTATTTCTTTGATCCATTTTTTTAAACCACCATTTAATATATGAACTAATTTTGGATCATGTCCAAAATAAATAAAATTATACCAACATCGACACGAACTTATTACATCAGAGTTGTCATAAATTACTATTTCATCGTTATTTTTAATTCCCATGGCTGAAACAATTTTTTCCCAATCATATTTATCAACCAGCATATGGGGAAGATTTGTTTTTTTGTTTGAATTGGAATCTAAATCAAAAAATATGGAGTTGGGTATATGCTTGGTTTTGTATTCCTCAAAACCATTTCTTTTTGTTAAAGGCATATGCCATGAGCAATCAATAATTTTTACATTATCTAGATTCTTGTTCAACCATTCAGTCTCTACTAATGACATTTATCTTTTTTCCAAATATCTTTGGTGATATTCTTCGGCAACACAATAATTTTTAAGTAATGATATTTTTGTTACGACTCTGCCTGACAATTTTTGATTAACTTCATTTAAAACCTTTTCAGCTATTTCTTTTTGATTATCATTTAAATAAAATATTTCACTCCTATATTGAGTCCCAAAATCAGGCCCTTGAGAATTTAATGTAGTTGGGTCATGAATATCAAAAAATATATTTAAAATTTTTTCGTACGAGATCATTTTTTCATCAAAATCGAGCCTAACAACCTCTGCATGATTAGTTTTTCCTGTACAAACTTCTTTATAGGTAGTTTGTTTGCTATCACCTCCACAATAGCCAACCTCTGTTTTAATTATCCCATCAATTTTACTGAATTTTATTTCAGGTCCCCAAAAACATCCAAGAGCTAAAACTGCTATTTCCATTGATAAAGATTTAAATTAATTTACAAATTATTCGTATGCTAAGTAAAAATCAATTGGGTTTTTTGTACATGTTTATGTCTGTTTGTGCATTTTCATTAATGGACATAATTGTTAAGTGGTCGGTTGATTATCCAATAGGACAAGTTTTATTTTTTAGAGGATTTTTTGGTATACTATTTTATTTTCTCATAATACCTAAAGAGAGACTTCATAATTTTTATTATACAAAAAGGGCTGGTTTACATTTTTTACGTTGTATGTCGGGCCTTGTTGCTTTAGTTGCAATTTTTATAGCTTTAAGAAAATTACCTTTAGCAACCGTTGTTAGTATTTCATTTGCTGCACCAATATTTACAACAATCCTATCAATATTTTTATTAAGTGAAAAAGTAGGGATTTACAGATGGCTTGCAGTAATAGTTGGTTTCATAGGGATACTAATTATTACTGAGCCAGGTATAAGCCAATTAAACATTTATTATGTTTTCCCAGTAATATTTTGTCTAGGTTTATCTTATGTGGCCATTACTTTAAGACAATTATCAACAACAGAACCTGTATGGTTAATTTCTTTTTATTTTTCTTTATCAATTACTTTATTAAGTTTTTTAAGTATTCCACAAGGATGGGTTATGCCAAGTTTGAAAGATTTTATATTTTTATCTTTGGTTGGTATTTTTGGTGGAGTAGCCAATCTATGGCTGGGTCAGTCATATAAATATTCTGAAGTTTCTCTTGTTACCCCATTAAAATATTTAGCTTTATTATTTGCCATAGTCTTTGGTTACTTCATATGGGGAGAGGTGCCCACATATAAAACGCTTTTTGGAGCATCATTAGTAATTATATCTACATTGATTATCTTTAGAAGAGAAATTTATAATAAAAAAATAATCACTTCTAAAACAATAAATGACTAAAGTTCCAAAATATTGGAAAAAGGCAAAAAATTACCTATCAAAAAAAGATAAAGTATTAGCAAAATTAATTAAAAGTTATCAAAGTCCATCAGAAATAATTCTTACTTCTAGAAGAAATATATTTTTTTCCTTATGTAAAAGTATTATTGGTCAACAAATTAGTGTTGCTGCTGCAAACGCTGTTTTCTTAAAATTTAAAAAGAAATGTAATAATAAAATAAATCCAAAGATAGTATCTAAATTAACCACACTTCAATTAAAAAGTTGTGGTCTGAGTCGTCAAAAGGTGTCTGGCATTAAGAATTTAGCAAAAAAGACTTTAAACAAATCTTTTAATCCAAAATTAATAAAAAATATGAATGATGAAGAGGCAATACTTTATCTTTCTCAATTAAAACAAATTGGAAGATGGTCAGCAGAAATGATTTTACTTTTTACATATAACAGATCTAATATTTGGCCTATCCAAGATATTGGCCTTTTAAGAGCAATTTCAAAAAATTACAAAAAAAAATATTTACCACCAGAAAAATTTGTAATGCTTTTAAAGAAAAAATTTTCACCTTATTGTTCTGTAGCAACATGGTATTTATGGAGAAGTATTGATCCAGAACCTATTCAGTATTAAAACCCTCTACTATTTGCATATGTCTAATAGTTGTTTTTCTTGCTAATTCCCAACCAGCTTTGTATTCTTTTGATTCATGACACTTTAATGCTTGTTCGAAACTAGGAAATTCCCAAACCACTGTCCTTAAAAAATCATCACCATCAAAAGTTGTATGTTTTCCTCCTCTAACAAGAGGCAAACCACCATAACTTTTTATTATTGGAGTTACAGTCTCTGCATATTTTTTTAAATTTTCTTGATTATCTACTTTTAAGTATAAACTTATCCAATACGCTTTCATGATTTCTCCTTTTTAAATAATTTCAATTATGATAATAAATTTCATGGCAGAGAAATTGATTATCAGCTTTAATGAGTATACTAAAATAGTTGAAAAACTAGCAATACAAATTCATCAAAAATATAAACCTACAGTATTGGTTGGCATTATGAGAGGAGCAGCTCCAATCATTGACATTTTGTCTAGAATTTTGAAACTACCTATCGCATACATTGTCATTCAAAGTTATTCAGGTGAAGGCATGGAGGATCAACAAGGCCAATTGATGTTTGCAAGAGAAATAAGCTCTTTAGCTAGTAATGAAGATTTTAACAAAGTGCTTTTAATTGATGATCTCTCTGACACTGGATTGACATTAAACAAAAGCATCGAATGGCTAAAAAATTATGGCCCCACAAAAGATTATATAAAAGAGGTAAAAACTGCTTGTTTATGGAAAAAAAAATCTTCAACTTTTGAACCCGATTTTTGTCCTATAAGACTAAATTCAGATCCATGGATCGTCCAACCTACTGAACATTACGAAGAATTATCAATTGAGGAAATATTAAAACAAAATAAATAGGGCTAGTAAAAACTAGCCCTATCTTATAAATGTTTAGCCAACAACAAAACTTATAACACTTAAAACTGCTATTAACCATATAGCTGGTGAAGTAGTTGAAAACTTACCAGTGAATATTTTGATTAAAGCGTAAGACACAAATGCTAAGGCAATACCATTGCTTATACTATAAGTTAAAGGCATAGTTATCATGGCAAGAATAGCCGGGGCAGACTCTGAAACATCGTTCCATTCAATATCAGTTATATTTCTAATAAATAAAACTGAAACAAAAAGTAAAGCAGCACCATCTATTTGTTTAGGTAAACTAGTTGCTAATGGAGCGAAAAATATACATGCTAAAAAAAGTATACCAATTACTAGTGATGTCATTCCAGTTTTTCCACCAGCTTTAACTCCCGCACCAGACTCCACGTAACTAGTAACTGTAGTAGTTCCCATCATAGCTCCTGCAACAGTACCTACACTGTCAGATAACATTGCTTTATTTATGTCTTGAACTTTTCCATCTTTGCCAACTTTTCCAGCAACATTTGCCACTGAGGTTAATGTTCCTGCAGTGTCAAAGAAGTCTATAAATAATAATGTAAATATTACCGTAGACATTCCTGCAGTCATAGCGGCAGATAGATCAAATTCAAAAAGATAAGTCATCGGCGGTGGAGAACTTGCAATACCGTTAAATTTTGCAAGGCCTGTCACCCAAGCAATAATACTAAAAACTAAGATCCCAATAATTATATTACCTTTAATATTCATCTTATCCAAAACTATGATTGCAATAAAAGTTGCACATCCTAATAATACAAGAGGATCACCTAAGTTACCTAGTTGCACCAAGGTTACAGGATTGTCGACAACCACTTCCATTATTTGAAGGCCGATGATTGCAAGGAACAAACCAATTCCAGCACCAATACCTAACTTTAAACTTCTAGGAATTGAATTTATTAACCAAGCTCTTAAAGGGGTTAATGATATTACTAAAAACAATACACCTGCTACTAATACAGCACCTAGCGCTTGCTGCGGCGTATAACCCATTCCAGCACAAACTCCAAATGCAACGAAAGCATTGATTCCCATTCCTGGTGCCAATCCTATTGGCCATGTTTTTCCATAGAACGCCATAATAAAGCATGCTAATGCAGTCGCTAAAATAGTTGCTGTATAAACTGCGCCGAAATCAAAGAAACCTTTTTCGGGTCCGGCAAACTCTCCCGACAAAATAAATGGATTTAAAAACATGATGTAAGCCATGGTTAAAAACGTTGTAGTACCAGCGATTACCTCTGTTTTAAAATTAGTTTTGTGTTTTTTATAATTGAAATATTTATCAAGCATAAATCCTCCTCATGGATGATAATTATTTGATTCTGAATAAAAATACTCTTTTTAAGTATGCTTTATTCACAAAATTCAACTAAGAAGTTTATATTTATGCCATAATTATGTTGTTAACTTATAATGATGAACAATCTAAGATTTATTTTAATAACAATTATATTTGTTAATTTATTGACAGGGTGTCAAACTGTTAAAGAAAAAACTGACAACATAGTTCAAAAAGAAAACGAAAAATTAAGCGAATTTATAGGGAAATCTTTAAGCGAACTTAAGATGGAATTAGGTAAACCTGATGAAGATTTCAAAAATGCAAAAGGTAATTTAGAGGTAATTTACAATACAAAAAAATACTTAATCCCCTGCGAAAGAAGATTTGAAATAAATTCAGACAATATTGTAATAGGCTTTGTATCTAATGGATGTTTTTAAGGTTTACTTGCGAGGAATACTCCTCGCAAGTAAGGGTAAGCTTATCTAATTTCGATAAGTCTTTTTTTCTTATGATCTGGTAAAATTCTCTCACAAGCTACTGTTAAAAGACCATCTTTTAACTCGGCGCTATTCACTTTTACATCGTCTGCAATAGTGAATGATCTTGCAAATTGTCTTTGCGAAATACCTTTGTGAATTATTTCACCATCTTCATTTTTTTCATCAGATTTGTTAACTTGTTTTGTCCTTACTGTTAACAAATTATCTTCGAACTCAACTTCAACATCTTTCTTACTAAAACCAGCAAGAGCAACTTCTATTGAATAGTTGTCTTTCCCAGTTTTTCTAATGTTGTATGGTGGATAATTCGACTGCATAGTCAAATTACCATTACCCAACATGTTTTCGAATTGGTCAAACATATCGTCAAAACCAATTGAGAAAGGTCTTAGTGAGTTGAATATAGATAGATCCTTACTTGTCATATATCCTCCTTTTTTTTAAGCAAGTTTATTTATGCAAGCCCCATAAGGCGACTTACAATATCTATATGGGAATTATATTTTTTTTTTCAAGTATTTTTTAAATTTTATTTGAAATTTTTAAAATAAATCCATAATCAAAAGCAATTTCTTCTATTGCACCATCTCGACCAGATTTTCCACCGTGTCCCGCATTCATTTCTGTCTTAAGTAAAAGAAGATTGTTATCGGTTTTATAATCTCTAAGTTTTGCTGTAAATTTTGCAGGTTCGTCAAACAAAACTCTATTATCGCTTAGGCTTGTTGTGATTAAAATATGAGGATAATCCATTTTTTTAATATTATTGTATGGAGCATAAGAATAAATATATTCGAAATGATCTTTGTTATCTTTAGCATTTCCAAACTCGTCAAATTCTCCAACTGTTAATGGAAGTGAGTGGTCTAAGTTTGTAGTTAATGAATCTACAAAAGGTACTGCCATCACTATGCCAAGAAATAATTCGGGTGCTTCATTCACAACTGCGCCCATTAATAAGCCACCTGCCGAACCACCCATGCCAATTATTTTACCTTTTGATGTATAATTTCTTTCAATTAGGTTTTTTGCAACAGAAATGAAATCTTCAAAAGTATTTTTTTTATTAAGAAGTTTACCTTCTTTCCACCATTTCATTCCTCTTTCCATTCCACCCCTTATATGAGCAGTAACCCAAATGATATCTCTGTTAATTAGACTGAGTCTAGTTGATGAAAAATCAGGAGACATTGAATTACCATAGGATCCATAACCATATAGTAGTAAATTTGCCGACCCATCAATTTTAGTTTTTTTGTGTCTAGTTATTGTAATAGGTATCAATCTACCATCGTGAGAAGAGCATTCTAATCTTTCAACAATATAATCATCAGTGTTATGACCTGATGGAATTTCCTGTTCCTTTACTAATTTTTTTTCTTTCGTCTTTAAATTATAAAGATAAGTTTTTCCAGGCGTCTTTGGAGATGAATATGACAAATAAACTAGATCAGTATTTTTATCTCTTTGTGTCAATGAGATACCAGGGACAATTACTTCTTCATCTGAAAATATTAACTCCTCTTCTAAATTTGTTTTTATATCTCTTAAGTATAATTTCCCAAGAGCATTTGACTTTTCACTTCTTATAATCCAATCATTTAAAAATATTAAGCCGCCTATAAGAACTTCATCTTTAGCATTTATATAAACTTCCCAATTTTGTTTAGATAAATCACTACATCTCTCTATTTTGAAATCTTCAGCATCTTCGTTTGTATGACAATAAAAATAATTATTCCAAGATGAAATTGAATAGATTATACCTCTTTTTCTTTTTTTTATTAATTTTGGCTCAGGTTTATGTTCATTAACTTTAAAGTAATATTGTTCTGAAGTGTTGTGATCTGAGGTTGTAATAAAAAAATATTTTTCATCCGAACTTAAACTTATTCCAACTGTAAATGCTTCACTTTTTTCCTCAAAAATTAATTCATCGTTTTTTATAGATGTTCCAATTTTATGCCTATAAATTTTTCTAGGTCTGTGAAATTCATCAAGTTTTGAATAAAATATATATTTGTCATCCAAACTAAAAGTTATACTGCCACTAGTTTCCTCTATTTTTTCTGTTATTTCTTTCCCAGACAAAATATCTCTTAAATAAATAGTATAATATTCTGATCCTTTTAAATCTAATGAGTATCCTAAATATTTATCATTATAACTTACCTCTAAATCTCCAATTCCAAAGTATTCTGTTTTTAATTTTTCTTTTTCCTTATCTCCATTCCAAATTTCTTCAATCTCATCAGAACCAATTTTTTTTCTAAGTTTTATAGAATAATTTCCTTTAGTTGTAGTTTTAGTCCAATACTCGTATCTAATGTCTTTGAATGGAAGTGAAACGTCATCTAATTTTATTCGACCTTTAATTTCATGAAATAATTTTTTTTCAATTTCTTTATTATCCTTCAAAATATGATCTGTGTAACTATTTTCTTCCTCTAGATATTTTCTTACTTCAGGAAGTAATTTTGATCCGTCCTTTAAAACATCGAGGATATTTTCTTGATGAATCCAACTATAATTATCTTCCCATGCAACATTGTGACAAGATTTTCTTTCTGGTTTTTTTTTTAGTTGTGGTATTTTCATAATGAAAACAGTTATATGAATATAATTATTTATACAGTAGTAATATTAGTCATTTTTTATTTCCTTTTGAAATACATCAGTAATATCTCATCAAAAAAACTTTCAAAAGGTTTAAGACTGCTGATAATAATCGGATTAATTTTTTTAGCAATTCTGTTTGCAATTGGAGGCAGATTTCTGCTAACTTTGCCACTCACACTCGCTAGTCTTGCTTTATTAAAGTTAAAGGGTTTATCAATTTTCCAACTAATCTCTCTTTTTAGATTAATTCAAACATTAAGAAGATCAGGTAGATTTTCATTTAATCAATCTCAAAACAATAATATTTCTACTATGTCTGTAAGTGAAGCTTTTAAAATTTTAAATTTAGATCAAAAAAAGAAGGTTACCAAAGAGGACATAAACAAAGCTTACACAAAAATTCAAAAAAAAATTCATCCAGATATTTCACCAGAAACCGCAAGATTATCTACTTTAGTTAATGAAGCTAGAGACATTTTGTTAAAGGAAATTATATAAAGTTCTTAACTTTATTAATTATCATTTCAACTGTTATTGAATCTGGATCAAAGCTTGATCCATGAGTGATTTTATTTATGTCAGCACCAGGTGGGATAATCCTAAATTGATTTTTACTGTAATCAGAATAAGCTTTTGGTGTATCTAATAAAATTACGAAACTAGGTTTATTCATTTGACTTGAAACATGGTGCCCGAATGAGTCATTTCCAATAAAAATATCACTTAAATAAATATAATATATGATTTCTGATACATCTTTAGAGCTTAAAGATTCACAATTACCTTTTTTTACTTGGTTTATAATTTTAATTGCGCCTTCTTCCTCATTTTTTCCACAAACTAAGTAAAAATGATAATCCCCAATATTGTTAAATTTATTTATTAAAGATGCAAAATTATTATATCCCCATCTAGTTGTCGGACCAGAGGAGCCTATTCCAAGTACAATTTTCTTTTGTTTACCAAGATTATATTTTTTAATTTTTTCACTATTTAGAGAAATTTGAGTTTCAGTAGGGCAATTTTTAATATTTAAAGATTGTTCTGTAAAAGTTTTAGCAGCATTTACAAGATGTAAATTTTTTTTTTTAAATAAAGGATAATGATAAATATTTTTTATACCAGCAATTTTACAAGCTAGATAATGTCTTATACTTGGATAAAAAATAAAAATATTTTCAAAATTAAATTTCTTTATAAAGACTGATAAGTTTATTATATCAAAAAAGTTTCTATGAAATTTATCTAAATAATTTACACTTTTAATTAAGGGGTCGTCTATCAAAACTCTATTTAGATTTGGACATAATGTGATTAGTTCAACTTTACCAAATTTTTTTGCAATCTGATGACAGTAACTAAGATGTAACAAATTAGCTCCTAAACCCTTATAGCTTAAAAAAATTCCTGTTTTCATAAATGTGATTTTTCTATTATACTTACAAGTAAAAATATATGTCTAAAATAAATGGAATATATGCTGCAGGAATGTCAATCTTTAATAAAGATTTAAGCCTCAACATAGAAAAAACAATTCTACATGCTGAAAACATTATAGACAAAGGATGTCATGGTGTTGCAATATTTGGGAGCACTGGACAAGCACAATTGATCTCGATCTCAGAAAAAATTAAGCTTTTAAATAATTTATCAAAAAGTAAATACAAAAATAAGTTTATAATAGGTAATGGGCTCAATTCTTTAAGTGAAACAATAAACTATATTAAAATAGCATTATCTTTAAATTTTGAAAATTTCTTAATTATGCCACCTGCATATTATAAATATAGTGATAAAGAAGTAATTACTTTTTACTCAAAAATTGTAGAGGCGGCTCCGAATTCAAGGATTATACTTTATAATTTTGAAAAGTTATGTGGTTATAAATTTAGTTTAGAATGTGTGCAAGAGCTAGTCAAAAAATTTCCTGAACAAATAATTGGTATAAAAGATAGTTCTTACAATATTTATAAAAATTTAAGATTAAAAGATTTTTCAATTCTTCCTGGATCAGAAACCAAGCTTGTTGAAGGTTTAGAAATAGGTTGTTCAGGAATAATCACAGCTACATGTAATGTTACTGCAGAGTTATCCAGGAAAGTTTATGATGACTTCATTTCAAAAAAAACTCAAACTGAGAATGAAAAATTGATTAATGTTAGGTCTGCTTTTGATAAATATAATCTTATTTCTGGCTTGCATTCATATTGTGCAAAAGAAAATGACATATTTAAAAATGTATTACCTCCACTAACTCTTTTAACCAAAGAGAATGAGAAAGAATTATTTGAAAATCTAAAAAATTTAAATTTTAAAATTAAATCTTTACTGGCGGCCTAACATGCAACTTGCTAGATTTCTAAATAATGTTTTTAAAGATGGTGGTTTTATTCTTACTGATGCAAATTATAGAGACTATATCATAGGAAAACCAGGTAATGATCCTATTAAATTAAGAATCTTAAATAAAAAACTTCATTATAAATTATTACTTCATCCAGATCTGTATTTTGGTGAGGCTTATACTAATGGTGAAATAATTATTGAGAACGGCACTATCACAGATTTTTTAGATCTTGCTTTGAAGAATATTGGAAGAGGAGAAGTTAATTTATTTAGTTATATTATGAATAGAATTAGAGGCTCGTATAGATATTTAACAAATTTTAATTTTATTAAAAAATCTAAAATGAATGTTTCCCATCATTATGACATATCTGACGACTTATATGATCTATTTTTAGATCCTAAAAGACAATATTCATGTGGTTACTTTCGTAATGAAAACGATAGTCTTGAAACAGCACAAAATAATAAAATTCAACATATAATAAAAAAATTGAATTTAAAGCCAGACCAAAAAGTTTTAGATATTGGTTGTGGGTGGGGGTCGTTAGCAATTGATATTGCAAAGAATTCAAAATGTGAAGTAACAGGGATTACGTTATCAGAAAACCAACTTTATTACTGCAAAAGAAAAGCAGCTGAACAAAATTTAGAAAATCAGGTGAAGTTTAGATTGATTGACTATAGAGAGCTTAAGGAAAAATTTGATAGAATTGTAAGTGTCGGAATGTTTGAACACGTGGGACGTAAATTTTATAAAAAATTTTTTAGACAAATTCAAAATTTATTAAATGACAATGGAGTTTCATTAATACATACCATAGGATCAGTAAATCCACCCAGGGATCCTCATCCATGGATAACCAAGTATATTTTTCCAGGTGGTTATACACCAAGTTTAAGTGAGGTCACAACACCCATAGAGCAAGCAGGTCTAGTTGTTACAGATATCGAAGTTTTGAGATTACATTATTCACACACTTTAAGACACTGGAAAGAAAATTGCATAAGAAATAGAGAAAAAATTATTAAAATGTTTGATGAGAAATTTTTTCGAATGTGGGAGTTTTATCTTGCGGGGTGTGAGATGGCTTTCAAGTGGGGTGATCAAGTTGTATATCAATTTCAACTTACAAAAAATTATGGATCTACTCCAGTCACTAGGGACTATATTTATCAATAAATTATTGATAGAATCTTACCTCCTTTAAAATGAAAAAAAAAAACAAAAAATCAAAGAGAAAAAAGAGAGTAAAAAGAAAAAAAACTAAACTGAAAAATATCAAAAAAGTTAGGAAAAAGATAATTATTTCAAGGAAAAAGAGGAAAAACAAAAAAAAGAAAAAAAAGAGAAAAAATATAAATCTTAAAAAAAATAAAAACTATATACCTAAAACTAAAAATCAAAGTTTAATTTCAAAAATTGTAAAATTCCAATTATCGATTAAATCAAACTTTGATTTTAAAATTAATTTAAACCCTGAAAGATACATCCAAAGTTTTTTTGATAAAATTTCCGAAACAATTTCAAATTACAAAGTAATTAAAAAAGAGGAAAAAAGAAGAATTAAGATAGAACAAATTGAAAAAGAGAGAATTGAGAAAATTGAGCTACAAAAAGCAAAACAAGAAGAGGTGCTTGAAAAAACTCGACTAAAAGAGAAGGCCTTAAAGGAGGAAGCAAGGTTAGAAAAGCAAAGAAATAAAGATATAAAATTATTTTTAAGAAAAGAACAAGCAATTTTAAGAAGAGAACAAGCCGAAAAACAAAAACAATTTTTAAAGCAACTTCAACTAGAGCGTCAAATTGAAAAGTTTAGAATAAGAGAAGTAAAAGAATTAGAAAAACTTGAGAAAATAGCGCTTAAAGAGAAGAGAGAGGATTATCAAGGGTTACAAGAAAGGATTGATAAACTTAAAGAAAAATACCGAGTTATTAGAGACCAAAAGATCAAGGAGAGAGTAGAAGCCCTTGGTGTTAAATTACAAGGTAACGAAGACAGAGAAACGTTACTAATTAAGGAAAAAGAATATACTTTAGCGAGACAAAAAGTTGAGTTTGCCTTAGAAAGTTTTTATAGAAGTGCAAGCAGTCTAGTATTTCAATTGAACAAAAGACACATTACAAGAGATATGTCGATTTTGCGGTGTATAGACAGAAGATTTGAAACCGGTGAGATTTTTATAAAATGGGATGAAGCTGAAGATGAAGATTGGTTATTATTAATTTACATTAAAAATAATTCACCCGATGAAGGAATAGTAATAGAGGATAAAACAAATCCTGAAAAAAATCATTCATATGAATTTAAAAATATTGATATTTTTAAAGCCTCAGACACAATGGTGGACGCTTTGACACAATTAATAGCCAACAAAAGATCACAAAATAACGATTAATTTTTTCTAAATAACAATGTAGAACTTTTATATGTTTTTTGGATCAATCATTATGATAATGCTTTTTTTAATTTTAAAGTATGTATTGGCATGGATTATCTATTACAACAAATTAGATCCGAGACTTGGCGACAGTACTTGGCGATTTACTTATGATTACCCTGTTTTAGGTGAAAGAGATATCTCCGATTTAGATGATAAAGATTTTGTAAGGTTAAGAAGAAAAAAAAATAAGATTATTTTATTAATGTATTCAATAGTTCTCATTATGTTTATAACTTCTATGTCTTTGTTGAGTGAAATTTTACTGTTTTTTTTTAGTTAGTTTTTTAATTGTTTTTTATTTTTTAGATATAAGAAGAATGCAATTATTTCATAAAAAAAAGAAAATAACGTAAAAATTATTGGTAGTTTAAAAAACTTGTATAAAAAATTATATTTGGGAATTTTTTTCCACACAGCAAGAAAAGCTTCAGCTCCTTTTAAAATTTTTTCATCTTCTTTAACATGTAGCCTTCGCAAAAGTTCTTTATTACTTTTAGAGGTCTCTTTTTCAGCTATCTCATTACCCGTAATATCAATCCAATCGATTTCTTGAATCTTCTCTTTTTTATATAAATCAATTTCAGCTTTGCAGATTTTGCATGAATTATTAAAATAAACTTTCATATAAGTAGATTTATTACTATTTATTTAAATAATGTATATGCGTAAAATACTCATATTGAAAATAGTAGATAAAACTTCTAAATAATGCTTTCTATGAATAATTTTTTTGAAAAATCTGACATATCTAGATCTGAAGCAGAAAACATTGTATCAGATACACTTAGTAAGTGTGATGATGGAGAACTATATCTAGAAAATACAAAATCAGAGACATTATTATTAGATGATAATAAAATTAAAAACTCGAGTTATAATTCTGATTTAGGTTTTGGATTTAGAGCTATCTCTGATGAAATAGTTGCATATTCTCACTCTAATGAAATATCAAAAAATTCATTAAGGCAATCTTCAGAAAATTTAAAATCAACGTTAAAATCTGTTAAAGGCACTTATAATCATGAAATTCCTAAATCTAATAAAAAGTATTATGATAATATAAATCCTATTGAACAAAAATCCCTTAATGAAAAGATTAAAATACTTAATGAAGTAAATAACTACTTACGCTCTAAAGATAATAACATTAAACAGGTCACAGCCAATTTTTTAGGTGAACAAAAATCAGTTGAAATAATTAGATCTGGCGGAGAGTCTTTAACTGATGTCCGTCCTTTAATAAGATTCAATGTATCAGTCATGCTTGAGAAAAATGGAAGGAAAGAGTCAGGTGTGTATGGTGTTGGAGGAAGACAATCCTACGATTTTTATTTAAAAGATGAAAATTGGAAAAGTGTTTGTGATGAGGCTTTGAGAATAGCTTCAGTAAATTTAGAGAGTAAACCTGCACCAGCTGGTGAAATGAAAGTTGTACTAGGACCTGGTTGGCCAGCAATATTAATTCATGAGGCTGTTGGTCATGGTTTAGAGGGGGATTTTAATAGAAAGAAAACTTCTGCTTTTCATAATTTAATGGGCCAAAAAGTTGCTAGTGAAGGAGTTACGATAGTTGATGATGGTACCATCGACAATAGGAGAGGCAGTCTTACTATTGATGATGAAGGGACACCAACAGAAAAAACAGTTTTAATTGAGAATGGAATTTTAAAAAACTTTATGCAAGATCGTCTGAATGCACGTTTGATGAAAACGAGATCTACCGGTAGTGGAAGAAGAGAAAATTATAGACATATCGTCCTTCCAAGAATGAGAAACACAATGATGTTAAGTGGTAATCAGACCCAAGATGAGATGATTAAAGCTGTAGACAAAGGTATATTTGCAGTAAGTTTTGGTGGAGGACAAGTTGACATTACCTCTGGGAAATTTGTATTTAATTGCACCGAAGCTTATGAGATTGTTAATGGCAAAATTGGATCTCCAATAAAAGGTGCTACTCTTATCGGAGATGGTCCTTCGAGTTTAAAAGAAGTTTCTATGGTAGGTAATGATATGATGATGGATCCGGGAATTGGAACATGTGGAAAAGCTGGCCAAGGTGTTCCCGTTGGTGTTGCTCAACCATCTATTCTAATTAATAAGATGACTGTTGGCGGCACAAAACTTTAAATGGTCAAAGATCAAGAATTTTTAGAAAAAAAGGCATCTTATTGTCTAGGTTTAGCCAAGAAATTAGGCGCAACTGAGTCTAGTGTGATTGTTAACAACTCTGTATCTGAAACTGTTAATTTTAGAAATAAAAAACTAGATGAGTCTAATAGGTCAGATGATCTTGGAATAAGAATTACCACTTATATTGGAAAAAAAAAATCATCAATATCTTCGTCTAATTTACTTGATGATAACCTAAACATTTTGATTGAAAAATGTGTTGAGGCAACAAAAAATACTCCTGAAGATGAATTTAATTCATTACCAGATAAAGATTTGTTAGCTAAAGAAGTTAAAGATTTAAATCTCTATGATGATACTCATATAGAAAATGAGCAAAAAATAGATTATTTGAAAAAATTAGAATTTGCTGCCTCTATTGATAAAAAAATTGTTAATACTGAATCTAGTTTTACTCAAAATAAATCAAATTTTATTTTAGCTAATACTGAAGGTTTTTGTGCTGGTTACAAAACATCCTCATTTACAGCTTCGAGCGTTATAGTCGCAAAAGATGAAAAAAGCATGGAGAGAGATTATGAGTATTCTAGCAAATGTTTTTTTAAAGACTTGGACGATGCAGGAGAATTAGGCAAAAAAGTTGCTGATCAAACCATTAGAAAATTAAGCCCTCAAAAAATAGGCAGCGAAAAAATTGCTATAATTTTTGATAAACGAATAGCCAAGGGAATATTAAGCACTTTTGCAAGTGCGATTTCATCATCAGCGATATCAAGAGGGACCTCTTTTTTAAAAGATAAAGTTAACCAAAAAATATTTTCCGACTCAATTAATGTCTTAGATAAACCAGACATAATTAAAGGTTTGGGTTCAAGAAATTTTGATAAAGAGGGGGTTAAAACTGATACCCTTAAATTAGTTGAACAAGGAGTCTTAAAACATTATTTGATTGATACTTATAATGGAAAAAAACTTAACCTAAAATCAAATGGAAGATTCGGAGGGACAAGTAATCTCTATTTTGAAAATGGAAATATAAGTTTTAAAGATTTGTTGAATTCAAAATCAAAAAGTCTCTATATTACAGAAACTATAGGTCACGGAAGTAATATAGTAACCGGTGATTATTCTGTTGGTGCGACAGGGTTTTTAGTGGAAAACGGAGAGTTTAAGTATCCTATAAACGAAATTACCATTGCAGGCAATTTTAAAGACATGTTTCAGCATATTACTCTGGCAAATGATTTAGAGTTTAAATATGCAACCAATTCACCAACCATGATGATTGAGGGAATGGTTGTTGCTGGTAAATGAGTGAATTCTGCGTAATCGGTTCAGGTATTTCTGGAGCTACAATTGCTAATCTTCTTAATAAAAAAAATACAGTAATCCTGTTTGATAAAGCGAGAGGTCCAGGAGGTCGTGCATCTTTCAAAAGAATAAGAGGTAATATAGGCTTTGATCATGGCACTCAATACTTTTCACCAAAAACCCCAGGATTTAAAAAGTTTACTAAACATTTAATTAAAAAAAAAATTTTAAAGGTTTGGGGTGGTAAACACATTTTTCTTAACTCCAAAAAAAAAGAAGATAAAAAACATCTTAAAATTATAGGTAAAAATGGAAACAATGATATTAGCAAGTATTTATTAAAAAAAATTAAGTGCAACTATCAAAGTGAATTAAAAAAAATTCATTATAAAAACAAACTTTGGCACTTATCATTTGCTGATGGAAAATTGAGATCTTTTAAAAGTGTTATTTTGACCTGTCCATTTCCACAATTAAAAAAACTTTCTAAAAAATTCATAAATAATTCTTTTGTAAAAAAATCAATAAAAATGGATGCAAATATAACTACCATGATTGCTATAAAAAAAAACAAAAAATCTAATAGCAGCTACCTTTTCGAAGACTCAATTCTTGGCTGGGCTGGTAATGAAAATTCAAAAAAAAGATTTAAATCAAAATATGATTTATGGACTCTACAAAGTACATTCAAGTGGGCAAATAAAAATATTAATCAAAATAAAAATAATAAGAAAAAGAATTCAAAAATTATGATCGATAAGTTCTTTCAACTTTCAAATATTAAAAAAACAAAAATCAATTTCTCTCTTAATCATGGCTGGAAATACTCTTCGAATTCAAAACCTTTCAAAATTAAAAGTTTTTGGGATCCAAAGAAAAAAATAGGTGTTTGTGCTGATTGGTTTGTCGGACCAAGACTGGAGTCGGGATGGATAAGTGCACAGGACTTATATAAAAAAATTTCAAAATAAATTATTCAAAGCTTTTCAATCTGTATTCCCAATTTCCCATTCTTGAGTAAGACACTTTTAAAATTCTTAAATTTTTTTGATCATACCAAATGTCAAAGTCTAATCGTTTATCTTTTGGAATATTCATATCTTTAGATTTAAGTGTAAAATGATCAGCATCATAAATCTTTCCATAAAGCTCTATTTTTTCTTTTCCTACAAAAGTAACAACCTGTTCTTTAATACTCCCTGATACTGGACTTATTTGAGATTCTGCTTGTAAAATTTTATGATTCCACCAATTTCCAATAACATTATCAATGGTTGCTTCCCCATTGAATGAGGAGCCTTTAATATCAAATTTTTTACTATCTTTATTTAATTTTAAATTTACAAATTTTTCTTTTTCATTTTGAAGAGTTCTAGAATGATATGATATTAAATGATCTTTTATATATTTCTCTTCACCATAGGACTCAACCTTAAAAATTGTAGCTCCCAATAGATCAACAGAAAATTTAAATTGATTTGTAATTATAGTTTCTTCACCATTTCTCTCAAAAAAATAATAATTGTATCCAATTAGTTCACCATTTCTAAAAATCTCCATTTCAATTTTGTTATATTTATTGTAGTGACCCATATGTGCCATAGGAATAACTGGAAAAATTATAATAAACAAAATGGCTATAAATTTTCTCATTTAGCAATTACATTAGTGGACTTTATCTATAATAGAAATAATTTATTAAAATGTTTCTAAAAATAAAGAAAATACCTAAAGTTAATTGGAGTTCTAATAGGCCATATAATTTTAAACCAAAATTTTCCACTTTCTTTTTTTTATGTTTTGGTCTGACTTTATTTGGTCTTGGCGAAGGTTTATTAATTGTTTCTTTTACGGGTGCTTCTCCATGGAGTGTTTTAGCTCAAGGTATTTCTTTAAATGTTAATTTAAGTATTGGAACAATTACTCTTTTAATAAGTATTGCTGTCTTAATTTTGTGGATACCTCTCAGCCAAAAACCAGGAATGGGCACAATATTTAATGCCTTAATAATAGCCTTTATGATTGATCTTTGTATAAAGTTTGTACCAACTCCATCTGATTATTTTAATCAATTAATCTTAGCAGTAATTTCTGTAATAATGGTTGGAATAGGTGGGGGCATTTATTTAGTTTCTAACCTAGGCGCAGGACCAAGAGATGGATTAATGATTGGTTTGCAAAAAGTAACCAATTTACCAGTGGCAGCCGTTAGAGCTTTTTTAGAAATTTCTGTTGTAAGTATTGGCTGGTATTTGGGTGGAACAGTAGGTGTCGGAACTCTTTTATTCGCTTTTGGTATTGGTCCGTGCGTTGCACTAGGTTTGTTTTTAGTTGATAAAATTTTTGATTAGGCAGCAGCGCCTGATTTTTCACTTCTTTTTCTTTCATGAGGATCAAGAATAGCTTTTCTTAATCTACAAGACTTAATTGTTCAGCAATCGACATTTTTCTAACAGGAGTTAAGACAACATTTTCATCAGTGCCTTGCGTTCTCATATTAGTTAATTTTTTTCCCTTCATGACATTAATAATCATATCTCCCGGCTTAGGTGATAGACCTACAATCATTCCTGGATAAACAGGATCGTTATGAGTTACAAACATTTCTCCTCTAGCCTGTAAATTAAAGATTGCAAAAGCAACTGCCTTTCCTTGTTCCATAGAAATTAGAGCACCATTTCTTCTGCCCTCCATTTCCCCTTCAAATGGACCATATTCATAAAAAATTCTATTAATAACACCATTTCCTTTTGTCAGCGTTAAAAATCTACTTGTATATCCCATTAAACCTCTTGTTGGCGCATGAAATATAAGTCTCTTTTTATTTTTACCAGTGTCTTTTAATTCTATTAATTTACCTTTTCTTCTATTCATTGAGTCAATTATTTTTGATGAATGCTCTTCATCAAGATCCATAGTAATTTCCTCTATTGGCTCAAGCTTGTTACCATTTTCATCTTTTTTATAGAGGACTTTTGGAGGGCTTACAGTCATTTCAAAACCTTCTCTTCTCATTTGAGTAAGTAAAATTTCCAACATTAATTCACCACGACCACTTACTACAAAAGAATCATTTCCCTCATTTTCAGTGAATGTGATTCCAACATTATTTTGTGCCTCTTGAACTAATCGATCTCTAATTTGTGTGCTTGTTAATTTTTTACCTTCTGTACCAGCCAAAGGAGATGTATTTACTGTTATTGTAATTGACATAGTTGGAGGATCAATAGGAGTAGCTTCTATTGGTTCGTTAACTTCAAGATCACAAATAGTATCTGCAACATTAGCTTTTTCTAAACCTGCAACAACCACAATATCTCCAGCTTCACCAACCTCAATTGGAACTTTTTTGGTACCTTCGTATCTAAAAATTTTAGTTAATCTTCCTTCATCAACTTTCTCTCCTTTTAAATTGATTGCCTTAATTGCTTGATTAGCTTTTGCTGTTCCTTGTGAAATTCGACCTACTAAACTTCTTCCTAAGAAACTATCAGCATAAAGAAGTGTAGAAAGCATAGCAAAAGGTTTTGCTTTATCTAATTCAGCTGGTTTAACATGCTCTATAATTTTATTTAAAAGTGGA
>LULJ01000351.1_pt1 | contig 31026 bp, 32 predicted proteins | sample 728171 | NCBI WGS metagenome assembly LULJ01 (sample SAMN03860292, study PRJNA289734) | marine metagenome | biome: seawater column; feature: ocean; material: water; isolation source: Red Sea water column Station 169 - depth 25m | place: Saudi Arabia: Red Sea | collected 2011-10-15 | depth 25 m
CATAACTTGGATGATAATTGGTTCTTAAATGCCTTGAGGCCTGTCTTATACTTTGGGGTCCAAATCTTGCTCCAGGTCTGTAGCTTGTGCCAGCATCAAATGGAACTCCAACGATTGCAACGTCACAACTCTCTACATCTCTTAGCTCTGGTAATCTAGCAAACGTCGAAGGCCCTGCAAACCTGGGAACTTTTGTTCCACTAACTGGTTGAATTGGATCTTTATTAGTTTTTTTTTTCACACTAAAAACTGTATCACATTCTTTTAATTTGGAATATCTTCTATATTGAGATTTATGATTTATTTTAGATATATAATATTATTCTTTATAGTTTTTAATTCAGCGCAAGCAGATACTATTTACAATCTCATCAAAATTCCTAATTTAGAGATATATGATATTAAAACTCCAAATAAACTCAGATACTTATACGCTAAACAACCTTTTACGATAGGAGTTGATAATAATATAAATTGTTATGACCCTGAAAAAAAATCTTTAGATAAAAAGTATAAAGTTATTCAGAAAAATTTGAACAAATACGATCAAGTATTTTTGAAAAAAATAAATTTAAAATATATTGTTTTATGTGAGGATTTATCAATCTCAAATATCAATACAGCAGGTATTCCAGATAATGTAATGAAAACATTAATTCTTGATATAGAATTTAATGAAAAATATTTCGAACGAGTAATTCATCATGAAGTTTTTCATATAATAAATGATAGTTATAAGGATATATTTAATGAAAGTGCCTGGTCGAGCTTCAACTTAACAGATTTTGAGTATGCTGAATGTTCCACATGCACCGATAAATTAGGTCTAGAAACCTATAGCAATACTAAGGGATTTTTCTCGGAATACTCTCAATCTACTGCATCTGAGGATATGGCAGAAGTTTTTTCTCATTTAATGATTGGAACAAACTTAAATAATAAAGACCCAATTTTAGAAAAAAAAATAAATTTTATAAAAAAAAATTTGTTAAGAATTGATCCAAATTTTATCTTATGATCAAAAAAATTAAGGCAACAAGATCAGAAAAAATAATTCTAATATTTTTACTATCCTTAGCAGTATTTTCTTTTGGTTCTTTTTTTTTAATAAAGAATAAGTGTTTATTTGTAAAAAATTACGACCCAACAAAAATTACTTTTGAAAATCCCTCAAATATTGTAATTTTGAATGTTCCTTGCGGGAATGTTATAATTGAACTCTATCCTCAAATTTCTCCTAATGCTGTTCAAAGATTTAAGAAATTAGTTGAATCTAAAGCCTATGATAATTCTGCCTTTCATAGAGTAATAAAAGATACACTTGTTCAGGCGGGTGATTTAGAATTTGGTAAAAAAGGAAGTTTGAATTATGCAAAGATTGGTACTGGTAAGTCTGGTTTAGGAACAATAAATTCAGAGATAGACACTCCATTTGATTTCAAAAAAGGAAGTGTAGGATTAGCAAGATCAAAAAGTTACAATACGGAAGATAGTCAGTTTTTTATAATTTTAAGAGATGAACCGTTATATGAGTCTGAATACACCCCTATAGGTAAAGTAATTTACGGTTTAGAGGCGCTAAAAAAAATTAAGTATCTTGATAAATCTCAGTATGTATTAAGACCTGATTTTATTAATTCTATAAGAATGCTAATTAACTAAAGGCTTACCAGTAGCTAAGGTGTGTTTTATTCTGTCTTGTGTTTTTTTTGTTTCAATTAATCTCATAAATGCATCTAGCTCTAACTTAAACAAATCATCTTCAGTTAATGTTTTTTCTATTGTTGTGTCCCCACCACTTAAAACCTTTGCCAATTCTTTTGCAACCTCTACACCATGTTCTAGAATCACTTTTTCATTGTAAAGTTTTTCTATAATCTTATTCATTTCACCTCTAACGCTTTCTCCAGGAAGCTTAAATATAAGCTCTTCAGGTGTTTTAAAAGCTTTATTTTCATTGAGAATTTTTTTTGAGACTTCTAATAAACTGTTTCTATTCATAATTTTTTTATCTTCAGGTCTTAGATATTTTAGCGGTTCTGCTTCCACAGGTGAGGTTGCCGTCTTACCATAGCCAATAATATCAAAAACTTTAAGTGGGGCAAAATTTGGATCTTTTTTTGCTTGTTCTGTATCTAACCATCTTCCTAACATCTCCTTACATCCTCCACCTGCAGGAATTAATCCAACAATGGTCTCAACAAGTCCCACAACAATATTTGTGTGGGACGCTACAAAATTACTTTGAACCATAACCTCAAAGCCACCACCAAGCGTTAAACCTGACGGAGCAGAAATCACAGGGTATTTTGAATATTTTAAATGCTTACATGTCTCTTGAAAATATTTAATAAATTTTTCTATTGATTTAAAATCATTTTTATCTGCAAATTGCATAGTGTAAGTTAAGTTTACGCCGGCAGAAAATTGCATGCTCTCATTTATGATTATTAATGGTTTGTCTGTAGCTTTTTTAAGAGCATCCATTGAGTCGTAATCTAAAGCATTAGCTTTAGTGGTAAACTCAACAATATTATAATCTTGAAATCTATATATCTTCGCAGAATCATTACCATCTAAACTGATTGCTGTTTTTTTAACTTTGCCTAGTGTTTCTATATTCGTATATTTCTGTCTTTCTCCATAGAAATCTTCATTTTTATTTTTATTTAATTCCTCTAAAAAATTATTCCCACTAAAATCATCAACTTTGTTAAAAAAGTTTTGAACACCAATTTCCTCAAGCATTTCAAATGGTCCTTTAGCCCAATTAAAACCTAACCGCATTGCCTCATCAATATCATTAAATTGATTAGTAATCCCTGGAACTAGTGATGATGCATATTTTATTATTTTTGAAATCACAGACCATGCATACTCACCGTATTTATCTTTTCTGTTAATTAATCCATTAAGATCTACCTTATCAGACTTAATATCAATTTTTTTGCTAGGCGAATAATCACCTGTTTCAAGATTAATTGCCTCCATAACTTTAGTAGTTCCAGATTTATTCATTCTATAAAAACCACCTTTACCTTTTCTTCCCGTATAACCCGTCTCAATTAACTTTTTTACCAACGGAATTTCTTTAGCAACCTCATGAAATTCATCTGTTTCTGGCAGCTCTTTAATAAAACTTTTTAACACATCAGCCATTAAATCAATCCCAATTAGGTCATAGAGACCAAAAACACCTGTTTTTGGAATTCCCATCGGCCTTCCAAAAATAGCATCCGCCTCCTCAACTGATAACTTCATTTTAAAAGCTTCTGTCATTGCAATTTGCATTGCATAAACTCCCACTCTATTTCCTAAAAATCCTGGTGTATCGTTACAAACAATTGCGCCTTTACCAAGCTCAGTTTCACAAAATTCTTTTAATTGATTTATTTTATTTAGATCGTTGTTCTCATTTTTAACAATTTCTAATAGCCCCATATATCTAACAGGATTAAAAAAATGAGTTATACAAAAATCTTTTTTTTCTGTATCTGTTAAGTTTTGAGATAAAACTTTTATAGGTATAGAAGAAGTATTAGATGAAACAATTGCGCCTGCTTTTCTTGATTTAAATATTTTTTCGTAAATTTGGTGTTTTATATCTATTCTTTCAACTACCGCCTCAACAATCCAATCAGCATTTTTTACAACATCAAAATCATCAGATATATTTCCGACTTTAATATTATTTATTTTAGATTTATCAATTAATAATGGAGGTCTAGATTTATGAATTCTTTCTCTAGCCTTTTCACTAATTTCAGTTTTTAAATCTAATAATGTAACTGGGATATTTGCATTGCAGAGATGGGCCGCTATACCGCTCCCCATCGTACCAGATCCAATCACTACGACATTTTTTATATTCATTAAATGAAATTTTTATCGATTTATACCTCTGAGTCTTTCAGATCTTCTTCTTAAAAGTTCAGCGGTAACTAATATTAATGTTGATAAAATAATTAAACAAGTTGCAACAGCAAGAATTGTTGGGCTTAGTTGTTCCCTCAAACCTGTCCACATTTGAATTGGTATGGTTGTGTTTTCTAATCCTGCTAAAAATAGAACTACTACGACTTCATCAAATGATGTAACAAAAGCAAATAGCCCTCCAGATATCACTCCAGGTAAAATAAGTGGTAAAGTGATTTTCATAAATGTATTTACAGGGTCGCTACCTAAACTGGCTGCGGCTCTTGTTACACTATGATCGAATCCTGATAGAGTTGCGGTTACTGTGATAACTACAAATGGTGTTCCTAAAATAATATGTGCAAGAACTATTCCTGTGTGAGTGGCTGCTAATCCAACTTTAGCCATGAAGAAAAATATCGCTACACCTGAAATAATTAAAGGAACTATCATAGGTGAAATTAATACTGCCATAATTAAACCCTTGTACGGCATATGCCTGCTACTCAAGCCCAAAGCCGCAACTGTTCCAAGTATTACCGAGCCTATTGTTGCAAAGATAGCAATGATAAAACTATTTTTTGCAGCTAATCCCCAAGGATTTTTAGTCCCATAAATCATATCTTGATACCATCTTAAAGAAAACGCATCAGGATCTAAACGTTTCATTCCATCAGAAAAAACTAAAAATTCCTCAGCATTAAAAGATAATGGAAAAATAACAAATAATGGCGCAACAAGAAAAAAGAATACTGCTGCACAGATTGTCAAATAAACGTAGTGCCAAATTCTATAATGTGGTTCTGTATATTTGGGTAAAGCCATTTAGTTTATCCTAATTTAATGTTATCTATTCCAACTAATTTATTGTACAGCCAATAAATGACTAATACTCCACTTAACAACATAAGTCCCATTGCTGAAGCAAAACTCCAGTCGAGAGTGCTTTTCATATGAAATGCTATCTGGTTACTTATTAACGTACCAGAAGCCCCGCCAACTAAAGCTGGGGTAATGTAATAACCTATTGCTAAAATAAAAACTAATAAGCATCCCGCTCCAATACCTGGGATAGTTAAAGGGAAATAGACCTTCCAAAAAGCCACAAAAGGTGTTCCACCTAATGACTTACCGGCTCTCATTAAACTTGGAGAGATTGTTTTCATCACACTGTAAAGTGGAAGAACCATAAAAGGCAATAAAATTTGAGTCATTGCAACATAACTACCTGTTTTATTAAACATCATTTCTAGCCTGTTATCATCGCTTACTAATCCAATCATGACGAAGAAATCATTTACTATTCCTTGCTGTTGTAGAAGTATCATCCAACTAGCAGTTCTAACTAATAATGAGGTCCAAAAAGGAAGTAAGACACAGATCATTAAAAGGTTACTGTACTTCATCGGTAATGTTGCCAGTAAGTGTGCAATTGGATATGCCATTAAAAAACAAAACACTGTAACAAAGAATGCAATCTCCAAAGTCCTCATCCATAAAATTCTATGAACTCTTCTATCTTCAGGAACATTAATTATTTCTCCTTTTTCATTTTCATACATATCAATCCCCTTTAAATATTTTTGATAAGTATATGCGGGAGCTCTTCTTTTAATTGCTCTCCAATATTCAACATCAGCCCATCTTCGATGAACAGACATAATTTGCTCTTTATAATTACCCTCTTCAAAAGATTTAGACTTTCTTCTTAATTTTTTGATAATACTTTTGAAACCATTTTTTGTATAATTTAGTTGTGTTGAAAGTTTTCCTTCTCGTTCCTCTTCAATCAATTTTTGGAAATCAAAATAGAAGGCTTCAAATACTTCTTCAGGAGGAAGATCTTGTCCATCCCATTTTTCCATGGATTTAAAAGTTTTAGGAAGCATTTCAGTTACCATTTTATCGTCAACGCTTCTCATAAGCATATCCCCTATTGGAAACACATATGTAATAATTATGAACAACAATAAAGGAGCAACAAGTAAAAAAGCTTTAATCTTATTTTTCTATAAAATTTTAATCTTTAAAACTTAAAATTAAAATCCTGCTTTCATTGCTTCCCATTTTTCACCAAGTTCTGTTCCGTTATCAGCCCAGTAAAGTGGATCTACTAAGAAGTAATTTTTAGTGTTTGCTGGTGCAGTTGGCATATTAGGTACCATGTTTGTTTTACCATCTTTGTACCATGGCTCACCTTTTTCCATTACAGCAATAGATGATTTTCTCCAAGGAGCATATGCAATATATTTTGCACTTCCTGCTAAACCTTCTGTACTTGTCATCTCAGCTAAAGCTTTTTTAGCATCAGCTTCATTTGGCGAACCTTTAACTAATACAAAATACTCATAGTCTAGACCTTGAGCATCCCATACTTGTACGATTGGAGCACCTTCTCCAACAGCAGCATTAAAGAATCTACCATTCCAGCCAGTTGCCATAACAACTTCACCACTCATTAATAGTTCTGGTGGTTGAGCACCTGCAGACCAAAATACACATCCCCCTTGTGGGTCTGTGCAAAGTTTTTTGATCTTATCCATAGCTCTTTGAACACCTTTGTCAGTGTTTAAAGCTTTATAGATTTTTGCTCCACCTTTACCTGGTTTGATACCATCTGCAGCTAAAGCAATCTCTAAGTTTGTTAGAGCGCCTTTGTAGATAGCTCTTTTTCCAGGGAATTTTTTAGTGTTAAAGAAATCTTTGATAGTCTTAGGAGTACCTTTAACGTTATCTGAGTTATAAGCGTAGTTCCAAGAGTATAAAATATTTCCTACAGCACATTCACTTGGCATGCTAGTAAAGAAATCTTTACTTGCAGGAGTTCCATCTGGAGCTGCTGGGAAGTCTTTGTCAAAATCAAATTTAACAAATAAACCTTCATCACAGCCATTGATAGTATCCATAGCAAATACGTCCATTATATCCCACGTAATTTTGCCAGCTTCTTTCTGTGCTTTAATTTCTGATAATCCACCTGAGTAATCGACCCAATTGATCGGTATACCTAACTTTTTAGCAGTAGGATCACCATAACCTAACTTTTGACTTTCTGTATAAGCTCCACCCCAAGACGCAACTGTTACTGCGAATGCTGATGTAGTTATAGAAAATAAAAAAGATAGGGCTAGTAATAATTTACTAATTTTTTTCATTTTTCCTCCGTTTAAACGTTTTGTATAAATACTATTACAACAAGATCGATAATGAGAGTCAACAGCCCTTTTTTACTTGTTTAATTGAGATATTTCTGGTGTTTATTTTGGATCTAGTGCTCTTGCATCCTCACTGTTCCAGCCAATCTTAATTTCATTTCCTAATTTAATATCAAGATTAGACGAACTATTGGGGACTTTAAGAATAAATTCAGAATTACCTAATAAATTAATTCTAACTCTTGTGTGATCTCCATGGTAAATTACTTCTTCAATTTTTCCTTTATGAATATTATCCATTTTATCACTTGGATTAATTAAAGCTCTTTCAGGTCTTAATGAAACTGTCGTTCTCTCACCTTTTCCCTTAACCGAGATTGGGTTTGCTAATATATCTGCACTCGCTAACTTAACTTTACACTTTCCACCTGAAATATCAGAAACTTCTCCTGCAAAAGTATTATTCTCTCCAATAAATTCTGCTACAAAAGAATTAACAGGTTTTTCATATAACTCATCTGGGCTAGAAAGTTGTTGAACCTTTCCGTCATTAAAAACTGCAATTCGATTAGACATAGTTAATGCTTCACTTTGATCATGAGTTACATAAACAACAGTCACTCCAATACTTTCATGAATATGTTTGATTTCATATTGCATACTTTCTCTTAAATTTTTATCTAAAGCTCCAAGAGGCTCATCCATTAAAACTAGTTGTGGATCAAAAACTAAAGATCTTGCTACTGCTACTCTCTGTTGTTGTCCACCTGATAATTGACCTGGCATTCGTTGTGCAAATCCTTGTAAGGACACCATGGATAAAGCTTTATCAATTTTTTTATCCGCCTCATCTTTTGGAATTTTCCTAACTCTCAATGGGAAAGCCAAATTCTCATATACTGTCATATGAGGAAATAAAGCATAGTTTTGGAAAACCATTCCTATGCCTCTTTTATGTGGAGGAATACTGGAGATCGCATTTCCATCAAGGTATATTTCTCCATTAGTTGGTGTTTCAAATCCAGCTAGCATCATTAAACAAGTGGTTTTACCCGATCCAGAGGGACCTAACATGGTAATGAACTCACCTTCTGCAATGTCTAATTGGAGGTCTTTGACAACTAAAACTTTGCCATCGTAACTTTTGTCTACTTTGTCAAACTTAACGAATTCTTTATTAACCGACATAAATTAAGTAACTATAAAACATTTGTAAGAAAAAATATCAACCTTAAATAATTAGCTTTTAACGTGAAGTTCTTTTGACATATTGCAAAATAATTCTGATCCTTTGTCAGTAACTCTAATAGCTTCTGAAGCTTCAACACCCCAATCTCCAAATTGCATAACAGCGATCATATGAAAACAAACATTTGGTTTTAGAACAGTCATATCACCTTTATAAATATTTAATGTATGCTCTCCCCAATCTGGTGGATAGCCAATACCAATTGAATAACCAGTTCTTGATTTCTTTTCTATTCCATACTTGTCCAAAACTTTCCAGAAAGCTTGCGCCACATCATCAGCAGTATTACCTGGTTTTGTGGCATTTATACCTGCATCAATTGCTTCAATAGTTTTTTTCATTGTATCAATTTTTAGTTGATCAGGTTTTCCTAACAAAACTGTTCTAGCCATTGGAGCATGATATCTTTTAAAAACCCCTGATAATTCAATAATAGTTGCCTCACCCTCAACAAATTTGTCTTGTGATGCAGTCAAATGTGAAGCTGAAGTGCCTTTTCCGGTTGGTAATAAAGTAGCGATGCTTGAATACTCTCCACCAAATTCGGGCGATCCATAAAATAAAGATTTTTGAATTTCACCAACAGCATCACATTGTCTAACTCCTGGTTTAATTACGTCAAAAGCTGTTTTCATTCCAATTTCAGAAATTTTTGCTGCAGATTTCATATAATTTATTTCAACGTCAGATTTTACTAACCTCGCCCAATTAACCAGTCTCTCTGAATCTTTCAAATTTGTATTTGGTAAACCTTGTTTAATTTTTTCATAACAAAATGCTGTAAAATAATGAGCATCCATTTCTAATCCTATAGAAAGTTTATCCCACTTTTTATCTTTAATAACTTTAACTAAATAATCATAAGGATGTTTTGGCCAACTATGAATATAATGTTCATCATAAACAATTATGTTTTCTTTTTTTAAATATGTTTTTATGTAAGCCCCTCCAGCATCTTGATCTCTTACAAAACATATAGGTTCATCAGCATTTATATGAACCATTGCACATTGAGCGTAATAAAATGACCAAGCATCATACCCAGTCAGGTAATTGATATTATTTGTGTCATGAGAAATCAAAAGTTCAATGCCTTTTTCTTGCATCATTTTTTGAACTTTAGATAATCTTTGTTTGTATTCTTCTTTTGTAAAAAACATAATTAATAATTGGTAAACAAACTTCCAAAACCTTTGATATTATTATTTTTTCCAATTTTTTCTAAAGTATCCCAAATCAATGTTTGATTGCTAGATAAAACAGGTTTGTTTAATTTTTTTTCCAATCTATCTATAATGCTTAAAACCGGCAAGGCTGTACAAGAAATGAATAAAGCATCAGCATCTTCAATATTCATATTAACTAGAGAGTCATAGATAAAATCTTGATCAACTTTTCCAATGTCATAATCTGCAGCTATATCTAAATATGAATTGGAAACCACTTCAAATTTTTCCTCTTTAAAATATTCAACAACCTCATTATTTAGTTTTTTACTATATGGAGTAAAGATCGCTAATTTTTTTACCTTTAATTTTTTTAACGCTTTTATTGCGGCTGTGCTAGGAGTTGTTAACTCAGCCTTAGGTTTTGCTGCCCTTACTTTTTTCTCAATCACATCATGACCTGTTGCTATTGTTCCAGAGGTACATCCATAAACAACACAATCTATATTCTCATTGGGTAAAATATTATTTGTAACTTCAGTTACTTTGTCAGACATTTTTATTAAATTTTCTTTTGTTAAGGGATTATAACATTCAATTCTGTTAACAAAAAAATCAATCTCTTTATCTTTAATTACGTTTATAAAATCCTTCTCAATCATAAAATCAGTAGCTAAAGCAATTAATCCAATCCTAGGATTAGAGTTTTTTTTAAACCGAGGTTCTATTTTGTTTAATTTCATACTAAATTAATATGAAGTAAGTCTAGATTAATTAAACGTATTATAAAATAAGATAATTTGCTTGTTGAAAATCTTTACAAATCGGATTTAATTAAATTTATATAAAATAATTGTTAACTAAATATAGAGGATAATAATGAAAAGACTAATTGTTGCTGCTTTCATATTTGTTTCAACTTTTTCAACAAATGTTTTGGCAGAAATTAAGATGGGTGTAATTTTGGGTTTCACTGGCCCTATTGAATCTTTAACCCCCGCTATGGCTGCATCAGCCGAGCTTGCTTTCAAGGAAGCTTCAGATTCTGGATCTCTACTAGGTGGAAAAAAAATTTCGGTGATTAGAGCTGACTCAACATGTGTGGACTCTGCAGCTGCGACTGCGGCCGCTGAGGGAGTTATTTCACAAGGAGTTGCAGCAATAATGGGTGCTGATTGCTCAGGAGTAACTGGCGCAATAGCATCAAATGTTGCGGTTCCAAATGGTGTTGTGATGATTTCACCCTCAGCAACATCACCAGGATTAACAACTCTTGATGATAAAGGATATTTCTTTAGAACTGCTCCATCAGATGCAAGAGGTGGTCAAATCCTAGCTGATATTACTAAAGACAGAAAAGTTAAAAGTGTTGCAATTACCTATACAAATAATGATTATGGAAAAGGTTTAGCAGATGTTTATAAGGCAGCTGTCGAGGCACACGGAATTAAAGTTACTACTGTAACTGCTCACGAAGATGGAAAAGCAGACTACTCTTCTGAAGTAGCAACTCTTGCCTCAGCAGGCGGAGATGCAGTAGCTGTAATTGGATACCTAGACCAAGGTGGTAAAGGAATTATTCAAGCTTCTTTGGACTCTGGTGCATTTGATAAATTTATTTTATCTGATGGAATGATCGGCCAATCATTAGTTGATGCTTTTGGAAAAGACTTAAGAAAATCTTTTGGTTCAATGCCAGGATCAACAGGAAAAGGTGCTGGGGTATTCTCTAAAGTTGCAAGTGCTGCAAACATAGATAGCTCTGGTCCATACACTGGTGAGTCTTACGATGCTGCTGCTTTAATAGTTTTAGCAATGCAAGCTGGTAACTCAGCTGATAGGGCATCAATTGCAAAAAATGTAATGGATGTTGCTAACAGCCCTGGAACAAAAATTTATCCAGGTGAACTAAAAAAAGGTTTAGATTTATTAGCTAAAGGTAAAAAAGTTGACTACGAAGGTGCAACTGGAGTTACTTTTACTAGCGTCGGTGAAGCTGAAGGTTCTTTCTTAGAACAAGAAGTTAAAGGCGGAAAATTTAAAACTAAAAAACAAAGATAATTTATCTTAAAATTTAAACCCCTAACATTAATTTGTTGGGGGGTTTTTTTTAAAAAAATAAATATTTATCAGCCATATATAAAGCCCAAGCCAATGCAGCACCTGTAATGATATATTTCATAATCTTATTTTATTTCTATTTTTTCAGGAAGTATACCTTTTGGTCTATATCTCATTATGACCAAGAGACCTACTCCCATCATTAAAAATCTAAAATATGGAACACTTTCAATTAAGTGTACTTTTAAAAAGTGTGTGTCATCTAATCCAGCAGTAGTTAAATTTACTAAGTAAAGACCAATTGGTGCGGCCTCAATCCATAAGAACCAAACAACAAAACCTCCAAGAATTGCACCAAAGTTATTTCCACTTCCACCAATAATAACCATTACCCAAATTAAGAAAGTATATCTCAAAGGTCTATAACTTCCTGGGGTAAACAAGCCATCTTGAGTAACTAACATGGCACCCGCAATACCAACAATGGCTGAACCTAAAACGAAAATTAAAAGGTGTTGTTTAACTACATTTTTACCCATTGCATTAGCTGCTTCCTCGTTATCTCTAATTGCTCTCATCATTCTTCCCCAAGGAGAATAGAGAGCTTTTTGAGTTAAGATTAATAAAATAACTACTACAACTAAAAATAATCCAGAGTAACAAAGTTTTACAAAAACTGATGATCCCTCGATTACAAGTTGATTTAGTGTAGCTTGTCTTTCGGTTAAATCAGTAATTAGATTTAACTTACTTGAGTTAAATTTTTCAACAAGACTTATAAACCAATCTGTTTGTTGTAAATTTACCTCATAAGGTGCAGGTCTTTTTAATCCAATTACATTTTTAACACCTCTTGTTAACCAATCTTCGTGTTTTATAATTGCAATAACAATTTCTGATATTAGTAAAGTTGCTATAGCAAGATAATCAGCTCTTAAACCCAAGGCAACTTTTCCTATAACAAAAGCTAATCCACCTGCAAAAAAAGCTCCAACAACCCAAGAAAAAATAATTGGAAGACCTAATCCACCAAGAAAACCAGTTTTTGCAGGATTAACTCCCTCAATAGCTTCAATTCCTGGTTCAGAAATAAATCTTATGATTACAATTCCTAAAATTATAATAGCAGCTACTATGTAAGTTCTGTTTTTTGATTTCTTATAATTTTTTAAAATATACCTAACAGCTAATACCATTGCTATTATAAGAAAAAGACTTAATAAAATATTAAATCCGCCTGCACTCCATGCTTCTTGAACAGGATCTACTGAGATTAAAACAGCTGCTAAACCACCTAAAGCTGTAAAACCCATTATCCCAAAGTTAATAAGACCAGCATAACCCCATTGAATGTTGGCACCCATTGTCATTACTGCTGAAATTAGACAAAGATTAAATATTGATAAAGCTATGTTCCAAGACTGGAATATACCAACAAGGATAATCAGCCCCATCATTATACTGTATGCAGCAATTACATTTAAATTTTTTCTCACAACACCTTCCCTTTAAATATACCTGATGGACGATAAAGTAAGACGATGACTAAGATTGAAAAAGATACTGCAAATTTATAATCTGTAGAGAGTAATTGAATTAGACCATCTGGCTCCATACTTTCAGGTAAAACATACATGAAAAATTTTCTATAAGCGTAAGTTAACAATATTTCAGAGAAGGCAATTACATATCCACCGAGAAAGGCTCCAAATGGATTACCAATGCCGCCCACTATAGCCGCTGCAAATATTGGTAGCATATTATTAAAGTAGGTGAATGGTTTAAAGCTTTTATCTAAACCATATAAAGCACCACCAATTGTTGCAAGAATGCCTGCTATGACCCAAGTTATCATGACAATTTTTTTGGGATCGATACCTGATAATAATGCTAAATCCTCATTATCAGAGTATGCTCTCATACTTTTTCCAGTCTTAGTTTTATTTAAAAACCAAAACAAAGTTGAAACTAAAATCAACGTAACAATAATCGTAATAACTTGAGTAGATTTTATTGCAAGACCCTCGTTTAATCCTGTCATTTCTTTAAATTCACCAGCTTTAATTAAAAATTTTTCTCCATCAAAAAATCTTCTGTCTGAAGGGCCAATAATTATACGAACCACTGCCTGAGTAACAAACATCACGCCAATACTTACCATTGCTAATTGCACGGGGGGACTTTTGTTTATTCGGTAATATTTAAATACTAATTTATCTACTATCAGCATGTAGCCAACCATAAAAATAATACCAAAAGGAATTGCTAGAAGGGCTGTAGGTAAAACCCCAAAACTAATTCCAACAGACTGAAAATAGAAAGTGAATAAAATCACAAACATTGTCCCAAAAGACATCATGTCCCCTGTAGCAAAGTTTGCAAACCGTAAAATTCCGTAAATCAATGTTACAAAAATTGCACCAAGTGCTAGTTGAGATCCGTACGCTAAAGCTGGAACAAAAATATAATTTAATAAAAGTATAATCGCATTTACAAAGTCCATATTAACCACCTAGAAAAGAGCTTCTTACTCTTGGGTCTTCTAGTAGTTCTTTTCCAGTGCCAGAGTGCCGGTTCTCCCCAGTCACCAGAACATAACCCCTATCAGAAATATTTAATGCTTGTTTTGCATTTTGCTCAACCATTAAAATTGCTACGTTCGTTCTTTTTACTTTTACGATATGATCAAATAATTCATCCATCACAATAGGTGATACGCCAGCAGTTGGTTCATCCAACATCAATACAGAGGGCTTGATCATAAGTGCTCTACCTAATGCAACTTGTTGTCTTTGTCCTCCAGATAACTCACCAACTAATTGATTTTTTTTTTCTTTTAGAATTGGAAATAAGTCAAAGATTTCATTAATAGTCTCTTTAAATTCTGTGTTTATTAAGAAAGCACCCATCTCTAAATTTTCCTCCACCGTCATACCTGCAAAAACATTTTTTGTTTGAGGAACGAATGAGATGCCTTCTTTTACTCTGTCTTGTGGAGAAAGTTTTGAAATATCTTTACCATTGATAATTACTGAACCAGATTTTAAATTTAATAAGCCTAACATTGCTTTCATCGCGGTAGATTTTCCAGCTCCATTAGGTCCAAGGATCGATACTATTTCTCCTCTTTCAACATTTACCGAACATGAATTAATTATGTCTGGGCCATTTCCATATCCGCCGGTCATGTTATTCCCTTCAAAAAATGCCATTTAATTATCCTTTAATTTTGAGCCTCTACCTAAATAACTTTCAATAACTTTTTCATCTTTTTTTGCATCCTCAACTGAACCTTCGAAAAGGACTGAACCTTCTGCCATTACGATCACTGGATCACATAATCTTCCTATAAAATCCATGTCATGTTCGATCATACAAAAAGTGTAACCTTTTTCTTTATTAAGTTTTTCAATAGCTGTTCCAAGATCCTTTAGTAAAGTTCTATTAACACCAGCACCTACCTCATCTAACAATACTAATTTTGCATCAACCATCATTGTTCGACCTAGTTCTAACAATTTTTTTTGTCCTCCGGATAAATTTCCTGCTAATTCATTTTTTAAATGACCAAGATTAAGAAAATTAATGACCTCCAGAGCCTTTTCTTTAATTTGATTTTCTTCTTTTGCAACTAATGAGGGTTTTAACAAAGCATTAACCAATTTTTCTCCAGATTGATTTCCTGGAACCATCATTAAGTTTTCTAAAACAGATAAATTTGTAAATTCATGAGCTATTTGAAAAGTCCTTAGCAATCCTTTTGAAAATAATTCATAGGAAGGAACATCAGTAATGTTTTCATTATTAAAAATCACACTGCCAGCAGAGGATTTTAAATTTCCAGCAATAAGGTTAAATAAAGTGGTTTTGCCAGAACCATTCGGTCCAATAATACCTGTAATAGTTCCCTTTTTAACTTTAAGAGAACACTCCGATACTGCCGCTAGTCCTCCAAAATATTTTGACAAATTATTAATTTCTAAAATATTTTGTGACATTAATTATTTGCTTAGTCTTTTGTGTATATCATTCAAAGTTTTTACAACTGAATTATAAACACCTTTATTTCTCATAAGTTTAAGACCTTGCTCATTTAATCCTTTAGGGGTTTGAGACTCTTTTACTAAATATTTGAGTTCCTTCTTTGAGTTTACGACTGCATCTTCAGACAAAGCTACAAATAGAGAAGTAATATATTTCTGTGCATCTTGTCTCTTTACTCCTTTTTTTACCAACCAATCACTCATGATCTTTAAAATTTCATAATAAGCAGCCATCATTCCCGATGTTGACCAAAAATTAATTGATAACTTTTCATTTTTAATCTCTACAGTTGAGCCAAGTTTATCAAAAAAACTTTTTACTTTTTTATTTGGAGGACAAATTGGAACTGGTCCTTTTTTTAAGGAAATTGGAGGTAACGGTATCGCTCTTACTATGTCTGATTTAACTTTTATTATTTTTTTCAATTGGGGTATAGTGATTGTTGAAATAAAACTTATTACAGTTTGATTTGATCTAAATTTAAGATTCTTTAATATTTTTTTACCTACAGTTGGTGTGACAGCTAGAAATATCCAACTGCAACTATCAATTATTTTTTGATTATTTTTTTCGATAGAAATTTTTTTAAATCTTTTTTTGAGATTTTTGGAGATTTTATTATTCCGTGAAGAAACAAATATCCTGTTATATTTTATAGATGAATTACAAATACCAGTTATAACTGATGATGTGATTTTACCCGTTCCAATAAAACCTAATTTCATAATTTAAATACTTATAAAGAATTGTTTATATTAATTAATAAAAAAAGAACCCCTTATTCTTAATAATTCTCTACTTAAATCTTTATTTTCTTTAAAAGGTCTTCGTCCATGAAGCCAAAAATAGTTGTTTGCTACAATTGAAGATCCCACTGGAAGTTTTGTGATTATCTTATTTTTACTCTCTTCTAAGTTGTCAGATAACTTTTGTAAAAAAATACCTTGTTTCATATTTTTTGGTTCTGGAAACTGATCTATATAAGAAATTTGAGCTCTACCATTTTGATCTGTTGAAAATATAGGATGTTCAACTTTATAGTCTATATTTTTACTTTTTGGTGATCCCCAAAGAAAATTTTCCTGTCCTATTGGATCATTAAACAATTCATCACAATGTTCCCAATCATCGAGATGCAACATGGCAGTTTCACCACCTTCTGCATTTCTTTCCTCTAATTTTGACATTAATAACCAATCAGTTTTCTCTTTTACGTAAGTGCCATCTGTATGAAGATCCATGTTTGTATACGCTTTCCTCAAATAAGAGTCGCTTTTATCGACGTGCTTTACATGAAATCTTGCATAATATTTACCAGCCATAGCATCGTAATTAGGTATACCTACTAAATGAGAGATGGCAGTTGATAATTTGACTAAAAAATTATCATCAATTTTTGAATTTAAATTTTGAGGTTTAATAATAAAACATCCTGTATTTCGATCTTTTAAAATTTCATTTAAAAATTTTGATAATTTATTATCACTCAAGTCGTCTAAACTTTTTGCAATAGTGAATCTTGTAAAAGGTTTATATTCTAGAGCAGTAATATCGAACTTATTAAATGGAAAAATAAGTTTACTCAAAACTTCATCGCTGATGTCAATATTGACAATTCTAGATGACAGTTCGTGTTTTTCTATTTGAAATCCATCAATCTTTTCGCTCATACAAAACTTGTAATAAGAGATAGTATGATAGCAGAGAAAATTGTAGGGTAAACTAAATTTTTTTTAGTTAAAAAGAAAATAATTATACATAAAGAAACCACAAAAATTCTGACTGATAAATCTACTTCTGATAAAGATCCTAATGGAAAAATAACTATTCGAGCAATTAATGCAGCAAGAGTTGAATAAGCAAGACAATTAAACCATCTGAACATTTTTGAGGTTTCTTTAATTTTTTCTGAACTAACAACTCCTAAAAATCTTGATAAGTATGTAGCTAGAGATGTGACAAATATAACAATTAAAATATTACTTGCCATTTTTTTCTCCAATTAAAAACGCTATAGTTCCAGCCGTGAAGCCACCAAACAAAATACACCACTCAGCTGATAAAAAATAAAAAATAGGACCAAGGGTTGCACCTAAAATAATCGATAAACTTATTTGAAAAGTTTTCATAGCTCCAACCATCATACATATAAAATATATTGGATTTATAATTGCTAGACCAATAAGTATGTCTTTGTTAAAAAAATCAGAAGCTACATAGCCAATAATTGTTGAAAATATCGCAACTGACCAGGTTGCTACTCCAATTCCAATCCAAAAATCAATTCTATTTTCTTTTTCTATATTTTCATAATTATCCTTCATTATCAGCCACGAAGAAACTGCTATAAAATGACAGGATAAATAATATTTCCATCTTGGCTGGTCTTGGTGCATCAACAACGGCATTAGTGCGACAGTCATTGGATATAATCTCGCATTAACCAACCAAACGGCTAAAAAAATATTTATCAAAGATGCTCCGATTAACATTGACTCAGCCATCACTAGTGAGCCAGGTAAAGCGTATGTGAGAAAAGTTGAAAAAATACTTTGTTGGATTGTGAAACCTAAATTTTTTAATAGTGCGCCTATAGCTATAAAACTTGCACCTAAAGCTATGGCAGGACTACCAACACCCTTTATAGCACTGAAGCCTTTTAAAAAATATTTTGTACTAATCATTAACCACCCAAAAACAGGCGACCAACATCTGTATTATTTAAAAGATCATCCCCTTTACCTGCAATTGCAGTCTGACCAGATACTAGCACGTAACCAATATCTGCGAACTCGAGTCCTTTTTTAGCATTTTGTTCAACTAAAATAATTGTCTTTTTTTCATTCTCTTGGAGATCTCTTAAAATTTCAAATACCATATCGATATACCTTGGTTCTAAACCTATTGATGGTTCATCAACTAATAAAACTGATGGCTTCATTACCAATGCTCTTGAAATTTCTAACAATCTTCTTTCTCCACCTGATAATACTTTTGCAGGTTGGTTTCTTCTGTTTCTTAATCTTTCGTATTTCTCAAAAATTCGCTCAGCTTCCGCGTATGACTCTTCTGTTTTTTCTTTAATAAATCCACCCATTAATAAATTTTCCTCCACAGTCATATCTGGGAAGACAGAATTATCCTGGAGTATGTATGCTATTCCAACAGTTTTCAATTTTTCAGCTGGTGTTAAATTTGTGATTTCTTTTCCATCTATTTCTATTTGCCCTGAAAAAATATTTGTAAACCCATAAATAGAGTGAAGAATAGTAGATTTACCAGCTCCGTTTGGTCCAATCAGACATAAGGATTGAGCCTTACTGACAAATAAATCGAAATTATGAAGAATTTCCATTTTACCATAACCAGCATTCATATTTTTAATAGTAAGATGAATATTATTTGGAGATAGTTTTTTTAAGTCTTCTGCTACTGGAGCTTTTCCTAAAACTTCATATTGATTTGACATTATTGTGCTCCTAAGTACGCATCTATTACACGTTTATCATTTTTAATTTCGTCAGGTGTCCCATTAGCAAGCATCTTACCATGTGCTAAACAATAAATACTTTCTGCTAGTTGCATGATAACTCTCATATTATGTTCAATTACCAAAAGTGTAATACCAAAATCTTGATTTACTTTAATCAATCTATCGATGATACCATTTATAAGAGTAGGATTGATCCCTGCAGTAGGTTCATCTAATAATAACATTTCAGGTTCATTCATCAGAGCCATTGCTAACTCTAGAAGTTTTTGTTGACCAAAAGATAAATCTCCAGCCATCACTACCTTTATGACTAATTAACATATTATCTACGCAATTTAGTTTTCCATAAATTCTAGTTTGCTGAAAAGTTCTAAGTAAACCCAGTTTTGCAATAACAGGTACGGGTAAATCTGAGACTTCTTTATCGTTAAATTTTATTGAACCATTATCTATTGGATATGTTCCAACAATAGAGTTGAACAGTGTTGTTTTACCAGATCCATTTGGACCGATCAGTCCAAATATCTTGCCTTTTTCTACTGACATTGAAATATCTACATTAGCTTTTACTCCGCCAAAAGATTTACTAACATTGTTTACTTCTAAAATACTCATTTAAGTTCTACTTGAGCCTTTCGATCTTTTTCATCAATTACTTCACCAAATTTTTCGGGATATTTTTCTCTTAACCAGCCCATAATCCCTTCAGGAAAATAAATTACGATTACAACAATTAAAACTCCTAAAGCAACATACTGCCAACCTAAAAAGAATGTCCAAAACCCTTCTTTAAAAATATGAAATACTGTTGCACCAATAACTGGTCCCCATAAAGTTCCTTTGCCTCCTAGGATTGCCATTAAAACCATGAATACTCCCATTTCTCTTCCATCAAAAGCAACATCAGTTGAGTCGATGTATCCAACTAGTCCTCCCATAATGCCACCAGCTAAACCACAAAAGAATGCGGATACCATCCAACCAATAATTTTATATTTCATTGTTTCAATACCCATTGCCTCAGCTTTATCCTCATTATCTCTAATCGCATTTAAGATTAATCTAAATCTTGTTGAATAGATTGCTCGTACCGCAACAAAAGTTAATATGAGAGCTCCAAAACTTAAAAAGTAAAAAAATTCTCCCCTTGCTTCAAGACCGCCAACCTCAGGAAATGGAGGAGTAGTAAACCCCTGACCTGCACCTATAATTTCTATACCTCCAGAAATTTCTCCTGCTGCAACACCTAAACCTAAAGTACAAATAGCAAAATAATGTCCTCTTAAACCTAAAATCGCATATCCAATTAACCCAGCTACTATTGTTGGAACTACTGCAGCTACAACAAGTCCAACAGCCATACCTTGAAAAAATTGAGCTGGAGTATGAACAAAAGTTTTTTCACCTCCACTTTCTGTCCATTCTGCAAGAGGGAAAAACATACCAACTTGAACAGATGCACATAAATACATGCCTAAACCATAAAATAGTATATTCCCGAATGTATTGTATCCCATTTCACCACCCTGAATATTCCAAGTCGTAGCTAAAACTATCAATACACATAGAATGGATAATTGAACTTTAAATGCAGGAAAAACAAATGGTGCCACCAATCCAAAGATTACAATTGCTGAATATAAAAGAATATTTTTACTCATTATTTTAAATACTCTCTCTTCCTAGACAGTTTAAATCTTCTGTAAACGAGAATTAAAACTAATAATAAAAATACTGCACCAATTCTAAATTCAGTTCCTAAAATATAATCAGCAAATTCTTCAAAAACTCCAAGTCCCATTCCAGACATTGCTACTCCTGGTAAATTGCCTAGTCCTGCAACAATAACGATCATAAAAGACCTTATTGTATATGGTAATCCCATGTATGGATGAATTGTAAATGTAATGGATATTAAAGCACCTGCTACCCCACAAAGCGCAGCATTAATTCCAAATGTAGCTGCATAAACTTTCTCTGTATCAACACCCAAGATTTTTGCAGCTCTTGAGTTTTGTGCTGTTGCACGAATTGCTCTCCCTAATTTTGATTTTTTCATGTAAATAACTAAACCAATTGCAAAAACAATACTGATTACAGCTGAAAAGATTTTTGAGTTAGGTAAGGTAACATTGTTATCAAATAACATAGTTGTTCCATAACCTGAATTGGCTAGAACAACATCTGCGCCGAATGCAAAATTCATTAATTGCATAAATAAAATACTTATTCCAAAAGTTGCAAGAATGGAGATGAATAAATCTCGATCGACCACTTTATTAATTACTAATTTATAAATTCCAACTCCAATAAAATACATTATTATTGGAGAAACAATCACACCCCAAGCTGGATGTATTCCATAAAGATACATAAAGTAAGCAATATAGCCTCCAAGAATGACTAGGTCACCTTGAGCAATATTTATGATATTCATAACTCCCCATTGCAATGCCATGCCGTATGCAATTAAAGCAAATAAAATACCAAGAAGTAATCCGTCCAAGCAAGCCTGAACAGTAATCATTGGATATTGGAAAACCATGAAATCCATAATCAACTCTTAAAAAAAAATACCCCCTAGAATTTAGGGGGTATTTATAGATTAGTTTTTATCTTTCAGACCACTTAGGAATTGGGTGAATTAACTTCGCTGAAGCCCACTTAGTTGGAGCTACAACTTTGTTTTCACATTTTCCTGAGCCATCACACATTACCTGGAAAAGAACCATCGGCTTGTCAACGTTCTGACCACCTTCTGCGAACTTTATATTTCCATAAAATGTTTGCATGTTAGTAGCTGCAAGAGCATCTCGTACTTTTTTTTGATCAAAAGAGTTTGCTCTCTCAAATGCATCTTTAAATACTAACAGCGCAGCTGAAGACTCTGCTGACTGATATGGCGGATCATAACCAAACTCTTTTTCAAAGTCTGCTGCATATTTCATACCATCTTTAAAGAAATTATCTTTATAAGTTAATGTCTTATGCCATTGAGATGCACATAAAGCATACTGTGAATTTTTACCATGTTGTTTTGATAATTTCGCAGCATCGCAGTGTGTCATCGCTAGCATAGGGACATCTACTTTCATTTCAGCTATTTGTCTAATTGCAGTCAGTGCACCTTTTGTATGACCTGATACTACAAGAACATCTGGCTTCATTTGTTTTACCTTAACTAATGTAGCAGCCATATCATTTAACTCTTTCGGTAATTTATCGTCTATTACTTTTTTAGAGCCTGTTCTTTTAATTGCATCAAGCACTCCCAATCTTACATCTTGAGAAAATGCATCTTGTTCGAATGCCATTGCAACTGTTACTGGTTTACCGTTATTCTTTTCAACTGCTAAATCTATAGCAACATCAAGATATAAGTTTGCTGGAGCTAACACTGCAAATAGATATTTGTATCCTTTTGTAAACAAAGATCTAGAAGCACCATTTGCTTCAACCATTGGAACACCATATTTTTCTGTAACTGGTGCAATTGCTTTTGTTAAACCTGAACTATATGGTCCAAGCATGAACTCAACACCATCTTGTGAGATTAATCTTTCTGCTAACTGAGCTGCTCTTTTTGGGTTTGATTCATCGTCATAATAAATGATTTCAAACTTATAAGTTTTTCCACCAACTTTTACTCCACCCATGCTGTTAATTCTATCAACAGCCATGTTGTAACCGTTTTGTGTATGAACACCATTAGATGAATATTTTCCAGTTAATGAAATGGCAGCACCTAAGACAATCTTATCTCCAACAACTTTTGCAAATGATACAACTGAAGTTGAAAATAAAATTACTACTGCAGAAATAAAACTCAAGATTATTCTTTTTATTTTCATTTTATTTCCTTTTGTTATTAATTAATTAATACTTAATTTAATAAATAATTTTAAAGTATTGCAAGTGGCAAAAAAACTTTACATATGCGCTAATACTGTTGTGTTACAATAATAATTAAGGCTATGATTACCAAAACACTCGCTGAGATTGTATTAATTGTTTTTGGATTTGCTTTTATCCATGTAATAAGTTTTTGTGCCAACAGAGCGTAACCAATTAAAGAAATAAAATCTAAAATAACATAAGTAGTTATTAAAATAAAAAATTGGACGATGTAATTAGCACTAAAGTCAATAAATTGGGGGAAGATTAAGGGAAAGAACAACCAAGCCTTAGGACTTGTGCCTGCAACTAAAAAACCATCTTTATAAAAAGAAAAAGTTCCTTTTGAGCTAATCATTTTCGAATTAACATCTTTTGGTGAAGATTTGTAAACATCATAAGCTAAATAAATTAAATAAATTACACCAATCCATTTAAAAATATTTAGGATATTTGGATTGTCAGATAAAAAAGAACCGATGACAAAAATTACTAAAGTTGCCTGTAGTAAATTTGCGGTAACATCTCCAAAGGCTGTCCATATACAATTTTTAACTCCATAATTCATTGAATAAGAAATGATTACAATTCTAGGGGTACCAGGTGTAATAAATAAAAAAATAATAATCTGTAAGAAAAGGATAAAATCTAGGGGGAGCATAAAAAAAAAGATAGTCCTTAAAAACCGGGAGCTAAAGATGGCTAAGAAGGACTATCAAATCACAATATATCAGGTCTTAAAAAAAATGCATTATAGATTTTTTTGAAATATAAGGGATTTATGAAAAAAAAAGGTCACAGGCCTATCACTAAAGTCAAGAATCCTGAGCCAAGCGTTGAAAGTCCAGATTGGGTCATATGGGCTGCCTGGGCTGATAGGATCACGTTTGAAGAAATTAAAAAAAAAACTGGTTACGCAGAATCTGATGTTATAAAAATAATGCGAAGATCACTCAAACCCTCATCATTTAGATTATGGAGAAAAAGGGTTCATGAAAAAAGTATCAAACATAGAAAGAAATTTGAATACTCTCGAAAACAAATATCTAGTAAAATTAAAAAAGATGATTATCTATAGTCTATGAAAAATGTTACAATATATACTGGACCATACTGTAATTATTGCGATGCAGCAAAAAGATTATTAACTAGAAATAATGCACCTTATAAAGAAATTAATGTAGCCGAAGTTGATGGTGCAAAAGATGAAATGATAAAGAAAGCTAATGGAAAAAGAACAATACCACAAATATTTTTTGATGATCAGCACATCGGGGGTTATGATGAAGTTAGAGCTTTAGAAAAAGAAAATAAACTCCAAGAAATGTTAAAATAATTTTATTTTTGTTTAAAGATTAAACAAATACCATTATTACAATACCTTTTGCCAGTTGGTTTTGGCCCATCGTCAAATACATGACCATGATGAGCGTTACAATTTTTACAATGATATTCAGTTCTAGCATAACCTATTAAATGATCTGTTTTTGTTTCAAATACATCTGGTAAAGATTCATAAAATGAAGGCCATCCAGATCCACTTTCATATTTTGTTTTTGAGTCAAATAACTTTATATCGCAATTAGCACAATGATAAGTTCCTTCTCGCTTTTCATTATTTAATTCACTTGATCCAGGTCGTTCAGTGCCTTCTTCAAACATAACTAATTTTTGTTCTGCTGTAAGATTTGGATTTTTTTTATTCATAATTACTAAATTAATTTAGCACATGACTGGTGTAAAAAAGAGTGTAATTCAACAAGTTTATCAATATTTTTATTGTAACCACCTCCTAAAACTCCACAAAGAGGAATTCTTTTAGAAAAAAAATTTTCTGTAACAATTTCATCTCTTTTTTTTATACCATCATCTGAAATCTTTAATTTACCTAAGCGATCATTAAAATGGATGTCAACCCCTGCAATATAGAAAACAAAATCAAAATTTTCTTTATTTAATTCATTTAAATGAAATTTAAGTATATTTAAGTATTCCTTATCCTCCGTATCATTTTCAAGCTCAACATCGCAATCGCTAATTGATTTTTTGGCAGGATAATTTGATTTTGAATGCATACTAAAAGTAAAAACATTTTTATTATCCTTGAATATATCTGAATTACCGTTTCCTTGATGAACATCCAAATCAACAATTAATATTCTTTTTGCCAATTCTCTATCTAATAGAAATTGAGAAGCAACCGCTACATCATTAAAAACACAATATCCTGCACCACTATCATAATTCGCATGATGACTTCCTCCTGCAGTATTACAAGCAATACCATGATTTATTGCAAGTTTAGAGGCAAGCACTGTCCCTCCTGTTGCAACTAACGACCTTTGAACTACGCTATCAACTAATGGAAAACCAATTTTTTTAACTCCAATTTCATCTAGTGTTTTATTTTTAATTTCTTTAATATATTTTTCAGAGTGAGCACCCTTTAAAGTTTCATCTGAACATGGATATGGTTTATGAAACTTTGTTACTATCTTATTCTTTAATAAAAAATCTGCAAGATCACCAAATTTATTAATAGGAAATTTATGATCATCGCCAATTTTAGCAAAATAATCTTCATGATTAACTACAGGTAAATCCATTTTACTCAATCACCCGAATTGGTTCCCCATTAACACAAGCCTCTAGTGACTCGATCATTTGAGTAAAATAAACATGATAATTTTCAGCCGTCACATATCCAATGTGAGGTGTTAATAAAGCATTTGGTAAAAATCTTAATTTATTATTTTCTGATAAAGGCTCTTTTTCATAAACATCTAATCCAGCACCTGCAATTACACTTGTTGATAATGCAATTATCAAATCGTCTTCGTTTATTATGGGACCCCGAGAGGTATTAATTAAAAATGAGGTCTTTTTCATCTTATCCATTTCTTTAAGAGTAATACAATTTTTATATCTCTCTCCACCTTGTACATGAATAGATAAAAAGTCAGAGTTTTTTATTAGATCTTCTTTACTACAAGGCAGAACGTCTAATTCTTTACATATGTCTAAATTTAAATTTTCACTCCAAGCCATCACCTGCATACCAAATGCCTTGCCAACCTTAGCAACCTGCGTTCCTACTTTTCCAAGGCCAATCAAACCAAGAATTTTACCTTTTAATTCTACACCAACTGAAGTTTGCCAATAACCTTGGTACATATTATCAATTTCCTCTTTTAAGTTTCTTGCTAACCCAAGTATTAATGCCCAAGTTAATTCAGGTGTTGGATTAGTATTACTCTCAGTACCACTGACAACAATTTTTCTTTTTTTCGCAGTATCTAGATCAATTGATTTATTTCTTAACCCGCTAGTGATTATAAATTTTAATTTAGTTAAATTTTCTATCAAATTTTTTGTTATAGGAGTTCTTTCTCTCATTATAAGGAGAGCCTCAAATTCTGCTAATTTCTCTATAGCATCAGCTTCATCCACAAAAGGCTCACTAAAAATTTTTATTTCATATTTTCCTGATAATTTTTTTAGATCCACAAATTGTTGTGAAACATTTTGATAATCATCTAAAATTGCAACTTTAAGCATAAACTTTTTTATTAGATAAATAAATGCCAGACAATATGAAAAATGCTCCTACAAAATGATACATTTCAAATTTTTCTTTGAAAATAATAATAGCCATAATGGCACTAAATAACGGCATTAATTGAATAAACATAGAAGCTCGATTTGGACCAATTAACTCAATACCTTTTTGCCAAAAATAATAAGCAGCTATAGCTGGAAAAATTGCTACATAAGTTAATATTAAAAAAAAATTTTTATCTAAATTTAATTCAAGACCGATTGATTTTTCATAAAAAAATTGTGGAATTAAAAACAGTATCCCTACAGAAACCATTAATTGTATCAATGTAAATTGTGAAAATTTAAATTTATTTTTTTTTAGTAAAGTTGAATAAAGAGACCAGGTAATTACACAAACCAACATCCATATATCACCTTTATTAAAATCTAGAGAAATTATCTTTTGAAAATCTCCATTAGAAATTATTGAGCCTATTCCAATTATTGAAACTAATAATCCAATTAACTGAAAAATATTTGTTTTTTCAATTTTCATTAATGATGAGAGAACAATTGTTGCTGCTGGAATAGCTGAAAGCATAAGCACAGCATTAATTACTTGTGTATAATTAAGAGCAAAATAAACTACAGAATTAAATGTGCTTATAGTAATTACTCCCATAAAACTAATTACAAGCCAATTTTTTTTTATATAGGATAGATTTTTGAAAATTTCTTTGTAGGTAAAAGGAATAAGAATAAACCAAACAGAAATCCACCTAAAAACATTTAAAGTTAAAGGAGGAATTTCAAATAATGTTGCAAATTTTCCGACTATAAAGTTGCCTGACCAACAAAATGTTGCAAGCACTAAAAAAAGGTATGCCAAATAGTTTTTATTAGACACAAAATTAAGAAAATCTTCTTGAGCTATAAGGATCTAAGTTTAAATTTGTATTTTCTTTAGCTATCATTCCAGAGACTATCTTTCCAGATATTGGACCTAATGTCCATCCTAAATGATGATGTCCAAAACAATAAAACACGTTTTTATAATTTTTAGATGGACCCATTACTGGCAAAAAATCTGGCAATGTTGGCCTGAAGCCTAACCACTCATCCTCATGCTCAGGAAGGTCCCCCAACATATACTTTGCATTATTAATTAAATTATTAATTCTCGATTTTGAGGGGGGATTATCTAAACCACCAAATTCAACAGTGCCAACTACTCTTAAACCTTGTTCCATTGGCGTTATACCGAAACCTCTATTATGAAATATGACTGGTCTACTTAAAAGATGATCACAATCTTTAAAATGAACGTGGTAACCTCTCTCTGTATCTAATGGAATTTTTTCATCCAATTTATCAGTTAGTTTCTTAGAAAAAGCGCCACAAGTTATTACAATCTTATCACAGCCAAAACTTTCATTTTCACTCAGCAAAACAGGGCTCTCTCCCTTAAAATTAATATTTAAAATATTCTTATTTTCAAATTTTCCCCCTTTTTTTAAAAAAAGTTCAAAAAGTTTTAATAAAATCTTTTTTGGGTTTCTGGCATGTCTTGCGTATGGATAATAAACTCCTGCATGATAAAATTTTTTAAGATTCGGTTCTAAATCATGTATATCTTTTTTATCTACGAGTTGTTGTTTAACACCTAGCTCTTCTCTTACTCTGATTTCTAGTTCTCTACTTTTTAGATTTTTATCATTCCAAACGTAGAGAATGCCTTTATTTTCAACTAAGTTTTCTAGATTAATTTCCTCAAATAATTCATCATAAGCAGGAAGAGCTAAATCCAAAATTTGGTGCATGTTTTTTGCGGTGTGCATCATTTTGTTTTTAGTCGTATTAAAAATAAATTTTAAAAACCAAGGAATCATTTTTGGTACATAATTCCATTTTAAAGCTAAAGGACCTGTTGAACTTAATAACATAGCAGGAACATCCATTAAAATATCTGTTCTGTTCAATGATAAAGATGCATATGGTGAAAAATGACCAGCATTGCCATATGAGGCAACAGGACTACCAGGTTTTTCTCGATCAAATATTGTTACTTTAAAACCTTTTTTTTGTAAAAATAAAGCATTAGAAATACCTTGAATACCAGCACCAATTATTCCAACATTTAAATTTTTATTCATAAAAAAATATACAATTATTCTCTAAAAAAATTTAAGCGACAAATTATACTTAGGCGATTAATTGTTGGCTGTGTACCCTCGCACTCATTACTATTCCAAAGCCAATCATGGTAGCTAACATTGAAGAGCCTCCATAAGACATTATTGGCAATGGAGATCCAACTATAGGTAGTAAGCCTAAAACCATACTCATATTTATTGTAATGAAAACAAAAATGGCAGCTCCAAAACCATAACAAAAAAGTTTAGCAAAATAACTTCTAGAATTAGCTCCAATAGCAATTATGCGGTAAATTATAATAATATAAATTACAAGCAGAACCACTGAACCAACAAAGCCGAACTCCTCTGAAAAAAGAGTAAAAATAAAGTCAGTATGCTTCTCTGGCAAAAATTCCAAATAACTTTGAGTTCCTTTTAAAAAACCTTTTCCAAAAATGCCTCCAGATCCAACTGCAATTTTAGATTGTATAATCTGATAACCTGCACCTAGAGGATCTTTGTCTGGGTTTAGAAAAGTTAAAACTCTTAACTTTTGATAAGGTTTTAAAAATGCTATTACAAATGGTAATGAAATTACAAATCCTAACATAGTATAGATAAAATATTTGTGATTAATTCCTGCAAACCACAAGACGGCTATTCCGCTAACAGCTATAAGCACTGAAGTACCTAAATCAGGCTGAACTATCACGAGACCCATAGGTAATAAAATTATTATGAGTGAGGTTAAAATTGTATAGACGGAATTAACATTCTCTAATTTCATCCTATGAAAGTACTTTGCCAGACACAAAATTATAAAAATTTTCATAAGTTCTGATGGTTGTAAATTTATAAAATATAAGTCCATCCATCTTTTTGATCCTGAAGATGTTATTCCAAAAAAATAGGTCCATACTAATAAGCTCACCACAACTATGTAAGATAGATAGCCAATAGAAAACCAAAATTTGATATTAATAAATGAAATAAAAAGCATCATAATTGTAAAAACCATTAACTTTGTAAAATGACTTTTTGTATGAAATAAAATCTTTCCGCCATCTGTCGAATACATAGTTGTTAAACTAATGAAACCGAGCAATAAAATACAAATTAGTAAAATATAATCAAAATTTCTAAATTTTTGAAAAAAAGTAAAATTGTTATTTGTTAATCTAGTATGTTGATACATCTAAATCTCCAAATATTTTTTTTGATTAATTGATTGTCTTATTTCATGTCGATCAATAATAAGTTTAAATAATCTCTTTGCCATTGGAGCAGCGGTTGTGCTTCCGTTACCACCATGCTCCACAACAATACTTAACGCATATCTTGGATTAACATAGGGACCATAAGCGATATATAAAGCATGATCTCTTTGTTCATAAGGAATTTCAGAAGTTTTTAAATCTAATTCTCTTTCTCTCTCAGTAATTTTTTTAACCTGGGCTGTACCTGTTTTACCAGCAAATTGATATTTTGGATTATCAATTCTTGATCGATAGGAAGTTCCCATTACTTCATTCGTAGAGCCAAACATTGCATCTTGAATAATTTTTATATTTCTAGAATCTTTATAAAGAGGTGTGTAATAATCACTTGGCTTTATTTTATCTTTATCATCTATGAGTATTTTTGGATATATTTTATATCCACCATTAGCAATTTGTGCTGTCATTAGGCATAATTGTATCGGTGTAGTTTGAATATATCCCTGGCCAATTCCAGTAATTATTGTTTCTCCTAATAACCATCCTTTACCTAAAGCATTTTTTTTCCATTGAGTATTTGGTATCAATCCATCTTTTTCAATTTCGAATAAGTTATCAAAAACTTTTTTTCCTAATCCAAATTTTTTTGCTGTTTCACTTAACTTATCTACTCCAAGTTTCCTTGCTATCTCATAAAAATAAGTATCACATGACATCTTCATAGCGTTTCTAAGGCTAACATATCCATGACCCTCTTTTTTCCAACAATGATAAGTTTGATCATACAATTCAGTTTTTCCAGTACATCTGACAGTAAATTTTGTATTTATAATTCCGTTTTCTAAAGCTGATAAGGCTACAATGGGTTTCAATGTTGAACCTGGAGAATATCTACCTTGCAAAGTTTTGTTCAATAGTGGTTTCATTGGATCATTACGGATTATTTGCCAATTATCTTGACTAATACCGAAAACAAACAAATTTGGATCAAATGAGGGAGATGAGTGCATGGCAATAACCTCACCGGTAAATATATCCATTACACATATAGATCCTGCTTTATCTTTCAATAGTTCGTTTGCTAATTTTTGAATTTCTGTATCAACTGTGAGTTTTAGGGTTTGACCTTTTTTACCTTTTTGAAACTCAAGCTGACT
>LULJ01000685.1_pt1 | contig 30168 bp, 31 predicted proteins | sample 728171 | NCBI WGS metagenome assembly LULJ01 (sample SAMN03860292, study PRJNA289734) | marine metagenome | biome: seawater column; feature: ocean; material: water; isolation source: Red Sea water column Station 169 - depth 25m | place: Saudi Arabia: Red Sea | collected 2011-10-15 | depth 25 m
GTGCAAAGATCAGAATTTTATGGCTCGTCGTTTTATGCGCTACCGCCGAACCGACCACCCTGTATGTTTAGCGCTGCTTTACAGGGTTTTCTGCCCTCCAGACTTAAACCTCTCGGCCTTTCTCTGGCTGGCCAGTTAAGAGTTGCCTCTTAAGTTGAGTTAACCATACCAGACTGAAATTTGAATTGTTATCACTAATTAGTTGTTTTTTATAATTAAATGATTTTTCTGTGAATTTCGGGGATAACTTCTATTTTGTAAGCAATATTAGGTAACTGACAAAGAATATAATCGCCATACTTGATAGAAATATTGTATTTATACTTTTACCAGTATTTTTATATTGAATAACACTTAAGATAATAAATCCAATTGAACTTATTAAAAACCATACCGCAGGAATTTCTCCATCAATTGAACCCATATATTTATAATTTAAACTATTGACATTAAAAATCACTTGATATATTACTAATGATAATTAATTGTTATCAATAGTAATGATATGAGTGAACTAACAACAGACCTAAAATCACTTCATGAAGCAACTCTGAATAACCTCAAGAGTTCTAAAGCAAATAATACATTAAGAGCTTATAAATCAGACTTTAGAGATTTTGGAGCTTTTTGTGCAAAGCATGGCCTGAATTCACTACCATCTGAACCTAAAATTGTATCATTATACTTAACCCACCTTTCTAAAAATTCGAAAATAGGCACTTTAAGAAGAAGGTTAGTTTCAATTAGCATGGTTCATAAACTAAAAGGGCATTATCTAGATATGAAACACCCAATCATTGTTGAAAACTTAATGGGAATAAAAAGGGTAAAAGGAAGCATTCAAAGAGGAAAAAAACCTATATTAATCAATCACTTAAAATCTATAATTAATGTGATAAATGAACAAAAAGTTGAAGATATTAAGAAATTTAGAGACAAGTCAATAATCCTTATAGGCTTTGGAGGCGGATTCAGACGAACTGAGCTTATTTCAATTGATTTTGAAGATTTAGAATTTGTGCCAGAGGGACTCAAAATCACTATTAAAAGATCAAAAACCGATCAATTCGGTGAAGGGATGATTAAAGGACTACTCTACTTCACTAATGAAACTTATTGTCCAATTGTCAATCTAAAAAAATGGTTAGAAATTTCTAAAATTAAATCTGGACCAATTTTTAGAAGATTTTCCAAAGGCCTATCTCTAACAGAAAAAAGATTAACTGATCAATCAGTAGTATTATTAATGAAAGAATATTTGAATTTAGCAGGTATTGATAATAAAAATTTTGCAGGTCATAGTTTAAGATCAGGCTTTGCGACTGTCGCTGCAGAGTCAGGTGCTGATGAGCGAAGCATAATGGCCATGACAGGTCATAAAACAACACAAATGGTTAGAAGATATATTAGGGAAGCAAATATATTTAAAAATAACGCTCTTAGTAAAATTAAAATCTAAGCTTAGAAAAATAATAGGAAAAAATATTAAACTTTTTATTGTAGAATATTTCAAATAATTCTTTTTTATACTCTTTAAAATTCCATTTTCCTTTAATCACAGCAGTACAAATATATGGATATACAGAACTATCATAGTGAAATTTCCCCCGTTTTTTATCTACATTTGAATCAAACGAACAAAGTGAAATTATATCTGTAAGATATTTTTTTGAAGTATTAGCTTCAAATTCCCAAATATTTTTTCCAGGAACAGTCTTATATATATGCTTAAGAGTTTTAATTTTAATAATTGTTGGTTGAATTGAAAATAATTGTTTATCAGGATTTTTAAATAACTTTTCATGTAAATTTGACTTATCTAAATTTTCAAAAGCTTTAACTAATTTGATCAATTCACATTTCTCATTCTTAATTAAATTTATATAATCATTTATTATTACAAAATTAGGTTCTTTATATAAAAACATATCTTCATGACAAAATAGGACAATTTCGTCATCATCGATATCATTCAAGCAGGAAAGAATTCTATTTTTGTAGGTTAGTTCATCATTATATTTGATCACAAGGTAATCATCTCTAAATGATGAATTAGAATTTAACAAACAAATTTTATCGAAGTCTTGTAAAAATTTATCAGTCTGTTGGTGCCAATATTTCCATACCCAAGAATAATCACTATGAGTATAAAGAAGTATTTTCATTATTGTTAAAATAATTTAAAATTTTTACCTATAGAAATATTTACAAAATATTCTGTAATACGTTTTTCATTAAATAATTTAAAATATTTTTTTTGACCGTTCTTTGCAATTTTTTTTCGAAGCTTATCATTTTTTGCATAAAAATTTATTTTATCAGCTAAATCACTAATGTTATTGTAAAAAACTATCTCTTTTGTATTAAAAAAATGGTCCATTTGGACCTTTTTATCAATAAAAGTCAGCAAACCATTACCCATAATTGATGCTATTCTGTTACTGGAGTAATATTTTGTTGGCTTTCCCCTACTAAGGTTTAATCCCATTTTAGAATTAATTAGTGAACGAAAAAAATTGTTCCCCCAAATCGGCTGTTTATTTGCGAAACCATAAAAGTCATATTTAATGTTAGGTATCTTTTTTACTAAATTATTTAAAAAAATAATACGATCATCCTCAATCCCTTCTTTTAAAGTTGCTCTATTTACTCCATGACTCATAGCGTAAAAAAGATCCTTTTGTGGCCTTAACTTATATACATCAAAAAATTCAATGTTTTTATCAACTGGCACAAAGAAAAAATGGAAATTATCAATATTTATATTCTGTTTCTTTAATTCACTTGGATTAGTAGTTATAAAATTATGATCAACTAATTTTGAATATTTTTGAATACTTTCAATATTATTTTTTGAATAATTCAAACTTGGCATTATAGGATCCTCATTCCATTGGGAAATAATCAGATTTTTGTTTAATGTTTTAAGTGTATCTATAGTTTCTAAATCAATATTTTTAGTGTGCCCAAAAAATATCAGATCTGGATTATAATTTTTAAAAGTCTCAATTAGATACTTCTGAAAAGAATTTCTAACAGATATAAAAGAAAATGTTCTGTTATTTTTTATATAGTCCCTATCACTAATTTCGAGAACATCATGGCCATTTCTTATAAAACCATTAGTAAACTTTTTTCCTAAAGAGATATTATAAAGTCTATGGTCTAATTTTTGACCTTGATTATAAATGTTAAGTATTTTTAATTTATTCTTAACGAAGTTAAAATTATTATAGGGTAAACATTCTTGTCTAATTTTATCAATAAGTTTTGTATTGTTAGAAATAATATGTTCAACTTTAGAAAATGAGTCCTTTTGAATTATTTTCCTTATACTTTTATTTTTTATTAAAAATTTTATTTGCTTATAAAGATTATTATCATCGAGATTTTTAAGTATAATTGCTTGCTTTGTAGTTTCTGGTAATCCTCCATTATTTGAAATGATTGTTGCACATCCTCTTGAGCTTGCCTCTAAAGCTGTTCTACCAAATGGTTCATCCCATTTAGAAGGCACAACAGAAATAGAAGTCTTATCCAACAGACTGAGAACTTCTTTATGTTTTATAAAACCTAGTTCAAAATGGTTATGATGTTTTATAAATATTTTTCTTCTATCTTCTTCACCTAAAGAAAAAGCTTTCCAATCAGGAAACTCATTTAATATTTTTATAATAGATTTAGAAAATAAGTCATAACCTTTTGACTCATTAAGTTTTCCAACAAACGTAATGTATTTTTCTTTTCTCATCATTTTCTTTTTTGGATTTATACTGGGATAAACAATTTCAGTTTTAGTTTTTAGTTTATCATCTAAATTTATAAAAAATCTTTTTTGTGTCCATTCACTAACAAAAATGATTTTTTCAACATTAGAAATTATATTAAGTCTTTCTTTAATAGTTTTTGATCCTTTCATTGATAATGGATCGTTATGAAAATAGATTATGTATCTTGAATCTATATATTTTATAATTTCTTTTAAAATGAGAGGTCTATTGTGTATCTCAATTAAATCATAATTTTGTTTTTTAAATTTCTTAATTAGTTTTTTTGAATATTCTTTTGTGGCACTTTTTATTTTTGATTTAATATTCTTTAAGTCAATATTAATATAATTTTTTGATAAAAAATCTTTATATTTTGTATGTCCATAAATATAATTTGACGTTCTAAATTTTGATTTTCTAAAGAATTCGCTCACCCATAAAGAAGCAGCAGAGGCTTTTGTGTAAGTATAATTTTCTTTATAAGGTAATATTGTGGCTATTTTAATATTTTTTTTTTTCATAAATACTAATTAATGATAATCTTCTCAGTCTATCTTTCTTTAATTTATATTCATACGAAAGTGCTGATGATTTATTTTTAAACCCTTTTTTATAAACCAATTCCCACTTATAACCCTTTGTAGCTTTAGCCCCTTTATTTTCATTATGTTTAGCTATTCTATTTTTTATATTATTTGTGAATCCGACATAAGATTTATTTTTAAACCCTTTTATGGTTTTTATGAGATAAACATAAAAAAGCATATAGATTGGCCTTATTTTGGCGGTCCCTAGGGGAATCGAACCCCTCTTTCGAGGATGAAAACCACGTGTCCTAACCGATAGACGAAGGGACCAAAAAGCTGCTTTTTATTGTATAATAAAACATTTATCAAGTGTTTATAATATGAATTCATTAAATTAATTGTTTGGTTTTTATTATTTTTTTTAATCCAGAAGATTTATGAGTAATAAGTGTCTCAGAAATAAATTCATCATTTAGTACTTCAATGCCTGAAACAATATCTCCAGATGTAATTCCAGTAGCGCAAAATATACTATCACCTTTTACAATTTCATTTATTTGATATTTTTTATTAAAGTCCTCAATACCCATCTTTTTTGCTCTCTCTTTATCATTGTTCGATTCAAATAAAAATCTTCCTTGGAAATTGCAATTAAACGCATCTAGTGCCGTAGCAGCTAAAACACCCTCTGGTCCACCACCAATTCCTAAAAAAATATCTACTGAGTACTTTTTGTCAATTACCATTAGTGCTCCAGCAATATCTCCGTCAGTTATTAACTTCAATTTTACCTTTAATTTTCTCAATTCATCTATAATTGCTTTATGTCTTGGTCGATCTAAAATACAAGCAGTTAAATCCTCAGGTCTCTTATTTTTAAATTCCGATAAATTAAAAATATTTTTTTTTACTGAATAATCTAGGTCTACAACGTTAGGTTCAGAAAAATTGACAGATAATTTATCCATATATGTCTCAGGAGCATTAAAAAGATTAGATTTGTTGGAAACAGCAATTACTGAAAGAGCTCCAGGTAAATTATTAGCAACAAAATTAGTTCCCTCTAATGGATCTACAGCTATATCCAATTCTGGTCCATTTTTATTGCCAACTTTCTCCCCAATATATAGCATAGGTGCTTTGTCCAATTCACCCTCGCCTATTACAATTTCTCCATTCATATCAATCTTATTTAATTCATTTCTCATTGCATCCACCGCAGCTTTATCAGCTGTTATTTTGTCTTTTTTTCCTATTAAATGATATGAAGATAAAGCAGCTCTTATTGAAACATTTAAAAAAAGTTTTTCAAATTTCTTATCTAAATACATTACCTAACTGTTTCTAAAGATGCATTTTTTTCTAGTTTTGCCTCAAATTCTCTTAATCGTTTCCATACAGATATTAATTCAACAATTATTGGCCAGCTTCTTACCAAATATTGAAGAGAAGTTTCAACTCTTCCAAAAGCTCTAATTATCTGTTGAACAAACCCTAGTGTAATTGCACCAGTTACAATTGTTGGTGCTAAAGCTAAGTATGGAACTATCACCATTCCTTGTAGATAACTCCATTTTACTGCGTTAAAATAAAGATAATGGAAATACATTTTATAATGTATTTTTCGAACTCCACCGTAAAGATCAGTAATTTTTTCAGGCTTCGCACTTTCTTTAAAATCTTCACCTAAGACAAGTTCTTTTCTGTAAGCGGCTTCTTCTTTTTGTATATCATATTCTATTCCAGGTAGTTTAATTCCAACACTTGCTAATAAAATTGTACCACCTAAAGCAGAAAGTATAGCAACCCAAACTAAAGCATGTTCAACTTCACCAACCCAAGGCAATACTGTAATACTTTTGGAAAGGCCCCATAAAATAGGAGTAAATGCTATAAGAGTCATTAAACTTCTTAAAAGTTCTGCACCTAAGCCTTCCATAATTCTTGCAAATTTAAGAGTATCTTCCTGAACTCTTTGAGAAGCACCCTCTATAGATGAAGCATCGTCCCATTTATCATGATAAAAATCAGCCATTGCTGTTCTCCACCTGAAAGTCCAATGACTAGTAAAATAGTCGCTAAAAATAACCACAAGTATATAAACAGCAGCAATTTTGGCAAATGTAAAAAGATAATTAATAAATTCTTTTTCTGAAACTGAATTAGGTTCGGTTAAAGCTTTTTGCAAAACCATTTTTTTTGACTAAAAAATTTAAACATTTATTTTAAAAAATTATCCGCATAAGATTTTTTTACAATCTTTCTTTTTTTCGGTTCAATTAACTCATAATCAATTTTTTTCTTTTTTGCATAATTGATCGCACTTTCTTTTGTTGAAAATTCTAATTTTAATTCACTTAAGGTATCTGAAGAACTTTCCCAACCCATTAAAGGATTTTTAGTGGGATCTTGTGTTTCATATTCTAAAATCCATTTTATTGATTTGCCTAAGCCTGATTGCATCGCACTTTTATTTGGTATGTAAATTTTTGCTTTTTTCATAATTGATGGTCGGAGTGGCAGGATTTGAACCTGCGACCCTCTGGTCCCAAACCAGATGCGCTACCAGGCTGCGCTACACTCCGAATGATGTACTAATACAGTAGTTATCAATATTTTCAATGGATAAAGCTGCCAAATATGAAGAATTTTAATTAAAATCTGATATATAAAGATACATGATTATTTCATGTCCTTGTGGGAAAAAAAATTTTGAGATCGATGCAAATTTGATACCTTCAGAGGGGCGTAATTTACAATGTGGATCATGTTCAAGGGTTTGGTTTTATAAATTTGAGCAAAATGTTTCAGATTTAAGAATTCAAGATACAATAAAAGATTTTCATGAAGACGTTAATAAAAGAGAAATTTTAACTGACTTAAACAAAGGTATTCCTAACAAGAAGAAAGATAATGTTGGCAAACAAAAAGATAAAGCTTTAGTTAAATATGAGAAAAAAACAAAGTTAAGTTTACTTAATTTTGTAGGTTATTTTTTTGTATTAATTCTGTCATTTGTTGCACTATTGATCGTTTTGGATACATTTCAGGCCCTATTATTACCGATATTTCCAAATCTTGAATTAATTTTATTTAATTTTTACGAAACTTTAATAGATATATATCTTTTTATAAAAGATTTAATTAAATAAGATGATTAATTACATTTCGAAACCTTTTAAATGGTTTTTCAAATTAGAAGCAGCAAGTGGTTTGGTTTTGTTATTTGCTGCTATAATTGCTTTATTAATAAGTAATTCAAATTTATCAGAAATATACTTTTCTACTTTAGAAAAATATATTTTTTTAGGTGTTAACAATTTTGGAATTAAATTGAGTGTCTTACATTGGATTAACGATGCTTTAATGGCCATATTCTTTTTTTTTGTTACCTTAGAAATAAAGAGAGAATTTTTACAAGGAGAACTTTCTAATATTAAACAAGCTTTACTTCCTATTATTGCTGCAGTTGGAGGAATGCTTGTTCCTGCGTTATTTTATGTTTTTATAAACTTTGGTGATAGTGAAACTCTCAATGGTTGGGCTATTCCTTCAGCTACTGATATAGCTTTTTCTCTAGGAGTCCTTTCTTTATTAGGAAAAATAGTTCCATTGTCGTTAAAAGTTTTTTTGACGGCTCTTGCCATTATTGACGATTTGGGTGCAATTGTGATTATTGCTTTATTTTATTCTGGAGACTTGAGTGTTAAATATTTAAGCCTAATGCTTTTAGCTTTTTTGGTTTTATTAATTATAAATAAATTTAATATTAAAAAATTTTTACCATATTTGATAATAGGAATTTTTCTTTGGGATTTTACTCATAATTCTGGAATACACGCAACAATCGCAGGGGTATTGTTAGCAATGACTATACCTCATAGAAAAAAAGAAAAAGATTTTTCTTTATTAATCAAAGTTGAGCATGCAATTAGTCCCTATGTAGCTTTTGGCATAATGCCTTTATTTGCTTTTGCAAATGCTGGTGTTTCGCTAGAGGGTTTATCTATAACCTCATTACTAGACAAAGTTCCTCTTGGAATATTATTAGGGTTATTTGTTGGAAAACAACTTGGTGTCTTTGTTTTTTCTTATGTAGCTATTAAAACAAAAATAGCACAAATGCCAAATAACTCTAATTGGTATAATTTTTACGGCGTTGGGGTATTAACAGGAATAGGTTTTACAATGAGTTTATTTGTTGGAAATTTAGCTTTTGTAGAAAATATGCAATATATGGATGGTGTAAAAATAGGTGTTTTAACTGGGTCACTTTTATCCACTTTATTTGGTTATTTTTTAATATTACTTACACCCAATAAATGAAAATAAGATTATTAGTAGCTTTAACAATATTTATGTTTTTTTTTAAAAACTCATCTGCAGGGAATTATGAAAAAGTTTTTTATGATTTTAAAATAGAAAGTATTACAGGTGAGATTATTAATTTTGATAAATATAGAAATAAAGTTGTCTTAATTGTAAATACAGCAAGCTATTGTGGTTTTACAAAACAGTATAGTGAATTACAAGGACTTTGGGATCAATATAAGTCTAAGGGTCTTATTGTATTAGGTGTGCCCTCTAATTCATTCAATCAGGAAAAGAAAAATGACGAAGATGTAAAGAAATTTTGTGAAGTTAATTTTAATATCAGTTTTCCATTATCAAGTATAACAGAAGTTAAAGGGCGAAATGCGCACGAATTATTTAAATGGGCCGCCGATAATTATGGTAAATCAGCTATTCCAAAATGGAATTTCCATAAGATTTTAATAAATAAAGAAGGTAAAGTTGAAAATACTTATTCATCTTTTACTAAACCACTGTCAAATAAGATAATAACGAAAATAGAAAGTATTCTATAATTTCAACATAAGACCATCGTGAGCAGGAATAACATTTTTAGGTAAAATCTTTTTAAGCTTACCATAATCTAAAACAGGAGAAAGATTTGTTAAAATAGCCTTCTTTGGTTTGAATTCTTGAATCATGAATAATGATTTTTCTAAATTAAAATGGGATGGGTGATAATTATACCATAAACAATCAATAACAATATATTTTAATTTACGAAAATATCTATAATCTTTTTCATAAATTTTACTAACATCGCTAATGTAAGCTATCTTCTTATCAATTATAAAACAATTAGATTTTACATTACCGTGATCAACAATAATTGATCTAATATTAATTTTTTTGTGATTATTTCTCGCAAACAAATTCTTTGTTAGTTTATTTAACTTAAGAGTAGCAGGATATTCTTTCGAGTAACTGTTAAATATATATGAAAAACTTTTTTTTAAATATTTTGAAGTAATCTGGTCTGCATAAACGTTTATTTGTTTTTTACTACTAAGATAGAAAGGTCTCAAATCATTTATACCGTGTGTTTGGTCCCCATGCATATGAGAATAAAACACTTTATCAATTTTCTTAATATTATGCCTTAATAATTGTTGACGTAAATCAGGAGACGTATCAAATAAAATATTCTCGTTTGAGGTTTTTAATAAAGCAGAACATCTTGTCCTGTAGTTTTTTTTGTTGTTTGGATCACAATTACCAAAAAAACCATCGGGTCTAGGAACACCCATAGAACTGCCGCATCCAAGTATAATAAACTTCATATTAAATTATTTAAAAAAAAGATTATCAAAATTTTCAGTAGTTATTTTGTCAAGTTTTGATTTTTCAATATCTTTAATTTCTGCAAGTTTTTTAGAGGTAAAATCAATAAAAGAAGGTTCATTTTTTTTTCCTCGATTAGGAACTGGGGCTAAAAACGGACTATCTGTCTCAATTAAAATTCTATCTAAAGGTAAAAATTTAAATGTTTTTTGTAATTCCTTAGAATTTTTGAATGTTATAATACCACTTGCTGAAAAATACGTATTTAAATTAAGTAGATCTTCTGCAAATTTTTGTGAACCAGTAAAACAGTGCATTAAGATCCTAAGTTCTGTATCTTTGTATTCACTTAAAATATCGAAGGTATTTTCCTCTGCATTTCTAGAATGGACAATCACTGGAAGATTATTTTTTATAGCAGCATTTATATGGATCTTAAAACTTTCGATTTGTTTTTTTCTGTCAGAGTTATCATAATAATAATCAAGACCTGTTTCACCTATACCAATAATTTTCTTATTTTCCCTTAAATTTTTGCTAAAAAATCCAGAGTCGACGATATTTTTATCTGCTTCGTGAGGATGTATTCCAATTGAACCATAAATTATATCGTCTTTTTTTACTATTTCTTTAACCCTTGAAAAACTTTTTATAGATGTTGATATTGTTAATATCTTTTCAATGCCTACATCTTTTGATCTTTGAATAACAGCATCCAAGTTACTTAATAAAGGCTCATGGTCTAAATGGCAGTGTGAATCAATCATTTTTTTTTTCTATCTTATTAAAAAGAATGTTTATCTTATTAATTGAATTTCCTTGTTTTAAAAAAGTATTATCTCCTATTGATGCAAAATCAATATCTTTTTCAGTTAAGTTAAAAATCTTTAAAGCTTTTAGAGATGATTGAGGTATAATTGGATAAAGCAAGAAACTTACCTTTCTTACGATCTCAAGAGTCGAGTATACAATTGTATTCAATCTTAAAGGGTTGTCTTTTTTTTTCCAGGGCTCTTGGTCATTAAAATATTTATTTGCTTCAAACAATGAATTAATTATGTAGTCAATATAAAAATTGATATTTTGATTATCAATTTCAAGTCTAATTTTACTTAGATTTTTTTTATATTTATTTAAAATATCTAAGTCGTCTTTTTCAAAATTAATTTTTTCTGGAATTTTACCTGAACAATTTTTAATTGTGAAAGAAACAACACGTTGACATAAATTGCCAAAGTTATTGGCCAAATCACTATTTATACAATCCTCTAATTTATCTTGGGATATATTGCCATCATTTCCAAAAGAAACTTCTTTTATAAGATAGTATCTTAATGGATCTAAACCATATTGATCTATAATTTCAATTGGATCTAAAATATTTCCTTTTGATTTTGACATTTTTTCTTCGTTAGAAAGTATCCATCCATGACCAAATACTTTTTTTGGTGGTGTTATTTTGGCTGCAAGTAAAAAAGCTGGCCAATAGATTGCATGAAATCTTAATATATCTTTACCAATTAAATGTACACTTGCTGGCCAAAATTTTTTAAATAATTCATCGTCTATCTGAGGATAATTTAATGCACTCATATAATTTGTAAGAGCATCTAACCATACATAAATCACATGACTATCATCATGTGGTACTTTTATACCCCAAGAAAAACTTTTTCTACTTACAGATAAATCTTTCAAACCACTTTTAACAAAACTGATCACTTCATTTTTACGAGATTTAGGGGATATAAAATCCGGATTTTCTTTGTAGAATTTTAATAATGGTTTTTCCCATTTTGAAAGTTTAAAAAAATACGATTCCTCATCGACCCACTCTACTAAAGATTTGGATGAAATTGCTACTTTTTTATTATCTAAATCTTCAATCTCATCATCATTGTAAAAAGCTTCATCAGAAACTGAATACCAACCTGAATACTTTGATAAATAAATATCTCCATTTTTCTTTAATTCATTCCATAAAAATTGAACTGATTTTTTATGACGATCTTCTGTTGTTCTTATAAAATCGTTATTTGTTAAATTTAAAGTTTTTGATAAATCTTTGAATGTTTTGCTTAATTCATCACAAAATTCTAAGGTTTTAACTCCTTTTTTTTCAGCCGCTCTTTGTATTTTTAATCCGTGTTCATCAGTACCAGTAAGGAAATAAACATTAAAACCGTCCATCCTTTTAAATCTAGCAAAAAAATCCGCTATTATACTTGAATAAGCATGACCCATATGAGGTTTTGCAGACGGATAATAAATTGGGGTAGTAATATAAAAATTTTTAGCCATTCAAAATTTTATCGTTTAATTCTATAAAAAAAGACTCCTCATCAAGATTAAATTTATTAATTTTTTCTATTTTCTTAACAAAATAATTATAGTATTCCATATTAAATAATATTGATTTTTTTTTAAATAAACACTCTATTACTTCATAGAAGATATATCTTACGTCTTTTTGTTTTTTGATATGATTATCTTTAATTAAGATATTAATGAAATCTTTTAATTCAATTTTTTTTAAATCTATATTATTTTCATCACAAAATTCGATCATTCTATAAACATTACCTGGAGAAAAATAATAATTGATAAAATCAGTATTAACTGAATTATAGATATCCCCATTAATCAATTTATTAATTACAAAAATAGATTCTTTATTAGTTAAATTAATGTTAAATTTTATAAATCTAGAAGTTAATGTAGATAATAAAGTTTTTTGATTTTGAATAAGTATAAAATAGATATTGTCATTAGGTTCTTCAATCTCTTTTAATAAAACGTTTATACTACTTTTATTAAGGTACTCACTATTGTCTATCAAAATAAATTTAGGTTTATTGTTAAGTGATGATTTATTTAAAACTTGTATTATATTTCTAATCTGATCAATATTGATTTTTTTTTTATCTGCTTGAATATCTATTAAAAAAAAATTTGGACACGATCCATTGTTAATTAATCTAAAAGATCTATTCTTTTCATCAATTTTAAAATGATCAATATCATATGGAAAATCCTCATTTTTTGAGAGAACAAAATTTATTAAATGATAGGCCAATGTGGATTTACCGATCCCCTTCTGTCCTTTTAACAAAATTTTATTTGGAAGTTTGTCTTCTTGATACAAAAAAATAAGATTTTTTAATACATTTCCGTGAATAAGTAATTCTAGTTGATTTGAAGGATTTAATTTCATTTAATAAGATCATTAATCTTTCTAATTATAATTTCTTTATTTTTTTTTAATTCTAGATTTGAGTCAACAATTAAGTGTTTATTCTTTTTATTTCTAACAATTTTTAAGTAACCTTTTTGTACTTTTTCATAAAATTTGCTGCTAAATTTATCATATCTATTCAGTTTATTTCTTTTTCTTAATCTTAAGAACATATTTTTGTTATTTACAATGTTTAAAAAAGTAAAATCAATTTTAAAATCATTTAGAATTACACTGTGAATTTTTTTAATTAAATCTAAGTCAACACCGAATCCAAAATGTTGATAAGCTATGGTGGAGTCAACAAATCTATCAATAAGTATAATCTTTTTTTTATGAAATTTTTTTAATTTTTGTATATTTTCACTCCTCGAGGCTGAATATAAAAATAAATCAGTATTTCGGTTAAAATTTGATTTTTTATTAAGAATTAATTTTCTAATAATCTCTGAATTCTTACTGCCGCCAGGCTCCCTTAAATATATATATGGAATTCTTTTTTTTTTTAAAAATTTACATACATTGTTAATATGAAGAGATTTTCCACTACATTCAATACCTTCAAAAACAATAACAGGCTTATTAGACATCGCCCCAAATCAAATAATTAATAGATTTCATAAGTCTTGAAAACATATTAACTTTTTTAACTTCATTAGCAGCTAGCAAATCATATTCTCCAATTATATTTTCATTATAAGAAATATTTAATTTTCCAATTATTTGATCTTTTTTAATTGGCGCTTCAACTGGTCCATTATAGTTAACCGATACTTTTAATAATCTTTTTTGTGCTTTTTTGATGGTTTTATATATGTCCTCATTCACATATACACTTACTTGTTTTTCTTTTCCCAACCACACATCAACTTTATCTAAAGATTTTTTTGCTTTAGCTATTTCAATGAGATCAAAATTTGTGATACCATAAGTTAACAACTTAGTGCTCTCCCTAGATCTGCTATTTTTAGTTTCAAATCCACTCCCAACAGCTATTAATCTTCGTCCATTTTTTTCTAATGATGAGGCTAAAGAATATTTTTCAACCGCTAAGTACCCAGTTTTGATTCCATCCGCACCAAGGTTTTTATAGAGAAGTGGATTACGATTTCCCTGAGTTATGGGGTCACCACCTGTTCTATCCCAAGTAAACTCTTTCTCACTAAACATTTGATAATATTCGGGGTGTTCTTTAATAAGGTAATTAGACATTATAAGAATATCCCTTACAGTCGAGTAATTATCTGGATCATTAATTCCTGATGAATTAGTAAAATTTGTATTTTCCATGCCTAATTCTTTGGCCTTCATTGTCATCAAAATTGCAAATTCCTCTTCGGTTCCCGCAATACCTTCAGCTAAAGCAATACAGGCATCGTTTCCAGAAGCGACAATAATTCCTCTAAGTAAATTTTCTACAGTAACTTCATCTCCAACCATTATAAACATTGAGGAGTAACCAGCAGTGGATAATCTCCATGCTTTTTCTGATATTATAAATTTATCCTCTAAATTTAAATCACCAGACTTAATTAAATCAAATGCGATTATAGATGTCATAATTTTAGTCATCGAAGCTGGGTAAATTGATCTATCAGGATCTTTTTCATAAAGTATCTCTCCAGACAAAAAATCTTGTAAGATAGCAGTTCTAGCCTTTATTTGAATATTTGCATTCAAGTAACTCGAAAGAAATAATATTGTTAAATTAATTATAAAAATCTTTTTAAACATTATTCAATATTTCTAAATTTTCAAAATTCATTGGCCTAAGTTTTTCGTAGGACTCTTTTAAACTTTTTATATCATTAAAGGGGCCTATTAGAACTCTAAATTTTGTTTTAGAAAGTTGTTGTATTCTAGAATTCTTAATATTTGTCTCATTTTTAATTCGCGAAATCATAGTCTTTGCTGAACTTTTATAATAAAAATCAGCTAGTTTTATCGAATAAGAGAATTTAAGTTTTTTATTTTTCTTTTTCTTCTTAGGTGTTGAATTTAAGTCTTTTATTTGAATACCATCAACTGGTGCTTTTTCAGCAACTTTTTTTTCTTCCTCGAATGTCTTACTTTTTTTTGCAATAAAAGCAGAATTTTTTGAGACTAATGTTATTTTCAGTAATGGTTCGTTAAAATCAAGATCCAAATCTTCAGCTATTCTTTTAGATATAATAGAATTATAAAAATCTGAAAATTTTTGATTATTAGATTTCACTTCTGCAATCAAAGACTTGCCATTTTTTGGATTTGTAATCTTGACAGTTGATTTTCTTTTTAGTGATTTGTGATAAATCATTAATGATCTATCATCTAATTTAAAAAAAAGGAGAGTAATATAAGTAAAATTTTATAGTTCATTTTTAAATTTATCCTTTAAGGTACAAACAGCTAAAGCAAATCTCAAAGACCTATTCCATTGAAGAATTATTTCATAATTATCAAATACAATATAAGCAGGGTTTAAGGTATCTGCTCCTGGAATAATATTTTTATCAGGAGTAATTATTGCAACATTATAGTTAGATTTTAAAAAACTTAATTCATCATAATTCTCTATATATTTTTTAAAAAAACTTAATCTTTTTTTATTATGAAGTTTTTTAGCAGAAACATTTAAATATTTTTTTGGTATGTTTTTTTTAAGATCTATCCGGTAAAAGCAAGGAGAATTTTTTTTCCAACCGATCTTCTTTAGATAATTTGCTGCAGACGCGTAAGCATCATGAGAATTTTTTAAATTTATATGATTGTCAGTATTAAAATCAATAGCATGATTTTTTATAGTTGAGGGCATGAACTGAAAAAAACCAAATGCTCCTGCCCATGAACCATATAAAGATTTATAATCTATTTGATTTTCATCTATTAACTTAAGTAAAATTAAAAGTTCTTTAGTAAAAAACTCAGATCTTCTTTTATCGTAGCTCAATGTTGCTAGTGAGGAAATAATATCCATTTTACCGACATAAGTTCCATAATTTGTTTCTATTCCCATTAATGATAGTAAAAGTTCTTTTTCAATCTCAAACTTATTTTCAACAACATTAATCAGCTCTTTATTATTTGAATAAAAGTCAACTCCTTTGCTCAATTTTTTTGAAGACGCTCTTTTTGAAATATAAGTTTTAGTATCCTCATAAAATTCAGGTTGATATCTATCATATTTTATTACATTCGATAGAAACCTAGCATCAGTCATTACAAGATCAAAAGTTTGCTCAGAAATATTGTTGTCTAAAGCTCTTTGTTTAAAATTTTTTTTCCAATTTTCAAAACTTTGAATTTCATTAGCAAAGGAATTAGACTGGAAAAAAAATACAATTAAAAAAAAAATTTTAATTTTGTTCATATAAATCGTTTAAATATATAATTACAGCAATCCAAATGATAATAAAACTTAGAAATTTCACTAATGAAAATTCCTCCCCATAATAAAAATAACCTAAAATAAACTGTAAAGTTGGCGTAATGTAAAATATCATTCCAGTCGGACCTAAACCAATTAATTCAACTCCTCTTACATAAAGGAACAAGGGAATCACTGTCATTGGACCGGCTAAAAGCAAATACAGACTTAGTCCTGGGTTATTCAAACTAAAATCATTAAAGTTGTTATTTGCAATAATATAAAATGCAACAACAGCAAATGGAAAAATATACAAGCTTTCAATTAATAATCCAATGTCAGTATCTATTTCAATTTTTTTTCTTACTAAATTATAAAATGCCCAACTAAAAGCTACGATAAGACCAACCCAAGGTAAAGATTTAAGATTAAATAAGATTAATATTATAATTGATATTAAAACTAAAAGAATTGAGAAAATTCTTTTTTTATTAAGTTTTTCTTTAAAAAAAATATATCCTAAAAGAACACTGATTATTGGCATAATAAAATATCCAAAACTTGCATCTATAATTCTTTCGGATGCTACGGCATAAATCCATATAGACCAATTAACAAAAATTAAAAAACCAGATACAAATAACGCGATTAATTTTTTTTTATCTTTTATTTCTTTTAGAAAAATTTGCCATTTAGATAAAAAGGTTGTGGTAAAAACTAACATGATCGCAGTCCATAAACATCTATGTACCACTAATTCAGTATGACCAATAAAAGATACTGACTCAAAATATATAACTCCAATAAATCCCCACCAAAATGAACCCAGTGAAGTTAAAACCAGACCTTTATTAAAATTATTTTTCATACTAATTAAATGAACAAAATATCAAGACTAATTAGACTATTTTATTCCCAGTCTCTCCGCCATAAAATTTATTGATATTTAAAATTTTTAAATAAATTGGTAATTTTATTATTCTCAAATTCAACATCGGTTTTTAAACCATTATAAAAATTGTAAAGATTGTTATCATCTACTTCCAAGAGCTTTAATAATTCTTTTAAATCACTAATATCCAATTCATTTAAGTATTTATTGGTGAAAGATCCTAATAGTTTATCCATTTCTTTAGTGCCACGATAATTTGATCTATAAATTATTTTTTTTTTTATTTGTTCTATATCAGTGGTCATAATAGGAATATAATATTAGTTTATGGATATTAAAAGAAATTATGAATATTTATTGTCTGATTTAAGTACTCTAAAAGGCGTAGGAGTAAAGACATCAAATTTATTAAAAAAGAAAAAAATAAATACTATTTTTGATCTTTTGTGGAAATTACCAAAATCTTTTACAGATAGAAGTTTATCATCAAAAATTGAAAATTTAAAAATAAATGAAGTACAAACTATAACTATAATCCCTCAAAAATATTCATTTCCTAGAGTAAGAAACTTACCAAATCGAGTTTTATGTAAAGATGAAACTGGTGAGATAGATTGTGTTTTCTTTAATAGTTATGAAGGATATATTAAAAAGATATTGCCTATAGGAAAAGAAATTACAATTAGTGGTAAAATTAAATATTTCAGGAACAAGTATCAATTAACAAATCCAAAATATGTTTCGGAAGACTCTTCTATTATAAAGCAAAAACATAATAGTTATTCATTAACAGATGGTATCAGTGAAAAGGTTTATAATAAAATAATGTTACAAATAATTAAAAATATGCCTAAAATTGATGAATGGCACTCAAAATACATATTAAAAAAATTTGATAATATTGGATGGAATGACTCAATCAAAAAGTTACATGAACCTGAAAATATTGGTAAATTTAAAGAAAACTTTTATCAAAGACTCGCATTTGATGAAATTTTTTCAACTTTTTTAGTAAACTCAGAAATTAGAAAGAAAATAAAAAAAATTAAAAAAACAAAAAAAAAATTTGATCCCAAAAAACAAAATGAAATAATGTCTAATTTAGATTTTTCTTTGACTAATGACCAAGCTAAAACATTAAGTGAAATTAATCATGATTTATGTTCAGATAATAAAATGTTTAGATTGCTTCAAGGAGATGTTGGCAGTGGTAAAACAATAGTATCTTTGTTATCTGCATTCAATACTATTAATTCTGATTTTCAAGTCGCAGTCATGGCTCCTACTGAAATTTTGTCAAGGCAACACTTTTTATTAGCAAAAAAAATATTTCCAGAAAATATTAAGATTGAATTACTCTCTGGAAAATCAACTTATAAAAATAAAAAGATCATTTTAGATAAGCTGTTAAAAAAAGAGATTGATATAATCTTTGGAACACATGCCTTATTTCAAAAAAAGGTAGAGTTTAAAAAACTAGGATTAATAATAATCGATGAACAACATAAATTTGGAGTTAGTCAAAGAAAAAAATTATCTGACAAAGCTGGTAAGGATTGTGATGTGCTTTTAATGACAGCTACACCAATTCCACGTACTTTAACAATGACAATTTATGGAGATATGGATCTTTCAATTATAAGAGAAAAGCCTAATAATCGTAAAACCATAAAAACTTATAGTAAACTTGAGAGTAAGATTGAAGATGTAATAAAATTCATAAAAAAAGAAATCAAACTTGGAAACCAAATTTTTTGGGTATGTCCATTAATAGAAGAATCTAAAAAAATTGATCATACCTCAGCAGTCAAAAAGTCTGAATATCTAAAAAAAATATTTCCTAATGAAGTTTATTTACTTCATGGAAAAACAACCATTGAGGAAAAAGAAAAAATTTTAAACAAATTTTTAAGAAATGAATTTAAAATTTTAGTTTCGACTACTATAATTGAAGTTGGTATAGATTTTCCTAATGCAAATGTAATTGTAATAGAAAATGCAAATAAATTTGGTTTGTCTCAATTACATCAACTTAGAGGTAGAGTTGGAAGAGGCAATAAAGAATCTTCATGTATATTAATGTTTAAGTCAAATCTAAGCGAGAATGCAAAAAAAAGAATTAATATATTAAAAGGATCAAATGACGGATTTGAGATATCTGAGGAGGATATGAAGTTAAGAGGTTTTGGAGATATTCTTGGCTTTAAACAAAGTGGAGTCAAAAATTTTAAATTAGCTGATCCAGTTCATAATCATAATCTTTTTATTTTAGCAGAAAAAGAAATTAAAAGAATAGAAAATGAAAAAGAAGACATAGGAAAATACAAACCATTAATAAAATTATATGATCGAGCAGATATAATAAATGATATTGCCTAATTTTTACCTGAAGATGTTCCAGCAGAAACAATAAATTTAGATGCTTCCTCAAAAGTCATATCTAGATAGATTACGTCCTCTATCGGAAACATTAATAAAAATCCGCTTGTTGGATTTGGGGTTGTTGGAACAAAAACATTAATTAATTTTTTATTAGTTTTTTTTGCCATTTCACCAGTGTTTTCTTTTGTTGCAAAACCTACAGCCCAAACCCCTTTTCTAGGATATTCAATCAAAACTACACTTTTTTTATCGTTATCTTTTTTTGAGAATGTTTCAGTCATTTGAACTATAGCAGAATAGATAGACAATAGTTATGAAAATTAGTGAGATTAAAATTTCTATTCCTGGAATTTCAAATGGTAGATAGCTGTTTGGGTTAATATTTTCAGGTAAAATTCTAGAGGAGAGACCAATTAGAACTTTACTAAGGTATAGGGTAAATCCTATTGGAATAAGAACAACTACCCCTGTAATGAAATAATTTCTTAGAAGTAAAGTTATTGATTTTTTCTTTTTTGACATAATTAATTAAAACTTGAATAAATAACGAAAATAATTGCAATTATAAATAACACTAATAAAATTTTGTTATTTAGATTCATTCATATATATAATATCAATGTTAAAGAAAAATGAATAGAAGAAAATTTTTATCATATGTTGGCTGTAGTTGTGGTGGTTTTATTCTCAATTCATGCGCAACAGCACCTATTACTGAAAGAAAACAGTTAAGTATAATTCCCGAAGCAAAATTAAATGCTCAAGCAGCAAAAATCTATGAAAAAGTTAAGAAAAAAGAAAAATTAAGCAAAGATACTAAAACGCTCAATCTAATAAAAGATATTGGACAAAAAATGGAAGATTCGATCAGTGAATATTTCTATCAATCAAAATTAGACGACCCTACAAAATATTTTGATTGGGAATATATATTAATTGAAAATAAAAAAGTTAGAAATGCCTGGTGTATGCCAGGTGGGAAAATTGCAGTTTACACAGGCATATTAGATGTTACCAAAAATACGAATGGTCTGGCAGCAGTAATGGGTCACGAAATTGCTCACGCAGTAGCTAAACATTCCGTAGAAAGAGCAAGTAGAGGAACATTATTGAATGTTGGTACAAAAATTATAGATATTGCAAGTGGAGGTGTATTGTCTGACATAAACAGAACTACAGGTATGGATACTGTAGGACTATTATCTCAATTAGGAATAATGAACCCTTTTAACAGAAAACAAGAAAGTGAAGCTGATTATCTGGGTATGATTTTTTCTTCTTTATCTGGTTATGATATTAGAGAAACTCCAAAAATTTGGGAAAGAATGAAAGAATACAATAAAGGTCAAACACCGCCAGAATTTATGAGTACGCACCCATCAGCTGAAAATAGAATTAAAAAAATTAATGAGTGGACAAATCAAATACTCTTAGAGTACCCACCACTTAAGATTTCTTAAGATGTGGTGAGCCGTGATGGACTCGAACCATCGACCCATTCCTTAAAAGGGAATTGCTCTACCAACTGAGCTAACGGCCCAAATAAATTATTGACTGAAATGTATATACATATTTATAAGAATAATTCAAATGGCAATTTGTGAGACAAAAAAGTTAATTAATTACAACTTATCTATATATTTATCATGAAATTCCTTAAATGTGCCATTGCGGATATTTTTCCTTATTAACAACATTAATTCTTGATAGAAATTAATATTATGTAAAGTTAATAACATTGAACCAAGAATTTCATTTGTATTAAACAAATGATTTAAATAGCTTTTAGAATATTTATTTAAATCAAGATTTTTTACCGCTGGATCAAGAGGAGAATCATCATTTTGATATTTGCTATTTCTAATATTAACTCTTCCATTCCAAGTAAAAGCTAAACCAGTTCTTCCAGATCTTGTTGGTAAAACACAATCAAACATATCAATACCTCTCATTACAGCTCCTAAGATATCAGATGGAGTACCAACACCCATTAAATAATGAGGTTTTTCATGTGGAAGAATATCTTTTAGACTATCTAATACCCCAAACATTTCTTTTTGTGTTTCGCCTACAGCCAATCCACCAACAGCATATCCGTCAAATTCTATGTTTATTAATTCTTTCAAAGATTGTTTTCTTAAATCCTCGAATAATCCCCCTTGAATAATCCCAAATAATGCTTTGTGTGGATTTAATCCAAAGGCTTTCTTAGATCTTTCAGCCCAATATAAAGACAAATTCATAGAATTATTTATCAAATCATAATCTTTCGTATTTTTAGGACATTCATCCATTATCATACAAATATCTGAATTAAGACCTAGTTGAATTTCAATACTTCTTTCTGGACTTAAAATAAATTTTTTTCCATCTATATGTGAATTAAAAATAGCACCTTTTTCCCTGTCAATTTTGTTTAATTTTGAAAGAGACATAACCTGAAAACCTCCTGAGTCTGTAAGTATAGGTAAGTCGCAATTCATAAATTTGTGTAATCCGCCTACTCTTTCAATTCTTTCTACACCAGGTCTAATCATTAAATGATATGTATTTGATAGAATTATTTCTGAATTAGTTTTCTTAATATCATTAATTGTGCAAGCTTTAACCGTTGCCTGCGTACCAACAGGCATAAAGGCTGGGGTGTGTATATCACCCCTATGTGTTTTTATTAAACCTTCTCTTGCATAACCATCAGTTTTGGAAACCTCAAAGGCAAATTTTTTAATATCCATTAAAAAAATTATAACTATTTAAAACTTATAATCTTATCTGGATCACTTACCGCCCCATTATTATTTTCATCTCCTCTTTTAATTTTGTCTACAAATTCCATACCTTCAATAACTTTACCAAAAACTGTATATTGCTTATCTAGAAAAGGTGCAGGTTTAAAACATATAAAAAATTGACTATTCGCACTGTTTGGGTTTGAGGACCTGGCCATTGATAAAGTTCCTCTGTCATGTGGGAGATTACTAAATTCTTGGTTTAGGTCAGGTAAATCTGATCCACCCATTCCAGCCATACTTAGATTAAAATCTTTAGAATTTGAGTTTCCAAACTTTACATCACCTGTTTGTGCCATAAAACCATCTATTACTCTATGAAAGACAACTCCGTCGTATTTGCCAGCTGAAGCTAATTCTTTAATTCGTTTTACATGATTTGGGGCAACATCATTAAATAATTCTATTTTAACATCACCATCTTTAAGTTTTAAGATCATTATATTTTCCTCCGATATTGATTGATTGATTAATAAAAAAAATAAAAAAAACAATTTTAAGATTATTTTAAACATATTTTCTTTCTAAAGCTTTTATAGTACTTTTTGTTGTAAATTTTTTAATATTACCTTTTAATTTTACAATTTCTTTTACAAATTTTGATGAAATAATTTGATTTTCAACGTCGGACATTAAAAAAACAGTTTCTATACTATTATTAAGCTTCCTATTCATTCCAGCAAGTTGGAACTCATATTCAAAATCTGAAGCTGCTCTAAGACCTCTTAGTATGATGTTGGCTTTATTTTTTTTACATAAATCAGTTGTTAGAGTATTAAAAGCGATTACGTTAATTCTATTTTTATTAAGCTTTAAATCAGAAAAAAGTGCTTTTTTAACAATTTCTATTCTTTCATCAATATCAAATAGATAATTCTTATTATCAACATCAGAAACAGCAACTATTATCTTATTAAATAGTTTTAATCCTTTCTTAATAACATCTATATGACCATAAGTAATTGGGTCAAAGGTCCCTGGATAAATTGCAATTTTAGTCATTAAATTAAATTATCATCAATTTTATTTGCTGAAACTACTTTTTCCTCACCTGATAATTTAATTATTCTTACACCCTGTGTATTTCTTCCAGCCGTTCTAATTTCTTTCACAGCTACTCTTATGACTCTACCTTTGTTTGTTGATATAAGAATTTCATCTCCTTCAAATACAGGGAAAGATGAGGAAATATCACCATTTCTTGGTGAATTAACAATTCCTATAATACCCTTACCACCTCTATTCGTAACTCTATAATCAGTATGCAATGTCTTTTTTCCAAACCCATTTTCAGTAATCGATAAAATAAATTTTTCTTTAGCTTTAATTTCAGATTTTTCATCTTTGCTCTTTTTTCCATTTTTACTATATTTATCGTTATCAATGATAGATAATGATACAATTTGATCATTTGGTGATAAAACAATACCCTTAATCCCTTTTGAAGATCTACCTTTAAAAACTCTCAATTTTTTTGACTCAAATCTAATACATTTTCCAAATTTGGTGCTTAGTATTATGTCTTATTGTCCAATTTCATCGCAATTTTACCTGCCGTATTTATTGAAGAAAAATCCTCTAAACTATTTTTTCTTATCTTTCCATTGGCCGTGGCAAATACTATCTGGTAATTCTTTAACTCAGAATCCTCAGGAAATGGCATTATAGAACTTATAGATTGATGACTTTTGAGGGGTAAAATGTTGAATAAGGATTTTCCTTTAGAAGATGAAGATCCAACCGGTATTTTCCAAGCTTTAATTCTGTAAACAAGACCTTCGGTAGAAAAAAATAAAACAGAAGTATGGGTGTTAACAGATAGTGTTTGGACAACAGAATCTTCATTTCTCGTTGTAATACCAGTTTTTCCTTTTCCTCCTCTTTTTTGTTGTTTTACATTATTTAAAGATCCTCTTTTAATGTAGCCTTGAAGGGTAACAGTAATAATAACAGACTCTTTTTGAATAGTTTCCTCAATATCATAATTTAAAACAGCATCGATAATATCTGTTCTTCTTTTAACTGAAAATTTTTCTTTTATATCGTTTAATTCATTGCTAATTACATTTAATAATTCTTTTTTTGAAGAAATAATTTTTTTGTATTTTTTTATCAATTCAGAAAGTTTTTTAATTTCAATTTCTATTTCATTGATACCCAATGCAGTTAGTTTTTGTAATCTTAATTCTAAAATTGAATTAACTTGAATTTCAGATAAAGAATACATTCCTTTAGAAGTTTTATTTTCAATTAAATTTATCATCTTTAATGATTTATTTATTTTCCATTTAATTTTAAGAAGTGAACTTTTTGCTTCTTCAGGATTTTGTGATGATCTTATAATCTTTATAACTTTATCTAAATTTTCGACTGACACAGATAAACCAATCAATATATGTGCTCTTTCTTCAGCTTTATTCAAATCAAATTTTGTTTTTTTGATTACTACACTTTCTCTAAAATTTAAAAAATGGGATAAAAAATCTTTTAAATTACATGTAATAGGTTTTCCCTCAACTATTGCTAAAGTATTAAAACCAAAAGAGCTTTCTATTTGAGTATTTTTATATAATTGTCTTTTGACTGTTTCCGGTTCAACACCAGTTCTTAAATCTATAGATACTCTTATCCCTTCCCTGTTGGACTCATCTCTTATATCTCTTATGCCTTCTATTTTTTTTTCTCTAACCAATTGAGCTATTCTCTCATTTAAAACCGACTTATTAACTTGATATGGAATTGAAGTAATTACTAATCTTTCCCTACCATTCTTCGCTTGTTCAATAGAAATTTGACCACGGACTTTAAAAGACCCTCTTCCTTTAGTGTAACCCTCTTTAATCATATCTTTTCCTATGATTACTCCGCCCGTTGGAAAATCAGGACCAGGTATAAATTTCATTAATTGCTTAACAGTAATGTCCTTATTTTCAATTAATGCTAATGTTCCATCTATTATTTCTCCCAAATTATGAGGTGGAATACTTGTTGCCATTCCAACTGCTATACCGCCTGCACCATTAACTAAAAGATTAGGATATTGAGCAGGAAGAACGCTTGGTTCTTTTTCCGTTTCATCATAATTACTTTTAAAATCAATAGTGTTCTTTTCAATATCATCTATAAGAAACTGAGATACTTTTGAGAGTCTTGTCTCAGTATATCTCATTGCCGCTGCTGGATCTCCGTCTATAGAACCAAAATTTCCTTGCCCTTCAACCAAAGGTAAACTCATTGAAAAATCTTGAACCATCCGAACTAATGCGTCATATACAGATTGATCTCCATGTGGGTGATATTTACCAATTACATCACCGACTATTCTAGCTGATTTTCTAAATTGTTTTGACCAGTCATAACCTCCTTTGTACATTGCATATAAAATTCTTCTATGAACAGGTTTTAATCCATCTCTGATATCAGGAAGAGCACGGCTGACGATAACGCTCATTGCATAAGATAGGTATGACGAGCTCATCTCGTCATGCATAGATATCAACTTAATATTCTTATCGTTTTGATTTTCAGAATTTTGCATAATTACTAAAATGGAATTTCGTCATCCATTTCGTTAGAAATTTGAGACATATCATCATTATTATTTAATGATTTATTATTATCGTTTGCAATACTACCACCGGAATTACCTCCGCCTAACATTGTAAGTGAGGAATTATATCCTTGAATAATTATCTCAGTAGAAAATTTATCTTGGCCTGATTGTTCGTCTTTCCATTTTCTCGTAGATAGTTGTCCCTCAACATAAATTTGAGCTCCTTTTTTAAGATATTGTTGAACAACATTTACAAGACCCTCATTAAATACAACCACACGGTGCCATTCAGTTTTTTCTTTTTTTTCTCCAGAATTTTTATCTTTCCAGGATTGACTTGTAGCAAGACTAAGTCTTGCAACATTTTTTCCATTTACCATTTGCTTAATTTCAGGATCTGCGCCCAAACGACCAATTAAAAGTACTTTATTTAAACTTCCAGCCATAATATTTTAATATTTGTATTATTAATTAATTAGATTTATATCACAATTTACTCTGAATATTAATTTTATTAAGTCAAAGCAATAAGAATTATGATGAAAAAGATACTTATTAAAGGGGCTAAAGAGCACAATTTAAAAAATATTTCATTAGAAATACCTAAAGACAAATTTGTAGTTATAACAGGTCTATCTGGCTCCGGAAAATCCTCGCTAGCGTTCGATACCGTTTATGCAGAAGGTCAAAGAAGGTACGTTGAAAGTTTATCAGCTTATGCACGTCAGTTCTTAGACAAAATGAAAAAACCTAATGTTGATTTAATTGAAGGTTTGAGCCCTGCTATTTCGATTGAGCAAAAGAATACTTCAAAAAATCCTAGATCTACTGTTGCAACAGTTACTGAAATTTATGATTATATGAGAGTTCTCTATGCAAGAGCAGGAATTCCCTATTCACCTTTCACCGGTAAACCAATAGTATCTCAAACAATTACTCAAATTGTAGATAAGATTAAAGAATTACCAAAAAAATCGACAATTTATTTATTTGCTCCGGTAGTAAGAGGACGTAAAGGCGAATACAAAAAAGAAATATTGGGCTTTAAAAAGCGTGGATTTAGAAAAATTAAAATAGATGATAAACTTTATGATATAGATAATGTTCCTGAACTTAATAAAAAGATAAAGCACGATTTATATGTCTTAGTTGATAGGATTATACTTAATTCATCTTTAGGTAATCGGTTAGCAGAAGCAATTGAAACATCAATAAATTTAGCAAATGGTCTAGTTTTCGTTGAATATGAAAATGAAACTTTACCCAAAAAGTTTAGAAAATTAGAAAGATTAATCTTCTCAACTAAATTTGCTTGTCCAGAAAGTGGATTTACTATTGAGGAAATTGAACCAAGATTATTTTCTTTTAATAGTCCGTTTGGTGCCTGCGAAGAATGTGAGGGTATAGGTGTAAAACTTAATGTAGACCCTAACTTGGTTATACCAAATGAGAAAAAATCTATCATTGATGGTGCAATTGAACCATGGGCTAAAACCACTACTTTATATTATGCACAAACACTCTCTTCTCTAGCAAAACACTACAATTTTTCTCTAAATGAAAGATGGAATAAACTACCAAAAAAAATAAGAGATATAATACTTTATGGTTCTGATGATGAAGAAATAAAATTTACTTACGATGATGGATATGAAAAATATTCACATAAGAAATCGTTTGAAGGCGTCATAAATAATCTTGAACGTCGTTATTTAGAAACTGATAGTGATTGGAAAAGAGAGGAAATTTCCCAGTATCAATCAGACACAAAATGTGAAAGATGTAATGGTCATAGACTTAAAGATGAAGCCTTATGTGTAAAAATAGACGGTTTACATATCAGCGAAGTAACTGAAAAATCAATTTTAGAAGCCTCAAAATGGTTTAAGGAACTTCAAACAAACCTTAATAAAAAACAATTTAAAATTGCTGAACATATCTTAAAAGAGATAAATGAGAGATTAGATTTTTTGTTAAATGTTGGTCTTGATTATTTGACCTTATCAAGAGAGTCAGGCACATTATCCGGCGGCGAATCTCAAAGAATACGGCTTGCTTCGCAAATAGGTTCAGGGTTAACGGGTGTGCTCTATGTTTTAGATGAACCTTCTATAGGACTCCACCAAAAAGATAATGTTAAATTAATTAATGCTTTAAAAAGGTTAAGAGATTTAGGAAACACTGTGATTGTTGTTGAACATGATACAGAAACTATGGAAAACGCTGATCACATCATTGATCTTGGTCCCGAAGCCGGTAATAAAGGTGGTCAAGTTGTAGCTCAAGGAACTTTTGAAGAAATTGGTCAAAACAAAGATAGCATTACTGGAAAATATTTATCAAATAAATTTAAAATCATAGTACCTCCAAAAAGAAGATTAGCTAAGAATGGAAGGTTTTTAGAAATTACGGGTGCCTCAGGAAATAATTTAGATAATGTAAATTTAAAAATACCTTTAGGAAGTTTGACATGTGTAACTGGTGTATCAGGTAGTGGAAAGTCTACTTTAGTTTTGCAAACACTTTATAATGCTCTGAATCTTACCTTAAATAATAACAAATCTAGAAAAATTCCAAAACCATTTAAAAATTTTAAAGGTACAGAATTAATAGATAAAGTAATTGATATAGATCAATCACCTATTGGCCGTACTCCAAGATCAAATCCAGCCACATACACTGGTGCTTTTGGACCAATAAGAGATTGGTTTACATCTCTACCTGAATCTAAATCTCGAGGATACAAACCTGGAAGATTTTCTTTTAATGTTAAGGGCGGACGATGTGAAGCATGTGAGGGTGACGGAGTTATTACATATGAAATGCACTTTCTCCCTGATGTCTATATTCAATGCGATGAGTGTAAAGGTACAAGATATAATCGAGAAACTTTAGAAATAAAATTTAAAAATAAAAGTATTGCAGATGTTTTAAATATGACTGTTGATGAGGGATGTGAATATTTTGAAAATATTACAAATATAAAGACTAAATTACTTACTCTAAAAAAAGTTGGATTAGGTTATATAAAAATTGGACAACAAGCTACCACTCTCTCTGGTGGAGAAGCGCAAAGAATAAAACTTGCAAAAGAATTATCGAAAAGATCTACTGGAAGAACAATGTATATACTCGATGAACCTACTACTGGATTACATCAGCATGATATAAAAAAATTGTTAGAAATCCTCCATACATTTGTTGCTCTTGGAAACACTGTCGTTGTAATTGAACATAATCTTGATGTAATAAAAACTGCTGATTATATTGTTGATATGGGTCCAGAGGGCGGAGTAAAAGGAGGTAAAATCATCGCAGAGGGCAAACCCGAGGAAATTTGTAAGGTAGATGGTAGTTATACAGGAAAATTTTTAAAGCCACTTTTGAACTAGAAAAAATATTAGTAAATTTCAGTTGAATTTGATATAAGTAATCTATTGTGATTAATTTACTATCTTCATTATCTAAAACAATTCATACGTCGATCGCTATAGCTATAATTTTATTTCTTGGTTTATTTTACCAAAATGGGGGATTTAGCTTTGATGCTCTTTTTTGGAGTTGGATTGCTCGATATACTCACGTTCTGGTTGGTATTATGTGGATTGGTTTATTGTGGTACTTTAACTTTGTTCAAATTCCAAATATGGGAAAAATACCTGATGAACAGAAGCCAGCCATTGGAAAAGTTATTGCTCCCGCAGCATTATTTTACTTCAGATGGGCTGCTGCGTTTACTGTAATCTCTGGATTAATCCTAGCAGGACTTAATGGGTACTTACATGATGCTATGACTTTAAGTATTGGATCAGGTGTTCCAAAACATACTGCAATTGGAATTGGAATGTGGCTTGGAATTATAATGGCATATAACGTTTGGTTCGTAATTTGGCCAAATCAAAAAAAAGCTTTAGGAATAGTAGATAGCTCGCCAGAGGAAAAAGCTAAATCAGCAAAAACTGCAATGTTATTCTCGAGAGCCAATACTTTACTATCATTTCCGATGCTTCTTTCAATGGTTGCTGCGCAAAACCTTTACT
>LULJ01000265.1_pt1 | contig 29858 bp, 27 predicted proteins | sample 728171 | NCBI WGS metagenome assembly LULJ01 (sample SAMN03860292, study PRJNA289734) | marine metagenome | biome: seawater column; feature: ocean; material: water; isolation source: Red Sea water column Station 169 - depth 25m | place: Saudi Arabia: Red Sea | collected 2011-10-15 | depth 25 m
TTTTTACTCTGAATATCTGTAATTAAATCTTGATATGTATTTTCCATATATTAAAGAAAGTAGTAGAATTAATTTATATTTCAATGAGCATAATATCAGACAGTCTAAAAAGAATTAAGCCATCCCCAACTATTGCAGTAACTCAAAAAGCTAGAGAACTAAGAGCAGCAGGAAAAGATGTTATTGGTTTAGGAGCCGGAGAACCAGATTTTGATACTCCAGACAATATTAAAAGGGCTGCAATAAAAGCAATAAAAAAAGGAGACACAAAGTATACCGCAGTAGATGGAACTCCAGCTTTAAAAAAAGCTATTGTTGCAAAATTTAAAAGAGAAAATAAATTAAACTACTCGGTGGATCAAATAACTGTTGGGACAGGGGGTAAACAGGTTCTCTATAATGCTTTTATGGCTACTTTAAATAAAGGGGATGAAGTAATTATTCCAGCACCCTTTTGGGTCTCATATCCCGACATGGTTTTGTTAGCAGGTGGAAAACCTAAGATAGTAAAGTGTACAGAGCAAGAAGGCTTTAAGCTTACAGCAAAAAAATTAAAAAGAGCAATTTCAAAAAAAACAAAATGGGTCATTATTAATTCACCCTCAAACCCAACAGGAGCAGGTTATTCAAAAAAAGAAATACAAGATTTAGCAAAGGTTCTCATTAAGAATAAAAAAATACATATTTTAAGTGATGATATTTATGAGCACGTTCGATATGATAACTTTAATTTTTTTACAATTGCGCAAATTTCAAAATTAAAAGATAGAACGCTTACTATGAATGGTGTTAGTAAATCATATGCAATGACAGGCTGGAGAATAGGTTATGCAGCTGGCCCAAAAGATATCATTAAAGCTATTGGTAAAATCCAATCACAATCTACATCAAATCCCTCTTCAATAAGTCAAGCAGCAGCAGTTGAGGCTTTAAATGGAAAACAAGGTTTTATAAAAACTAGAGCTAACGCTTTCAAAGCTAGAAGAAATTTTGTTGTGAAATGTCTAAATAGTATCAAGGGTATTAATTGTTTAACACCCAATGGTGCATTTTATGTGTTTCCAAGCTGTAAAGGTTTATTGAATAAAAAGACAAAATTAAAAACAGATACTAACTTTGTTCAAAAGTTACTTGAAAAAGAAAATGTAGCAGTTGTTCAAGGATCTGCTTTTGGATTAGATGGATATTTTAGAATTTCTTATGCAACCTCGATGCAAAACTTAAAAAAAGCTATGTTAAGAATAAAATCTTTTTGTGAAAGTATAAATAGATAGTTTTATCTTTGATTTAAAATTTTTTTTGCTGGAAGAGTTTTTTTGATCCAAGATTTTGGAATAGAGTCTAATCCTTTTAATGCTGTAAAATACGCACCAATAAAATTTGCTCTAGAGCAATTACATCCACCAGCCTTAATTGTTTTTAAAATAGCATCTTTGTAGTTTTTTGAGTTTATTATTGCATGTATTGAACTATTAAATGTCCCAGGATAGCTGCATGCCATACCAAGTTTTTTGACAACAGATGGGTGAGAACTTGATTTTAATTTTTTAATTTTGATTATGTCATTAATGATAGTCTTATAATTGGAATCTTTTCTAAATTTTTTGACAAATTCATTTATTGGATTTTGCGCTCCTTTAAGAGCTAAGTCTATTATATGAAATTTAGCTAAGGCATACTTATGACTTATTTTTGAAACGGTTACGGTTGAGATTATTTTCCTTAAACTTTTCAAATCAAAACCATAAAGAAAATAGGGAAGGCTTGCACAAAAACCATCAGACTCATTGACTTTAACTCCACCCGTTATTTTTTTTTTTAATTTAATATTTCTAATAGTTTCTATTACATTTTGATGTATCCAGGGTCCTTTAACTATGCCACGCCAGTCTTTAACTTTTTTATACTTTGATCTAAGCCCTAGATTCCGCCAATAAATACTTCCAGGGCCAAAATTTTTAAGAATATTTTTTTTAAAACGTTGGTTGATATCATCATGTCCCTCAAGCAGAGTTTTGAACATGACCTGACCAATTTCATTATATCCAGAAACTTTACCTGTTTTGATATTATAAAAAGGACTTTTATTTTTTTTAAGAAAAGAAAAATCCTTTTTTCCTCTAATATAAGAATTTAGCTTTTTCTGATTGTAAACCCAATGCAAAGGTCTTGCAGCAGCATCAGCTACAGTTGCACCTAAAAATACATGAAGATTATTTTTCACGTTAGTGTGATAAGAATTTTTCCGCTTCTAAAGCCGCCATACAACCCATTCCTGCTGCAGTTACTGCTTGTCTAAATGTTTTATCTTTAACATCACCAGCCGCATAAACGCCAGGAATATTTGTTTCTGTTGAGTCTGGTTTTGTAATTAAATAACCCTCTTTATCCATTTGCAATTGATCTTTAAAAAGTTGAGTAGCTGGATCATGACCTATAGCAATAAAAACTCCGTCTAATTTAAGTTCTTCGATTTTATTTGTTTTAACATTTTTAATTTTAATACCCTTAACATTTTTAGGGTCTTTATCTCCCACAACGTCTTCTACAACTGAGTCCCAAATAATTTCAATTTTTTTATTTTCCATTAATTTTTTTTGAAGCATTTTTTCTGCCCTCAAACTATCTCTTCTGTGGATTAATTTTACTTTTGACGCAAATTTTGTAAGAAACATCGCTTCTTCAACCGCTGCATTACCACCACCTACAACAGCAACTTCTTTATCTTTAAAGAAAAACCCATCACACGTAGCACACGCTGAAACACCAAATCCTCTAAAGTCTTGCTCAGATTTTAAATTTAGCCATCTTGCTTGAGCACCGGTTGAAATAATAATGCTGTCAGCAGTGTATTTCTGTCCAGTATCACCCATAGCTTCAAAAGGAGAAGTCTTTAAATTTACTGAACTAATGTGATCCTCTATCATCTCAGTTCCAACAGCTTTAGCTTGCTCTTTCATTTGATCCATCAGCCAAGGCCCTTGAATTACATCAGCAAATCCTGGATAATTTTCTACATCAGTTGTTGTAGTAAGTTGACCACCCGGCTCTGATCCATACACTAAAATTGGATTGAGCATTGCTCTTGCAGCGTAAACAGCGGCTGTGTATCCGGCGGGACCAGATCCAATTATTAACACTTTTGTGTGTTTAGTTGGATTTTGACTCATATGAAAGCTATATAGTGATTAATGACTAAATTAAAAGGTTTATTCTTGTGGAAGAAAAAGTGTAATACCATCAATTTACTTAAAAAAAAAATTTAAAGAAAAAATTATTAACATTCACATTCAAGATCCCAAAGTTTCTTTAACTAACTTTGATTTTGTTGTGGCTCCAGAACATGATGGATTAATAGGAAAAAATGTAATTTCGACTAAGGGAGCAATTCATTACCTGAGAGAAAATGAGTTGGATGAAAATACTTCATATTTAAAACCAAAGATTAAGAAAGAAAAAATTGTCACTTTAGTTGTAGGAGGGCCTAATAAATATTATGACTATAAACCAAAAGTAGTAGAAGAAATATTTTCAAAAATTAAACAAAATTTCATTAATAACGACTATCAATTAATATTTATACCCTCAATGCGAACTCCAAAAAATGTGATTGATAAAGCAAAAAATTATTTTGATGACCATCAAATTATTGTTAGTGAAATTGATAAAAAAGCTTACTTATCTTCTTTAGGACTAGCAGATCATATTGTCGTTACATGTGATTCAACCTCTATGATATCGGAGGCAGCAATCACTGGTAAACCGATTTATGTAGCGCATATGCCATATATAAAAAATAACTATAGATTTAAAAAATTTTTTGAAATGTTTAAGAAACTCAATATCATTAAAGATTTAGGTGACAATTTAGAAGTCTGGAAATATGAAAAACTTAATGAAACAGATAGAATATCAGGATATATAAAGAGCAAATTAAAAGACTATGACATTTCTTAATTCTATATTAAATCAATCCAAAAAGTATGATTTCCCATTTGATCATTGGGAATATAATAATGCTTTAAGTGAAAATGCAATTCAGGAAATAATTACAGCGGATATACCAGATGTAAGCAAACATAACCTATCTTACGATGGCACAAGAGCAATCGATGGTGGAGCTGCAGAATTTAGAGAGGGAATTGCATCTGGTGGTAAAGCAATAAAATTTAGATGCTTTGTTACAAAAGAAAACTCAGCACAATTTCCAAACTTAGTTAAATTTATAAATGAATTACAATCCAAAGAAACCTATGAATCAATTTCAAAAATGATTAACAAAGATCTTTCCAATTCTTATGTAAGAGTAGAGGTCATCTGTGATCGTGAAGGTTTCTGGTTGAAACCTCATTGCGATATAAAAGAAAAACTAATGTCAGGACTAATTTTTGTAAATAAGGAAAATGAGTCTGAAGATTTAGGTACCGATTTTTACAATAATAAATTAGAGAAAGTTAAGACAGTGCCATATAAGCATAATTATGGTTATTTGTTTTCAAGTGGCCCAAATACTTGGCACGGAATGGAAAAGAAAAAAATAGTTAAAGAGAGAAGATGTATTCAAGTAAATTATGTAACATTCAAAACTGATTGGAAAGTTGAATAATATGTAATTTTAAAAAATTTAATAACTTAAAACAGACAAGAATAAGTTCCCAAAACAAATAATGTTGCAAAAGTAAAACATATACCAGAAACAGCTTTTACTTGATCACCATCTTCATTAGGATTATCTTTACTATAAAGTCTCCAGTAACCTTCATTATTATTTTTATTAGAAAAATTATCTAAACTATTTTCAATATATTCACTGATATCCGAGTTTCTAACTGCATCGTGAAATTGGTTGCTTTTAAGGTTCTCTGTACTCATATTTTTTTTTAATAATTGTAAAATAAAATAAAAAAAGAGTCCTAGGTAATATTTGTTAAAGTTACCATTTTGGGTCAAAAAGATTGATAAATCGTAATTATATATTGATAGTTGAATTTATTAATTTATTTAATTACCGATGATTATAAAATATTTAAGTTTTTTGGTAGGTTTGATCTGGTCTTACTCTTTAATTAAAACACAATCTATTTTTAGTAAAAAAGCAGGTCTAATCTTTAAATTGTTTATCTCTAAGGTTTCTTGGTTAACCCTAATTGTGGCAATTTATTTTGGGTATAAAAATTTTTCTGTTGAGTACATTTTGGCAGGTATTATTTTCTCTATTATTTTGGTTCATCTTGGATTTAAATTTTTAGGTAAATATTTAAAGTCAAAATTTAGTGAAAAACAACTTACTACTACAAAAACATTTTTTGAATATTCATTAATAGCTTGGGTTTTATATTATATTTTTTATTAATAATGAACTATTTTGCTCAAACTGAGCTAAGTTAATATTGTTTTTTCTAATAATTATATATAAATATTTGTTATGTTTGAAAAATTAGAAGAACTTGCAAAAAATAATAAAAAAATTTCCGATTTTCATATTAGAAGTGGTTGGCCTTTAGCTTACCGTCAAACTGGTGAAATTCATAAAATTCAAGAGGTTGTAGTTAAAGCTCAGGATCTTCAAGATTTATTATCAACAAACTGTAATGAAATTGAAATGAATAGATTTAAGGATACACATGAATTAGATTCCTCAGTAACTTTGAGTGGACTAAGATTTAGAGCAAACTTTTACAAAACTATTCATGGTCCTGCTGCAGTATTAAGAAGAGTTGAGAGTGTAATCCCGACGATGGATCAATTTGATCTACCGCCTGTTCTTTATGATATCATCGATATGCATAAAGGTTTAGTTTTAGTGACAGGTCCAACAGGTTCGGGTAAGTCAACAACCCTTGCAGCAATAGTTAATGAAATTAACAAGACAAGAACTTCAAATATTATAACGGTTGAAGATCCAGTTGAATTTATTCATAAAGATATAAAGAGTATTGTTTCTCACAGAGAGGTTGGAAAACAAACTCAATCTTTTGCTAGCGCATTAAAAGCCGCATTGAGAGAAGATCCAGATGTTATATTAGTAGGAGAGATGAGAGATCTTGAAACAGTTTCACTTGCTTTAACTGCAGCTGAGACGGGTCACCTTGTTTTTGGAACTTTGCATACAAGTGGTGCCCCAAGTACCATAAACAGAATCATTGACGTATTTCCGCCAGAACAACAAGCGCAGATTAGAGCTCAAATTTCTACATCTTTAAAAATGGTTGTAACCCAAAGACTTCTAAAAACAAAAGACGGGCAAGGTCGTTGTGGTGCCTTTGAGGTAATGAAATGTACTGCACCAATTCAAAACTTAATACGAGAATCTAAAATCCACCAAATACCAAGCATCATGCAGACCGCCGTTAAGGAAGGAATGATTACAATGACAAAATCATTGGAGGAACTTGTCAAAGCAGGTAAAATTGATGCATCAGCTGGTAGAGAACAATAAAGGTTTTACAACTTTAGAAGTTATAGTTGTGCTATGTATTGTAGGTGTTCTGGCAGCTATTTCTTATCCACGAATATCAGATTGGAATAAAGCTAGAGCAGTGCAATCAGATGTCCTTAAAGCATTTAATGTGTTTGATAAAATAAATTCACAAGTACAAAGAGGACTATATGCTTTTGTTCAAGTTTACATAATTAATGAGGTTTCAGATGATGCTGGTACTTCTATTACAATTACATCAAGAGGAATAACAGCTGATACATTAGGTGACAAAATTACTTCAGGAGCTTTTAGAAATGCATCTGAAAGATGCTCTGCAGATATAGCTGACTGGGATCATGATGGCACCATATCTGATAGGCCTGAGGTGTCTAGTGTAGTTTTAGATAACCTTGAAACAATTTTACCCGCTGACGCTGAGGAAGGAGTATGTTTTTCTAAAGACGGAAGATGGTATAGTACTACTGATGGTTTAGCGGGAGTAAATTTTTTAGAACTATTTGGTACAGGAGGTCTTTGTGATAGGCATTTAAATCCTAGGGACGAAATGGATATACGAAGAGGTCCTCAATGTGATTATCGAATTATTTGGTCAAGATTTGGAAATATAAAACTTGAAAAATGGGCTGAAGTAAAAGGAGATTGGGTTACTCAATAGAATGAAGAATAATAAAGAAAAAGGAATGAGTATATTAGAGGCAATTGTTGCAAGCGTAATAGTTGGTATTGGTTTCATAGGAATTTTTCAAATGGTTGGCTATGCAGTAAATTCTATTGATGTTTCAGGAGAGAGATCAAAAGCTGGACATTTAGTTGGAATGATTGCAGAAGGAGTGCTCGGTTATAAAGATACTTATGTGGGGGTAAGTGAAGATGATGAACAAGCATTGATTTTTGAGGATGGTAAAGCATTTATGCCATCAGAGTTAGATCGAAAAGCGTGTGCAAAATTTGTACAATTTTATACGAATTTGGATTTTGATGAAACTGAGGATACTAATGCTTGTGGATCAGACACTAAGCTTAATAATATAAATACTATCATAAATACGGATAGATGCTCGACAGAAGATAAGTTGCCTCTTTATAAAAAAGATGAGGCATCAGTTTGGGGAGGAAAAAGTGCTGCTTCAAACCAAATACTGAAATGGCAGGCAATTTTAAATCAAGATCAATTAATTAAATGTAAAACCGAAAAAGATACAAAGTCAATTAAGATGTTTGACATGTGTCGTTGGTCCTCAAATAAATGTACATATACTAATAATAATATATTTGATGATCGAATGTATGTAGGAAGAATTCAATTCAATTTAAATGATGGAAAAAAAAGAAGATTTTTATATTTCCAAGCAGACTATGAGCCTAAATATCGAGCTAGAGGAGCTGGAGAATGATAAGAACTCATCAAAACGCAGGAGTTAGTTTGATAGAGATGCTTATAGGTATCGTCATATCCGCAATAATAATTGGTGCAATGTACACCACTTATTCAGTAATAAACCAAACTTATTCAAGGGTATCGGATGTTGCTGGTATTAGTAAGTCAGGAAGAGATATAGTTTCCATGATAATGAGAGACGTAAGGATGGCCGGTTTTAAATATTACTATGGTTACAATGCTGAGAATGAAGCAAGACCTGAAGCAAGGAGAATTCCAAGAATTGACTATCTACGATTTGTCCCTGGTGCTTCTGATGAAAAAAAAGGCCATGAACCAGTTGTTATTTATAGAAATAGACTTGGGGATGCAACTAGATTGTCTGATCAAGACCCTGTTGTTCCTGGATATACTTTGATTGATGAACCAATAAATGATGTTTGCTGTGATCAAATCCATATTGTTTATGGAGACTTTGATGCAAACGCTGATATTGATGCTGGAGAACAATTTTATACAAGATATAAGATTTCTTATTTTGCCCATGCTATGCAAAAAGATAATGACAAATTTTATGGAGTTTTTAGATCAAAGAAATATTGGAAACAGGCTATAGATGATCCAGAAGGAGGAGACTGGGTTGTCAATAATTGTCCTCCAGAAAATGATTGTTACTCAGGTCAGTTAGTAAGAGAATATTTATCCGACATGTCATTTGTTGCTATGGATAAATTTGGTCGAGCAGTGGATGCAGATCCAAAAGATCCTGAAAATATTTATGATATTCGATCGGTTGATATTACTTTAACATTTAGATCAGCTTCAAAATCCGGATTTTTTAAAAATCTCAGGCAGGGAACAAAAAGACAAATTTTATCACTGGGAAGAGAAGCTACAGAATTTACTGGTGAAGATGCTGCTTTCAAAAGAGATCCAATTTTTTTAACAGTGCATACAAGAAACTTGGGTGGAATAGGAATGACTAATTAATGAATAATAATAAAGAAAAAGGATTTGCATTAGTTTTATCAATTGTACTTTTAATAGTAATGTCTTTGATGGGCGGTTCATTAATAGTTATTTCATCAGGGGATCACCAAAGTAATAATAGTAGCGATCAGTACCAGCAAACTTTTTATGTTGCTGAAGCTGGTCTTTTAGAGGGAGAGAAATGGATCTTGGATAAATATCTTGGACCTTGGATGAATAGCATGCCCAGTGATAATGATGTCCTCGGAGATCCTCCTGCAGAACCTGGTCCATTAGCAGTCTGGAATATTAAAAATGAGATATGGCAGGATACAAAAACTGAGTACACAAGCAAATCAGAAAATGGTTTCTTTAGACATACATTTATACGAGGGCCAGCTCAAAATGATACAAAAGTTGCTAGAGATAGCTCACAATGCTTAATGAGTTTTAAAAACATAGATACAGATGAAGATGATAACGTATCAATTATTGGAAAAGGCCAACTTCCAGTTGAAAAAAGTTTTTTGGATATCGTTGGACCACTTCTATGCACAGGAACAAATGCGGAATGTTTAGATCCTGACAGTACAAGTTTTAACACTGATGATGAAGTAGTTAATGAGAGAGGCGATAATCCTAGGGATTTTGAAGAAAAAGAAAAATTTATTCGTGCAGAATTTAATTTCTTAAAAAGATTTGCTTATGAATATTTTATCGTAAATGTGGGGGCAGCTGCATATAGAAATGATGGATCTAGTGTTGCAACAGACGTCAGTAATGTTGACTCACAAGGAACAGCATATAAAATATATTCCTGTGGGATTCTTTATGGGCCAGGAGGCAGAGGAGAATACCACAATGGAGAGGTTGAAATTTTAATACCTTTAGAAAGTATTGTGGTAATGCCGACATAAAATCATGAGAAGAAATATATTTTTAATAACTTTATTTTTACTAACTTTTCTAAAATTTAATCCTGTTTATTCTGAAGAATGTGATCTAGAATTTGAAATTGGAGAGAGTTTTTCAAGTGTCACTGAGATGTTAGGTGAGCCTGATATAGATAAGAATATTGAATTAATAGATATGAATCCAAATGCTGAAAAAACAAATTATTGGTTTGCAACAACGAATTTTAAAAATTGGTGTCCAGACCATCATCCGGAGGAAACTGAAATTAGAATTCACTCTCTAGGTGGAGAAACTGTTATTGGTTATGAGTTAATTCTTAATAATAATATATCTAAGATAAATGATAAAAAATCTTTTCTCTTTTATTATATTCAAGAAAATTATGGAGAAGAAGCCAAAGAAGTTTTTGATCCAAAATGGCTTGGACATATTAGTTGGGAGAAGGATAATAAGAAATATTATTATAGTAAAACTTTAAGATTGGATGTTTTGGTCGAGGAAGAATTAATAATTACAACTAATGAATATAGGCAGTATTGGTAATGTTTAAAATGGACTCAATAAAAAGATTATTTTTCTATCTATTTGCATTAGTTATGGCGTTTAATCAAAATGCCCTTTCAAAATCATTACCACCGGGTTCAGGTACAGGCGATGTTAAAGCAAATATATTAATTCTTCTTGATACATCAGCTAGTATGAACGGAAACCCTTTTGGTGGTGCAGCAATTTATAATCCAAATGATTTAATTTTGCTTAATGATGGTGATGTAATGGTTGGGCAAGCCAGAGGCGCAATTGTAAAATTTGATTACGACACAGAGGATTTTGATCCAACATTTGTTGATCCTGACGGTGATGGCAAGGGAGATAGGCTATTCCAAGGATCAAACAGTATGCCCTCGTGTGAATTAGAGACTGGCAGACAAGATAGCAGAGTAAGAACTGTTCGTGAAATGGATAAGTCATCAGATGTAATTGGAGTTTCACCAGCAGGTAAAGAAGTTATTTATTCAATCTCGTATGATTATGAGTCTGTTGTAGCCATAGATGCGTCTGGCAATTGCGTAGAGGTTATTAGTAGTGCTGAACTTGGGAAAATGTCTACTGGAAGATTTGATAAATTGTATCCACTAGGTTTGGATATTAAAACTATTGATAGCCAAGACCATTTAATTGTAACGGGTCATCAAGAAGTCTGCCTTGATGAAAGAAGGGTAGGAAAGAAAAAAAGAAAGAGATGGGTTTGTTTTAGATATAGTCAAGAAGAATTTGTTTTTTCAAGAAATCTCTCGACTGGTAACCAATTGCTTTGTCCTGTTAATAGTCTCAATTCAACATTCAGAACCCACTTAAGATCTACAAGTTCAATTTCTATGGATAGTGGAAACAATCTTTACTACGTTGTTAGCGGAGAAATTTATAAAATTTCAATTTCATCTGATGGCGTAAACTTTTGTCCAAATCTTGAAGCGCCTACACGTTTTCAGAGAAATGTTAATGGCAATGTTTACAATCTAGTTGCGAAAATGAGTATTGATCCACAAGATGAAAGTATTATCTATGCAACAAGTAACACCAGCCATACACTGCAAAAATTATCAATTAACTCATCGAACATAACTACTACAGCAACTGTTGGGGGGTTCGGTCCAACAGCGTCCACAGCATCAAATGTTCTCTTTAATATACCTATGGGTCTTCATGTGTCGAATGACAGAGTTTGGGTTGGTAATGCGAAAAATTCAATTCAAGAATTCGATATAAGCGGAGGGTCTATGACTTGGGTTGACGAATTGGGAACTAAAATAGTAAGTAGAGCTGAAGGAGCCAAAAGAGCAATTAAAGCAGTTGTTAACGACAGTTCATTAACTAGTGGAGCGTATTTTGGTTATGGATATTGGAACGCTGGAACAAGAGCAAACGGAAGAGGAGCTAAGGGAAAATGGTTACCGTTTACAGAATATTCTTGTCACAACATGTGTCCCAAGGCAAAAAAATTTCAAAGATGTAATGATTTTTGTGATTATTACCGGGGGTGGTCTAACGCTGCCCAACATCCTTCGGGTAAATCTGTCCAATGTGATGACAATTCTTGTATACCTGTAGGAATTGGACCAAATACATCTAATCGAATAGTTGAAGCTGTTGATAGAATGAAAACAAGATTTGGAACAGATGGTACTGCTTTTTCTCAACTTGCCTACGAGTATATGTTAGACCCAAATATTGGAATAACTAAAGACGGTCCTGAGTGTCAACTTAACTACGTTATTGTAATAGGTGATGGTATGTGGCAACACCACGACCGGGCTTTGAGACAAATTAGAGATTTAAGAATTGATAGTGCAGCAGCGGGGGTAAACAAGGATCGGTTTGGAAATGCAAAAGGAGTTAAGACAATTTTTATAGCCTATGGTGGAGGAATAAAAGATAGAGGAGACGAGCAATTTCAAGAAGCAGCAAAAGCTGGTAGTTGTGATGATCCTAATTTTGGTACATCTGCTCAAACAGATCCAGAATGTAGACAAAGAATTATTGCAGAAAATCCAAAAGAGTTAGTTACAAAATTAAAAAGTGAGATAGAGAGAATCATTGCTAGTAGGCTCTCATTTTCTGCTCCAGCCATAACTGCTACCGTGCAAGAAGGTGGAGATTTGTTTCAGGGACAATTTTCATTAGCACAAGGACAACAGTGGATAGGACATCTAATGAGAAAGGGCGTTACACCAGACGGTTTTGTTATTCATGAGGACCCTGCAAATAATTGGGATGCAGCTAAAAAATTAGCAGACAGGGATATATCTACTAGAAAAATTTGGACCCCTCTGCAGGGTAAAAGTTACATAGAAAGTGACTGGAACAACTGGGTTGAAGGAAACAGTTCTGAAATTAATAAATTATTTCAAATTTTAGGAAACACTGTTACCGATTATCATAAAACGGGTTCTACTTGTCCAGGACCAGATGGAAATGATGATGATATAAAAGGTTTGATTAATTTCGTCAGAGGTGCGGATTACTTTCTTTACCGCACAGGTAACGACAGATGTTCTGGAAAAGGAGATAAGAGAGAAAATATTCTTGGGGACATATATCATTCTCAGATTGTTGAGGTTGGACCTCCAGGCGCAAACACGAACTACACAGCCACAAATCAAGAAGCATACTACAGACAAAAAAATGGTTATGCTAGTTTTGCTTCTAGTTTAAGCCAAAGGCAAAGAGTTCTTTATGTAGGAGCTAATGATGGAATGTTGCACGCGTTTGATGCTAAAACTGGAGAGGAGCTTTGGGGTTTTGTTCCACCGTTCATTGCTGGAAAGTTACCGGAGATGGTAAATGATAACCTAGATCAAGCAATTGGTAATGGAAAAGGCGGTACGAATGCAATATTTGCAGTTGATGGTTCACCAGTTGTACATGACATGTTTATTAAAGCTGTGAAACCTAATGGGCAGCCAGAGGCAACAAAATCTTGGCGTACTATATTAATGATTCCTTACGGAAGAGGTGGTGCAGGATATTCTATTTTAGATGTGACAGAGCCATCAGAACCAATTCATGTATTCTCTGTTTACAATGATTTTGTTCGAAGTAAAGTTATGATAGCTTTAAGTGATGGTGAAATAATTAACAGTGAAGACTCACCAGCTCCAGCATTAGATTATACAGGTGGAAGCTTGAATATTAATGACTCAGAGGAAGCTAAAAACGCTAAATTTAATATTGAAGTAGCTAGAAATGCTGACCTAGCTAATGATAGCACTGGTAATGATTATACTGAAAGGGATAAGATTTTTTACTCGGGTGGTACAGCCGCTTGTTACAAAGGCAGAGTTTGGAGATTTCCATATATTATGCCGCAAGAATTTATTGATGATCCATCAACTTTACCTGTTCAAAAAGTTATAGATGGAACTGTTACATCATTAACCGTAGATACGATTGTACAAGAAGCATCATTAGCAACAATTACATTTAGAGAGGAACTAGTAATTAATCTGAGTGAAGATGACGGTTCTCTAGCATCCGATGATGAGACAACTTTCTTTACTGTTAAAATTCCTAATATAGGAACTGAAAACCCAGTATATGATTATAGTAAGATGGGTGAAACTTGGGCAACGCCAAGAATATTCAGACTTCCAGTTGAAAGAGAAGAGTCTATAGATAGTGATAGATATGTTGCAGTAATGCCCGCTGGATTTGGTAGAGTTGGCGGTGTTGGTTCAGCTGTATATGTAATAGATTTAGAGTCCATGAGTGAGCAAAGTGGAGGCCAATACCCTGGGAAAATAGCTAGCGGAGGGAATGGGTTAATCGATTTAGTCGATATCGATAACTCATTTGAAAGTGCTTATGGAGGTACATTAAACGATCTTCCTAATTCAGTATTGGGCGACCCAGTGGTAATTACTCCAGATACTTTTAGAGGTGCGAAATGGCGGGGAGCAATGGTTTATGTAAACGATTATGAGGGGAAAATTTCAAAAATTAACTTAACTAATGAACTGACTTCTAAAGGCTCTAATCCGGCGCCAATAGAATTATATGATCATACTACTTTATTTTCTCTAAATACAAACGAGGAAAACGGCAGAGTTAGTTTTTTTGGAATGGACGCTGCTTTTGGAATGGATACTAAAAACTTATATTTGTTTGGAGCCACTGGGGACTTTAATGACATCGCGCGGAGATCAAGAGGAATGGATAACATCTTATATGGAATAAGAGATTTTGATTTTCCAAATTTTAGAATGGTAAATTCTGGAGGCGTCGGGTCTTTAACAGAGGCTATGAATGCAAGAAAGATTGATGCAGAAGACGGATATAGTTTAAGTTCAAATTGTGTAAATACTGCTGACGAAACAAATGATCAGGGGGATTGTCCTGCGATATCTAAGGACGCCTGGGTTTTTAAATTAGATAAGCCATTTGACAAAAGACAAGACGAGTCTTTAGTTACTGATACAGGAGCTCCAAATTTAACACAAAATTTATATCACAAAGCTACTGCATCACCCACTGTGTTTAAGGGCACGGTTTATTATCCTGTTTATCAACCACCAGAGGGCGGAAAGTGTAATGTCGGAAACGCTTATGTCTGTGCCGCTGATGATGAATGTGGAATTAATACCTCAGAAGAAATTGGACGAGCAAGCAGACAGATGGATGCAAATGCTGGCTTTGATGAAAAGACAGGTTGTTATTATCTACAACCTGGTGTTCTTTCGAAGTTAGAGGTGTTTGCAGATAAACTTTTTGCAAACATTACAACAGATAGTGAAGACCAAGAAGATACACTTATATCTTTACTTTCTAATGACGGAGCAATCTCAGTGTTCAGAGGAAATTGGCGAGAAAATTATTAGAATAAAAATATTTTAAATTTATCAAAAAAAGAAATATAAATCACACACCCGATTATAATGTACGGACCAAATGGAATTTGTGAGGACATTGTTTTTGATTTTTTAATTAGAGATGGTGTTACAATTAGAAGTGCTACAACAGAAGATATAAAAATTATAAAGGGGATACATATCCAGCCGAACCAGAAACCAATTGCAGAGAGTAACTTAGCATCCCCCAGTCCCATACCTTCTTTATTCTTAAATTTTTTATAAGAAAGAATGATTAACCAAATGACTAAGTAACCCATAATTCCTCCAATAAGTGAGTTAAGATAAATAGGAAAGAGATTTGAGTCTAAATTTGGAGCAAATGATTTTGCAAAACCAATTATCATTAATGGAAAAGTAAGGCTGTCAGGGATTATAAAATGATTTAAATCTATAAAAAATATGATTATAAAAAAAATACTTAACAAAGCTAACAACAGAGTTGTGATGGTTAAACCATAAATATGGTAAACTAGTAAAAAACTTAAGACACTGATTAATTCTACTATAAAATATCTTATATCTATTTTAACTTTGCAACTTCTACACTTTCCACCAAGTATAAAGAAAGACAATAGAGGAATGTTATCAAACCATTTGATCCTTGTACTGCATTTTGGACAATAAGATCTCTTAATTGCTATACTTTCATCATTTGGAAGCCTGTGTATACAAACGTTTGCGAAACTCCCCCATATACTTCCAAGGATAAATGCTATAATATAGAACACAGTTTAGAGTTTAATTTGAGAGGAAAATTCTATGAGCCCATTAATGCAGTATTGTACTAACATAATTGCATCAGTTAGGTGCAAATAGAAATTAGGCGCATGAATAATGATTTCCATCAATTTCAAAATTATCAAAAAATTAACGAATATCAATTTATAAATAACATGTTTTTTGGTGTAAAAAAAAAGGAAACGATCAAAATAGATGACACTAGCAGTAAAGATTTAGAGCTGGTAACTAAAATGAATCAAGAGTTTGCAATGTCTCTTGATTTAAAAGAAACACTTAATAACTCATTAGAATTAATTATAAAAAGAATTAATGCACAAGCAGCAAATATTTTTTTAATAGATAAAAAAAATCAATCGTTCCAATGTATTGCTTCCAAACATCAAGCATATCTTGAGGATTTCGAAATCCCAATTACTCAAGGAGTTATGGGAAAAGCTGCAGTCATGAAAAAATGTATTAGAGTTGGTGATGTTAGAAAAGATATTAGAGAAATTGCAGAATTTTATTTTGATTTAGATAATAAAACAAATTTTACAACTTATTCAGTTCTATGTTCCCCTTTAATTGTATCGGATGAATGTATTGGCGTTATTCATTGCTTAAACAAAAAAACTAATAATAAACTTTTTGAAGAGAATGATAGAAAACTTTTAGAAACTTTGTCTGGTCCGGCTGCATTAGCAATAAACAATGCTAAGATGGCAAAAGATTTAGTCGATAAGAATAGAATGCAAAAAGAAATTGAAATTGTTGGCGAGATACAAAAAACTTTGTTGTCGCAAAACAAAAAAGAAAACTTTCCTATAGCAGGAATAAACATCCCAGCAAAAGTTGTATCAGGAGATTTTTATAATTTTTCTGATCTAGGTGATGGTAAATTTGGTTTTGGTGTTGCAGATGTATCTGGTAAAGGAATTAAATCTTCCCTTTTAATGTCAAAGGCTTCGAGTCTTTATAGATGTTTAAGTAAAACAATTTTTTCTGCTGCTGATTTATTAAACTTACTTAATTCTGAAATTTGTGAAACAGCTGCACGTGGAATGTTTGTAACAATGCTTATAGGTATTTATGACAGTAATAAAAAAGAATTACTACTTGCTAACGCAGGACATGAACCACCACTAATTCATTCTAAAGACGGAAAATTTACAAACTATACTGAAGCAGGTCCACCTTTAGGAATTATGTCGAAGATTAAATACAAAGAGACAAAAATAAAATTTTCTGAAAGTTCGATGTACGTATTCACTGATGGTATAACAGAAATGAAAGATCCTGAAGGTAATATGTTAGAGTCTGATGGATTCAAAAACTATATTACAAAGTATCAACAAACACCTAATCACGAAAGATTAAATAAAATTGTTGAGGATATAATTAAGTCTGGTCGTATTCAAAAAGACGATCTGACTATTGTAGTTGTAGACGGAGCATAATTTTTTTTTATGTTTGCGATAAGTAAGACAATAGTCTTGTTTGCAATAATTATTTCTGCTCTTTTGTTTTGGGCGACGTCAAATGTTTGTAGATATAATTTTACAATTGAAAAAAAAACAAATTAGCTTAATATTATTTCAGAAGATATATTCCAAACGCTTCCAATAGCAAAAGTTTATTACTTTAGAGAATTAAATTGTAATAACGTTGATACCATTTAGAATTTTAACAGAATTATTAATAATTTTAACGCAATTACAGTTTTGATTTATCAAGAGTTAACTACAGATATAAGAGGAGAGCCTAATTAAAATAAAAAAATTTGTTTTAAAGAAATTTTTTTAATAAATCATGTAAGAAATTTAATTATTATCCAATTTTCGCTCAAAAAGAGAAAAAAACTATATTTTTTTTTAAAAAAAGGCTCAATTTGTAATTGAATAGATAGTTTTTTAATAAATTGAATATTAAATTTACAATTTTTGAGTGTAGTATTAATAAAACATTTAACTCTAACACATAAATTTAAAACTCTAACACAAAAAAGTTTAAATTTAGCATGATTTTAATTTTTGTTGATTTTATTGACTTTTTTAAAAAAAATTAAAATATAATACTCTAACACAATTTAAAATTTATTATTTGTGTTAGAGTTTATTAAAAATTTAAATAAAAAAAAAAAGTTAAATAGATATTTTAATTTTTAAAAAATGGCTATTTTACTTACTTTTTTAACATTAAGCCCATTTTGAACATATATTTTATAATTTTGTGTTAGACTAAATAATAATTTTGTGTTAGAGATTCGTTAAATTGTGTTAGAGAAAAAATTATAAGTTGTTTATGAACGATCAAGACGACGAAAAAAAAATTATTGATGAAGATAAGTCTCAGTCTGAATCTGAGAATCAATCTAAAGTTGATGAAAATAATCAACCTGAAGGTGTAGATAATCAAAAAAATGATCCTATCCTTGAATCAAATCAAAATAATAAGGAAAATAATGATCAAACACAAAATTTAGATACATCTAGTGATAAAAAAGATGAAAATAAAATTTTAGATAATCAAAATGATGAAAAAAGTTTAGAATCAAGTCAGAACAACGATCAAGAAACCACCCAACAACAAACATCCGAGCCTTCAAGTGAAAAAAAAGATGAAAATAATGGATCCTCGCATGAGGTAATCCATAAGAAAGACGGAAGGTTGCATATTTATATCCGACAAGACAAATACAAAGGTGAATTAAAATCAAAAAATTGGGTTGGAAGACTTTATCATGATGGAAAACAAAAAATTTCATCATCAGGAACTCCTAATTTGGAGGAAGCAATACCAATTTTAGAAAAATGGTTTGATGACGTTGTTGCGGGAAAAGAAAAAGAAAAAGAAATTCAAGAGCTACCTATTAAAACTGAAGAAACATCTGTTCAACCAGAAACTTCAACTCAAATTGTTAATAAAGAACAAACGAGTCAAACAACTACGTTAACCGAACCTAAAATTGACTCTCCTATTTTAAATCAATCACCAGAGGACGAACAAGAAAATAAAAAATCAAAATTTGCTTTTTTAGATAATATAAAAAATATTAAATTTAAAAAGCCAAGCTTCTTAGAAAAAAGTTCAGTTTCAAAACCATCACTCAAAACTAATGAACTTTCGAAAAAAGTTACTAGTTTTTTTAAATCTAAAATTGGAAAGTCAGCAGTTAAAGGGGAGGAAATTGTTGGAGTTGAAATTACAAACAAAGAAATAAGATTAGCTCAAGTATCAACTAATAAATCAAATCAATGGGTATTAGATAAATTTTATGCTCACCCAGTTGACTTACCAGATGATGCAAATGTTTTAGATAATGGAGAAAAATTAGGAGCAGAACTTACAATTGCATTACAAAAATCTAAAATTACAACATTAAATGCTGCAATTGCTATACCTGTCACAAGTGCAATTATAAGAGTTGTAACAGCACCATTGATGAAAGAAGAGGAATTGCAAAAAGCTATTGAAACTAATTCACTTTGGGAAAATTTAGTTCAGTTAACTGATAACTTAGATGACTATTCAATTTTCCATCAAGTTATTAATAGGAATGAAAAAGCTAATACAATGGATATTTTATTTGTTGCTTCAAAGCTGGCTGATATAAATAATTATACCTCTATAATCAAGCAAAGTAATCTCAACCCAGTTATAATTGATGTAAAATGCTTTGCATTAAAATCTGCTGTCGACCAAATAAATCAAATCTCAAATAAAACGGATGATGTAAATCTTACTGCGGTTTTAGAATTTGGTTTAGATGAGAATTATTTAATGATTTTATATGATAATAACCCAATAATTACTGATATTTTTTTAAGAGGCCAAGATAGAAAAATATTATTAGAGTCACAAGATGTTGAAGAAAAAGAAGCATTAGTAAGAAGATTTTTAACTCAAGTAAAACAAGCGGTTCAAGATTTTGAAACCAAATATGAGAGAAGAATAAGAAACATAAAAGTAGTCTCAGATTTAAAAAATGTTGAGGATTTTTTGTCAAGTTTTAGAAAGGGTCTACTAAATGTTGGTTTTAACTTATTTGATCCAATTGATGGATTGTTAATCCCTCAGCAAAATAAAGAAAAAGTAGATTTAATTAACAGATCATACTTATCATCAGTTGTAGGTCTTGCTTTTAGAAAATTGGATGTATTTGGTTATTATAAATTTGTTACTGCCGTTAAAAATATAAACTTACTTCCTAACAGAAAAGGCATGATTAAAGAAAAAAAGATGAAAGCTTTTTCAAGTTTTGCTTTCAAAGGTATAGCTGCTTCAGTAGCAGCAATATATGTAATTCTCTTTGGTTTATCTTTCTGGAACATCCAATCTTACAATAAAAAACTAATTAATTACAATACTGTCCTAGAAACTCATAAAGCTAAAACATCTGAACAAAAGAAAATTAAAAAAGAGTTAGCTATAATTACAAATACTTTAAAATTAAGTAAAAGTTTAAAATCAAATAAACAGAAGAGTTATAGAGTTTTAGCTCAAGTTGCTATGAGTGTTCCTAAAAGAATAAAATTTTCATCAGTTGATTACGATGGCAAAAATAAAGTAATTATCAGAGGGCAGGCTGCAACCGATCAAGACATTTTGAAGTTAATTAATAATTTAGGAACGCAGGAGTTAGTTGTACAAGCATCACTTGGAAAAATGAATTTCAAAGGTAAGGCTGGAGACTCTGCAGATATTAAAAAAGATTTTACAGTTTTTGTGGATGTTAAGGGATAATGTATGGACTTAAAGAATATTAATTTAGATTTAAAGAACATCGATTTAGAAAGTATAAAAGCTAAAATTAAATCGATAGATAAAAAAATTCTAATTAAATTTGGTATTGGATTTTTATCAATTATTATATTCTTAATAATTTATTACGCTGTTTTAAGCCCTATCGTTGAAAAGAAAAAAGCTCAGTTAGATAACATGCAGAAAAAACAAGCTGAGATAACAAAGATGAATCAAGACATCAAATCTAGTAAAGCTAAAATAAAAAAACTTACTCCTCGATATGAACAATATTCTACTTTATTTCACAGCAAAGCCGAGGTAGAGGGTCTTTACGATACACTAAGTCAATTCGCAGGGATTAACAACTTAGTCATTTCAAAGATTGAAAAGGGCAAACCAAAGGCCATAACAAAGGCATCAGCTATTGCTTCTACAGAAAAGAAGAAAAAGAAGAAAAAGAGAAAAAGCAGGAAGAAAGTTGATACTGGTGTTAAAAAAAATATTGCTTATTACAGAATACCTGTAAATTTTCAAATAAAGGGCAATTTTCTTGGATATATTAAGTTTAAGAGACAAGTGGCCATGTCTCAAAAAATGTTAAATTTTGACAAAGAAACAATTAAAGTGATAAAAGGAGATACAACCAGTACGGTAGCTGTAACTGGTGTATTAACAATAGTGGGTTTACCAGATGAATTTTTTTAGGCTCATATTTTTGGTTATAATTGTTATCACTTTCTCTCAGAAAGTAATGTCAGATAGTCACGACCAAAACATTGTTGAAAAGGCAAAAGAAATTAATAAACAAGTAAAAGAGAAGCAAGCAGCACAACAAGAGAACATTAAAAAAGAAACAGACCAAATTGTTGTAAAAGAAGAACCGTTACCTTTAAATGATCCATTTGCTGGAGATGCATCAACGTCTAGTGATATAGTTACAGAAGTAACACCTACATCCAGTGCAGTAAAATTAAGATCTTATAAACTTGTTGGATCATTTTCCGCTCAAGATAATAGTTTCATTACTTTAGTTGATGACAATGGTGAATTTATGACAGTAGAATTATTTGAAGAAGTCTTAAGTGGTGTGAAACTTGTTGACGTTAGTATAAAAAGAGCAGTTTTTGAAAAAGCTGACGATAACCAGTACATAATTATGAATTTTAAAAATCAAATAAAAGAGGCAAATGAATTTTAAAAATACCAAACTTTTTATTTTATTTAGTTTTTTTTCAGCTTTGCTTTTAACTGGTTGTGCCACTGACGGTAAATTTGGAACAAAAAAATTTAAACATAACACTCCTTTAATAAAAGAAGACATAAAGAAAAAAGGTAAAATAGAAGTTGATAAAACTGCAAAGATGGGGCCAAAACCAGCTGAAGCTGACGTAATTAAACTTGGCAAAAGAAAACAAATTTCTTCACAAAAAGCAAGAAACTATTTGTTAATTGGTGAAGAATATAAATTATTAAAGCAAAATATTTCATTTAATTTTAAAAATCTAGATTATAGAACAGCAATAGAATTGATGGCAAAAGCTGGTGAGATAAATATCCTCATTGGTGATGAAGTTGCCGGCTCAGTCACAGCTCAACTGATTGATATTCCATGGGACAAAGCTTTTAATGCGCTTTTAGATTTAAAAAATTATGCAGCTGATTTTGATGTTCAAAGTAATTTAATAAGAGTTCACTCTCCATCAAATTTAACTCAACAAGAATCTACAAAATCAGCGAGAGCTTCAGCTGTAAGGAAAAAAGTTGAATTAGAGGACTCTGTAGAGCCATTAATTTCAGAAATATTCAGACTTTATTATATAAGCCCTGCTGAGGCCAAAGCTACTTTAGATGAGTTATTTAAAGCAGCAGATGGAGGAATTTCTTTAGTTCAAATTACTGAAGAAAAAACTACAAGATCGATTATTGCAAGAGGAAAAGAAAAAGATTTAGACGTAGTTGATAAAATAATTAAAGAAATTGATGTTAGAACAAGACAAGTCTTAATTGAAGCTTTTATTGTTGAGGCAAATTCAGATTTCGAAAGAGCATTAGGTACTGCTCTTGGTGGATACTATAGAAGACAGGGTGAGATAATAGGTGGTGTTCAAGCAGGATCATCAGGAGATGCAGATATAGGTGCAGCTACTGCTGTTATAGGTTCTACTACTGACTCCATAACAAATTTTGGAGCAGCTGGTAAGACAAGTGGTATTGGAATATTAAAGAAGACAGGATCTGCAGTTTTAAAGACCGAAATAACTGCACTAGAGTCTCAGGGGATGGGAAAAACTATATCTAATCCAAAAATATTTACTTTAGATAACCAGGTCGCAACTATCACACAAGGTGAAGAAATACCTTACGCTTCTAGTTCAGCTGAGGGTTCAGATACCTCTTTTAAGGAAGCAGCATTAAAAATGACTGTTACACCAAGTATTATTGGTGATGGAAACGTTCTTTTGGATATCCAAGTTAATAATGATACGCCTAATAGATCTAATCCAGGAGATCCTGCGATCAATAAAATGGAAATTAGCACAAAATTATTAATAGCTGATGGCGATATTGTAGTTATAGGTGGTATTAAAAAAAATGCTTTAACTAACAGCAAACAACAAACTCCTGGGGTAGGAGACGTTCCAGTTGTTGGAAATTTATTTAAAGGTAAATCAAACACTGATAACATGGATGAATTATTAGTGTTTATCGCACCAAGGATTTTATAGATGCTTAAAATTAGCAGAGAAAGTGAAATTAATTTGATCAATGTGTTAATTGATAACGATATTATTTCTGGAAAAGATTTAATTAACATTAAAAAGATTAGCACTGAGGGAAATAAATCTCAGTTAGATGCAGTATTTGAACTTAAGCTCACTGATGAAAATAAAATTTTAGATGTTTTAGTAAAAGAACAAAGTCTTGAAATTGTAGATCTTTCTAAAATTCAAATAAGCGATGAAATTAAAAGTGTGCTACCCTCAAATTACATAAACGTAAATTTTGTAGCGCCCTTTAAAGTTGAGGGTAAAACACTTCACATTGCGATTTCAGATAGTTCAAAGCTTGGTCTTATGAGAAATTTGAAAGCAATTACAAAAAAAAATATAGAGCTACACGCTGCAAAAGTTTCTCAAATTTCAGAGTTTATTGAAAAACTTCAATCAGAAAGTGGAGACGTTACAACTGCAACAATTAGACAAGAGAATAAAGAGAAAACAAAAACCTTTGACTCTGATTTAGGTGAGGCGGGTGAAGTTTTAGAAAAAGCTCCCGAAGAAGATATAGAAGCAATCGAAAACGAGTCGGAAGTAATAAAATTTAGTACAGCAGTTGTGGCAGAGGCTATTAAATCAGGTGTCAGTGATATTCATATCGAACCGTACAGATTTAGCTCAAGAGTTAGATACAGATTAGACGGAATGCTCCAAGAGCAGGAACAATATAAAAAATTTCTTCATGATAATTATGGAGCGGTTGTTACAAGATTTAAAATAATGGGTAAATTAGATATTGCTGAAAGAAGATTACCTCAAGATGGAGCAATAAATTTTAAGATAGATGGTAAAGTTGTTGATTTACGATTATCGATTTTACCAACCGCTAATAATGAGAGAATAGTAATGCGGGTTTTAAATAAAGATGCTGGTGACATAACTTTAGAGCAATTAAACTTTGAAGATGTTGATTTACAGAATTTAAGAAAAGCAATTCATGGAACTCAAGGTTTAATACTTGTAACTGGACCAACAGGATCTGGTAAATCAACAACTCTTTATAGTATTTTAAAAGAGGTGAGTAAGCCTCACTTAAATATTCTAACAGCCGAGGATCCTGTTGAATATGAATTAGATGGTGTAGGACAAGTTCAGATAAAAGATGACATTGGATTAAGTTTTGCTGCTGCTTTGAGATCTTTTTTAAGACAAGACCCGGAAATAATACTTGTCGGGGAGATGAGAGATAAAGAAACAGTTGATATCGGACTGAAGGCTGCACTCACTGGTCACTTAGTATTTAGTACTTTGCACACGAATGACGCTCCAAGCACTATAACTAGATTACAAAACATGGGCACTCCTGATTATTTAATAAGTGCTGCTTGCCAATTGGTTTTAGCACAAAGACTAGCAAGAAGGACCTGCAAAGATTGTAGAGTTCCAGATGACGATGTTAATCCAAAAGTTTTGCAAGACCTAGGCTTTACAGCAGAATTGGCTTCAAGAGTAAAAGCTCTCAAAGGCAAAGGTTGTCCTAAATGTAAAGACACTGGTTATAAAGGAAGACAAGGTCTATACGAAATTTTGGTTGTCTCAAAACCAGTTAAAGAGGCAATACTAAGAAAAGCAACAACACCTGAGTTAAGAGAAATTGCAGTTAAAGAGGGCTTTCAAACCATGCAAGATATGGGAAGAAGACTAATTGCTAATGGTGAGCTTAATTTTAGGGAATATGAGCGGGTTTTAACTACCTCATAATTATTATATAGTCTAAAGAGTCATGGAAGCATTTACTTATAAAGGCATTGCAGATGGTAAATACGTTGAGGGCGATATTGAGGCTATCAATCAAGAGGAAGCATCTCATAAGCTTAAAGAGCAAAAAATTATTATTACTAATTTAATAAGATCAAAAAAGAAAAAAGTAGAAACCAAAGCTAAAGCAAAAGGTAAAGGCTTTTCTTTTCGTAAACCAAAAGTCAAAGTGGAAGATGTCTTAATTTTTTCTAAGCAATTTGCAACAATGGTTAAAGCGGGCTTACCAATATTAGAGGTTTTAGCCATGTTGAGAGATCAGTTGGAGAGTCCAGCTATTAAAGAAGTAATCGAAGATATAAGGAAAAGCCTAGAGGGAGGGGTAACACTTTCTAAATGTTTTGAAAAATATCCTCAATATTTTGATAACGTTTATTGTAATTTGATAAAAGCTGGAGAAGCCAGTGGTAAGTTGGATGTATTCTTATTGAAAATTGTAGACTCTCTTGAAAAAAAAGAAAAGATAAAAAAGAAAATAAAATCTGCACTTATGTATCCTGCTATAATGTTTTCTGTAGCAATAACTGTTAGTGCATTTATGTTAATCAAAGTTGTTCCTGTTTTTGCAAAAATGTATGATGGAATGGGTTTAGATTTACCAAAACCAACAGCAGTTATCATGTCAATGAGTGATTTTTTGAGAGGAACTGGAGGAATGGTTTTATTAATAAGTTTAATTTCCTTTTTTGTAGCATTTAAATATTTAACAGCTAAAAATGAAAAGATTAAGTATAGATGGCACAAACAAGTTTTAAAACTACCAGTCTTTGGTGATTTAATATTAAAATCATTGCTTGCAAGAATTTCCTTAATAATGGGAAACTTGAGTGCAGCCGGAGTAAATTTATTGGAAAGTATAGAGATTGCAAAATCAGTTAGCAGCAATGTGGTTGTATCAGAGGCTTTAGAAAATGTTAAAAAAGGAGTTTTTTCCGGAGATACTTTGACAAAATTATTTTTAAAAGAACCACTCTTCCCCCCAACTTTTAGTCAATTAATTTCTGTGGGTGAGCAAACGGGGCAGTTAGATGAAATGTTTGGCTCTGTTGCAATGTATTATGAAGAAGAATTCGATGGAGCTGTCGATAATATGTCAAGTTTGATTGAACCGATAATGATTGTTTTTATGGGAGTTATGATCGGTGGATTAATGATTGCGATGTATTCACCAATCTTTAACGTTGGAGCGTTAATAGGTTAAATTTTTTTAGTAAGTACCAAATGGTTTACCCATTCTTTTTGGTCTTTTTTAAAAACTGCTGCATCCATAATTTGCTTTATAAAAAAAGTCCCAAGACCCCCTGGTTTAATATCATCTAATTTTCTATGTTGAATATTTTCTGGTATTACTGCTTTGCCTTTATCAAAAAAACCGATCTCTAAATCACTATTTTTAAGTGAGATTTTAATTTCCATTCTATCTGATGTTTCTGCAATATCTTTATAGGCATGCTTAACGATATTTTGTGCTGCCTCAGCAATTGCTAATACAAGTTCATCTTTTTGATCTTGTGGTAAATTAATTTTTTCAAATACTTCTCTAGAGAAAGTTCTTACTTCTTTTAAACTAGCCGTACTTACAAGAAAATCTTTAGACTCTTCTATATTCATTATTCCAAGTTTAAAATCTGTTCAAGTTTTGCCATCATTATCACTTTTAAAACAGATTTACTTACCTCTTTGACAATAACCTTGGTATTATGCTCCAAAGCTTTTTGATGACTTTCAATTAAAACAGAAATTCCTGAAGAATCCATGTAGGAAACATCTTTCAAGTTTAAATGAACTTCTTTTCCTGACTCTACTATAGGTAAAATCACCTCTTTGGCTTTTTCGGTAACGTCCATATCTATCTCTCCATTTAAAAAGACAGTGCTGACATTTCCTTCTTCTGTTACTTTATAGGTCATAATTATATAAAGACTGATAACATAAATAGAACTTAAAATGTATATTTTTTACCCATTATGGACAAAAAACATTTATTTTTGTTAGATAATATAATGTTTATAAAGTATTTACATATCATAAATTATTAATAAGAATTAAGTATTAATTAAAAAGAGGAACTAAAATGAAAAATAATAAAGGTTTTACACTAATTGAATTATTGGTTGTTGTTGCAATCATAGGTATTTTAGCTGCCGTAGGTGTTGTTGCATACAACGGATACACTGGTGCTGCTAAAAAAAATGCAGCTAAAACAATTCATGCAAATTTAATTAAGTATGTTGCAGCTGAATATTCTAAATGCACTATAGATAATTCAGATACTATCATGAAAAAAGGTGGTACAGGTGGAATAGAATGTTCAACCGAAGATGCTGGAACAGGTGCAATAACTTTCGTTACTGCAGGTGAGATAGTTACTCATTTGGTAGGAGATGATACTCCTTTAGAAGATAAAAATCCGTACTCAACTTCTAGTGCTGCTGTAAGATCAAGTACATCTGCAGGCGCAGGTTTTGTTAGTATTGATGCAACTAGTGATAACTTAATAACTGTCCTTACTTGTTTCACAGACGGTAAAACAGGAAATGAATGTACAGCGACCGACAATCAATTGACTAACACAATATCGATTGATTAATTTTTTTTGAATTGAGTTTAAAATGTCTACTAGGAGTTCTGCATTTACTTTAATAGAACTTCTAGTAGTCATTGCTATAATAGGTATCTTATCTGCCGTTGGAACTGTCGCTTATAACGGTTACATCAGCGGTACGAAAAAAAAAGCTGCAGAAAATGTCTTAATGCAGATTGGTTTAGCTCAAACAGATCATTATGCTAGTTGTGGAACTTATTATTCTACCTCAGATGGTTACTGTGTACCACCAACTGCAGAAACGGAGTGTACACCATCTAAAGGCACAACCGAGACTATAGGAAATGATCTATTTGGAAAACCAAGTTACATAAAGCTTCAAAATGGTTTTCTTTTTTGTTCTTTTTCCCCAGGTACAACTTCTTATACAGTGAGAGCTGTAGGCCTTGGTGATTGCCAGTTAGATATTGATGAAAGTGGTAGTATTGATGATTCTTCGTGTTAATAGCTACAATTATGAAATTGTAAATTAACCCAAAATGGATATATGAAAGCTTTAATTATACATAAGGTTAATATTTAAAGTATTTAACATGAAAAAATTAATTTTAATTTTAATAGTTTTCCCACTTTTAACTAATTGTACTCAATATTCTGCTATGATGAATCCAGGCATTACATTAGCAACTGGTGGAACTATTTCCCAAGCCTCCACATCTTTAGCGAGTTCACTGGCTGTCAATGAGGCAAAGAAAAGTTTACAAGCAGAAGTACCAGAGGAAAAATTTTGTCAGACTTTTCATTCATCTGAATTAAATGAAATTTTTTTTGAGACTATAGATCAATCAGATTGCATTTACGACCCCATGAGTATTTATAGATAATACATATCAATGATGCCCCAAGAAGTAATTGATGTACTAACAAGTAACATTGATACTTTATGGGTGATAGATTGTGCAATTCTAGTTTTCATAATGCAAGCAGGTTTTATGTGTATGGAAACTGGCTTATCACGGCATAAAAATAGCATTAATGTTGCCCTTAAAAATGCTGCAGACTTTGGAGTATCTGTAGTTATTTTCTGGATATTTGGTTTTGGTATCATGTTCGGTACTTCTTATTACGGTTTTTTTGGCACTGATTTATTTTTTTTCAAAACTAACAAAGCGGAATACATGACTTACTTTGTATTCCAAGCAATGTTTGTTGCAACTGCTGCAACAATTATTTCAGGTGCAGTTGCTGAAAGAATGAAATTTAATGGTTATTTAATTATGACAGTTTTAGCTACCGGAATAATTTATCCTATAGTTGGTCATTGGGCGTGGTCTTCAAGCTATCTATCTAAATATGATACTGTTGATCAGTTACTAGTTGTTACCGGTTCAGTAAGAACAACCGGATGGCTTTCAGATTTAGGCTTTGTTGATTTTGCAGGAAGTACAATTGTACATTCTGTAGGTGGATGGATTGCTTTAGCAGCAGTAATTATTTTGGGGCCAAGAATTGGTAAATATTCAGATGCTAATAGAGGTAAATTCACTGGATCTAGTTTTCCACTTGCTGTTTTAGGTACATTAATTTTGTGGTTTGGATGGTTTGGTTTTAATGGTGGTAGCAATGGAGCGATGGATGAAGTAGTGCCTTTAATTTTAATCAATACATTTTTAGCTGCTGCTTTTGGTTTATTAACTGGATTAAGTATTTCATATTTTAAACATAAGAAACCTGATCCTTTTTATATTATTTTAGGTCCATTAGCAGGTTTAGTTGCAATTACTGCAGGATGTAATTCAATGACGTCTGTCACTGCAATTTTTGTTGGTATCATTGGTTCGGTCATTGCAATTTTTGTAAATGAAATTTTAAACAAATTTGAAATTGATGATGTTGTTGGTGCTGTTCCGGTTCATTTGGCTGCAGGAATTTGGGGAACTTTAGCTGTTGGGTTTTTTAGTGATTTAAATATTTTAGATACTGGTCTTGATAGATTTTCACAAATTAAAATTCAATTGATAGGAATTCTGGCCATTGGATCATTTACGTTTATATCTTCCTTTATAATTTTAAGTTTTGTCAACAAATTTTACCCATTAAGGGTTAGCACTGTTCAGGAAGAATTAGGATTAAATATTGCAGAGCATAATGCAGTTTCAATTGAGCATGATTTAATTTCAATTTTAAACAAACAATCAGAATC
>LULJ01000740.1_pt1 | contig 28510 bp, 25 predicted proteins | sample 728171 | NCBI WGS metagenome assembly LULJ01 (sample SAMN03860292, study PRJNA289734) | marine metagenome | biome: seawater column; feature: ocean; material: water; isolation source: Red Sea water column Station 169 - depth 25m | place: Saudi Arabia: Red Sea | collected 2011-10-15 | depth 25 m
GACCGACGCAGATCATGAGCCTTGACGAGGCGCTATCAACCCCGGAAGTCGCCATTCTCGACCTCGAATTTCTTACTACGGAGGACATTGCGCAGATGTTTCCCGGCGGCGCCGCGTGCACGTTCACCTACACCACCACAAGCAGGCCTGCGCTGGCGGTGGGCCGCATCGACGGTGGGAGTGTAGCTCTCGCCAAGATCAGCGGCGAAATCGATTCGATCACGCGCCAGCTTGCCGAAGGTTCGCTCGACGATCTGGCGATCAAGCACCGCTATCTCGATTACAAATTCGGCGAAGGGGCAGAGACGAGCCCGCAATTGGAGAACCGGACCTGATGCGTGTGCCTATCGCCCACCAGCTTCCCAAGGAGGAAGTCCGCCGCCGCTTGAGGGAACGCAGCCACGAAATCGCCAGTTTCGTGCCCGGCGGCATGGCCGACGTCAAAACAGACTGGCCGCATGAAGACCGGATGGACCTCTCGGTGCGCGCGATGGGCCAGGGTATCGATGGGCGCGTGCTGATCGAGGATCACGAGGTGGTGTTCGAAGTCGACCTGCCCCCCGCGCTTTCTTTCGTGGAGCCGATGATTGCCGGAGCGATCCGCGACAAGGGCCGCAAGCTGCTGGCGCCCAAGTAGCGCTTCTTAAAGCCTTTTCAGCAAAAAATTTGCTTTTCTTGGAACGAATTTGCCAGTCTATCGCTAATCGTGATTGCGCGGGTGGGCTGCGTCATCGGTAAGCGGGCGCTCGTCAGACGCTTGCATGGTCGTTGCTGGCAAGCCGTAGGGCGATGCTCGCGACACTGGAGGGGCTGAACAGAATTTCATGGGTCGTACGGGTCGTTCCGATTTGAGAAGCGTGCTGAAGCGCGAAACCGCGTCGATGCATGATACGCTCGATGGCACCCTGGGAGAGGAGGCAATCGCCTCGCCGCGTGATTATGCGCGCTTCCTCATGGCGCAGCATCGAGCGCGCAAACCCATCGAGGAATGGGTCGAGCGCAACCTCCCCGCCCATGCCGCCCCTCCGGCGCAGGCTCCGCTGATCGAAGCCGATCTTGCGGCGCTGGGCCAGACGATACCCTTGCGACACCATGGTTTCTCCATGCCCGAAAACGCCGATCCCATAGGGCTTAAATGGGCGCTGGCCGGATCCTCGCTCGGCAATCGGGCCATGCTCGCGCAGCGCCGCAAGCTCGGACTGGGCGGGCCGGAAGCTTTTCTGTCCGACGGAGCCATGCCCGCCTTTTTCAAGAAGTTGCGGCCCGAACTGGAAGTCGAGGCTGATCCCACGCGCGCGCGCCGCGCCGTGCTGGCCGCTGAAGCGGTTTTCGCTTGCTTCCTCGACGCGCTCGAACCAGTGGCCGAAACGGCATGAACGAACATGTCGATCTCGACCCGGTCGATCTGACCAATTGCGACCGCGAACCGATCCACCAGATCGGCGCGATCCAGAATTTTGGCGCCCTGATTGCAGTCACCACCGACGGCATGATCGCCCATCGCTCGGCCAATTTCGCGGACATCCTTTCTTTGTCCGAGCCTCCGGAAATCGGGACGCAATTGAGCGCGCTGTTTACGCCCGAAGCCATGTCCGCGATCGGTCGCGCCAGCGGAATGCTGAACGATCCGGAAAGCGTGGAACGGCTCTTCGCCGTGCATCTGGTCGGTGGCAAAGGGCCGTTCGACTGCGCGATCCACAACACCGACGGGTTGACCGTCATCGAGTTCGAGCCGAGTGCGTCGGACGAGATGGATCGGCAGTTGCGCAGCCTTCAGCCGATCCTTCGCCAGCTCGAACGCTCCGACGATTTGCTCGAACTGTGCCAACAGGCCGCGGATCGTTTGCGCGACCTGCTCGGCTTCGACCGGGTGATGGTCTATCGCTTCCAGTCCGACGAGAGCGGCGCGGTCATCGCGGAGTCGGTCGAAGAAGGGTATGACAGCTTCCACGGCCTGCGCTATCCGCGCACCGACATTCCCCAGCAGGCGCGGCGCCTTTATCTGCGCAATCGCTTCCGCATCATCAGCGATACGCTGGCCGAACCGGTGCCGATCGAACCGCAGATTCGTGCCGAAGGCGATCCGCTCGACCTGTCGATGAGCACGCTGCGCGCCGTCTCGCCCATTCACATCGAATATCTGATCAATATGGGCGTGCGCGCCTCGCTCTCGATCTCGATCGTGATCGACGGGAAGCTGTGGGGCCTGTTCGCCTGCCACCATTACGCGCCCAAAGTCCTGCCCTATTCGCTGCGCACGGCGGCGGAGTTGTTCTCCGAGCTGTTTTCGCTGACAGCCGAGCGCACCATCGGTAAAGAGCGCGCCTCCGTCCAGGACGCGGGCCGAAGCCTGCACGATCAGTTGATGCGTGCCATCGCCGGCGGCGAAGCTCTGGTCGAAGCACTCCCCACGCTGCGCCCGATCATCAAGCGCGCCATCCCGCATGACGGGATCAGCGCCTATGTCGATGGCGAATATCGCGCTCTTGGCGCTGCGCCCGACGAATCCGAATTCATGGCGCTCATGCCGGCACTCAATTCCTCCGCGACCAGCCGTACGATCGCGTCTGACAGTCTCGTGAAGCGCATACCGGCAGCGGCCGCCTTCGCCGACCGGGCGGTGGGCGCGCTGATCATCCCGGTTTCACGCAGTCCGCGCGATTACGTGATCCTGTGGCGGCGCGAATTGAAGCAGACCGTCACCTGGGCGGGTAATCCGGAAAAGCCGGTCGAATTGGGGCCGAACGGCGCACGGCTTACGCCGCGCAAGAGCTTCGAGGCGTGGCAGCAATCGGTCACCGGAAAGAGCGCGGAATGGACCGAGGTAGAGCTCGGGCTCGTCGAAAGCCTGCGCGTGACGCTTCTCGAAGTGATCCTGCGCGTCACCGACGAACTCGCTACCGAGCGGGCGAAAGCCCAGCGCCAGCAGGAATTGCTGATCGCGGAACTCAATCACCGTGTGCGCAACATCCTCAACCTGATCCGCGGCCTCATCAACCAGTCGCGTCACGAGGCCATAAACGTCGATGAATTCGCGCGGCTGATCGGCGGGCGGATCAACGCCCTTGCAAGCGCGCACGACAACATAACGCGCGAAAACTGGTCTCCCGCTTCCGTCACCGAGCTGATCGAGACCGAAGCGGAAGCGTACGTATCGGGCAAGCTCGACAGGATTTCGATTGTCGGGGACGAAGCCCTGGTCTCGCCCGAGGCCTACACTGTGTTGGCGCTGGTCATTCACGAGATGATGACCAATTCCGCCAAATACGGCTCGCTTTGCGACAAGAGCGGAAGGCTTGCGGTGGAAATCGCCTGCGATGAAAGCGGAATGACGATCTGCTGGAAGGAAACCGGCGGCCCGCCCGTGCGCGCTCCCGAACGCCGCGGCTTCGGCAGCACCATCATCGAAAAATCGATCCCCTTCGAGTTGAACGGACGTGCGGAGCTCGATTTCAAGCTGTCGGGCGTCGAGGCGGAATTCTGGATCCCGGGTCGATTCATTACTCACAAGGGCCGCATCGATGCGGCTTCCATGGCGGAAAGGGCGCGACCCAACCGCAAGGATACCGGCATGCAGGGCGAAACCATCGAAACTCTCCCCTCACGCGTGCTGTTGGTGGAAGACGGCATGATCATCGCCATGGACACCGAAGAAACGCTGCGCGATCTCGGTGTCGTCGAGGTGACCATCGCTGCGAAGGTGTCGAGCGCTCTGAAGGAGCTGGAGGCCGAGAGCTACGATCTCGCCGTGCTCGACTACAATCTCGGCACCGAATCGAGCGAGCCTGTGGCGGNNTGAACGAGTTGGGCGTGCCTTTCTGGCTCGCGACCGGTTATGGCGAGATGGCCGACAGGCTGGAAGAGATCGGCGCTCTCGGCGTGCTTACCAAGCCTTACGGCAAGGACGAGCTGCGCCGCATGCTCTGCAAATATTCCGAAATCGCCAAAGGCTAAACCCGTCGAGATGTATCGGGCCGGGTCAGGTCATCGCCCGGTCCGGAAGAAGTCCTGCCGCCAGCCGTAACGTGCGGCGACCGGTTCGCCCTGCGCATTGCGAGCCGGATTGAAGCGGATCCGCTCGACCACCAGACGGCAGACCAGCGCGTTGGTCTGGGCATCCGGTCCGGGCTCGGCCACGCTGCAATCGGAGGCGCGCCCGTCGGGGCCGACGGTGAAAACCACCGTGACCGATGTGCCTGCCCGCGCATCGCGTCCGCCCGGCGGAGGCGGGAAATCGCGCACCGCGTCGATCGATCCGGACCGCACGCTCGGCCGTGTGACCGGTCCGCCGCCATCGCCGCCACTGCCCTGCCCGCTACCCGAACGCCCGCTGCCCGTACCAAGGCCACTGCCCGCAGCGCCCGTGCCATCACCGTCTTGCGTAGCGCCCGAGCGGGTTTCCGTGCCCGTCGAGGACGCGCGGGGCGCCGGCGGATCGCGCCGCAGGGGCTCCGGTGGGGAAGGCGCGGTGACGGGCTGCGGCACGGCCTCGCGCCCGGGATCGCCTTGCGCGCCCTCGGCAGCCGGCTCTTCGTCGTCTTCCTCCAGCGGCGGGGGTGGCGGCTCTTCGGGGGTCGTGACGGTCACCGTGAAGGCGGACACGACGGAACGCTCGACCGACTGGACCGCGCCCGGCGCGAGCGCGCGGATCAGGCCGTAGAATAGCGCGATATGGATGACGGCCACACCGGCGATCACCCAGGGATTGGGCTTGCGGCGCGTGGCGCTGAAAGGGGTTGGACTGTCCGACACGCTAAGACGAACGCCCCGCAATGCGGCTGCGTTCCGGAACCGTTATCGCGTTCAGAAAGCGAAACGGCGGCCCTTCCGAAACGGAAAGGCCGCCGCTCTTGCCACGCACGAGGCGGGACGTGTTCGCTATTTAGAACTCGTAGCTCACGCCGAGCTGGATCTTCCACAATGACGACGAGACGCCGATGAACTGGTCACGCAGGCCAACCGTGTTGCTGGCCGCATCGTATACGCCGCCGCCGGGCGAGTAGACGTAGCGGCCCTGGCTATCGATATTGCCGCGAACCAGCGCTTCGGAATACCCATACGAACGCCGGACATTCGCACCGCTATCGATCAGGTTCAGGAAGTTGTCGAAGTCCACGAACAGGCGCAGGCTGTCGTCACGCACGCCAAACACGCTCATCGGACCGGGGATTTCCTGGCCGAAACGCAGGTCGAGATCGTAATACCAGTCATTGCGGCAGCTGTTACGCTCCACCGTCTGACCGCGGAAATCGTTCAGGCAATCGTTGGCCGAAACGAATTGATCCACCGCATTGGCGAAGTTCGCATTCGAGAACACCACGTTTGGATCGTTCGGACCGGTCGGCACATAAAGCAGCGAGTTGAAATTGCCGCTCGCGCTGTCGTTGAATACCGAGCTCGACGCGTTCTGGAACACGATCGAATACGGACGGCCCGAGCTCGCGCGGAACACGAAGCCGAAGCTCGTGTCGTAATCGCCGAAGAACGCCTCACGGAAGTTGAGCGCCGCCGAGATGTTGTGACGGTTCTCGAACTCGCCCGTCGCAACGGCGAACCATCGGTGAACAGGCCGCGATTCCAATGCTTGCTGAGCACGACCGAAGCGATCTTGCTTTCGAAATCCTCGCCATTGGTGAGCTGGATTTCATCGTCGCGGCTGGTGTTGAAGCAAGGTGCGGTGACGTTCGCGTATTGCGGCGGGCGACCGCCCTGATTGAGGAGAGTGGCGTTACAGCCATTCGCCGTCGGATCGATCGCACGATAGATCGGGCGCCCATCCACGCTGAAGCCGTTCAGGCCGAGGCGCGTGTCGACGACCTGCGAGAGATCGACGAAGTCCACCGGGTTCTGGAAGCGGCTGTAGATGAAGTCGAGGTTCAGGCGCCAATCGGCGAAGAAGCCGGTCGGTGTACCGAATTCGGTCGAAAGGCCGAGATTGGCACGCCACACGGTCGGCTGCTTGAAGCTCGGATCGGTCGACTGCGTGTCGGCCAGGCCGCGAGCGGACTGCGCCGCAGCATTGTTGACGACGCAGGCCGGAACACCGGTGAAGGTGTTCCCATTGGTCACGTCGGCACGGCTTCCCACGAAGCAACCATCCCGACCGGTCTGGCCGAAGCCGACCGCGAAACCGTTGTTCGAGAACGCGTTGGAGAAATACACCGCCGGATCGCCGCCGGTGAACCGGCCGACGCCGCCCTTGATCTGCGTGTTGCGGATGAAGCCGTCATTATAGACGTCGTAGGTCAGGCCGAGACGCGGAAGCACCACCGGATCGACCTTGCCGAAGCTATTGGCATTGGTGAAGCCATAACGGTTGAAGAAGGCGGGGTTGGCCGCCGGAGCGTCACCCGACGGCGTAGACGGTCCAGGTGCGGCGCTTCCAGTTTGCCGCGGCATCGTTGATGTCGCCACTCGCGGTAAAGTTGCCGTAGGCGCCCGCCGCCTGACCCGCATTGATGGCATCGCCATCGGGGAAGGTGTTGGTCCCGCCCGACAGCACACCGTTGGCGAAATCGTCGAGATTGTTGAAGGTCAGCGTGCCGGTGGAGTTCTGCGCGAACAGATTGAACACGTCGAGCTCGTTGAATTCGCCGCCGATCGTGATCGTGTGATCGTCGGCGTTGATCCGACCGAGCGCCTTCAGCTGAGTGACGGTGGTCTTGAGGTCGTTCGAAGTGCGCGAGAAGCCAGGGCCCGCCACGATCGAACCGTTGTTGCCGTTATTGTTCACACCGACGACGAAGCGCGGCATGGGCATGTCGCTCTGGGCTTCGCCGCCACCGACGGGGCCCTGGACGTCCTGCACTTCGGCGCGGCTGGCGCGGATTTCCGTGGTGAAAGTGTCCGACCAGTCGGAATAGAGGCGCAGCGAGTAATAATCGCTGGTCGTGCCTTCTTCCTCGAAGCTGTTCAGGCCAGTAAAGATACGGTTGTTGAGCGAGAAATCGTCTTCTTCGACGTTGATTTCCTCGAGCCGCTGATAGGTCGCCTCAAGACGCTGGTTTTCGGTGATGTAGGCGTCGATACGACCGAAATAGCGCTGGCTGTTTTCGGCCAATGCCGTCGCCTGTCCGCCGCTTTCGAAGCCATACACGCTGCTCAGGATGTCGGAGAAGCGGTCGAATTGCGCCTGCGTCACGAAGTCGACTTCGTTGGCGAAGCCCTGGCCCGGCAGGCCGGTCAGCTGGCTGTCGCCGAGATCGGTTTCTTCATAGCCGAGGAAGAAGAACAGGCGATCGCGGATGATCGGACCGCCGAGAGTGGCACCCCAGCGCTTCTCTTCATACGGAGCACCGTCGAAATTGGTGCCTTCGATGCTGTCGCCCTGCAGGCTGTCATCGGCATAGGTGAAGAAGGCAGAACCGTGGAAGTCGTTCTGGCCCGACTTGGTGACCACGTTGATCGCACAGCCGGTGAACTGGCCGTACTGAACGTCGAACGGCGCGAATTCGACCGAGGTCTCGCGGATGGCGTCGTAGGGAAGCGGCAGCGAGTTGCGGCTGGCGAAAGGCGTGCCGTTGAGGCCGAACAGGTCGGATTGGGCGATACCGTCAACCGTGAAGGCGTTGGTACGGTCGTTGCCGCCGAGGCAGGATACGCGATCGACTTCATTCGAACGGTCGAGGCTGACGCGCGGATCGATGCGGATGATGTCGCGGATGTCGCGGCTGATCGAGGGGAAGGCTTCGATGGTTTCTTCACCGAAGGACTGGCCCGGACCGATGGCACGCTGGCTGAGCTGGACGCGCGCGCCGGTGACGACGATCACGTTTTCCGCAGCGGCAGTCGCAGCACTCGACAGCGAGAAGGTGAGCTGGCTGTTGCCCTGCAGGTTGATGAAGACGTCTTCGACCGCCTGACCTTCGTAGCCGGGCGCAGTAGCGGTGACGGTATAGGGGCCACCCGTGACGAGACTATCGACACGGAACGATCCGTCGGAACCGACGCTGAGCGTGCGGCTGGTGCCGGTGCGAGTGTCGGTGACGACGACCTGCGCGCCCGAAAGCGGCGTGCCCCCTTCGTCGGTGACGAAGCCTTGCACACCCGAGGTGATCTGCTGGGCGGCGGCGGGCGTGGCGACGAGGGCGGCGCCGGCGGTGAGGCTGACGACGGATGCGGCCAGCAGATATTTCATCTTCATGGATTATCCCTAACTCGGAAGCGAAGAAAGTTCGGATCGAAAAACGGCGAAGTGCGTTGTTGCGAATCCCCCGCTAGGCGGGGTTCGTGACGTCCAAGCTATCGTTTTATGACAGCGTGATTACAAGATCGCGTGCTAAGTTACCGCATTGCAGCAGAGCCGCTAAGGCCCTGCAAATGCGCGGTTTTCTGGTGTGCCTGAATCGCAACACTGAAAGATTTTTACAAATGTCGCGGCGAGAAGTCGCTCCCACATGCTGCAATGCAGCAAGTCAGGCCAGATTGATCTCGCGCAGGCGCTGCATCAGAAAATCGTGGCTGGAGATCGGTTCGGGGCCGGTTTCGCCGCTCTTGGCATCGACACAGGAGTGCAGCGTCTCGATCACGTAATCCGGCCGAAAATGCAGGAAGAACGGCATGGAATAGCGCGCGCGATAGGCCGCCTCGCCTGTCGGATTGACGACGCGGTGGGTGGTCGAGCGAAGGCGGCCATTGGTCAGCCGATCGAGCATATCGCCGATATTGACGACGAGCGCGCCCTCGGGCGGATCGACCGCCAGCCACTCGTCTTCGGTGGTCAGCAGTTCCAGCCCCGCTTCTTCGGCGCCCAGCAAAAGCGTGATCGTGTTGATGTCGCCATGCGCGGCGGCGCGGATCGCGCCTTCGGCCTCGGCACCTTCCAGTGGCGGATAGCGCAGCAGGCGCATCACCGAATTGCCGTCCTCCACAGTGGCGGCGAAGAAATCGCGCGGCAGGTCCAGATGGAGCGCGATCGCTTCCAGAATGCGGCCCCCCGCCGCTTCGAACGCGGCGTAGAGCTCCGAAAAGGTTTCGCGGAAACCTTCGACCTCGTCCGGCCAGACATTCGGCGCCATGAATTCGGACAGCGCATGGCCTGAGGGCAGATCGCGCCCGACATGCCAGAACTCTTTCAGATCATGGACTTGGGCGTCCTTCGCCTTTTCCGTCCCGAACGGCGTATAGCCGCGCGCGCCGCCGCCGCCTTCGATCTTGTACTGCCGCTTGGTCGCATCGGGCAGCGCAAAGAAAGCCTTCGACATCTCTTCCGCCCGCGCGATCAGATCCTGCGGGATGCCGTGATCGCGCACCACGCCGAAACCGTATTCGGCGAAGGAGCGGCCCAGCTCGTCGGCGATTTCTTCGAGCGGGCGGGCAAGCGATACGGAAGCGATCTGGGACATGATGCGTCTCTAATGGGTCGGTCTAATAGGGAAGGAACAGGCCGGCGAGCGCGGCGCTCATCAAATTGGCGAGCGACCCGGCGGCCAGCGCGCGCAGGCCGAGCCTGGCGATGACGGGACGCTGATTAGGGGCCAGCCCGCCGGTGACCGCCATCTGAATTGCGATCGAGCTGAAATTGGCAAAGCCGCACAGCGCGAAGGTGACGATGGCGCGGCTGCGCTCCGTCAGCGCGGCCGCATCCAGCGCGCCCAATTCGATGAAGGCGACGAATTCATTGAGGACGATCTTGGTCCCGAAGAGGCCGCCCGCGATCTGCGCCTGGCTCCATTCGGGTATCCCGATCAGGAACATGACCGGCGCGAACACCCAGCCGAGCACCATCTGGAACGAGAGCGCTTCGTAGCCGAACCAGCCGCCGACCACGCCGAGCAGGCCATTGGCGAGCGCCACCAGCGCCACGAAGGCGAGCACCATCGCGCCCACTGCCACTGCCAGCTTGACGCCCGTCTGCGCGCCTTGCGCGGCTGCCTCGATCACATTGGCGGGGCGATGCCCTTCCTCGAAGGTTTCGGCGACCTCGACTTCGTGTGCCTTGTCGCCTTCGGTGATGGCGGCGGGCCCATCGCCGCTGATGCGCGTTTTGGGAAGGCTCAGCTCGCCTTCGGCTTCGGGCGAAGGTTCGCCATCGTCGGGCATGATGATCTTCGCCATCAGGATCCCGCCAGGCGCGGACATGAAGGCCGCAGCGAGCAGGAAGGGGAGATATTCGGGGCCGAGCAATCCGGCGTAGGCAGCGAGAATCGTGCCCGCGACGCCCGCCATCCCCACCGTCATCAGCGTGAACAGCCGACTGGGCGCAAGCGCCGCCAGATAGGGGCGCACCACCAGCGGGCTTTCCGACTGGCCGACGAAGATGTTCGCCGCCGCGCCCAGCGATTCGACCTTGGAGATACCCGTGACCCAGCCGATCGCTCCGCCGACACAGCGTACCATGCGCTGCATGATGCCGAGGTGATAGAGGATGGAAACGAGCGCGGCGAAGAAGATGATCACCGGCAGCGCGGCAAGCGCAAACGTGTTCGACAGCGGATTGTTCTCCGCTGCGCCGAACAGGAAGGCCGGGCAAGGATCGCAACGATGCCGAGCAGGCTGAAGACGATGGGCGGCATGCGGGCCTTTCGCGCAGAGGCTGGAGCGGTGACTGGAATCGGGTAATTGCGGATGAAACCGACCGCTCTCTTGCGCGCGAAGCCGCGTTAGTCAATTTCGCGACCCTAGAAGCACACACAAACGTAGCCCCCATTTTCGGAGTCCCGCGCCATGAGCGAGCCGCACAACACCGCCCGCGCCAATGCCGCCAGCATGCCCTTGGGCCTGTTCGTCTATACGTTGCTCTATGGCGGGATGACGGTGCTGGCTGGCGTGCTGGCGTTCAAACAGGTGCGGTTGTGGCCGACCGATCTTGCGGTGGAGGCGGGCATTTTCGCCTTTCTTCTGCTCGTCGCGATCTCGAGCACTATCGCCCAGCTCTATGGCTTTCTTCCCTTGGCGATATCGGCGGGGCTTATCCTGCTGGTGCTGCAATTGCCCGCCGCGCCCGACATGGTTCAATATCGGGGCGAGGACCTCGCCGCGTTCGAGCGCGTGCTGGCGCAGACCCCGCGCATCATGGCAGCGGGCCCGGCGGCCTATATCGTCTCGCTGCTGCTGAATGTCTGGATCTTCTCGCGCCTCAGGGGCGATGGAGAAGGCGGCACCATCGCGCTGATGATCCGAGGTGCGATCGCGTCCGCGCTCAGCCAGGCGATCGATTCGGTGATTTTCGTGACGCTCGCCTTTTACGGCCAGTTCGACATCACTCCGCTGCTGATCGGACAGGTGATCGCCAAAGTCACGCTGAGCGTGGTGCTGGTGCCGTTCCTGATTACCGGCGGCGTCGCCCTGGCGCGGTGGCTGGATCGGGACCTCGATCGGCGGGCTTGAGGGCAGTTCGCTCGACCGTGATTTTGCGCTCTATTGCGCAGTCACGTTCTCGATCAGTCGTTCATCCAGCCTGTCACCGTGCAAAACGGAAACATCCCCGGTCGTCTCAAGGACCACGGCGTGTACCTTGTCGAGATCGAGCGCATTCGCCTCGCGCAGCTTGGCGATGACGTCGCTCTTCGCGACCCGCGTCGTATCAAGCGCGTCTTCGCAGAACTGACCGTCCCGCATCAGGAATACGGGCGCGTTCTGCATCACGGTCTCTATGGTGTCCGAACTCCGGCGCAATTTCGCGGTGCCCCATTGGACGAAGAACAGGGCAGCCTGAGCGGCAAGGGACTGGCCGAATACCTGCCAGCTATCGGCGCCGGCGGCAGTCGCCAGTAGCGAGCCGAGCGCGATCGTCATGACGAAGTCGAAATTCGTCATCTTGGACAGCGATCTGAGGCCGTTGAGGCGGATCAATACCACCACCCAGAAAATGCCCATCGCGGCCAGGGCGAAGCCGCGGGCGACCAGATCGAGAAGCGTGTTTTCGAAGAACATGCCCGCTCAACGTCCAGAAGCGCAGGAGTGTCCCCTGATAATTGTTTGCCGCCGGATCAGGCCGAACAGCTCGCCCCGCCCAGTACGCAGAAGCGGGCGCAGTGCGGGTGATTAAGCGAGACCTCGCGCGAGGCTTCGGCAAGATCGCCGCCCATATCGAAACCGGGATCGTAGGGGATTAGCGTGCAGGCGGCGACGGCGATTTGTCGAGGATCGACCAGCAGGCGGTCGTGATCTCGGCGATGTCCTTGCTCTCGTCCATTTCGGGAAACAGCACCAGCCGCGCCGGATCGCGCGCATCGACGTGGATTCCCTCGCGCTCGAACAGGGCGGCATAATGCTGGCGCGCATCCGCCTCGCCCTCGCCCGGCAGCAGCCGCCCGGCGACGGCGAGCGAGAAGCCTTCGCGCGATAGCCAGCGCAGCCCGTCCATCGCGGCCTCCCAACTTCGGGGGCCGCGCTCCGCCTCGTGGACGGTCTGCGTGTGATGATCGAGGCTCACCCGCAGCGTCAGGCGGTCGCCATGCGCCTCGCGCAGCGCGACCAGCGCCGCCTCGTGCCGCCGCATCGGCTTCATCGCATTGGTCAGGACCAGCGCTTCGAAGCCGCGCCCGAGCGCATCGTCCAGCATGGCGAGCATGTCCGGATTCATGAACGGCTCGCCCCCGGTGAAGCCGATCTCGTGTGTGCCCATCCCGTCGATTTCGATCTCGTCGAGGAAGCGGGCGACGTCCTTCGCCGCGATATAGACCAGCGCATCGTTGGTCGGGCTGCTCTCGATATAGCAGCTCGCGCAGGCGAGATTGCACAGGGTTCCGGTGTTGAACCACAGCGTTTCGAGCGCGGTCAGCGGAACATGCGCGCGCGGCTCGCCCTTGGCCGTGACCTCGGGATCGGAAAACTTCTCGACCGGCAGCGCCGCCGCCTCGACCGCGAAGGGCGATGGGCCGGTCGGCGCGTTGCGCGATTTGGTGCTCGTACTCATGCGAAAATCCGTCTCAATCTGGCGACCAGGGCCGCGTATTTCTTGGGCAGCGATCCGAACACGGTCGGCTCCCACGCGCCGAAGGCGGCGGCCTTCGAAATCTCGCTGCGGGTCGGGTAGGCGATGATGGCGCTGCCGAGAGCGAAAGTGCTCGTCTTGCCGGTGATCGATTGGGCGAGCGGGAGCAGCAATTCGCCCGCATTCACGCCCACCACGCTGGCGCCGAGCACTTTCTTGCCCTTCATCACCAGCTTGAGATGGCCCCTCGACGCCCCCTCGGCGACCGCGCGCTCGTTCTCGGAAAACTCCTCGCGCACCACCGTGATAGCATCGCCGTGCTTCTCGCGCGCGTCGCTCTCGGTCATGCCGACCTGGGCGATTTCAGGATCGGTATAGGTGCACCAGGGCAGCGCGGTATAATCCACCTTGGTCGGCAGGCCGGTGACGATTTCGAGCGCCACATTCGATCCCTCATAGCCCGCAACATGCGTCAGCCTGATCCCGTCGCGGCAATCGCCGATGGCGTAGATCGAGCGCAGGCTGGTGCGGCGCCGCTTATCAACGGCGAAGCCGTTCCTGCCGAGCTTAAGGCCGAGCTCTTCCGGTCCGAACCCTTCCACGCGCGCCGTGCGCCCGGTCGCGATCAGCAGGTGACTCCCCTCGACCGCTTCCGCGCCCTCGATCTCCAAACGGATCGATCCGGCCGCGCCCGACACGGCCTTCGCCTTTCCGTGGACGAAGCGCACGCCCTCTTCGCGCAAGGCTTCTACCATCACAGCCACGCTGTCGCGATCGTCGCGGCCCATGATGGCATCGGGCTCGATCACGGTCACCTCGCTGCCCAACCGGCGAAAGGCCTGCGCCATCTCCATCCCGATATTGCCGCCACCCACGATCACCAGATGGCCGGGCTGCTCGTCCAACTCGAACACATTCTCGTTGGTGAGATAGGGCACCCCGTCGACCCCCTCGATCGGAGGGACGAAGGGTCGCGATCCGGTTGCAAGGACGATGCGGGGCGCTTGCAGCGTCTGTCCCGCGACTTCGACCGAGTGCTTCCCCGTCAGCCGCGCATGGCCCAGAATGACCTCGCAGCCCATCTCCTCGAATGTCTCGACCGAATCGTGATGCTCGATATCGGCAATCGCGCGCCGGACCTGCCCCTTCACCCCGCTCCAGTCGATTTCGGGCGGCGCGATCCTGACGCCCATTCTCTCGCCCTTGCGCGCCACTGCGGCGCGCTTGGCCGCGGCGAGCAGCGCTTTCGACGGCACGCAGCCATTGTTGAGGCATTCGCCGCCCATCTTGTGACCTTCGATCAAGGCCACCTTCAATCCGAACAGCGCGCAGCCGCCCGCTGCGGTCAGACCGCCGGCACCGCCGCCGATCACGATCACGTCATGTGTGAATTTCATCGCTTGTCGCCTACCCGATAAAGCTGGCAATGCGAACCGGAACCCGCACACACGCCAATAAGGGCCGCACACGATGAACCTCGAAAACTCGCAGGACTATTACGGCAAGGTTTTGGCCGGATCGTCCGACCTGAAGACCGATGCCTGCTGCACAATGGAAGCGCCCCCGCCCGAAATCCTGTCGGCGCTGCGCAATGTGCACGAGGAAGTGAAGGCGCGCTATTACGGCTGCGGCCTCGTCGCTCCGCAGGCGATTGCGGGCTGCCATGTGCTGGATCTGGGATCGGGCAGTGGGCAGGATGCCTATATCCTGGCCCAGCTGGTGGGATCGGAAGGCTCGGTCACCGGCGTGGATGCCACGCCCGAACAACTCGCCGTCGCGCGCGGGCACGAGGACTGGCACCGCCAGCGCTTCGGCTATGACAAATCGAACGTCCGCTTCCTCGAAGGCGATATCGAGAAACTGGGCGATCTCGACCTGCCGGAAGGGCATTTCGACGTCATCGTCTCGAACTGCGTGATCAATCTCGTCGCCGACAAACGCGCCGTGTTCGAAGCGGCGCATCGCCTGCTGAAACCAGGCGGCGAGCTCTATTTCAGCGACGTCTACAGCGAGCGCCGCGTGCCCAAAAACCTGCGCGACGATCCGGTCCTGCACGGCGAATGCCTGTCGGGTGCGCTCTATTGGGGCGACTTCCTGGCGCTCGCCAAATCCTCCGGCTTCCTCGACCCGCGCCTCGTCACCAGCCGTCCGCTCGGCATCGGCGACAAGGCGGTGCAGGAAAAGCTCGACGGTATCGCCTTCCATTCGGCGACGTATCGTCTGTTCAAGCTCGACTTGCTGGAAAGCCAGTGCGAGGATTACGGACAGGCGGTCCGCTATCGCGGGACGGTTCCGGGGCAGGAGCGCGTGTTCGAACTCGACGGCCACCACCATATCGAAGCGGGCCGGATGTTCCCGATCTGCGGCAATAGCTGGAAGATGCTGGCCGACACGCGCTTTGCCGAGCATTTCGACTTCTTCGGCGATTTCATGACGCATTACGGCGTCTTCCCCGACTGCGGCGTCGCCGTGCCTTTCGGCGCGACCGGGCCCACATCCGACGCTTCCGCGCCCGCAGCCTGTTGCTGAACATCCTCGTAACCGGTGCCGCCGGCCTCTTGGGCGGCGAGGTCTGCGCGCGCCTTCTGAGGGAGGGGCACCGGGTGACCGGTCTCGTCCATCGCAACCGCGACATCCGCGCCAATGACGGGTCGGACGTCGCGATCGAGACGTTGGCGGGCGATGTCTCGCAACCGCATTTCGGCTGGAGCGAGGCGGACTTCGCGCGGATCGCCCAGACGCACGACCTCCTGATCCACTGCGCTGCGACTGTCCGCTTCGATCTGACCGACGAGGAATACGACGCCGTCAACGTGGCCGGAACGCGCCACGCGATTGCGCTGGCGGAAGCGGGCGGCATGGCGCTGCTCCACGTCTCCACCGCCTATGCCTGCGGGCGTCGGGATGGGCCGATCGCGGAGGAAGACCCGCTCCCCGAAACGGGCTTCGCCAATGGATACGAAGCGAGCAAGGCGGCGGGAGAGCGGCTGGTGCGTGCCTCCGCGCTCGACTGGGCGATCGCCCGGCCCTCCATCGTGGTCGGCGCATCCGATACCGGGGCGATCCGTCAATTCGACACGACCTATGCCGCGTTCAAGCTGATTGCCGAGGGCCGCGTGCGGCACATGCCTGCGCGCCCGAGCGCAAGTCTCGACTTCGTGCCGATCGACCACGTTGCGCGGGGGATCGTCGAACTGGCCGAGCGGATGGAGGCGGCCAGGGGCGGAACCTATCATCTAGTTTCGGTCCAGCCCCTCGCGGTCGCGGACTTCACCGCGACGATCGGCGCCTATCCGCATTTTCACGAACCGGAGCTTGTCCCGCCCGAAAACTTCGACGCCGCCATGCTTCCCGCGCTCGAACGCCGCCTGTTCCGGCGCGTAGCGGGGCTGTACGCCAGCTATTTCCAGCGCGATCCGCACTTCGGAGACGATAATTTCCGCGCCGTCACCGGGCTGGCCTGCCCCGTCACCGGATCGGATTACATGAAGCGGTTGATCGATTACTGCATCGCCGCAGGTTTTCTGGCCGAGCCGGACGCTCAACGCACGTCGGGATAATGCTTCGCCATCCGGTCCCGCAGGCCGAAAGCCCATAGCATGCCGACCTTGAAATAAATCCAGTTCGCCTTCCACGGCCCCCATTCCGCGATCCGCCGGTCCGATGTCTCGATCCAGCGGGGCACCAGCTTCACGCGACCCAGTGTCGCGAAGCGAACGCACAGATCCGCCTCTTCCATCACCGTATCGCCCGGAGTGCAGCCGCCGAGCTTCAGGAAATCGGCGCGGCGAAAGAACATCGCATGGTCGCCGAACAGGAGGCGTACGCCGCGCACGAACAGATGCGGGCGAGTAATCAGCGGCGCGTACCAGGTCTTGACGATATTGTGCGCGGTGGTGACCCAGCGGGTCTTGTCCGGCCCGCAAATGCGCGGCGTGAAACCCGCGAGCGCGATCCGCCTGTCCGCCAGCGTCTCTTCGATTACGGCGACCATGTCCGAAGGAGGTAGGGTGTCGCCATGCAACACGCAGACCAGATCGCCGCGCGCTTGGGCCACGCCCGCATTGATCTGGACCGCCCGGCCCCGTTCGCTCTCGATCACGCGCCACCCCGCCGCACGTGCAATGGCGACGGAAGCGTCCGCGCTGCCGCCATCCACCATCAGGATGTCGGCGGGCGGGGGATCGAGCGCCGCCAGCCTTTCGACCAGAGCCGGCAAGGCCTTGGCCTCGTCCAGCACCGGGATGACCAGCGCCACGCTCACTGGCCTGAAACCGCAGCGAAGTCCGGCCAACGGGCGAGATCGCCGGGCGTGTCGATATCGTCCAGCTCGGGCAGGACCGCAGGGCCGATCCCTTGCGCCGCGGCCCGCGCCAGCGTTTCGGCGAAGACCGTTTCGGTGCTCCACTCCATCTCCGCGAACAGGAACGGCATCGGGCGCGCCAGGCCGATCAGGTAATAACCGCCATCGCTCGCCGGGCCGATCACCACGTCGCGTTCCGCAAGCTCGCGCGCTGCGACGCGGAACAGTTCGGGCGTCACAGCGGGGCAATCGCTGCCGATGATGATGGCAGGCGCGTCGACCCGCACCATCCGCGCGCCGAGATCGCCATCGCCCTGTTCGACGACGCGGACATCCTTGCCGAACAACTCGCCGAACGCGGCCATCTCGCCTCCGGTCACGCGCAATTCGAACGGCAGCCCGCTCGCCTCAACCTGCGCCACCGTATGGTTCAGCAGCCGCGCATAGACCCGCGCCGCGCCCTCCTCGCCGATCGCGGGGATCAGCCGCGTCTTGGCCTTTCCCGGAACCGGCAACCGCGCAAAGATCGATATCGTGGGAGACGCCATGGATACGGCGATAGCGCCGCGACGGGGGCCACGCAAAGGCAATGCGGCGCGCCATTCGCCAAGGCTTTCCACGGTCCGGCTTCCAAAGATCGCGAAGGCGCGATACGACCGCGCGATGCCGACCATTTCGACTCCTTCCGGTCCTGTGGAACTGACCGAAAAGCAGTTCGATGCGCTCGATCTGGCCGCGCGCCATTTGAATACCAAACAGATCGCTCGCGACCTAGATATCTCGCCGCGCACCGTTCAGGCGCATCTCGATGCGGCGCGCCAGCGGCTCGGCGTGGCGACACGCGTCGAGGCGGTTCAACTCCTCCTCGACACACCGTCTGCTACTACATGTAGCGCGACACCAATAGTCGATCCGGCCCCGGAACTGGCAGAAACTCCGTCGCCGAGGGGTACTTTCGAATTCCACGACGCAGCCGCCTTCAGGGAGCCTGCGCCATGGGTCGAAGCGCCTCGGTCATTGTCGGACATCGAGCCCCGGCATCTGGGAAAAGGCATGCGGGTCCTGCTGATCGTGGCGATCGCAGCCCTGACGATGGTTCTTCTCGGATCGGGCCTGGTGGTTGCGGACGCGCTGGCGAGCATGCTCGACTGATCGCGATCCCCTCTTCCGGCGATGCCATGCACGCTGGAGGAGATCATGTTGGACCTGCATCCCGACCGGGCTCGCTGCGATCGATCGGCGGCTTCCTTTCTCGCAACCACGGACGCCGATGGCAGCCGTGTAGCTCGCGCGGGCGGCAGATAGGGTCCGGATTCCATGCTGCGCAGCATTTCAGCCCGCCTCAATCGCCAAACATCGTTCGAAGCCAATCCGCTTCGGGACACGGGAAGCGGCCGATACGACGCCGATCATAATGGCGGTCTGCGTAACGCCTGCCCTTCACCGGCGATGCGATGCGGGGGACGGGTCGCCTACCTCGCCGAAAGGCTGAACGAGCTGGGGGTGGACAAACCTTCGGACACGGCGGCCTCGATACTTCGGCAATTTGGGTCGATCGCCGCCTTTACGTGCAGCGGCGAAAGCGAATTTCGCAGGATCCTCGGACAAGACGATGTCGTGAAGATCGTTCTGGCGACGCGCGATCTGATCGAAGCGGGTCTGCGCGAACAGCTCGACAGGACAATTCTCGCTCCCGACGATCCGGCCCTGCACCGCTATCTGGTCAGGCGGATCGGCCATCTGCGTCACGAAGTGCTGCTGGCCTTCTTCTGCGACGAGGCGGGAGGCTTCATCGCGGAAGAAACGCTCGCATCCGGCGTTCAAGACTCTGTCGCGATTTCGGCGAGGGTCGTCGTGCAAAAGGCGATGGCGCTCGACGCCCGCTCGTTCCTGCTCGTCCACAATCATCCATCGGGAACGCCCGTTCCAAGCGCACAGGACGAACGCGAAACGCGCGCCATCCAAGCGCTCGCCCAGAAGCTCGAACTGCGATTGATCGACCATCTCGTCGTGGGAGGAACCCAGATACGCTCGGTCTTCGAAAGGATTTCTCGCGATGACTAGTCGGTCCAGCGCTCTGCGGGATGAACTCGCGGATGAATTTCGCAGCCAGAGCCCCGAAACGTCCACATTGGTCGCTCCTAGGGGACGGGCGGCGATCGGCAAAAACGTGACCAAGCGATCGTCCGAAGCGATTACGACGACGAACGAGGCCGAGCTTCGCCTCGCCGCCAAGCAGGAACTCGAAGCGCGCGCCATGCGGGAGAGATATCTTCCAGAGGATCTGTGCGACGGTGCGACGTGGAACATTCTCGTCGATCTCTTCGTCAATCGGCTGGAAGAACGGGACGTATCGATCTCGTCCTCCTGCCTCGCCGCGCGCGTGCCCACTTCGACGGCTTTGCGCCACATCAACGATCTGGTGCGCAGGGGCTGGTGCCGCAGGACCAACGACGCCTCCGATGGCCGCCGCTGCTGGCTCGAATTGACCGACACGGCGGTGGCAGCCCTCTCGGACTATTTTTCGAGAAGCTGAAGATCGCGGCGCGCCGATCTGGTCGCCTTACCGCATCCGCGTGATCCAGAGGTCGAACAAGCGCGGCTCGTTGAGGCAGGCGAGCACGCCCACCCCATGTACCGCCAGCGCCACCAGCAGCACCCACCAGGCGCGAAAGATTAGAAACAGCTCGACCGCGATCACGGCGTTGATGACGAAAAAGCTGTAGGTCACGCCTGCAAACATCTGCGGCCGCGTGAGCGCAGTGAACAGCGTATCGCGACGTATTCGCTCGGCCATGATGAAGCGACGACCCTCTCGTCAGGTGTGGGCGTTGATTTCAGGGAAACGGGCGCGATTACAAGCGAAGGGTGGGCGCAGATGGGTCCGAATGCGATGTTTACGGTTGTAGTGTTCGAGACGGCAGAGTCCTAGGGTCACATGACGACATACAGATGCGTCTTCGTTACTTACGCAGATCCATCCAACGTAAGTCTCTCAATCTTTAGGGCCGCACATTTTTCCGCCACAAACAAGGCAGCTATTGACTAATCCTGTATCGCAAAATTTTAACAACTTAAAATTAGAGTAAGTTGAACTATCATGAAACGATGCACCGCATCAGGAACAATTATAAGAATAGAGAAAAATGATAGCAATTACCGAAGGAATAAATACAACTTGACTTTCAAAAATGATATATCCTGTGATAATCAACCAGGGTGAAGCTTGGGCTGTCGCAAGTGCGGTTGCACTACTGCCAAGCGATAAGTTCGCTGCTCCACCGACACCAGCGTCCACGTCTATTCCGGCGCTAAATCCCAACCGACCCGATTGGGGATCGAATGCTATATCCGAAGCGACCCCACCACCTAAAATCCCCTATCCCCGTGCGGAACCACTTAATCCCAGTGAAGGTACTGAACAATATATGCTAATTGTTGTATCTACCAATTCACATAGGAGACCGCTCCCTTGATCTGATGGCGCCATTCCATCACGCCAAATAGATTCATCTGGTATCCCTCGGTCCGTACAGACCTTGCGAGCGTTAATATTTATTAAAATCAGCTTATCGCCGTCATAGATGAGGCTGTTGAAGGGATCGGTAAAGTTCACCGGATCGCCGCCTACGTAATTTTACATATTCATGCCATCGGCGTATCCGATCGGGTCGGTTTGCATGAACCGGCCAAGGGTGGGCGAGTACATGCGGGCCTTGTAATAATAGGGGCCGAGTTCCGGCAGCCAGGCCTGTCCGGTATAGCGGAACCGCCCAAGTCCCGCTCCGCCCGGAATGCCGTATTCGTCGTAGCTGTTGATGCCGAGGAGCGCGCCCGAGGCGTTCGAGACTGCCGTCACCGAGCCGCGCTCGTCGGTATGGAGGTAGCGGCGGTCGCCCGTGCCGGAGCCTTCGTACCAGACCAGCGGATTGTCGACGCCCGGCCCGTGGACGTAGCGGCGCATCATCTGGTTGGCGCCGTTATATTCGGCGATCATGTCCACCCCGTCATAGGCGAAGCGGGTGTCGGTCGACGGGCCGGTATAGCGATAGAGCCGCCCGATCGGATCGTAAATCAGCGAGCCCGAGCCGCCCGGATGCGAGTAGCTCGTCAGGAAGTTCTCGCTCGAATAGCCGAACGCGTCGCTGCCCGAACTGGTGAGGTTGCCGCGCGCGTCGTAGCCGAGCGAGACACCGCCTGCCTGCGTATACTGGTTGAGCCCGTTCGCCGTGTAGTAACGATCGGCATTCGCCAGCTGGTCGAAGGCGTAGCTGTCGTTCGACTGGGTCGTCTGCGCGATCTGGCCTGCCGGATTGTAGGAGAAGCCGCGCGTGTTGTCGCCATTGCTGCCCGCGATATCGGTGACCAGCGAGCTCAACCGCCCGACCGGATCGAATGCCATCGATTGTGTGGTGCCGTTGGCGAAGGTGATGGAACTGGGGTCGCCGGCGCTGTCGTAATTCCACGTCGCAAGCGCAGTACCGCCATATTCGCGCAAGTACCGCATCGATCCGTCCGCGAGATAATCGTAGGTGACGTAGAACCCGTCCGCCCAGGTCATGCGCGTCCTTCGTCCGGCGGCATCGTATTCGAAGGCATAGGTGGCATCGGATTCGCTGCCGGGCAGGTTCTTCGAGGTCAGACGGCCGAGATTGTCGTAGCCGTAATATATCGTCTGCCCATCGCGCAGGCGGCGGCTGGTGACGTTGCCCGCATTGTCGTAGCCCAGCTGTTCGTAATCGTTCGGGTTGGAGGCGTTCTTCGATCCCGCATAGGGGAACCGGGTCTGCGAGAGCCTGTCGAACGTGTCGTAGACATAGGTCGTGCGGTTGCTCTCCCCATCGGTCAGCGTCTGGGTGCGGCCGTTCAGAGTGAAGGTCGCGACGTAATCGTTACCGACCTCGGCCGTGCCAACACCGCTTTCGACGCGCACGATCCGATCGTCGCCGTCATAGTGATACCGCGTAATCCGGTCCGGCCCCTGCGTGCCCGTGGTGGCCAGCGTGCAGGCGGCGGGAAGGCTCGCATAGGTCGAGGGGTTCATCCTGACCGCGACACATTCGAGCCGGTTCTGCGCGTCGTAGCCGTATTGGGTGAGGCTGTAGATCTGGCTGCCCGAGACGAGCCGCTGCTGCGTGCGGCGGCCATTCGCGTCCACGATGTTCTCGACCCTCTGGCGCACGTTCATCCCGTCGAGATTGCTTTGCGCAGTGCCGGGGGTGGTGCCGACATCGGCATAGAGGACCTGTCCAGCGCCGTCATCCGTATAGCGGATGGCCTGACGCGGCATGGCGCCCGGCCCGCTGGAGGTATTATAGAACTGGACGGTCTTGCGGTTGTAGTAGCTGGGCGGCGGCGGGCCGGCATTGTAGCTGGACTGATCGCTGTCGTAGCGGATCGCCATCGTGTAACCGGCGTTGCTCGAGATGCGGTCCAGCCGGAAGGGCGAGAAGCATCGTTGGCTGCGCCGCCTAAACAGCCGCCTCCCAGCTCCCCACCGCCGCCGCCAAGGCCTCCACCCGGAATTGCAGGCTGCCCGTTCTCGAAGCATTCGGTCTGCACCATCCAGGTAAGCGAATAGACGACGCCATTGGGACGGCGCACTTCGACCGGAAGCCCGCAGCTATTCCCGTCCGTGCTGCAACCCGGCCCGGCATATTGCGCCTGGCCCCCGGGATACATCGACAGAGACGAGGGGGAATTATATGTGATCTCCACTCCCTGGGGAGGGGAGCGGTAGGTCCACGCGACGCCGCTTCCAGTCAGCGTGCCGCCATTGGCCTTGGCCGATATCCAGGTGGAGCCCGAAAGCGTGAATTTCTCCGACACCTTGCCGAGGCTGACCGTCGCCACCGTGCCGCTGTTCGTGAGCTGGAGCGTGCCGCTCCAATTGTCCTGAAGACCGTTCTGCCCGTAATGGCGCACGAGCGCGATCGCCCCGTCGCCCGAGCCGATGCTGCCTTCGAGGATGTCGAGATAATAGCGCCCATTGGTGAGATCGACGCCGTTCTCGTCGGTCGCAACCCACGGATCGACCGGCGCGGCGGTCTACTGCGCCATGGCGGGTGCCGAAAGGCCTGCGCAAAGAATGGCCGATGCCAGCAGGCCGATCTTGCCTGCGTGCGCTCCCAATAGGCTCATGGAAAATCCTCCCCGAATGAAGACGATCGAAGCCGTGGGCCAACCTCTCCTGCGAGGCGCCCGAACATTGGCTTGCGACCGGTTTTTAAGAAATCAGCGGCCGGTGGTGCGGACCCGCTTGCGATTATCGGCCTTGTCGTGCCGTTATTCGTCCCGCCCGAACGCTGGACCTTCACGAGCCGACCCTTCGCATCGTAAGTATAGGTCGTCGTCTCCGACGCCTGCCCCGCAGACGCACAAGAAAGCGCCGACAGCGCCAGTACCATCGACCGTTTCACCCGTCGGGCAGTCCAAAACACTGCCCATGACGATTGCGCGGTGACCGCTTTCATAGCTAGAATATAAGGGTTGGCGGATCGCTCGGAGAGCACTGAAGAGACCAGGATCTCGGTTGCGCGACCACACAAAGGGCGTGGGGCGGCGTTGCGGTTGAGTCGCCGGGACGCCACTCTCCATCATTTATTGCGAAGTTCGATGAAATGGTGAGCCCTGCTGGGTTCGAACCAGCGACCTACTGATTAAAAGTCAGTTGCTCTACCGACTGAGCTAAGGGCCCACGCGCGCAGCTTCGACGCGGTTGGTATGGCGCGCCCTAGGGAGCGGGCGCGGGGCGGTCAAGCGGGTCGATAGCTGACGCAGCGTTCGGCCCGTAAAAGGATCGCGCCAATGGGGGGCGATCGCGGCCGCGGGGGCGAGCACGAAGGAGCGGGTGCGAAAGGCCGGATGGGGAATCGTCAGCCGGTCGGAAAGGACTACGCCGCCGTCCCAGAGGATTAGATCGATGTCGAGCGGGCGGCCCCGCCAGCGTTGGCCTTGCCGGCGGCGTCCGAAGGCGCGTTCGATAGTCTGAGCCCGTGAGAGCAGATTTTCCGGGTCCAGATCGCTCGACACCAGGGCTGCGGCGTTGGCGTAGCGGCGCTGCGACGGGCCGATAGGTGCGGTCGAGAGAATGGGCGACACGGCCTCCACTGCCACGCCCGCCTCTTCGAGCGCTTCGAGCGCGGCCGTGATGACCGCATGTGGGCCCCCGATGCCCGGCACGCGCATGTTCGATCCCAGCGCGACAAGGTAGCGATGCGCGCTCAGATATCCTCGCAGAGACGACCGTAAAGCTGCGGGCGGCGATCGCGGAAGAAGCCCATGCCCGCACGGTGAGTCGCCGCCCGGTCGAGATCGAGCCGCGCGGTCAGCACGCCGCTTTCATCCCTGCCGTATTCGGCAAGGTAATCGCCCCATTCGTCGGTAATGAAGCTGTGGCCGTAAAAGCTCTGGCTGCGGTCCGCCGGGCCTTCGTGGCCGATGCGGTTGGCGGCGGCGACGGGCATGCAGTTCGACACCGCATGGCCCACCATCGCGCGCCGCCACATGCGGCTGGTGTCGAGATCGGCGTCATAGGGTTCGGACCCGATCGCGGTGGGGTAAAGCAGGACTTCAGCCCCCTTCAGCGCCATCGCCCGCGCACATTCGGGATACCATTGGTCCCAGCACACGCCGACGCCGATGCGCGCCGTCCCACCTTCACAAGCGATATTCCACACCTTGAAGCCGGCGAGCTCGCGCATCGCGGCGACGCTTTCGTCCTGCTCCGTCGGGCGCGCGCGGGCGAACAGCGCCTCGTCCTCCTCGCGGCAGAAATAGTCGCCTGCGAACAGTTCGGGCGGCAGGATCAATTGCGCGCCTTCGCCCGCCGCCTGTTCGACCAGGTCGGCGACGGCGGCGATGTTGTCGGCAGGCTCGGGCCGGGCCAGCGGCAATTGCAGGACGGACAGGGTCAGCGCTCTCATGCGCGCCGAATTAGGTTTCGCGCAGTGCGAAGTCCACCTGGATATAGACGTCGGACCGCGTGGTGCCGACCATCATCGAGGGCGAGCGGGTGGGTATCCGCGATTGCGGCGGCGGAGGCGGGGCAACGGGCGGCGGCGCAGCGGACTGTTGCACCATAGCGTCGCTCATGGCTTCCGCCCCGCGCAGATAGGTCTGCCCCTGCGTGCCGCCCCCATCGCGGATGTAGAGCACTCGGCTCACCTCCATCCCCGCAGCCTTGGCATAGGCTTCGGCCCTTTTGCGCGCGGCCTTGTAGGCGTCGGCATAGGCAAGATTGGCGGTCGCCTCGGGATCGGTCATCGACAGAGACGGGCCGGAGACGATGTTTGCACCCGCTTCCGTCACCGCAGTGACCGCCTCACCCGCGCGATCGGGATTGCGCATCGTCACTTCGACCACATTGGCGGCCTGATACTGGCCCTTTCGGTCGCCATATTCGACGCGCCTGACAGTGACGGCGCGGGTCTGGATGTCCTTTTCCGCCACGCCGAGCTGGCGCAGGGCCGCCACGATCTCGGCGATCTTGTCCTGATTGGCCTCGCTGGCGGCGCGGGCATTGCCGGCAAAGGTTTCGATTCCGGCCTGGAACTGCGCCTGGTCGGGCCGCGATTCGGCCTGGCCGCTGGCGCTGACGGACAGCAACGTCTCGCCGTGATCGACGCCGCGCGCTTCATCGGCCCGATCGCCGCAAGCCGCCAGAGCGAGCGGTGCAACGGCCACGAAAACAAAGCGTTTCATACAAAACCCCCCGATGTGATAGTGTCACACCGGGGGATTTGCATTCGGTTTACTGAACGATGGCTGACAGGATCAGCGCTTCCTGAACAGCAGCGTCATCCGATCGCTCTCGCCAATATTCTCCAGTTCCGGCTTCTTGCCGCCCCAGCTCGGCGGCATCTGCCAGACACCGCCTTCGTGGTCCGCGCTGTCGAGCGGATTGGCGTTGATGTCGCTCATGCCGACGAGTTCGAAGCCGTGCGCTTCGACCAGCGCGATCACGTCTTCCTGCCGCAGATAGCCGTTGGCACCGGTGGTGTAATCGCCCGGCGCATCGGACTTGGCGCGGTGCTGGACGATGCCGAGCATCCCGTCCTCCTTGAGAAGGCCCCGCATGCGCATCAGCTCGGTGTAGAGCACACCGGACCGCATCAAGTTATGCATCTCGCGGAAGACGAGCACGCGATCGACCTGGCCCTTCAGTTCTTCGGGAAGGTCCTGCGAAGCGTAAGTCGAGATCGGTGCGCCGGACAGATTCCAGCCGCCCCGCGCCGTTTCGAAATCGCCCGGTAGCTTGGCGAAGTAATTCGCAAACCGCTCGCCATCGGCAGCGGCGGGATCGGGCGTCAGCCCGACATAGCGGCCCTGCGCGCCCAGATAGGGCACCAGCACGCGCGTGTACCAACCGCTGGCGGGCATGTAATCGACCACGGTCATGCCCGGCTTCACCTCGAAGAAATCGAGCGTTTCGAAGGGATGGCGGTATTGGTCGCGGGCGCGATCCTCGGCCCGGTTCTCCATCGCGAGGGCGCGGGTCAAGGCTGCGTGATGGGCGTGGTCCATCGCCATCGAACCGGCGTGCGAGCCCATTTCGTGACCGGAATGGTCCTGAGCCATGGCAGGCGTGGCGAAGGCCGCGAGCGCGCAGGCGGCGGCAAACAGGATACGCATCGAAATCTCTCCCTGATTTGTCGCACCGGCTTCTGCCCGGTCAGCCTCCCCCTGACAAGCGGGCACACCGTACCTATCTCCCTTTGCGAAGGAGATTACAAATGGCTAAGCAACAGGCGATCATGGCGGGCGGGTGCTTCTGGTGCACCGAAGCGGTGATGAACGACGTGATCGGCGTGGACGAGGTCGAGAGCGGCTACATCGGCGGCGATGTTTCCGATCCGACGTACAAGCAGGTGTGCAGCGGCAATACCGGCCATGCCGAAGCGGTGCGGGTGACGTTCGATCCCGACCGGATCGCGCTCGCCGACCTTTACGACGTGTTCATGGGGACGCACGATCCGAGCCAGCTGAACCGGCAGGGCAACGATGTCGGCACCCAGTATCGCAGCGCGATCTTCCCCTTGGACGATGAACAGCGCAGCGAAGCCGAAGCCGCGATCGAACGCTGGAATGCCGAGCACGACAAGGACGCGGTGACCACGATCGAAGGCCCGGCCGAATGGTATCCGGCGGAAGACTATCACCAGGAATACTGGACCGGCGAAGGCCAGCGCAATCCCTATTGCCAAGCGGTGATTCCGCCCAAGCTGATGAAATTGCGCAAGAGCTTCCAGAAATATCTGAAGGAAGACGCCTGAGGCTATCAGTCCGGGGCGCGCCATCGGGCGATGAAAAACCCGTCCATGCCGCCCTGGTCCGACAGCATGCCGGGATCGGTGCGTAGCCAGCCTTCGCCGGTTGGTTGCACGCCGTCCGGTAGCTCGTCCTGCGTGATCGGAACCGGATCGAGCGCGGCGCGCGCGGCCTGATCCTCCCCCTCCTCGCGCTCCAGCGAGCAGACCGTGTAGACCAGCGTTCCGCCCGGTTTCAGCCAGCCCTGCGTGCGCTCCAGCAGCGCCGTTTGCAGTTCGGTCAGTTCCTCGATCTGGCGCGGGCCGATGCGGTGGAGCACATCGGGATGGCGGCGCGCAGTGCCGGTGGCGGTACAGGGCGCATCGATCAGAATCGCGTCGTAATGGTGCTTCGGCTCCCATTTCAGCGCATCGGCGCGGATCGTCCCGGCGGAAAGACCGGTGCGTTTGAGGTTGGCCTTGAGGAGATCGAGCCGCTGCTTCGAAATATCGAGCGCGGTCACTTTCCACCCCTGCGCCGCGAGTTGCAGCGTCTTGCCCCCCGGCGCAGCACACAGGTCGAGCGCAGTGCGGCCCTCCCCTGCCCCGAGCAGGCGCGCGGGCAGGGATGCCGCCAGATCCTGCACCCACCATGCACCGTCCTCGAAACCGGGTAGCGTCTCGACTGCAGCACCGCGCGGCAGGCGCAGATGGCCGGGCATCAGGCTGTCTGCGGCGAGCTGGGTCTTGAAATGCTCGGTTTGGGCGGAATCGCGCAGCGTCAGGTCGAGCGGGGGCGGCTCGGCCAGACCGGCGGCGATGGCTTGCGCCCGCTCGCCCCAGCGCGCGGCGACTGCATCGGGAAGCGTCGGCGCCTTGGGCAGTTTCGCTTCGCGCTTGGTCAGAGTCGAGAAGACGCCGTGCGCCAATCGGCGTGGTCCGCCAGACAGCAAAGGAAGCCCGGTCGCGATCACGGCGTGGAGCGGCGTACCCAGTCGCAGCCATTGCGCCAGCATCAGCCGCAGGACCTGCCGCGCTTTCGCATCGTCGGGCAGATTCTGGCGCGTGGCGCTGTCGATCAGC
>LULJ01000145.1_pt1 | contig 28031 bp, 25 predicted proteins | sample 728171 | NCBI WGS metagenome assembly LULJ01 (sample SAMN03860292, study PRJNA289734) | marine metagenome | biome: seawater column; feature: ocean; material: water; isolation source: Red Sea water column Station 169 - depth 25m | place: Saudi Arabia: Red Sea | collected 2011-10-15 | depth 25 m
AGCTCAGCCCGTCCGCACCCGGCACGCGCGACAAGGCGACTAGATTGCCCGCATACTGGTTGAGATTGCGGGGGTTCTCCATGGCGGCGGCGTTGATCGCCACGCGCACGCCCGCTTTGACCATGCGGCCGATATTGGACTGGGTGGAGGCCAGCTCCTCGAAATTGGTCGGCAGATCGTCGAGCCCGTCGGCGATTACCGGGACATTGGCCGCCGCGATCTCGCGGGCGACCAGCCAGCCTTCGCTCGCGCCGACCAGCACCATGTCGAGGCGCGGGAAGTCGCGCTTCAGCGCCAGCGTGGCGAGAATGTCCGACGCGCGCTCCACCATGACGTAGAGCTGCTGTTCGCCCCGCACCACCGGCACCAAAGCAGCGGCATCGAAGCGGGTCAGGAGCGAATCGTCGCCGCGCTCGGTCTGGTTGTCGGCGAGGCGCGGATCGATCGGCAGATCGTCACCCGTGCTCTGTTCCGCCGGGCGCGAGGCGACGCCGGGGATCTGCCCGTCTTCGCCGAACTGGTTCGCCTCGCGCAGGGCGTTGCGGAACAGGGCATGCGTGCTCGCCCGGCTGCCGCCTGCAAGCCGCGCGCCGCTTTCGCCCAGCGTCACGACCTGGAAGGCGCGCGCCCGCGTGATCGGGTTCATGTCCGCGCCCAGATCGATGATCGATCCCTGCCCGCCGAAGATCGAGCTCGACGGCATTGTCACGCTCGCCGCGCGAGTCACGCCCGCAGCGCGATGGACCAGGATGTGCTGCGAATTGGGATTGATCGAGCGCGGCGCTGAAAGGCGAATTGCCCGCGCTGGTATCGTTCGATTCGCTGACCGCGCCGACATCCCACAGGCCGAGCGAGGTCACGCTGGCGACGAGGCCGGGCGTCACCCAGCTCCCCGCGCCGTCGATCGTCTGGACGCCAGCGGGCACGGCCACGCCGGAGCCTGCCGCGACCACCCGTCCGCCGCGCACGACGACGGTGGCGTTTTCGACCGGATCGCTGCCGTCGCCGGTCGCGACAGTGGCATTGGTGATGGCGAAATCCTGCGCGGCGAGAGGGCCGGCGAGAGCGGCGGCAGCGCCTGCGAGAGCGGCGGCAGCGCCTGCGAGAAGGAGCGAGAACCTGTTCATTTCACGTCTCCTTCACCCGGCTGGCCAAGCTCGAAATCGCTCACCGGCCTACGCTTCCTGTCCATCGCGTCGAACAGCAGAGCGCCATCAACCCAGACCTTTTCGGGCCGCGAATAGACCGACAGCGGATCGCCGTTCCACAGCACGACATCGGCCATCTTGCCCGCCTCCAGGCTGCCGGTCATCTCCTCGATGCCCATCGCCTTGGCGGCGTTGTAGGTGAACCAGCCGACCACTTCGGCATCGGGAATGTCGATCCCGGCGCGCCGCCCGGCGGCCTGTGCCTTGGCGGCTTCCTGGTTCAGGCGCTGGATTCCGTTCGCATCGTCGGAGTGGATCACGACGCACGCGCCCGCCTGGCGCAGGAAGGCGGCGTTTTCTAAAATGCCGTCATAGGCTTCCATCTTGAAGCCGTACCAATCGGCCCAGATCGCGCTGCACACATCGTTTTCGCGCAGCAGATCGCCGATCTTATAGGCTTCCACCGCGTGGTGGAAGGCGGTGACCTTGTAGCCCATCTCCTTGGCCATATCCATGACCAGCGCCATTTCGTCGGCGCGGTAGCAGTGGTTGTGGATCAGGATGTCGCCGTCGAGAACGCCCTTCAGCGTCTCCTTGCCCAGATCGCGCTTCTTGCCGTCGTAAGCCTGCGCATCGAGCCACATCTGGCGATTGACTGCGAAATTGCCCATCCGGGTCGAAGGCATCCGGCCGCGGCCGCCATAGACGCGCTTGGGATTTTCGCCGCAGGCCATCTTCATCCCGTAGGGCGCGCCGGGAAATTTCATCCCCTGCACCGTGCGCGAGGACACGTTCTTGAGCGTGACCGAGCGCCCGCCGGTGAGGTTGGCGGAACCGGGCAGGATCTGGAGCGCCGTCACGCCGCCATTGGCGAGCGCGCGGGTGAAGCCGGGATCTTGCGGCCACACCGAATGCTCGGCCCAGACTTCGGGCGTCATCGGGCTGGTCGCCTCGTTCCCGTCGGAATGGGCGTCCACGCTGGGCGTGGGGTAGTCGCCGAGATGCGAGTGGATGTCGATCACGCCGGGGGTGACGAACTTGCCGGTGCCGTCGATCCGGTCGTAGCCTGTCGTCGCGAGCGAGGCATCGCCCACGGCGACGACCTTGCCATCGCGGAAAAGCACGGTGCCGTTGTCGATCCGCTGGCCGCGCCCGTCATAGATCGTCGCGCCGACCAGCGCGGTCGGGCGGCCGGGATAGGGCTTGTAGGTCGAAGCGTAGGGCGCTTCGCCGCTCGCAGTGGTGGGCGCGCGGGTCGATGCCGTCTCGCCATCGGTTCCGGTCGTGCTGCACCCGGCAAGCGCGGCGGCGGCGATCAGCCCCAGCGCGGTGAGCGGCGTCTTCAGATATCTGGCCATGAAACCCCATTCCCCTGAGCCCCTTTTCGGGGTCTGAATCAACAGGGCCGGAGCATCGCGCCCCGGCCCCATATTGGTCAAGTCCGTTCGTCCGATATGCGACGAATGGCGGCAGATCGGATCAGCGGTTCTGCTCGTGAACGCCCGGTGCCTGCGGATTGGTCGACGGGTGCATGCCCGCCTCCTGCGGCTCCAGACCGGCACCCGCCTGGCCTTCGAGATCGTCGCCGACATCGTCGTCGCGGATCGTGTCGAGGTGCAGCAGCTTTTTGACGAACGGGCTGAGGACCATGACGCCGACACCGATGCCGACTGCCCACCAGCCGACGGTCCCGTAGACGTCGAGCACCAATTGCTTGCCCGCCTCTTCGCCGACGCCTTCCGCGCCGGTCGCCGAAGCGATCAGGCCAGCGGCGAAGTTACCCGTCGCGGACGCGAAGAACCACGTGCCCATAACAAGCGACGCGATGTGCGCCGGGCTCAATCGGTTCATCGCCGACAGACCGACTGGGCTGAGGCACAATTCGCCGGTCGTGTGCAGCAGGTAGATGAGGAAGATGAAGATCACGGGCGTCGGCACGTTCACGCCGACACTGTTCGCGCCCCAAACCAGGACCAGGAAGCCGAGACCGACCTGGACGACGGCGAGGCCGAACTTCATGGGCGTGCTGGGCTCCGCCCCCTTCGCGGCGAGCTTCTGCCACAGAATGGCGAACAGCGGGGCCAGCAACACGATGTAGATCGCGTTGACCGACTGGAAGATGGAAGCGCTGACGCCTTGGGTATCGACATGGCGGTCGGTGAACAGGTTGAGGCTGGAGCCCGCCTGTTCGAACAGCGCCCAGAACACGATCGAGGTCAGGATCAGGAACATCGCCGCGAAAATGCGGTCGCGTTCGTGGAAGGTCTTCACCAGCGATTGCTGGATGAGGACGCCGATCAGAACCACAAGCGAAGCGCCAGCGGCGTAGGGCGCGGCAGCGCCACCCTGCGATGCTGCGATCAACGAAACGATCAGACCGACCGCACTCGAGATATAGACGAAGAACGGCACCGTCGGCGCCTGCTTCCACGAGCCATAGGCCATCTGGAAGGTCACGATGGCGAGAACGTAAGCCACCAGCGCGCCGCCGAAGCCGCCGAGAAGGACGCCGACGAGTTCCTGATACTGGATGGCCAGCCAGCAGAGTGCGACCATTCCCAGGCCCGCCGCGTAGATCAGATATTCCTTGCCGCCAGCGATACGTTCCGGGTGCTGCGGTTCACCCTTGCCGAGCAGCAGGGGTTTGCCGATGACGAAGAAGACGAGGCCGATCAACATGCCGAAACCGGCAAGGCCGAAGCCGTATTCCCATCCGACCGTCTGACCGAGATAGCCGCAGATGATTGATGCGGTCGCCGCGCCGACGTTAATGCCCATGTAGAAGATCGTATAAGCCGGGTCGCGGCGAATATCGGTGCGCGAATAGAGCTGGCCGACGAGCACCGAGATATTCGCCTTCAAGAAGCCCGAGCCGACGATGATCAGTGCCAGAGCCAGCCAGAAGACGTTGAGCATCGGGTTGTCCTGGCCCAACGTTCCATCACCTTCAAAGGCCATGAAGAAGTGGCCGAAAGTCAGCAGCACGGCGCCGAACAGCACGGCGTCCGCCTCCTGCGCCAGCACCAGCGCGGTGTAGGCGCCGTAGATCACCGAAGCTTCGCTGTCGGAGAACAGCCAGTGCTGGACGAGGTAGAAAATCAGCAGGGCGCGCATGCCGTAATAGGAGAAGCGCTCCCACATTTCGGCCATGAACAGCAGGAATAGGCCCTTGGGGTGCCCGATGACCTCTTGCTGCGGGCGGGTGACGAGGACCATCCCGCCGATCAGAAACGATACCAGCGCAATCACTGCGATGCGGAAGGCCCACATCTCGTACGCGGAACCGAATGTGAAAAAGGCACCTTCGACCATGAGTATCCCGTATCCCTAATTTTTTCGGAGCGCACTGCGACGTTGCGCGACCGCTCCTCCCCGAAGAAACGCGCAACCTAACGGGTTCGGCGCGCATGTGAAGCCTTAGTTACAGCGGCAACAGATTTCGTATCGGCCTGAGGCACTCCCTTCGGAGTTAGGGATGCCCACGGCGTACAAAATTGCGTAAAGTACGGGAACCTTGCGCGCCACGCTGTATTATGGCACTGATGCAGCAATCGGTCGCCAGCCATTGGGATCCGCGATGAAAAGCCAGTCAAAACCCGTTTATCTCAAACTGCGCGACCTGATCGCCGCCGCGATCCTCGATGGGCGCTATGCCGAAGGCGCGATGCTTCCATCGGTGCGCGCGCTGGCGGCGGAACAGGGGGCCAATCCCCTGACGGTTGCCAAGGCCTATCAGCAATTTCAGACGGATGGGCTGGTAGAAGTGCAGCGCGGTGTGGGCATGTATGTGGTCGAAGGCGCGACCGAGCGGCTCAAGGCATCCGAGCGGCGCCAGTTCGTCGAAGAGGAATGGCCCGCGATCCGCGAACGGATCGATCGGCTTGGCCTGGACGCCGAGGATCTGCTTTCGCCAGCCTGAGACAGCGCGAGCTCTGCCAACGCGTCATCCTAGGCCGCAGGCGATTGCAAATCGCGTATGCAATGCGTATCAGCGCGGGAAACGCCGAGCGGGTCGCTTGCAAAGATCCGGGCGCGGTGTTGCAATGGGTCGCGAAAATTACGGGCATGGGTGGGGCCATCCTGGCACGCCGGGAGCATTAGATGATACGATCCGAATTGCTGAATACGCTTGCCAAGGACAATCCTGGCCTCAAATCCGAAGAGATCGAACAGGTCGTCGATATATTCTTCGATGAGATCGCTCAACGCTTGGCCGAAGGCGGCCGCGTGGAATTGCGCGGTTTCGGCGCATTCTCGACGCGCGAGCGCGCGGCGCGCACCGGGCGCAACCCGCGTACCGGCGAATCGGTGGACGTTCCGGCCAAGCGCGTGCCCTATTTCCGCCCCGGCAAGGAAATGCGCCGCGCCCTCAACGACGAAGAATAGGCGCGCGCCCATACGCGAGATTGCGGCCATCGCGCCCGCGCGCTAGGCGATGACCCATGGCGGGTGTGGCGGAATGGTAGACGCCGGGGACTTAAAATCCCCTGTCCTTTGGACGTGCGAGTTCGAGTCTCGCCACCCGCACCATTGCGCCAGCGGCAGCGATTTTCGCCGTTGGGCGCCCGTCCCGCTTACTCCATTTTAACCTGGCTTCTATAGAAGATGTTGGTGTGGTCGGCCGCATCCGGTGGACTGATTTGGTGCTAAGAAACAGGGACTTGCGGCACTATGGGCTATCCGGAAGCGAATTTTGAAAAGGCTGAGGTCGAGACGCCGAATCGCGATCAGCGCGGCGCGACTCGCTACACCTCGCTGATTCGCTCGGCCAAGCTCATCTGCGGTTCGGGAGAATTCGTCTGCGTGATTCGCGACGTTTCGGCGACCGGGATTTCGCTGCGCACCTTTCACCGCTTGCCGAGCGGGGACCGCATGGCGCTGGAATTGCCGAACGGCGATGCGTTCGAGCTTCAAAAGGTTCGGTCCGAGGGGCGGGAGGGGAGCTTCACCTTCCTGACGCCCGTTCCGGTCGAAAAACTGATCCGCGAAGCGCCCGATTATCCGAAGCGCCAGCTACGCCTCAATATCGAAATGCCGATCGAGGTTTCCTGCCTGACCGGGCGCGGACAGGCGATCACGCGCAACCTGTCTCAACAGGGCGCGTGCATCGATTGCGACGTGCCCCTTGCGATCGCGCAGACCGTCAAGCTGACCAGCGGCGATCTGCCCGAAATCCGCGCCAAGGTCCGCTGGCGGCGCGCGCCCGAATACGGGCTGGTGTTCGACAACACGTTCTCGCTATCCGATTTCGCGTGCATGGCCGCATCGATCCAGAGCCCGGTTTTGCTGTCCGAGTAAATCAGGCCGGCCGAAAATCCATCGCCACGCCGTTGATGCAGTGGCGCTTGCCGGTCGGTTTCGGGCCATCGTTGAAGATATGGCCCAAATGCCCGCCGCAATCGGCGCAATGGACTTCGGTGCGCGGATAGCCGAGCTTGAAATCGCGGCTGGTGCCGACGCCGCCGGGCATCGCATCCCAGAAACTGGGCCAGCCCGTCCCGCTTTCGAACTTCGTGCGCGAGGAATAGACCGCGTTGCCGCAGCCCGCGCAGGCATAGACGCCCTTGCGCTTTTCCTCATTCAGCGGGCTGGAATAGGGCCGTTCGGTCCCTTCTTGGCGCAGGACGGTGAATTCCGCCTTCGTCAGGCGCTTCTTCCATTCCGCCTCGCTGCGCGCGACGGGGAAGCTCTTGGCCTGGGCATCGCTGCCACAGGCGGCGAGCACGGCGGTGGCCGCGCCGGTCCCCAGAATGCCGAACAGGCCGCGGCGATGCGTGGTGAAGGTTTTGGTCTTGGTCATGGTCGTCACCGTAAACGAACGGGCCTGAACCCATGCTTGATCGCCCGAAAACCCCCGAACGTCAGAATGTCGAGACCTGGACTTCCAGCTTGCGGAAGCCATGGACGAAATTGGCGCGCACACGCTCGACATCGCCCACCACATCGACGCGCAGGCGACGTTTGTGCATTTCTTCGAGCAGGATCTTCAATTGCAATTCCGCCAGCCGCGCGCCGACGCAGCGATGGATGCCGTAACCGAAGGCGATATGCCGCCGGGCATTGTCGCGGGTGAGGTCGAGCGCGTCGGGATTCTCGAACACGTCTTCGTCGCGATTGGCGCTGAGATACCAGAGAACGACCTTGTCGCCCTTCTTGATCGTCTGGCCGAACACCTCGGTATCCTCGGTGCAGGTGCGGCGCATATGCGCGAGCGGCGTCTGCAGGCGCAGCATTTCCTGCACCGCATTGGGAATGACCGACGGGTCTTCCTCGAATTTCCGGCGCTCGTCCGGGTTCTTGTCGAGCTGGTAGACGAAGCCGCTCATCGAATTGCGGGTGGTGTCGTTACCGCCCACGATCAGCAGCACCAGATTGCCCATGAATTCCTCGGGCCGCATCTGGTTCATCGCTTCGGAATGAATCATCATCGAGATGAGATCGTCGCCCGGCTCGGGGTCCTGCATCCGCTCGGCCCAGAGCGACTGGAAATAGGCGCCCATTTCGTGGAGGATTTCCCAGCGCATCTTGTCCAGTTCGCGCACCGAGGCGAGCTCGGTATCGCCCGACCAGTCCGACCAGAAGGTCAGCAGGCGGCGATCTTCCCAGGGGAAGCCGAACAGGATGGCGAGCATGCCGGTGGTGAGCTCGATCGAAACCTTATCGACCCAGTCGAAGGTTTCGCCATGCGGCAGGCGGTCCAGCACTTCGCCGGTGCGCTGGCGGATCTCGGCCTCCATCGCGGTCATCGCGCTGGGGGTGAACTTCGGCGCGACGGTGCGGCGCTGGCCGGTGTGTTCGGGACGATCCATGGCGATGAACATCGGCAGCTCGCGCCGATCGACGCCTGTCTCGGCCAATTCCTCCTCGCTCAGACGGTTGAGGATGGTGATCCCGCCATGCTCCCAGCTCGACGAGAACGTTTCCGGCAGGGCCTCGATATGCTGGATCGCCTTATGGCCGACGACCGCCCAATAGGGGCCGAAGGGGCTTTCGGGGATGTAATGCAGCGGCCCGGCCTCGCGCATTTCGCGGAAGATCGGATGCCAGGTGTTTTCGGCATAGATGTCGCTGCGGCTGACATCCCATTTGTGCGGATGGCTGGGCCGGTGCTCGGGATGCTGATCGAAATGCGATTTGAGCGCTTCGTAGGCGCTCGGCTCGCGGCGGACTTCCGGCCGCTGGATGGGGGCGGTGGCCATGTTCTCTCTCCATCGGCGGCGACTCCTTGGCGGTCGCTCGTCCTGGCTTCGCATCCTGCCGCAACTGACATGGGTGTCAACAGGGTTGCGATTGAAAACCCAATCCGGTCCCCGCAGCGTCAGACGGCAGGCGCGCCCTTGTTTTTCGGCTTGCGGCCGGCAGGCCCCGATTTCATCACCTTGCGCCGGAACAGGCGCGCGCCCACCCGCACGAAGATCGCGACCCACATGACCTGCCAGACCAGCGCGAGCAGATGGGGCCACAGTGCTGCCGATTGCGCCGCGCGGCCCACCATCGCGTAGGGCGAGGATAGCGGGAAGATGCAGGCGAACAGCTCCATCGGCGATCCGATATCGGTCATCGCGAAAGTCGCCAGGAAGAACACCGCCAGTTGCGCGATGGTGGCGGGCATGGACAGGGTCTGCACATCGCGCACCGTCGCCGCCATCGAGCCGACGGTGAGGAAGATCGACCCGATCAGGAGATAGGCGAGCGCGAAATAGACGACGAACAGCGCGACGAAGAGGGGCCAGCCGATTGCGGGCGCAACCAGCGCAGGGATCGCCGCCCCGCCGAGCAGGATGGCCACGCCTGCAATCGCGCCCCACACCGCCAGACCCACGAAGCTGACGCCGAGCATGGCGAACAATTTGCCCACGAACACGGCATCCATCGGAATCGCGGCGGCGAGGATTTCGATGATCTTGTTGGCCTTTTCCTCGACCAGATTGGACAGCACCATTCCGGCCAGCAGCATGGTGAGCAGGAACAGGAGCGTAATCCCTGCCGTGGCGGTCCCGGTCTGCGCGGTGCGCGCGCTGGCGACGCTGCTGCTGGTGGGATCGAGCACGACGCTGGGATAAGTCGCGCTGTCACCCATGGCACGCGCAGCCAGCAGAGCGACGCGGCCGCGCCACCGCTCGATCTGGTCCGGCGTTCCGGTAAGGCGCGGCGCGGCGAGCGACCCGGTCAGGACCGCGCCGAAATTGCGGTCGCGGTCTTTCAGAAGCGCGCGGGGCTCCGTATCGTTCGCGCGTACCGCCTCGACGATCGGCAGGTCCACCAGCGGCGCGAGTTCCGCATAGGCGCGGCGCAGATCCGCGGTCTCCTGCGGCGACAGGATCACTGCGAGCCGCGCCGGTTCCGCGCTGCCCGCCGCCTTCGCGCCGAGCATGCCTGCGCCGAGGCTGATTCCGCCGAAGAAGATCGGGCCGAGCAGGAAGAGGAGGAAGGCCTTGCTGAACAGGATCGCGCGCATGTCGCGCCGGGCGATCACCCAGGCGGCCTGCCACAGGGAAAGGCGCGAAGCGGTCATGCCGGCACCTCGTCCTTCATCGCCTTCGCCGCTGCGGCGCCTGCGATTTCGACGAAGGCGTCGTGCAGCCCGGCCCGCTCGATGGAGAGCGACAGCACGCTTGCCTCACCCTCGATGAGGCGCTTCAGCAGCGCCTCGATCCCGCCCGCAGGCAGGGGGAAATACCAGAAATGGCTCCCGTCCTTCTTTGGATCGTGCCGTGCGTCATCGGGCAGCGCGGTGCACCATGCGCCTTCGGCTCGGCGAGTTTCCAGCCGCACCTGCGCGGGAATGCGATCGCGCGCGGCATCGACCGATCCGGCATAGGGCACCTTGCCGCCTGCGATGATCGCGACATCGTCGCACAACCGCTCGGCATGGTGAATCACATGGGTGGAGAAGATCACCGTCACGCCGTCGGCGGCGAGCTCGCGTATCATCACTTCCAGCTTGCCCTGATTGATCGCGTCGAGGCCGCTGAAGGGTTCGTCGAGCACCACCAGACGCGGGCGATGGACCAGCGTGCCGAGCAGCTGGACGGTCTGCGCCATGCCCTTCGATAATTGGCGGATCTGGCGGTCCACCGCGTGGCCGAGGCCGTGCGCTTCCATCAATTCGCGCCCCCGCCTGCGGCCTTCGTCAAGCGGCAGCCCCCGCAGCGCGCCCATGAAGGCGATCGCCTCGTCGCATTTCATCGCCGGATACAGGCCGCGCTCCTCGGGCAGGTAGCCGATCAGGCGCGCGATATCGTGCGGGCGGTCATGGCCGAAGACGCGGCGAACACCCTCGTCCGGGTCGATAATGCCCAGCAGCATTCGCAGGGTCGTCGTCTTGCCCGCGCCGTTGGGGCCGAGAATACCGTAGATCGCGCCTTCGGGCACAGAGAGGTCCACGCCGTCCACTGCCAGCGTATCGTCGAAGCGCTTGACGAGGCCTTTTGCTTCGATCGCCAAAGTCTCGATTAGGGGAGTTTGCGCTTGGGTTGCCATCCGGGTGCAGGTAACCGGCACGCGTGAACCGGAGCAACAGCAGATTGGTTAACGCCACGTCTTTTCAGGAGGATCTGCGCGCCGAAGCGACCGCGCTCGGCTTCGCGGCCTGCGGCTTCGCGAGCGCGGCCACCGATCCTCTGAATGGAGAGCGGCTGGAGCAATGGCTGGGCGAGGATCGCCATGGCTCGATGGAATGGATGGAAGCGAGGAGGGAGCAGCGCGCCTCCCCACAAGGCCTCTGGCCCGACGCGCGGAGCGTCATCGCCTTGGGCATGAGCTACGCGCCCGACGGCGATCCGCTGTCTCTGGAGAGCGATTCCGAAGCCGCGCGCATCTCCGTCTATGCGCAGGGGCGCGATTATCACGACGTCGTGAAGAAGGCACTGAAAGCGCTCGCCCGCTGGATGATCGCGCGTGAGCCGGAAAGCGAATTGAAGGTCTTCGTCGACACCGCGCCGGTGATGGAAAAACCGCTCGGTCAGGCGGCGGGGATCGGCTGGCAGGGCAAGCACACCAATCTGGTCAGCCGCGATCACGGCAGCTGGCTGTTTTTGGGCGCGATCTACACGACACTCGATCTCGCCCCAGACGCGCCGGGCCGCGATCTGTGCGGATCGTGTCACAAGTGTCAGGATGCCTGCCCGACCGACGCCTTTCCCGCGCCTTACCAATTGGATGCGCGGCGCTGCATTTCCTATCTGACGATCGAACACAAGGGACCGGTGGCGGAAGAATTCCGCGCCGCTCTGGGCAACCGCATCTATGGCTGCGACGATTGCCTGGCGGTCTGCCCTTGGAACAAGTTCGCCGACACGGCGCACCGCCACCTGAAGCTCGCCCCGCGCGAAAAACTGGTCGCGCCCCGCCTCGCCGAATTTCTCGGCTTCGACGATGCGGGCTTTCGCCAGTTCTTCTCCGGCTCTCCCATTAAGCGCATCGGGCGCGACCGGTTCGTGCGAAACTGCCTCTATGCGGCGGGAAACAGCGCGGATCCGCAATTGTTGGAGCAGGTCGAAAGCCTGCGCGGCGACTCCGATCCGGTGGTGCGCGACGCGGCCGACTGGGCCGCTGCGCGGCTCAGAGAAGCTCCTTGAGCGGAACCTCGCCGTCCGCCAGCAGCTCCGGATCGATTTCGGCGCGCGCTTCGATCAGTTTCTTGCCCTGAACGTAATCCTTGACCCGGTTGACGCAATCGAGCGCGATCACGCGGCCTTCCTTGAGATAGACGACCGAAAAGCTGCGCGCTTCGGGATCGCCGCGCAGCACCGCTTCGTCATGATCGAGCGAGAGGCCGACCGTCTGCAGCTTGAGATCGTACTGGTTCGACCAGAACCACGGCACGGCCTCGTAAGGTTGCTTGTCGCCCATGATCGCCTTCGCGGTGCAGGTCGCCATGTCGTGAGCGTTCTGCACCGATTCCAGGCGGATCACCGCATTGTCGGCGAAGGGATTGGCATGCGCCGCGCAGTCGCCGATCGCGTAGATATCGTCCACGCTGGTGCGGCAATATCCGTCGACGTCCACGCCGTTCGATCCCGCCGCGCCTGCGGCGATCAGCGGGCCGACCGAGGGGACGATGCCGATCCCGACCACCACGATGTCGCAGGCGATCGCTTCGCCCGCATCCGTGATGACGGCGGCAACTCGCCCATCCTTGCCCTCGATCCGTTCGACTGCGGTTTCCAGCCGCAGGTCGACGCCCTGGCGGCGGTGTTCCGCTTCGTAGAAGCCGCTCAATTCCTCGCCCGCGACGCGGTTGAGCACGCGGCGCTGCGCTTCGAGAACCGTGACTTCGCAGTCGAGCTTGCGCAGGATCGCTGCCGCCTCGAGCCCGATATAGCCCCCGCCGACCACTACCGCGCGGCGCGCGCCGGTTTCGAGATCGGCGCGAATGGCATCGACGTCCATGCGGTGGCGCACCGAATGAATGCCCGCAAGGTCCGACCCGGGACATGACAGGCGGCGCGGATCGCCCCCGCCAGCCCAGATAAGCTTGCGATAGCCGATCCGTCGCCCGTCACCCAGAACGACTTCCCGCGCCATCGCATCGACTTCGGAGACGTTGACGCCCAGTTCGACCGCAACGCCCTTGTCCTCCCAGAAGGAGGGCGGACGGATCAGGATACGCTCAAGCGGCTTGTCGCCGGCGAGATATTCCTTCGACAGCGGCGGGCGCTCGTAGGGCGGGGTGCGATCGCGGCTGAGCATGAGGATCGAATCCTCGTGCCCCTGCTGGCGCCGATATCGGCTCTCTCCATGTCGGCGGGGATTGCCGTTCGAACGCCTGCGGTCAAGCCGCGCCTACCGACCGAGCAGGTTCCGGGCCATGCTGGCGATCTGGGCCAGCGCAGCCGGAGCGACCGGGTTTTGCGCGTGGGCGCGGTTCACCATGGTGCGGAACTGGCGCACCGCCACCTCGTTCTCGCCCGTCCATTTCTCGATCATCGCCGGCATGTCGTCCTTGGCGCCCTTGCGACGCGACAGGCGGCGCAGGAAGTCGATCCGCATCTGCTGGAAATCGCGCGCGAGCCCGGCGACGAGCAGGCGTTCCCACACATCCGAGGGATCCATCATCGCCGAGGTCGCCTGCGCCCAGTCGAGGCCGAGGGCAGCGCCCAGCTCGGTAAAGGCGCGGGTCAGCGAGCAGGTCTCGATCTCCTGATCGCGCGACAGCTTGGCAAGGCCGACCGAGCCGTCCATCTCGAACAGATGCGCCACGCGTGCCGCCAGAGGGGCGGGCGCGCCGATCGCGGCCATTTCGCCGATCAGCTTGCCCGATTGCTGGCGGGGTTCTTCTGCCAGCAGATTGTCGGTCTCTTCGCTCAGGCGTTGGACGCCTGGGCTCAGTTCTTCGAGCACGGTTCCGAAATCGCCGCTGCCGACGCCTGCGCCGATCAGGTCGGCCATCTGGATGCGCAGACCGCGCGCCGCCTGGTCGAACAGCTGAAGCCGCGCGGCCTCGGGCATGTCGGCCGTGTCGATATCGGCCCAGAGCGCTTCCATGTCGAACAGCTGCGATGCGACCACGAAGGCCGCAGCCACCTGGTCGAGCGTGGCGCCTTCCTCTTCGGCGAGCTCGAACGGATGGACGAGGCCCATGCGATTGACGATCCGGTTGGCGAGCTTGGTCGCCACCAATTCGCGGCGCAGACGATGGCTGAGGATTTCCTCGCGGTATTTGGTCTGCATCGGTTCGGGGAATGCCGAAAGGAGCAACGGTTCGAGCGTTTCGCCCTGGCTGAGCGGGCTCTTTTCGATCGAGTCCTGAAGGGCGAGTTTGGTCGAAGACAGGAGCACGGCGAGCTCGGGGCGAGTCAGGCCCAGGCCGTCGCTTGCGCGGCGCCCAAGCGTCTCATCATCGGCGAGGCCTTCGGTCCGCCGGTCAAGATTGCCGCCTTCCTCCAGCTTTTCGATCAGGCGTAATTGCGCTTCGGCCGCGCGCGAACCGCCGATTTCCGCGATCGAGAGGGCGAGCGCCTGCATCCGGTTGTCTTCCAGCACCAGCTCGGCAACTTCGTCGGTCATCGTTTCGAGCAGGGCATTGCGCTTGGGCTCGGACAATTTGCCCGCCCGCTGCGCCGCGGCCAGCGCGATCTTGATGTTGCCCTCGTTATCCGAACAATCGACGCCCGCCGAATTGTCGATGAAGTCGGTATTGATGCGCCCACCGTCCAGCGCGAATTCGATCCGGCCTGCCTGCGTCACGCCCAGATTGGCGCCTTCGCCGATGACCTTGGCGCGGACATCGCCCGCATCCACGCGCACCGCATCGTTGGCGGGATCGCCGACCTGCACGTTGTTCTCGCGTTCGGCCTTGATGTAGGTGCCGATGCCGCCGAACCAGATCAGATCGACCTGCGCCTTCAGGATCGCGGAGATCACCGCGTCGGGCTCGTGCGTCGCTTCGCTGAGGCCCAGCGCCTTTTGCGCCGTCTTGGACAGGGTCACGCTCTTGGCGTCGCGCCGGAATACGCCGCCTCCGCGCGAGATCAGCTTGTCGTCGTAATCCTCCCAGCTCGATCGCGGCAGGGCGAACAGGCGCTGGCGCTCCGTGAAGCTTGCCTTGGGATCGGGTTCGGGATCGATGAAGATATGGCGATGGTCGAAAGCTGCGACCAGCTTGATCGCTTTCGACAGCAGCATGCCGTTGCCGAACACGTCGCCCGACATGTCGCCACATCCGACGACCTCGATCGGCTCGCTCTGCACGTCGACGCCCATTTCGCGGAAATGCCGCTGGACGGACACCCATGCGCCCTTGGCGGTGATGCCCATCGCCTTGTGGTCGTATCCGTTGGAGCCGCCGCTGGCGAACGCATCGTCGAGCCAGAAGTCGCGGCTCTGAGCGATGCCGTTGGCGACATCGGAGAAGCGCGCCGTGCCCTTGTCTGCGGCGACGACGAAATAGGGATCGTCGCCGTCGAGGATCCGGACGCTGTCGGGATGCACGACTTCGTCGTCGACGATATTGTCGGTGACCGACAGCAGCGTGCGGATGAAAACTTCGTAGCTGCTCTGGCCTTCCGCCGCCCAGCCATCGCGGTCGAGCACGGGATCGGGCAATTGCTTGGGATAGAAGCCGCCCTTCGCGCCGGTGGGCACGATGACCGCGTTCTTGACGCGCTGCGCCTTCATCAGGCCGAGGATCTCGGTGCGGAAGTCGTCGCGCCGATCGGACCAGCGCAGGCCTCCGCGCGCCACCGCGCCCGCGCGCAGGTGAATGCCTTCGACCCGGCGCGAATAGACGAAGATTTCGCGCCAGGGGATCGGTTTGGGCAGATTGGGGACGAGCTTGGAATCGATCTTGAACGCCAGTGCCTCGCCCGCCGCCGGAGCGAAGGCATTGGTGCGCAGGATCGCGTCGATCAACGCGCGATAGAGGCGCAGCAGGCGGTCGTCGTTGATCGCCTGAACCTTGGCGAGTCCGCGCTTGATGGCGGCTTCGGCATCCGCGATGGCATCGTCCCGGCTGGACCCGAATTCGGGATCGTGGCGCGCGGTGAACAGCGCGATCAGCGCGCGGGTCACGTCGCGGGCACCGCTCAGCGCATCGACTACGGTGAAGATCGTGAATCCCATGCCGGTCTGGCGCAGATAGCGATAGAAGGCCCGCAGCCAGTTCGCTTCGCGCGCGGTCAGTCCGGTTTCGGCGACAAGGCGATTGAAGCAGTCGTTTTCCGCTTCGCCGTTCAGAACGGCAGCGATCGCTTCCTCGATCGCTTCGGCGCGATCGACCAGCGTTTCGGCCTCGATACCCGGATTCAGGCGCAGCGCGAAATCGTGGACCGTGCCCAGGCGGCCATCGTCGAGAACGGTCGGCATCTCCGACTGGACGTGAAAGCCGAAATTTTCCAGCGCGGGAACCGCGTCGGACAAAGGCAGGCTGCCTTCGGCCTGATAGAGCTTGAGGCGCAGGGTTTCGGGATCGCCGCTCTGCCCCCGATAAAGGCGGGCGCCGCGCTGGCGCGTTTCGCCATGCTCGCTTTGGCCCTCGGCATGCGTGCCCAAAGCGCGTAGCCGTGCGATATCGAGCGCGGCTTCCGACGCACCGAAGCGCCCGCGATAGGGGGTCGGAAACGATTCGGCCCAGCGCAAGGCGATGGCCGCGGCACGGCTGCCTTCGAATTCCTTCGCCAATTCGGTCTCGACCGCTTCGGTCCAGCCGCGCAGCATGGTTTGCAATTGATCGTCGAGCGCCTTGGCGTCGATTTCTCCCTCACCGTCGCGAATATCGAGGACGAAGCGCAGCATGGCGAGATTGCCGCCTTCGACCTCAAGGCTCCAGTCGAGCATGCGGGCATCCGCGCCCTGTTCGAGCAGGGCCTGGATTTCGAGGCGAACCTGTGTCGCCAGCATGTCGCGCGGCAACCAGACGAAGGCGAACAGATGGCGCGAAAGGGGCGCTTCGACCAGCGCGAGGCGCGGGCGTGGCCGATCGACCAGCGCCATCATATTGGTGGCGATGCGTTCCACGTCCCGTTCGGCGAAACCTACCAGGAGATCGTGCGGCAGCGTGGTCAGCGCATGGACCAGTGCCTTGCCGGCATGGCCGTTATAATCGAAATCGAGCCGCGCTGCGATCGATGCGAGCAGATCCTTGAGGCGCGGCACCGAACGCGGCGGCGCGGCGAGCGCGGCACTGGTCCAGACCCCGGCATGGATGGAAAGCGCGGCAACCTTGCGCCCCTTGCCCTCGCCCTCCCAGCGCGGGACGATGAACAGGTCGAGCGGCACGCGGCGGTGGACGTTGGCGACGCGATTGGCCTTGATGATCAGCGGAACGCGCGTGTTCTTCGCATCCTCGAACCAGGCGAAGGCGCGATCGTAGGAATTTTCGGCGAGCAGATCCTGCGCGCTCTTGCGCACGATACCGAGCGCTTCGGTCGTCTCGCCCTTTTTCGTGCGGACCATATGGCCGAGTTGAGTGAGCATGCCCTGGTTGAGCCAGCGCAGCATTTCCGCGCCCTGTTCGCCCTCCTCCCCGAACGCTTCGATCGCGTCCGCATCGGCCAGCATCGCGCTTTGCAATTTGGGCCAGTCCTGAACCGCCGCGCGCACATCGCCCAGCGTTTCCTTCAGGCTCGCCAGCAATTCGCGGCGCTGACGGGCATCGACGCGCGAAGTTTCGATGTAGATCATCGATTCATAAAAGGCGTCGTCGGGATCGCTATCGAGGATGGTCTCGAGGCTGCGGTCGCTGCCCCGCTCGCGGCGATGGCGGCGGCGGTGGAATCGACCAGGAACGGCATGTCGTCATTGACGATGGCGATGCGCATGAAGCGCCGCTCTTCGCTAAGGGACTCCAGCGCGATGGCGGAGCGGTTCATGTCCCGCGCCGCTCCGGCTTCGAGGACGAACCGCGCGGCTTCGTGCAGGCGGTCCTTGTCCATCGGATCGTCGCCCGGGAGCAGCGAGTCGCGCATGCGTTCGGCGAGACTTTCGACCAGCTTGGAATCGATGGCGGGCGCCTGCCCGTCGGTCTGTTTCGGGGCGGCTTGCTTGGAACCCATAGAACCTCTCGGCGGGCGCGCCGGAAAGGGCGGCCCGGTCTCTCCTGACGCGCTCTCTCCAGCGCGGGTTTACGTAGCGGCCCCTAGGCCTCTCAAGCGTGAGCCGCAAGCGTGTCGGGCGTGGATCGGGCGGTCAGTGCTTCCATTGCGAGGGCAAGCGAGCGAGTGCGGGCCTGCGGGTCAAAGGTCGCGCCGCCGAACACCACTTCCTCGGCGCCGGTGCGCGCGATGAAGGCCTGGACCTGGCGCGCTACTTCTTCGGGCGTCCCAATGGCGCTCGCCTGGCCGACATGATCGACGATGGCGCGGGCGCGCGGGTCCAGCGAGGCGCGATAATTCGGAATGGTCGGCGGCAGCTTGCCCGGTTTTCCGGTGCGCAGACGGACGAAGGATTGCAGCTGCGAACTCGCCAGCGTCTCCGCCTCCTCGGTAGTGTCGGCGCAGAACAGGTTCATCGCGACCATGACATGCGGCTTGGCGAGCTCTTCGCTGGGCTCGAAGGTTCGCCGATAGATTTCGAGTGCGCCGTCGAGATGGTCGGGCGCGAAATGGCTGGCGAAGGCATAGGGCAGGCCGAGTCGAGCGGCCAGTTGCGCGCCGAACAGGCTCGATCCCAGCATCCACATCTCGACATCGGAGGAATGGCCGGGCGTGGCGCGGATCGCCGTCTCGTCCTCGGCGCTCAGATAGGCGCGCAATTCGACCACGTCCTGCGGAAACATCTCGGCGGCGCGGTGCAGATCCTTGCGCAAAGCGCGTTGCAATTCCGGCCCTGCCCCAGGTGCACGGCCCAGGCCGAGATCGACTCGTCCCGGATACAGCGCGGCGAGCGTGCCGAACTGCTCGGCGATCTGGAAGGGCGTGTGGTTGGGCAGCATGATCCCGCCCGATCCGATGCGGATCGTGCTGGTGGCGCTGGCGATATGGGCGAGCACGACCGAGGTCGCGCCACCGGCAATGCCTTCCATCGCATGGTGTTCGGCCACCCAGAACCGCTTGCAGCCCGACTGCTCCGCCGTGACGGCGAGATCGGTCGCTGCGGCGAGCGCTTCGGCGACCGTGCCGCCTTCGCGGACGGGGACGAGGTCTAGAAGGGAAAAATCGGTCATCGTCCGCGCGGCTCCGTCTGCTGCGTCCCGCCGTCGAGGCGGGTAAGATAGGTGCGTGCCCGGCCCGCTTCCACGCTTTCGGGAGCGACGTCGATCACCGACTGGAAGCTGGCGCGAGCCTGCTCCGCGCGCCCCGCCATCGCGGCGATGACGCCCGCTTCGAGGCCCACCGCCGGATCGCGCGGGGCGAGCGTGGCGGCGTATTCGATATGCCGCTGCGCTTCGCCCAGCCGTTCGAGCCGCCGCGCCAGAGTGGCCGAGAGCAGCCAGGCCTGCGGGTTCGCCGGATCGGCCTCGCGCGCCGCGGCGAGAGCGGCGACCGCGTCGGGAGCCCGATCGCCCGCGACCAATGCGCGGGCAAGATCGGTGTTGAGCCCGGCGGTCAGCGAAGGATCTGCCGCGCTGTCCGCATCGGCGATGGCGCGTTCGAAGGCAGGGATCGCCGCCTCCGCCTCGCCCTGCGCCAGCGCGGCGTGACCGCTCATGCCCGATAGGCGAGCGCGATAGGCGGGATTGGTGATCGGAGCCGCCTCGCGCGCATCATCGAAAGCGATGCGCGCATCGTCGAACCGCTCCTGCCGGACCAGCGACAGGCCGAGACAGTGGAGGGCAGGGGCGCGCTCGTCCGCTGCGGCGGTTTCAAGCCACGCGCGCGCGAAGGCTTCACCTGCTTCGGAATCCTGTCCGGCGCTGGCGAGGCATTCCGACAGGCGCGAGGGCGTGGCGGCGGGTGCCGCTTCCTGCCGCTCGCGTTCGGCGGATCGGCGGCGCTGTTCGGCCACTTCGGGCGGCGTGATCGGCTCCGCGAGGGAGGGGTTCGGCCCGACCTGGGCGAGCATGAGGGAAAGGATCGAGGTGATCATGGCGTCTGAGTCCGTTCGGCGGGAGAGGCGGCGGCGAGGTCACCCACCACGCGCAGCAACAGGGCGATATCCTGCGGGCGCGAGAGGCGGTGATCGCCATCCTTGACCAGCACCACCTGTATGTCGTCCGAACGCAGCTTTTCGGCGAGGCGGAGCGAGATGGCATAGGGCACGTCGCTATCGCGCTGCCCGTGGATGAGGCGCACGGGCATCGATAGTGCAATCGGCCCGTCGAGCTTTTTCGATCGCTCGCCATCGGCGAAGAATTGCGGATAGGTCGGGGTGGGATCGGGGCCGTAGGGATTGCCCTCGAACACCGTCTCCCCGCGCGACAGCTGCGCTTTCTGGTCGGCATCGAAGCCCCAGTCGGTGAAGTCCGGCGCGGCGGCGATGCCGACAAGACCGGCCACGCGGCCACCGAGCGCTTCCGCCACCAGCAGCATCAGCCAGCCGCCCATCGACGATCCGATGAGGATTACATCGCCCTCGATCCGGTCCGTCACCAGTGCGACGACCTCGTCCCGCCAACGCGACAGCGTGCCATCGGCGAATGCGCCGTCGCTCTCGCCGCAGCCCGAATAATCGAGCAGGAGGCATTCGCGCCCGCTTTCGCGCGCCCAGTCGATCAAAGCGGTCGCCTTGCTGCCCGCCATGTCGGACATATAGCCGGGCAGGAAGACGAGGGCGGGGCCGGTGCCGGGAATATGGCGGTAGGCGATCCGGCGCCCCTCCGGCCCTTGGAAATATTCGGTCAGCGCGTTCATGCAGGTCCATCTCGGCATGGGGACGGCGCATTGCAAGCAATCGACGCAGGCTCATTCGCGCAGGAAAATCTCCTCGATCGCGAGATCGAACAGATCGGCGATCCGGAAGGCGAGCGGGAGCGAGGGATCGTAGCGACCGGTCTCGATCGCGTTGACGCTCTGGCGGCTGACCTCCAGCCGGTCGGCAAGGTCTTGCTGGCTCCAGCTGCGTTCGGCGCGCAGGACCTTGAGGCGGTTCTTCACCGCACCTCTCCCCAGCTTCCATATGTGATTTTGTTGGCCAATGCGCCGAGGCCGAGACCGAAGCACCAGATTGTCGGCCACCAGAAGGCGGCGATATGCGGCGCAAAGTCGTAGATTTTGAGAAACCCCCAGATTGCAGCGCATGTCAGAGCGATGCCCGTTCCGATCAGGCCCTGGCGGATATAGAGCAGGCGCATGAATTCGTCCTTCTCCTCGACGATCAGCGCGCCGAAGACCCATACTACGCCCGCAAACGCGAGACCGGGCAGGATGGCCAGGATGACTGCGGGAGCGCCGGACAGCCCATAATCCTCGATGAGGATTTCGGCGGCGAACAGACTGGAGAGATAGAACGTCATCAATCCCCCGATCCTCAACAGGTAGCGCTGCGAGGCGGCAGGCTTGGTATTCCCGGCGCGCGCCCAGCCAAAAGGGCGAGCACGATCAGCGCCACTGGAAGGATCGCGAGAAGCCAGGCGCTCTCGCGTTCGAGCGCGCCAGTTTCCGCGAGTATCAGTATCGCGAGCGCCGACAGGATGCCGGAGGCTGCAAAGCCTGTCCGCAAACGCTTCGACCCAATGGCCATGTCAGCCCTCCACCCGAGAGGCGCGACCGCAGGCGTGCGAACGACCCAGCCAAGCCTGCGGGAAGGCTGCCAGCAAAGTGAGTGGCGCGAATTGGGCGATCTTCTCAGGCACCATATCGAAGACGGCCAGAACGGCGACGCCGATCATAGCGGCGGCGAGGAGCAGGGCGGAGCGGGGGGTCTTCATGGCAGGAGTCCTTCTCTTTGTGTCAATGAAGCTTTACGCTTGGTTATGCGGATCGTCAAGCTTACTTTCCATAATGACTGGTGTACTTGTCTTCTCCCCGCGACGCTAGGTTTGCGCGGGCAGTCTTGATCCCGTCACGAACCGGGTCCACGCCTATCGTCCTGAGGAGATCGACCTATGTTCCCGACCGAACCGCCCGCCGCCGCCATGCTTCCCGCGCTCGACCGGCGCAGCCTGTTGAAGGGCGGTCTGCTGGGCGCAGGCGCTCTCTCGGCCCCGCTTTCCGCGCAATTTTCAGGGCAGCGCGGGTTCACCCACGGCGTCGCCAGCGGCGAGCCGGGTGCGGACCGGGTCTTGCTGTGGACGCGCTATGCCGCCGGGCAGGACACGCCCCTGCGCTGGCGCGTGATGGAGGGGGATGCCAATCGCCGGGTCGTAGCCGAGGGCCAAGCGACCGCATCGCCGACCCGCGATTTCTGCTGCAGGGCGCAGGTGAGCGGGCTCGAGCCGGGCAGATGGTATTATTACCGCTTCACCGCGCCCGACGGGACCGAGTCGGACGAAGGGCGCACGCGCACGCTTCCCGCAGGGCCTACGTCGCGCTTCCGCATGGCGGTGTTTTCCTGCTCCAATATGGGGTTCGGCTGGTTCAACGCCTATGCGCATGCCGCCGATGCGAACGAGTTCGACTGCGCGCTGCATCTGGGCGATTATTTCTACGAATACGGGCCGGGCACCTACGACAATCCCGATTTCGCCGCGCGCCAGCCCGATCCGGCGCGCGAGATAGTGGCGCTGGCGGACTACCGCGCGCGCTATGCCCAGTATCGCAGCGATCCCGATCTGAGGCGGCTGCATCAGGTCTATCCGATGATTTCCGGCTGGGACGATCACGAAAGCGCGAACGATAGCTGGAAGGGCGGGGCGCAGAACCACCAACCCGAAACCGAAGGGCCGTGGGACGTGCGCAAGGCCGCGGCGATGCGCGCGTATCGCGAATGGATGCCGGTGTCGGACGAGCCGTGGACGGCTTACGAGATCGGCGATCTAGCCACGCTATTCCGGCTGGAAACCCGGCTCGAAGCGCGCTCGGAACAGTTCGATTATGCCTCGATCCTGTCGGGCAAGGCGACGCCCGAAACCGCATCGGCGGCGCTCGCGGCGTTTCGCGACGGCGTCTATGCCGATCCCGCGCGCGAAATGCTCGGTGCGCGTCAGCAGGCGTGGTTGGCGGAAGGACTGATGCGGTCGGTGCGAGAGGGCAAGCCGTGGCAGGTGCTGGTGCAGCAGGTGCTGATGGGCAAGCTCGCCACCGCGCCGCGCCTCGCTGAAAATCTTCCCTCCGATATGGCCGAGCGCACGCGCCGCTATGTCGAGGCGGGCGCGATGGCTTCGCGGAGCGAACTGCCGCTCAATCTCGATGCGTGGGACGGGTATCCCGCCGCGCGCGAACGGGTGCTGCGCGCCGCGCTTGAAGCGGACGCGAATCTCGTCAGCCTCGCGGGCGACACGCACAATGCCTGGGCCTTCGATCTTGCGCAGGACGGGGCGCGGGTCGGCGTCGAATTCGGCGGCCAGTCGGTGACTTCGCCGGGGCTTGAGAACTACGTCACTTACGTGCCGACTGCGGAGCTGGAGCGCGAGACGGTGGCCTTCAATCCCGAACTGCAATGGATGGACGCTTCGCATCGCGGCTACATGGCGGGGGAACTGACGCCGGGCAGCGCGACGAGCGAATATCGCCTGATGGGCGCACGCCAGCGGGGCAGCGGCGTCGTCGGTACGCGCCGCATGACGGCGCTGGCGGGCCAGAAACGGCTGCAGCCGGTCTAGAACGGGGCAGCAAGCGGATCGGAACGGTTGAGAAGCGAGCGAGGAAAGGCTATTTCGCTGCCCATGACGCATATCGGCGCCACTTTTTCGACTACCACCATGCCGGGCCGCGCGCACGAGGGCTGACCTCGCGCGTGCCGCCCGGCCATGATCCCGGTCGGGTGGCGCGGCGTCCTTCCCGATCGGTTCTCCTCGATACGCCGCAGCTTGACCGGGCGCGCCGCTCTGGCATGGCGCCCGGCAGCGAGGGAATACGACGATGACGGAACTGCTCAAGATCAGCCTGCCCGATGGGTCCGTGCGCGAAATGGAAGCCGGATCCACTCCGGCGGATGTCGCCGCCGCTATCGGCCCCGGCCTCGCCAAGGCGGCGATCGCGGCGCGCGTGGATGGAGAATTGCGGGACATCAACCGCCCCTTCGATGGCGATGCCGAACTGGCGCTGGTGACGAGCCGCGACGAGGAAGATGCGCTCGAACTCGCGCGCCACGATTACGCCCACGTCCTGGCCGAAGCGGTCCAGTCGCTCTATCCCGGAACGCAGATCACCTTCGGCCCTTCGACCGACGATGGTTTCTATTACGACGTCAAGGCGCCGGAAAGCCGCGACCCGTTCTCGATGGACGATCTGCCCGCGATCGAGGAGGAGATGCGCCGCATCATCCGCGCAGACAAGCCGCTGAAGCGCGAGGTCTGGAGCCGCGAGCAGCTGATCGAGAAGTGGGAAAGCGAAGGCGAGGTCTTCAAGGCCGAATGGGCGAAGGAACTGCCCGAGAACGAGGAGCTGACGGTCTATTGGAGCGGCGAGGACTGGCTCGACATGTGCCGTGGCCCGCATCTCGCCTCCACCGGCAAGCTCGACCCCGACGCCTTCAAGCTGATGCGCGTCGCGGGCGCATATTGGCGCGGCGACCAGTCGAATGCGCAGCTGACGCGCATCTACGGCACCGGCTGGCTCAACAAGAAGCAGTTGAAGGCCCATCTCACGCGGCTGGAAGAAGCCGCCAAACGCGATCACCGCAAGCTGGGCCGCGAGATGGACCTGTTCCATCTGCAGGAAGAGGCGCACGGATCGGTCTTCTGGCATCCCAAGGGCTATCGCATCTGGCGCGAGCTCGAAGCCTATATGCGCCGCAAGATGGACAATGGCGGCTATCGCGAAATCAAGACGCCGCAGCTGATGGACGTGCGCCAGTGGGAACAGTCCGGCCACTGGGGCAAATATGCCGAGAACATGTTCGCGGTGCCCGACATGGTGCCCGAAGTCGACGATAGCGGCGCGGGATCGCACCCCACGGTGGCGAAAGATGCCGACTGGATGGCGATCAAGCCGATGAATTGCGTTCACGCAGGACGATGCGCATATCTTCTGCACCGAGGAGCAGGTGGTGGAGGAAGTGCGCAAGTTCTGCGCGCTGGCCGATGCGGTCTACAAGGATTTCGGCTTCACCTACCACGTCAAGCTGGCGCTGCGCCCCGAAAAGCGCTTCGGGAGCGAGGCCGATTGGGACAAGGCCGAACAGGAATTGCGCGATGCCGTGGCCGAAGCGGGCATGGCGAACGAAGAGTACGGCTGGGAAGAACTCCCCGGCGAAGGCGCGTTCTATGCGCCCAAGCTCGAATGGCACCTGACGGATGCGATCGGGCGGACCTGGCAGGTCGGCACGATCCAGGGCGACCGCGTGCTGCCCGACCGACTGGACGCAAGCTATGTCGGCGAGGACGGCGAGAAACATCGCCCCGTCATGCTGCACCGCGCCACCTTGGGGTCGTTCGAACGCTTTATCGGCATCCTGATCGAAGAACACGCGGGCAAGCTGCCCTTCTGGCTCGCCCCGCGTCAGGTCGTCGTCGCCTCCATCACCTCCGAGGCGGATGATTACGTGCACGAGGTCGTGGCCACGCTCAAGGCGCAAGGCGTCCGCGCCGAGGCCGACATCCGCAACGAAAAGATCAACTACAAGGTGCGCGAGCACAGCCTGCAGAAAGTTCCCTATCTGCTCGTCGTCGGCAAACGCGAGGCCGACGAAGGCACTGTCGCGATCCGCACCCTCGGCCAGGATGGCCAGCGCATCCTGCCGCTCGCCGAAGCGATCGCGATGCTGAAGGGCGAAGCGACCCCGCCGGACCTGCGCCCCGCTTGACCGGCATCAAGGCTCTCGTCGGCCTGGCGCCGCTCACCTTTGCGGGCGCTGCGGCGATGACGTTCGGCGCGGCCTATGTGCGAGGGCTGACCGGTTTCGGCATGGCGATCATCCTCGTGCCGCTGCTCGGGATGATCGTGCCGCCGGGGCAGGCGGTCGTCGTGGCGATCATCCTGCAATTGCTGATCGGTCCGGTCGGGCTGCGCGTCATCCTGGCCGATGCCGACCGCCATACGGCGGTGCCGATCGGGCTGATCGCGATGGCGACGACGCCGCTCGGCATGCTCGCGCTGAAAGCGATCACCCCCGATGTCGCGCGCCTGATGATCACGCTCGTCGCGGTCGGCGCGTTCCTGGCGATCCTGATGCCCAAGCAGCCCGAGGGACATCGGCCCGGCCGCGTCGCCATCGGCGGGACGGGGATTGCGTCGGGCCTGCTCACCGGCTTCGCCGCGATGCCGGGGCCGCCGGTGGTGCCCTTCTACCTGCGCCGCCGGCTCGATCCGCGGACCGCGCGCGCGTCGATGATGCTGATCTTTTTCGCCACCGCCATCGCAGGGACGCTCGCGGCGCTGTGGACCGGGCTCGCGACGCACCGCCTGTTCATCCTCGCGCTGCTGCTGTTCGTGCCGATGTGGCTCGGCAATCATCTGGGCGGCCGCCACTTCGGCCGCGTTCCGGCGCATCTGTGGCAGGCGATGGTCGCGGTCGTCCTCGGCCTCTCGGCGATTTCGGCGGTGGTGCGGATCTTGAACTAGGGTCCTGACCCTAGAGGCTGCGCAGCGCCTGCGCGGGTTTCGCCGACAGCAAGGGCCAGCTTCCGGCGATGCCGATCAGGAAGGCGAGGCCCGCACCGCAGACCAGCGTCGCGCCAACCACGAGCGGATCGGGGGCGAAGCGGAAGTCGAACAGCTCGACCACCACATAATGCGCCGCGACGAGCCCGAGGCCGAGCGCGAGCAGCGCGAGGATCGCGGCGAGCAGCGCATATTCCAGCCCCTGCGCCCCCAGAATCTGGCCGCGTGTCGCGCCGAGCAGTTTCAGGATTACGCTGTCATAGACGCGTCGCTCGCGGCTCGCGGCGATCGCACCGATCAGCACGGCAATGCCGGCCAGGATCGCGATGCTCGCCGCCGCAGCGATCGCCTGGCTCATCTGCGTCAGCAGGCTCGTCACCTGGCTCACCACGTCGCGCACCTGAATCAGCGAGGCCGAGGGGAAGGCGCGGGGGATGCTGCGCGCCAGCGCGGTTTCGGCCTGCGGGCCGACGGCGACGGTCGCCACCATGTTATGCGGCGCCGCGTCGAAGGTGCCGGGCGAAAAGACGAGCGCATAGTTGAGCCCGAAATTGTCCCATTCGACGGTGCGGAAAGAGGCGACCCGCGCCTGCACCTCCACCCCCAGCACATTGACCGACAGCGTATCGCCGATCTTCAGTGCCAGCGATTTGGCGACATCGGCCTCGACGCTGACCAACGGCGGGCCCTTGTAATCCCGGGCCCACCACTGGCCCTGGGTCAAGCTGCTGCCCTTGGGCAGCACGGGGCTGTAGGTGAGGCCGCGGTCGCCGCGCAGCACCCACGCGCCTTCGGGCAGTTCAGCGAGTTCGTCGACGCGCTTGCCGGCAAATTCGGTGACGCTGCCGCGCAGCGCGGGGATCATGTTGATCGCCGCCTTGTCGTCCGCCCCGGTCACCAGCGTGCGGAACGCTGCCGTCCGGTCGCGCGGAATATCGAGGACGAAAAAGCTCGGCGCGCGTTCGGGTACGGTGCGCGCGATTTCGGCGGTGATGCTCGTCTGGATCGCGGCGAGGGTGACGAACAGCGTCAACCCCAGGCCGAGCGCGACGACGAGCGCGCCGGTTGCAGCGCCGGGGCGATGCAGATTGGCGAGCGCAAGGCGCAGCAGCAAACAGCGGTTCGCGCGCCGTGCCGACCGCGAGGGCGACGATGGCGGCGAAGGCGAGGGCAACGGCGGCCAGCACGCGCTTTTCGATCCGGCCCGCGCCGTCGACCGTCGCGCGGTAGAGGCCCGCGGCCGGAATATGGCGCGTCGCGGCGAGCGGTGGCAGCGCAAAGGCAATCGCGATGAGCAACCCATAGGCCGCGCTGACCGCGAGCGGCAGCGGATAGACGGCCAGTCCCGGCTTGACCGGCAGGACGTCGCCCGCAATCGCGCCGATCGCCGCGGGGGCCAAGGCGCCCGCAATCAACCCGGCGGCAATCGCGGCAGCGGCAACCGCCAATATCTGCAAGCCATAGATACGCAGCACCGCCGCGCTGTCGGCCCCGAGCACCTTCAATGTCGCAAGCCCCGGGCGCTTGCCCGCAAGATAGCTGGCGACCCCGTTGCCGACCCCGATCCCCGCGATCACCAGCGCGGCGAGGCCGACGAGCGACAGGAACTGCCCCATGCGTTCGATAAAGCGCCGCGTGCCCGGCGCGCCGTTGCTGCGGTCGGTCACCTCCCAGCCTGCGTCGGGGAAGGCTGCGCTCAGCTTTTTGCCCACGGCCACCGGATCGGCGCCGGCGGGCAGGCGGACGCGATATTTGCTTTCGTAGAGGCTGCCGGGCTGGATCAACTGCGTGGCGGCAAGATCGCCGAGGCCGATGATCGCCACCGGGCCCAGCGTAAAGCCTTCGCCCAGCCGGTCAGGCT
>LULJ01000082.1_pt1 | contig 27408 bp, 22 predicted proteins | sample 728171 | NCBI WGS metagenome assembly LULJ01 (sample SAMN03860292, study PRJNA289734) | marine metagenome | biome: seawater column; feature: ocean; material: water; isolation source: Red Sea water column Station 169 - depth 25m | place: Saudi Arabia: Red Sea | collected 2011-10-15 | depth 25 m
GTCCGAACTGCGCGAGGCAATGGCGGCCGAGCCGACCTACGAAGTGCCTGCGATCGACTGGGACCGCACCGCGTCGCGCGTCATGACGCTCGACTGGATCGACGGGATCAAGATTTCGCACCGCGAGGCGCTCGTCGCGGCGGGGCACGATATGGAAAAGCTGGCGACCAATCTGGTCCACGCCTTTCTGCGGCAGGCGATCGCCGAGGGGTTCTTCCACGCCGACATGCACCAGGGCAATTTGTTCGTGAAGGCCGACGGGACGATCGCGGCGGTCGATTTCGGTATCATGGGGCGGATCAACCGACAGGCGCGCTACTGGCTCGCCGAGATCCTCTATGGGCTGACCACAGGCAATTACCGCCGCGTCGCCGAAATCCATTTCGAGGCGCAATATGTCCCCGACTATCACAGCGTCGAGGAATTCGCGACGGCGCTGCGCGCGGTCGGCGAGCCGATGCGCGGAAAACCGGTGAGCGAGCTGTCGGTCGGGCAGATGCTCGACGGACTGTTTGCCATCACCCGCGACTTCGACATGCAGACCCAGCCGCATCTGCTGCTGCTGCAAAAGACGATGGTGATGGTCGAGGGCGTGGCCACGATGCTCAACCCGCGGATCAACATGTGGGATGTATCGGGACCGTTCGTGCAAGACTGGATTCGCGACGAACTGGGCCCCGAAGCCGCGCTGGCCGACGGACTGCGCGAACAGGGGCGGACGCTGGCGCTGATCCCCGACATCATCCGCCGCCTCGACGCGCAATTGCCGAAGCCGGGTGCTGCTCCGCCCGCGCCGCCGCTCCCCGACGTCCGGCTGATGTGGGAAAGGGGCGAAAAGCGGACGGCCTGGCGCTATGCGCTGACCGCGCTCGCCGGGGCGGCCGCAGGCGCTGCGATCCTCCTTGCGCTGGGCGGTTGATCGCCGCTGCCAAGGCCGATTGTGATTACCAAAGATTTACCTTAATTCGCTAGCGTTTTTTGAGGACCAACAGGGCGGTACCGCTCGATCGAACCGAGGCATCTTCACCCGACATGCACCACGAAACCGCCCTTGCCGACCCGATCGTGTCGGTTGACACCCTCCCGCTCGAAGTCGCGGTCGTCGTCCCGACGCTCAACGAGGCCGCCAATGTCGAGCGGCTGGTCGAGAAGCTGACGAACGTGCTTGCCGGTCGCGGCTGGGAAGTGCTGTTCGTCGACGATAATTCGCCCGACGGCACCAGCGACGTCGTGCGCCGTATCGCGCGCACCTCGCGCCACGTCCGCATCGTTCAGCGCGTCGGCCGCCGCGGCCTGTCGTCGGCGGTGATCGAAGGAGTGCTGGCGACGGCCGCTCCGGTGATCGCGGTGATGGACGGCGATCTTCAGCACAGCGAGGACGCGCTACCGCGCCTGATCGACGCGGTCGCCACTGCCGACGCCGACATCGCCGTCGGCACCCGCTATGTCGATGGCGGCGGGGTCGGCGAATGGAGCGCGCTGCGCGTGTCGATGAGCCAGTTTGCTACGAAGATCGGTCAGATCGCGCTGCGCACCAAGGTGAGCGATCCGATGAGCGGCTTTTTCGCGATGCGCCGCGAAGCTTTCGACGCAGCGCTGCCGCGCCTGTCGGCGATCGGTTTCAAGATATTGGCCGACATATTGGCGTCGTCGCCGACGCCGCTGCGCGTCGCTGAAGTTCCCTATCAATTCCGCACCCGCGAAGCGGGCGAGAGCAAGATCGGCGCGCGCGTCATCGCCGAATATGCCGAACTGCTCGCCGAAAAGACGATCGGCCGCTTCGTGCCGGTCCGTCTGCTGAAATTCCTGATGGTCGGCGGACTGGGCGTCTTCGTCCACCTGTCGGTGCTGTGGGCGCTGCTGACCGCAGGCAACAGTTTCATGATGGCGCAGACCGGCGCGGTCGTGACCGCGATCGCGTTCAATTTCTTCCTCAATAACAGCTTCACCTACGCCGACCGCAAGCTCAAGGGCTGGGCGGTGCTGGGCGGACTGGCGAGCTTCTATGCGATCTCGGCGGTTGGCGCGCTTGCCAATATCGGCATCGGCACCTGGCTCGCCGGGCAGAATGAGCGTTGGTGGGTCGCGGGCGTCGCCGGGGTCTTGGTGGGCGCGATCTGGAATTTCGCCATGTCTTCGGCGCTGACGTGGCGCAAATAGCACCGGCGGCCGGCACCGGCTGGAACCGCTTTTCGGCCATCCCGCGTCTCTGGGCCGCGGTCGTGCTGGTCCTGCTCGCCGCGCTGATGGTGGCCGGATGGAGCGGCGGCGTGGGCGGCAAGAGGGTACAGCCCGCCAAGCCCACATCGATGAAGTTCGAAGGCATGGTCGGCGACCATGCGCTGTACCTCAACATCCTGCGCAAGATGGAGGCGGGCCAATCCTATTATCCTGCCGCGACGGAAACGCAGCGCGCGCATCGCTATCCGCTGCATCCTTTCTTTACGGTGCGCCTACCCACCCAGGCCGAAATCATGGCGGTGATCGGCCTGCGCGGGTCGGTCGCGCTGCTGACGTTGACCGGCCTTGCGGCGATCCTTCTGTGGCGAAAGCGGTTGATGGCCGATGACGACCTGCCGCGCTACGCGCGCTTCGGCGCGCTTCTGATGGCGGCCAACATGTCGCAGATCGTATCGCGCCAATGGGTGCTGATGCACGAAGTGGTGGCGGGCGTGCTGATCGCGCTGGCGCTCGCCCTCTATCGCCCTGCCCGCCCCTGGCCGGCGATGGCCGTGATCGCGCTCGCGCTGGCGATGCGGGAAACGGTGCTGCCCGTGGCGATGTTGCTGGGCCTGTTCGCGCTGATCGACCGCGATTGGCGCGCCGCCGCCGGCTGGCTTGGCATCGGACTGGGTTTCCTGGCCTTGATGGCGTGGCACGCGGCGACGCTGACCGCCTTTGTCCGCCCCGACGATATGACCACCCCAGGCTGGAGCGGGATGGGCGGATGGCCTGCTTATCTGTCCTTCGTCCATGTGTCGTCGGCATTCCGCTTTCTTCCGGCGTGGACGATGGTGCCGGTGGTGCCGCTGGCCTTGCTTGGCTGGGCCGCATGGCGGTCGCGGCTGGGAACAACGATGCTGATCGTCCAGCTCGGCTATGCGGCGATGCTGATGCTGTTCGCTCGCCCCAATAATTTTTACTGGGCGATGCTGATCGAACCGACATTGTTCGTGGGGCTGATCTTCGCGCCCGCCGCACTCCTTGCCCTGTACCGGTCGATCCGGGCGGTGCCGTCACCGGTTTCCGTACCCGCGGTCTGAGCGGTCAGAATCTGCGTGGATCGCGGGCGCGGACATCCTATAGGATAGGGTCATGACCCATCGGCGTATCCTTCTGATCATCGGCGGCGGCATCGCCGCCTACAAGGCCATCGAGCTGGTGCGCCTGCTCCGCAAGGCCGGCCATAGCGTGCGCTGCGTGCTGACGCGCGCGGGCGAGCAGTTCGTCACCCCGCTGACGCTCGCCGCCCTGTCCGAAAATAAAGTATATACATATCTTTTCGACCTGAAGGACGAGGTCGAGATGGGGCATATCCAGCTTTCACGCGAAGCCGACCTGGTCGTCGTTGCCCCCGCGACCGCTGATCTGCTGGCAAAGATGGCGGGGGGCATCGCCGACGATCTGGCGACAACCTTGCTGCTCGCGACCGACAAGCCGGTGCTCGCGGCGCCCGCTATGAACGTACGCATGTGGCTGCACCCCGCGACCCAGCGCAATGTCGCGACGCTGCGCGGCGACGGGGTGACGGTGATGGAGCCCGACGAGGGCGAAATGGCGTGCGGCGAATATGGCCCCGGCCGCCTGCCCGAGCCCGAAGCGATCAAGGCGGCGATCGAGGCGGCGCTGGCGCAAGGCACGATTGTCCGGCCGCTCGGCGGCCAGCCCGATTTCGCGCCGTCGCGCCACCGCCCGCTCTATGGCCGCCGCATCCTCGTCACCGCGGGACCGACCCACGAACCGATCGACCCCGTCCGCTACATCGCCAACCGGTCGAGCGGCAAGCAGGGCTTCGCGATCGCCGCCGCCGCCGCCGAAGCGGGCGCGGAGGTGCTGCTGGTCGCGGGGCCGGTACCGCTGCCGACGCCGCCGGGCGTGGTTCGCGTCGATGTCGAAACCGCGCGCGAAATGGCGGCCGAGGTCGAGGCGGGACTGCCCGTCGACGCCGCGATCATGGTCGCCGCAGTTGCCGACTGGCGCGCCGCCGACACATCGGCGCAGAAGATCAAGAAGGACGGCAGCGGCGAGGTGCCACCGCTCGCGCTGGCAGAAAATCCCGACATTCTGGCGAGCGTCGCGAAGAGCGCCAAGCGGCCGCCCCTGCTCGTCGGCTTCGCCGCCGAAACCAACGACGTGATCGCCCATGCCCAGGCAAAGCTCGCCCGCAAGGGCTGCGACCTGATCGTCGCCAACGATGTCTCGGCGGACCCGATGGGCGGCGAGACGAACCGCGTTCATATCGTCAGCAAGGCTGGCATCGACAGTTGGGACCGGCTGCCCAAGGAAGCCGTCGCCCGCAAATTGATGGAAAAAATCGCCGATGAACTCGATACCCGCGTCCCCCTTGCCGATGATTGAGATTCGCCTCCAGCGCCTGCCCAACGGCGGCGGCCTGCCGGTTCCGGCCTATGCCAGCGACGGCGCAGCGGGGATGGACATCGTCGCGGCCGAGACGCTGACGCTGCGCCCCGGCGCGCGCCACGCGGTTGCGACCGGCTTCGCGATGGCGATTCCCGCAGGCTATGAGGTGCAGGTGCGCCCCCGCTCGGGCCTCGCACTCAAGCACGGCATCACCTGCCTCAACACGCCGGGGACGATCGATAGCGACTATCGCGGCGAGGTGAAGGTGATCCTCGCCAATCTCGGCGACGAGGTGTTCGAAATCAAACGCGGCGACCGCATCGCGCAGATCGTGCCCGCGCCCGTCCAGCGCGCGATCTTTGCCGAGGTGGAGACGCTCGACGAAACGGTGCGCGGCGCGGGCGGCTTCGGATCGACCGGGATCGCGAGCGGCACGGCCGACGAACAGAGCGAGGGCGACCAGGATGCGCCCGCCAATGTCGGGTCGCTCGCGGCGATGAAGATGCGGCGGCCGGGCGAATAGGTCTTGCTCAGCGACGCCGAACTCGACCGCTATGCGCGCCAGATCATCCTGCCGCAATTCGGCGGCGCGGGGCAGGCGAAGCTGAAGGCGGCGCATGTCGCGCTGATCGGCGCGGGCGGGATCGGCTGTCCGGCGATCACCTATCTGGCGGCAGCGGGGGTCGACAGACTGACGATCGTCGACGATGATCGCGTCGAACTTTCCAATCTGCAGCGTCAGCCGCTGTTTACCGATGCCGATATCGGCCGTCCCAAGGCGATCGTCGCGGCAGACGCCGCGCGGCGCATCAACCCCCATGTCGAAGCGGTGGCGGTCGAGGCGCGGCTCGATACGGGCAATGCCGAAGCGCTGCTGGCCGATGCGACCCTGATCCTCGACGGATGCGACAATTTCGCCACCCGCCTCGTGGTCAACCGCGCGGCGGTCGCGCGCGAGATTCCGCTGCTCAGCGCCGCCATCGGCGCGTTCGAGGGACAGATCGCGCTCTACGAAGGCTGGCGCGGCGACAGCCCCTGCTACGCCTGTCTGGTCGGCGACGACCCCGACCGACCCGGCATCAACTGCGCCGAAGCTGGCGTGATGGGCGCGCTCGCCGGAATGGTCGGAGCGATGGCCGCGCTCGAGGCGGTGCGCGCGCTCACTGGCTGGGGCCAACCGCTGACCGGCCGCCTCGCCATCCTCGACATGCTCGATCGGCGCTGGCGCGAGGTCGGTGTCGCAAAGGAGCCGACATGCCCGATATGCAGCGCCTGAGCATCATCGTCGCAAGCCGCGACGGCGCGCGCTTCTATGCCGCGCTGGAGACGGGGATTGCTGCCGCGGCGCTCGGCCGCCCGGCGCGGCTGTTCCTGCAGGGCGAGGCGGCGGCGCTGCTGCGTACCCCCGTCACCTTTGCCGGCGACAGCGCGCGCGAGGCGGTCGGCCAGCCGGGGCTTGCCGCACTGATCGCCGAGGCGATGGCGATGGATGTCGACCTGTTCGTCTGTCAGTCGGGCCTCGCGCTCGCGGGCATGACGGCGAACGACCTGGTGCCGCAGGTGCGCGCTGCCGGTCTTATCAGCTTCCTTGCCGACGCGCGCGCCGACGACAGGCTGCTCGTCTACTAGGCTCCTGACCCTAGGGGTTCTTGCAGACCTTGATGGCGTTGGGCGCAGGGCGCTGGCCGTCGGGCACGAAGCGCGCGAGATAGCCGCCCGCGTGCGCCTTGTCGTCATAGGACAGGAGCTTGAAGCCCACCGCCTCGAATTCGCAGACGAGCAGGCGAAAGGGCGTGCCATGCTGGGCAATCGGGCGGTCGCCGTCGACGACGATCACCTGCCCGCCCTGACGCAGCGCCGGGCGCAGGCGCCAAAGAAAGGCATAGGGCTCGCCGATCTCGTGATACATATGGACCATGAACACGCGGTCGAAGCTGGCCGCGGGCAGGCGCGGATCGTCGACCGCACCAAGTTTGAGCGACACATTGTCGAGCCGTTCGCGCGCGACACGGTCGGCGAGCCGCTCGATCACTTCGGGCTGGATATCCTGCGCCAGCACGCGGCCCGACTGGCCGACCCGTGGCGCAAGCCGCACGGTGTAATAGCCATCGCCGGCGCCGATGTCGGCCACGGTCATGCCGGGGCGCACGTCGGCTGAATCCATGATGTCGTCGGCTTCGTTGACGCGGTCGCGCGCCTCTTCGGTCGACCATTTGGTCGAGGTGATCGGCGCGACCGGACGGTCGGCAGGCGGAAAGTCGCGCGCGGTTTCGGGGCGATCGCTATTCTCGCTCCACGGCGCGTTGCATCCCCCGAGCAGCGACAGCGCGGCCAGCGCGGCGAACAGCGGCAGCGCCGCAGGCCGGGCCGCGCGGCGGCGCATCAGTCGATATCCTCCACGTCGACCTTTTCGCCCGTCACCTTCTGCGACAGCGCCGCCGCCATGAAGGGATCGAGCGCGCCGTCGAGCACGTCGGAGGGCGCAGTCGAGGTCACGCCGGTGCGCAAATCCTTCACCAGCTGATAGGGCTGGAGGACATAGGAGCGGATCTGGTGGCCCCAGCCGATTTCGGTCTTGGCCTGATATTCGCCTGACGCGGCGGCTTCGCGCTTCTGGAGCTCCGCCTCGTACATCCGCGCCTTCAGCATGCCCATCGCGGTCGCGCGGTTCTTGTGCTGCGACCGATCGTTCTGGCTCGCGACGACGATCCCGGTCGGGATGTGCGTGATACGCACCGCCGAATCGGTCGTGTTGACGTGCTGCCCGCCCGCGCCCGAAGCACGATAGGTGTCGATCTTGAGGTCGCCTTCGTTGATCTCGATCTCGATATTGTCATCGATCACCGGATAGACCCAGACGCTGGAAAAGCTGGTGTGACGGCGCGCCGAGCTGTCATAGGGCGAAATGCGGACGAGGCGGTGGACGCCGCTTTCGGTCTTGGCATAGCCATAGGCATTCTCGCCCTTGACCAGCATCGTCGCCGATTTGAGGCCCGCCTGTTCGCCCGCCTGATATTCGATCAGTTCGACCTTCATGCCGCGCTTTTCGGCCCAGCGCATATACATGCGCTGCAACATTTCGGCCCAGTCCTGGCTTTCGGTGCCGCCGGCGCCGGCGTGAACCTCGATATAGCAGTCATAGCTGTCGGCTTCGCCCGCGAGCAACGCCTTTATCTTGTCCTCTTCGGCGCGCGCCGCCAGCGTGGCGAGCGACTGCACCGCGTCATCGACCAGCGCCTCGTCGCCCTCCATCTCGGCAAGTTCGATCAGTTCGACCGTATCGCCCATCTCCTTTTCGATCGACCGCGTCGCGGTGATCGCCTCGTCGAGACGGCGGCGTTCGCGCATGACATCCTGCGCCGCCTTGGGATTGTCCCAAAGCGTCGGGTCCTCGACCTTCGCATTGAGTTCGTCGAGGCGGCGCACCGCGCGGTCCCAGTCGAGGAAACGGCGCAAGAGCGCCAGCGCGGCGTTGATGGTATCGACATGATCCTGCGCTTCGGCGCGCATGGTCTTTGCTCCTGAAACTGTAGGCGACGGCCATAGTGGCTCAGCCGCGCGAGGCAAGCCGTCAGATGATACCGCCGCGGTCGTCGAGGAAGTCGGCGTCGCTGCGCCGGCCATTGCCTTCCTGCACCGGCGCATCGGGTCGCTTGGCGGATGCAGCGGGCTTGATCTCTTCTTCGCGGATCGTCCGGCGCGGTTCGCTTTCGGGCTTGAAGGCTTCCCAGATGATCGCCGCCTTGGGGTCGGTCCCCGGCCACGCGCCATAGACACGGCGGCCCGACTGGCGGTCGATGCGCACCATGCGGATATTCTTCGGCGCGATGAACGGCACCGGCGGCCGGTCGGCCAGCGATTCGAGGAAGAATTGCTTGAAGACCGGCGCGGCGAGGCTGCCGCCCTGCGCGTAGCCGCCCATGCTGCGCGGCTGGTCATAGCCCATGTAGAGCCCGGCGACGACGTCGGGGGTGCCGCCGACGAACCAGACGTCGGTCGGGCCGGTGGTCGTCCCCGTCTTGCCGAACAGCGGCACGTTCAGATCGCGCAGCACCTGCGCGGTCCCGCGCTGGACGACGCCTTCGAGCATATGGACGACCTGGTAGGCGGTCATCGGGTCCATCAGCTGCTTGCCCGACGGCGTGAAGCGCGGCATCGGCTTGCCATCCCAATCGTCGCTGTTGCACCCCTCGCAGGGCCTCCAGTTCTTGGGGAAAATCACCTTGCCGCGGCGATCCTGGACATAGTCGATCAGTCGGGGCTTGAGCTCGCGGCCGTGGTTCGCGAGCATCGAAAAGGCGTTGACCATCTTTTCGACCGTCGTCGACCCGGCGCCGAGCGCGGTCGACAGATAGGGTTCGTGCGTCCCGATCCCCATCGTCTTGATCGTTTCGACGATCGGTTCCATCCCGATCTGGCTCGCCGTCCTGACCGTCATCAGGTTGCGCGACTGTTCGAGGCCCCAGCGCATCGTATGCTCGCCGCTGCCACTCGCGCCGCCGAAGTTGCGGAAGCATTTGTTGCCGAAGCGCGCGCCCTGATAGACGCAGAAGGGGCCGTCAACGATCAGCGTCGCCGGCGTCATGCCATTGTCGAGTGCCGTCGCATAGACGAAGGGCTTGATCGTCGACCCCGGCTGGCGTTCGGCCTGGGTCGCGCGGTTGAACGGCGACAGGCGGACGTCGAACCCGCCCTGCATCGCATAGACGCGGCCCGAATGGGGGCTTTCGACGACCATGCCGCCCGACACTTCGGGGATGTTCTTCAGCGTATATACGCCGGGCCCGGTCGCCTTGACCGCGATCAGGTCGCCCGGGCGCATCGCCGAAAAGGCGCTGCCGCCCGTCTTGCGATAGCCCATGCTCGCGGCGCCTGCGGGCAGGCGGCCCTCTTCGCCGTCGGCAAAGCCGATGCGCGCCTCGCCGGCCGTTTTGGCGAGCACTGCGGCCACGCGCCAATTGTCGTAGTCGATGCCGATGAAGCTCGATGCGAGGCGGCTGCGCCATTTGTCGTCGGCCTCGATCCGCGCAATCGGTCCCGACCAGCCCTTGCCGGTGTCGTAGCGGACGAGGCCGCGGCGCAGCGCGCCGGTCGCGGCCTGCTGCATCTTGTCGTCATAGGGGGTACGCACCCAAAGCCCGCCGCCATAGACGCTGAGGGGGCCGTCCTCGGGGGTCTCGCCGAACTGGTCGATCAGCTGGCGGCGCACCTCTTCCATATAATAGCCGCCGACCTGCGCGACCGCCTTGTTGCCCGTTTCAGAGAGGCCGAGCGGCATCGCCTGCGCGGCGTCGCGCTGCGCCGCGGTGATCCAGCCGTTGCGGAACATTTCGGAAAGCACGAAATTGCGCCGCGCGATCGCCTTGTCGGTATTGCGCGCGCGGCCGTAGGTTTCGGGTGCCTTGGGCAAAATGGCGAGGAAGGCCATTTCGTGAAGCGCGAGCTGATCGACATCCTTGTCGAAATAGGCGCGCGCCGCGGCCTGGACGCCGAAGCTGCGACGGCCGAGCGGAATTTCGTTCAGATACAGTTCGAGGATCTGCTGCTTTGTCAGCGCCGCCTCGATCCGCTTGGCGAGGATCGCCTCGCGAATCTTGCGAGTATAGCTGACCTCGCCCGTCAGCAGCAGATTCTTCGCCACCTGTTGCGTGATCGTCGACGCGCCGACCGGACGGCCGTCGCGCTTCAGGTTGGTCAGGATCGCGGTCGCGATGCCGGGATAGTCGATCCCGCCATGTTCGAAGAAGGTGCGGTCCTCGGCCGCGAGAAAGGCGCGGACGAGAAGCTGGGGATATTCGGCATATTCCAGCTGGACGCGGCGCTCGCGTGCATAGCTGTGGACGGGCTTGCCCTCGCCGTCGCGCACCATCGTCGGCAGCGGCGGCTGATAGTCGCGCAGCTGGTCGACCGAAGGCAGGTTACGCGCGAAGATCGCCCACAGCAGCGCCAGTGCGGCCACGCCCGCCAGCGCAAGATAGCCGAGCCAGCGGAACCAGCGCCGCGTCCACATCTGCCGGAACCAGCCAATGACGGCGTTGCTGTCGCGGCGCAGGCGGTAACGGAAGTGGGACGTGCTGTCGGCGACCATGATTGGCCTGCCTCTAAAGCCTGCTTCGCCGAAAGGGAAGCGGCTTGCGGTGGTCGGGCATCCCCCTCCCGCAGGCGGGAGGGGTAGCGAGACTGGCGAGCTTGCTCGCTAGTCGCAGCCAGGTGGGCCACCCGACTGTCCGGGGGCCCCCCCCCCCCCCCCCCCCCCCGGCGAAGCCGGCGCCACAACCTGTCCCGGCCAATAGCAGGCAAATGCGGAGCGCATGCATCGGTCAGCCGGTCGGTGACGTGGCGATGCGATTCGAGCCGGACATGGACGAGCCGCGGGGTCGCGTGGAGCGCGCGCAAGGTCCACACCGCGCCCGGTTCGGCGCGCGTCACCGCGGCGGTTTCGGCGAGCAGTTCGCCGATATGCCCGGCCATCGCCGCGATGCCGCCGCTCCGGTGCCGCTCGATCCACGCCTCCAGCACCGCATTCTGCCGCTCCATCAGCCGGCGGCCCAATGCTTCGAGAACCGCATATTTGTCGCCGAAATAGCGATAGAGTGCGGGCGGGCTCAGCCCCGCCTCGGCGGCGATCCGGTTGGTCGAAATGCGCTCGATGCCCTCTTCGGCGAGGAGCAGGCCCGCGACATCGAGCAGCCGGTCATAGGTGGCGCGCGCGCGGTCCTGCTTCGGCGGCGCCTTCGCCGCGACGCTCATCGCGCGCGGCCGCGCGCGCTCACCGGCCAGATGGCGACGAGCGTGTCGCCTGCGATGACATGATAATGGTCATAGAGATTGACGGTCGGGTCGCAGTGCGGGACGGTCAGCGTCACCGGATCGCCCGGCGCCATCCGTTCGCCGATGCCGGGCGCGACCAGCGCGGCATGTTCGCCGCTATGATTGGCGCTGACGACGCGCGCATCGACACCGAGCGCAACCTCGAACGGTACCGCGCCGTCGCCGGTCAGATCGCAGTCGCAATATTGCTTGTCCATGAAGACGTAGGAGCCCGCCTGCAGCTCGGTAAAGACGCCCAGGTCGAGGTCGATATGGTGCGTTCCCGTCCCCGAGCCGCTGACGATTTCCGCCGCGAAATCCGCGTCGGCAAGCGCGGCGAGCACGGTCTTCAGATAGTCGGTGCGCTCGACGATCGCGGCGCGGCGCTCGGCATAATCCTCGATATGTTGCTGCGACCCGCAATAATATTGGACGCCGCGCCAGCGCAGCGCCGGAAGCGCGGCGATGGCGCGCGCAAGGTCGACCGCCTTTTCGGGCGAGGCGACGCCGGTCCGCGCGATGCCGGGATCGATGTCGATCAACACGTCCAGCGTCGCGCCCTGCGCCGCAAGCGCGGCATCGATCCGCCGCGCGACATCGGGATGATCGACCGTCGCCATCAACCCGTCCGCCCGCGTCGCCAGCGCCGCAAGCCGCTCGATCGCGTGCGGCGCGGCGACCGGCGAGGTGATGAGGATGCCGGTGATGCCGCCATCGGCAAGCGCCTCCGCCTCGCCGATCTTCGCGCGTCGGCGCGCGACCCCTGCCGGCCGACGAGATGGGCGTGCAAGGTCAGATCGTCGCTCATGAAAACAGCGCCTCCAGATGCGGGTTCAGAAATTTGCCATGCGGATCGGCGGCGCGGCGGACCGCGCGATAGCGTTCGGCCATCGGATAGAGCGCATCGACATCGGCGCGCGTCAATGTGTGGCGCTTCGCCCAATGCGGCCGCCCGCCATGCGCCCGGAAAATCGCCTCGGCACCGGCAAAATGATCCGCCCATGGCATTTTCGCATATTGGTGCATCGAGATCGCAGCGACCGGCCCCGCGTTCATCGGACTCATCCAGATATCGTCGGCGGCGACGGTGCGATATTCGAAGGGAAAGGTCACGGGCAAACGCCCGGCGCGAATCCAGCCGATCACCGCGTCGAGCGCGGCGAGGCCCGCGGCGCGCGGCAGTTCATATTCCATTTCCTCGAAACGGATCGTGCGGTCGGACGGAAAGATGCTGTGCGCGGGGCCGCGCCGCTCGCCGTCGAAGCGCGTCTTCATCATCGCGCGCTGGAGCAGCGGGGTCAGAAAGGGCGCGAAGGCCGCGATGTCGAGCGCGCGGCGGAACGCGCTTTCGTCGACATCGCTCGTCGAGCGCGGCGGATCGCACGGGTCGCACGGCGTCAACGTCTTCAGAATCACATGCTCGGCGTGCGGAAATATCCAGAATTCGATGTGGCGGTGCTGCTCGGCAAGCTCGTCGTAGCTTTCGCGGATTTCGTCCCAGCGCCTTTTCTCGATCCGTTCGACCAGATGAAAGGCGGGGACGACGGCAACCTCGATCTCGGTCGCGATGCCGAACAGCCCGAGCGACAGCCGCTGCGCCGCGAACAGATCGGGGTTTTCCTGCGCGTCGCACCAGCGTGTCGCGCCGTCGGCGCCGATCAGCCGGAAGCCCCGCGCAAAGGTCGACAGCGAGCCGAGATCGACGCCGGTCCCGTGCGTGCCCGTCGCCATCGCGCCCGCCAGCGCCTGCGGATTGACATCGCCCTGGTTAGCGAGCGCAAGGCCGTGCTGCCACAGCGCCTCGGTCAGCCGCTTGATGCTCCATCCTGCCGGGATGCGCGCGGTCTGACGATCGGGGGCGATACTGAGCTCGCCCGCCATCGCGTCGAGGCTGACGATCAGTTCGTCCGACCGGCATAGCGGCATGAAGCTGTGCCCGGCGCCGACCGCGCGCACCTTGGCGGCCTCGCGCACCAGCGCGGAAAGCGCCGCCTCGTTCGTCGGTCGTGCCACCGTTGCCGGGGCACGGACGCTACCCGACCAGTTGCTCCATCCTGCCTCCGCCGTCGCCATGCCACTCTCCCGCCGCGAACGGGACGGAAGCTGCGCGCCCGCAAAAAGTTAGTCAAGACTAACTTTTTGGTTCAGCGGCCGACGGCGGCGATCTGCCGCGCAAAATGAACCTGGATGGCGTCGCGGACGCCGCGCGCGACCTTTTTCTGCCCCGCCGCCGAAGCCAGAAATTCCGAATCATCCTTGTTCGAGATGAAGCCGGTTTCGAACAGGATCGACGGCGTATCGGGAGCCTTCAGCACGACGAAGGATGCAAAACGGTGCGCGGTGGTGCGGAAGGTGACATCGTCCGCCGCCTCACGCTGGAGCAGACGGGCGAAATCGGATGCGACATTCATCGTCTCGCGCTGCGTCAGGTCGAGCAGGATCGACGAGACTTCGCCGCTGTGCGCGCCCAGATCGACGCCGTTGATGATATTCGCCTTGTTCTCGCGCGCCGCAAGCCGCGCCGCCTCGCGGTCGGAGGCGACTTCGGACAGCGTATAGACCGACGCGCCATGCGCCTCTTCATTCTCGGCCGCGTCGGCATGGATCGAAATGAACAGGTCGGCCTTCAGTCGCCGCGCGATGCCATAGCGTTCCTCGAGCACCAGAAAGCGGTCGTCGGAGCGGGTGAGCGCGACGCGAACGCGGCCGCTGGCAACCAGATCGTCGCGGATCGCGCGCGCGATTCCGAGCGTGATGTCCTTTTCGCGCTTGCCGCTGTGCGGCGAAATCGCGCCCGGATCGTGCCCGCCATGGCCGGCGTCGATGACGACTAGCGGCAGGCGTGGATTATTCGGCCCTTCGATCTTGGGCAGCGCCGGCGCCGGCTTGGGTGCGCCGATCGGCACGGTGACGCTGTAGCGCTTTTCGGGGGGCTTGGCGCGAAAGTTGAGCGGCGGCTGCCATTCGGTGCGCGGCGTCTTGGCGGCGCGTTCGAACTCGTCGGCCGAGACGGGACGCAGTCGGGTCCGGCGAGGACGAAGGCCGACGCGCCCGCGACGACGTCGGCAAAGCGCAGCGTCACCTCGCGGTCGCCGATTTCGACCGCGCGAATATCGCCCGCGATCGCCGCCGGTATCGACAGGATCGTCGCGATCAGGACAAGGATCAGGCCCATCGCCCGGTTATGCCGCCCCCGGCGCGCGATGGTCCAGCGCTTATTCGAAAACATGAGGGCTCCGGCCGCAAAAAAGGATGAACCAGTCATTAGCCATCGCCCGTCAAATCGCGGTCAACCGGCACGGTTAACAGGCGATTCAGCACGAATTGCGCAAAACGCCTTGTCGGCGTGCGCGAACATTCCCATGTGTCTGCCGTGCTTTGGGTTGCCGTTGGTCCGTGCCGATGCTAGCACCCGACACACTGACGGTGTCCGACCCGATCCCGTCCGGCCTTTTGAGGGGAAAGGCTGACCCGCGCGATTCGCGGTTCATGGCCTCCCCGGCGCCGGACATGCGGGGAAAGACATGTCCGTCAGTCCACCCGGATGACCGGGCGGCGGCCGACCCCATTCCAGCGTCGCCTGCCATAACGGTCACCCCGTAACAGGTTGATGCCGTATGAGGCTTGCCATGCCCTCTTCCCATGCCGACGCAGTCGCATTTGCGCCGCGCGTCGACGTGACGGAAGACCGCATGCGCGTCCAGGACCGGACGCGGGCCACGCGCGGCAATAACGTCTTTTTCCGTTTGAACCCTATCGACCGCAGCCGCCCTCCACGGGCGGCGGCGGCCTTTTTGTTTGGCGCGCTGCGGCGCGCCTGGAGTGATAATAATGACCACGCGCATGTTGATCGACGCGCGGCACCGGGAAGAAACCCGGGTCGCCGTCACCAAGGGAAACCGCATCGAGGAGTTTGATTTCGAGTCCGCCGAGCACAAGCAGCTCAAGGGCAATATCTATCTGGCCAAGGTAACCCGCGTCGAACCGTCGCTGCAGGCGGCGTTCGTGGAATATGGCGGCAATCGCCACGGCTTCCTGGCCTTCAGCGAAATCCACCCCGACTATTACCAGATCCCGAAGGAAGACCGCGAAGCCTTGCTGCGCGAAGAGGCGGAGCATGCCGCCGAAGCCGCGATGCGCGCCGAGGAAGACCTCGACGAGCTGGAAGGCGATGTGGCCGATGTCGACGAGCCCGGCGACGATGACGCCGCCGTTGCCGCCCCCGAAACCATCGGCGAGGACAGCGACGACGATGGCCGCCAAGATTCCGCGGACGACGCCGAGGGCGAAGATGGCGAAGAAGCGCGCGACGATCGCGACGACAAGGGTCGCCGGGGCCGCGGGCGGGGCCGGGGTCGCAAGGGCGGCCGCGGACGCGGACGCCGCGACGAGGATGAAAATGGCGAAAGCCGCATGTCGCTGCGCCGCAAGTACAAGATTCAGGACGTCATCCGTCGCCGCCAAGTGATGCTGGTGCAGGTCGTCAAGGAAGAGCGCGGCAACAAGGGTGCGGCGCTGACCACCTATCTGTCGCTGGCCGGCCGCTATTGCGTGCTGATGCCGAACACGATGCACGGCGGCGGGATCAGCCGCAAGATTTCGAACGGCGCCGATCGCCGCAAATTGAAGGCGATGATCGACGAGCTCAACCTGCCGCCGTCGATGGGCTGCATCGTCCGCACCGCGGGGATGAGCCGCACCAAGACCGAGATCAAGCGCGACTTCGACTATCTCGCCCGGCTGTGGGACGAGATTCGCGAAAAGACGCTGGGGTCGAGCGCGCCGGCGCTGATCCATTCGGACAGCGACCTTGTGAAACGTGCGATCCGCGACATCTATCACCGCGACATCGAGGAAGTGCTCGTCGAGGGCGAAGAGGGCTATAAGGCGGCGAAGCAGTTCATGAAGCTGCTGATGCCCAGCCACGCCCGGCGCGTGAAGCAATATGCCGACCCCGTTTCGCTCTATCAGCGCTATGGCGTCGAAGATCAGCTCGCCGGGATGCTCAATCCGGTCGTTCAGCTGAAATCGGGCGGCTATCTCGTCATCAACCCGACCGAGGCGCTGGTGTCGATCGACATCAACTCGGGCCGCTCGACGCGCGAGCATAATATCGAGCAGACCGCGCTCAGCACCAACCTTGAGGCGGCACACGAAATCGCCCGCCAGCTTCGCCTGCGCGACATGGCGGGCCTGATCGTCATCGACTTCATCGACATGGATCATGGCTCGAACGTCCGCAAGGTCGAGCGCGCGATGAAGGATGCGCTCAAGAATGACCGCGCGCGCATCCAGGTCGGCCGCATCTCGGGCTTCGGCCTGATGGAAATGAGCCGCCAGCGGCTGCGCACCGGCGTGCTCGAAGCGTCGACGCGCCCCTGCCCGCATTGCGAAGGCACCGGCCTCGTCCGCACCGCATCGTCGGCGGGTCTCAGCGCGCTGCGCCTGATCGAAGAGGAAGCCGCACGCGGCAAGGGCAGCAAGATCATCCTGCGCGCGAGCCAGGAAGCGACCTTCTATCTCCTCAACGAAAAGCGCCGCGAACTGCGCGATATCGAGGATCTGTACGGCGTCAGCGTCGAAATCCTGCCCGACGGCGAAACCGAAGGCGCGCGCATGGCGATCGAGGTCGGCGGCCCGCCGCCCGTTCAGCGCCGCAGCTTCGCCCCGATCGCGCCGATCGAGGATGATGATGACGACGATATCGTCGACGAAGAGGATATCGAAGAAGAGGAAGAAGAAGCCGAACGCCCCGCGCGCCGCGAACGCGAGCGTGAAGAGGGCGATGCCGATGGCGAAGGCGGACGCAACAAGCGCCGCCGGCGTCGCCGCCGCGGTCGTCGCGGTCGCCGCGATGACGAGGGCAACGAAACCGCCGAGGGCGAAACGGCTTCCGAAGAGGCCGAGGAAACCGACGGCGACGGCGACGACGAAGCCGGCGCCGATGGTGCGGCGGAACCCGTAGCCGCCGAAGCGAGCGAGGAAGGCGAAGCCAAGCCGCGTCGTCGCCGCGGCGGCCGCGGTCGCAAGAAGGTCGAGGCCGAAGCCGTCGAAGCCGAGGCAGGCGACGCGGACACGACTGCGCCCGAACCGGAAGCCGTCGAAGCCCCCGCCCCCGAAGCCCCTGCGGCCGAAGAAAAGCCGAAGCGCAAACGCGCGCCGCGCAAGACCAAGGCGGCGATCGCTGCCGAAGCGGCCGCGGTCGAAGCCGCCGACGCAAGCAGCGAAGCGCCCGAGGCTCCTGTCGCCGACGTGCCGGTAGAGGAAGCAGAACCCGCCAAGCCCGCGGCGGACCCCGTCGCGGCTGGTGGCAGCGCACCTTCGGCAACTGACGCGCCTGAATTGCATGAAAAGACGGGCCCTCGCGCAAGCGGGGGCCCTTTTTTCGGACAGGCGCCGCAGTAGCGGCCATCACGCACCTTGCGCCCGCGCGGCTGGCGCCCCAATAAGTCTCCATGGCTTCATTCGAGGTTCAGACGCGCGGCGCAAGACGGGCGGCGATGATCGCGCCATCCCCGTCCCACATCCTGGCCCGGCCGGGCGCCTGGCGCGCCGCGCTGCGCCTGCTGCTGACGCTCGTCGCCATGGTGGCGGTTGCTGCGCGGCCGGTGATGGCGCAGTCGATGCTGCGCGACGCCGAAACCGAGGCGCTCTTCCAGGACATGGTCGATCCGCTGCTCGTCGCGGCGGGGCTGCGTCCCGGACAGGTGCGCGTCCACCTGCTCGGCGATCGCAGCATCAACGCGTTCGTGGCGGGCAGTCAGGACATCTATGTCTTTAGCGGCCTGATCGAGACCGCCGACAGCGCCAACGAAGTGCAGGGCGTACTCGCCCACGAGCTCGGCCATATCATGGGCGGCCACGCCATCCGCGCCAGCGACGGCGCCAAGACCGCAACGGGCATCTCGCTGCTCAGCCTGCTGCTCGGCGCCGCGGCGATCGCGGCGGGCGGCGGCGATGCCGGTATGGGCATCATGATGGCGGGGCAACAGGCCGCGCTCGGCAAATATCTGGCGTTCAGCCGGGTTCAGGAAGCGACCGCCGACGCCGCCGGTGCGCAATATCTGTCGAAGGCAGGGATCAGCGGCAAAGGCAGCCTCGATTTCTTCAAGAAGCTGCAGAATCTCGAATTCCGCTACGCCGTCAAACAGGATGATGATCAGGCCTACAGCCGCACGCACCCGCTGTCGGGCGATCGCATCCAGGCGCTCCGCGAAGTCTATGTCGTCGATCCGGCGTGGGACAAGCCAAGCGATCCCCAGCTCGAAGCCCGCTTTCAGCGCGTGAAGGCCAAGCTGCTCGGCTATATGGAAGAGCCCGAGCGGACGCTGCGCAAATATCCCGAAAGCGACAAGAGCGTGCCCGCGCGCTACGCCCGCGCTTACGCTTGGCACAAGAGCGCCTATCCGCAAAAGGCGCTGGACGAGGTCGATGCCCTGATCGCCACCAATCCCGAAGACCCGTATTTCCTCGAGCTCGAAGGCCAGGTCTTGCTCGAATCCGGACGGCCCAAGGAAGCGATTCCGCCGCTACGCAAGGCGGTCGCCAATTCGAAATCACAGCCGCTGATCGCCTCGACCCTCGGCCATGCGCTGATCGCGACCGAGGACCCGGCCAATTTTCCCGAGGCCGAAAAGGTGCTGAAAACCGCCGTCGCGCTCGATAACGAGAATCCGTTCGCCTGGTATCAGCTCGGAATCGTCTATGCGAACCGCGGCGATCAGGCGCGCGCCGCGCTCGCCTCGGCGGAACGCTACAGTCTCGAGGGTGGACAGCCGATGCTCGCGCTGCGTAATGCCGAAATGGCGATGCAGGGCCTGCCGCAAGGATCGCCCGACTGGATTCGTGCACAGGATATTTCGATGGTTGCGCGCGCCGAGGTAGAACGGACGCGCAAACGGCGCTAGATTCACGACGAAATTCGGGGATGCATCGCAATTTCGCGAATGCACAAGGGCGACAAGTGACAGACAAGAAAGACGAATATTATCAGCCGTGGTTGCGCGACCCGTCGCCGGCGCCCGAGCCCCTGCCGCGCGCCGACGAGGGACTGGCAAAGCCGAAGGACGCCCCGCCCGTCGGCATCGACGTCGGCCGCTATACGCCGAAGCCCGCCCCGGCGCGCGATCCGCGCGTCACGGGGGAGCAGCTGAAGGCCGGCGCGGCGCGGCTGTGGAGTGCGATCCGGCACGGCGCTGCGGCCTTTGCCGACTGGACGATCGATGTCGGCGAACGCGCCGACATACCCGCGCGCGTCGAGGCGATGGAGATACCGCGACGGACGCGCGACCTTGCGCAGCGTTCGGGCCGCGGCGCCGCGCGCGCCGCGCGCGCCGTCGGACGCGGATCGGCGAAGGCGGCGCGCAGCGCAGCGAGCGCGAGCGGCGAGGCGTGGGACAAGATGGCGCTGGGCGACAAGGTCGCGAAAATTTCCAGCGAAGCCGGACGCGGGATCGGCGAAGTCGCGGGCAAGACGAAGGCCGGGATAGGTCAGGTTGCGCGCGCCAGCAAGGACGGCATCGGCGATGCCGCGAACAAGCTGCGCCCAGCCGCCGAAGAGCTTGCGCCGCCGCCCTCGGGGCTCGAACAATTGCTCGCGCGCGAAGAAGCCGAGGCGCGCGCCGCCGACGCCCAGAATGCGGGCGACCTCCCCCTCTTTGCCGGCGAGGCGATCCCCGCGACCTTGGCCGAAACGCAAGCCAAAGCGGCGGCGATAGCCGCCGTGCCGGACGATGATCGCACCCCGCATGTCGCAGCCCCGGCCAAACCCAAGCCCGCGCGCGCCAAGGCGATGACCGCGGGCCGTTTGCCGCAGCGCCAGGGAGGAATGATGGACGGCGTATCGACGCGCACCCTGCTGATCGGCGGCATCGCCGCGCTCGCACTGCTCGGCGCGACCTTCTGGCTTGGCGGCCGCTTCGGCGGCGGCATGAGCAAGAGCGAGGTCGAGACGATCGTCGGCGACTATATTCGCGCTAATCCCGAGATCATCCCCGAGGCGCTGGAGGCGCAGCGCGACCGCGAAATGGCGAAGGCGATCGACGCGATCCGCCCCGCACTCGAAAAGCCTTACGCCGGCGCCTGGGCGGGCAATGCCGACGGCGACGTCACACTGGTCGTCTTCACCGACTATGCCTGCGGCTTCTGCCGGGCGAGCGTGCCCGACGTCGACCGGCTGGTCCGCGAGGACAAAAGGCTGAAGGTCGTGTTCCGCGAATTGCCGATCATCTCGCCGCAAAGCCGCGATGCCGCGCTGATGGCGCTCGCCGCCGCGCGGCAGGGCAAATATGACGCTTTCCACCACGCGATGTTCGCAGCGAGTTCGCTCGACCCCTCGGCGATCGCCGCCGCAGCGCAGCGCGCGGGCGTCGTCACCGACGGCAGCGCCGACGCGACCGCGAACGAGGCGCTGTTCCAGCGCGAACTCGACGCGAACCTCGCGATCGCAACCCAGCTTCAACTCAACGCGACCCCCACCTGGGTCGTCGGGGACCAGCTTTTCCAGGGGCAGGTCGGCTATGACGCGCTGAAGCGCGCCATCGCCAAGGCCCGGTCCAAGAGCTGAGGCGCGCGGGCTTGGCGACCGTCACGCACGATCAGGCGCTCGCCAACGCCCGGCATCTGCTGGCGGGTCAGCCTGCGGCGGCGCTGGCGCAGGCGCAGGCGATTATCGAGGTTGTTCCGACATCGGCCGCCGCCCACCGCCTTGCTGCGCACGCGCTGCGCGCGCTCGGACGCGAGGATGAGGCGCAGGCGGCCGCGCTCGACGCCGTTGGCGCGGCGATCCACGATCCCGAGATGATCGCGGCGGCGCTCGCCCTCGCCGAAGATCGGCTGCCCGATGCCGAGGCCGCGCTGCGCGGACGCCTGCGCGACGACGCCACCGATGTCGCGGCGATCCGCATGCTGGCCGAGGTCGCCGGGCGTATCGGCCGTTATGGCGATGCCGAAAAGCTGCTGATGCGGGCGGTCGAACTCGCGCCGGGGTTCGGCGCCGCCCGCGCCAATCTGGCGACGGTCTATTACAAGCAGAATCGCTTTGCGGAAGCCGTCGCGGCGCTCGATTCCGTGCTCGGCGACGATCCCGACAATCCGGCCCACGCCAATCTGAAGGCCGCCGCCCTCGGCCGTATCGGCGGCTATGACGAAGCGATCGCGCTGTACGAAGAATTGACCCGCCGCTTTCCCGGCCACGCCAAATTGTGGATGAGCTATGGTCATATGCTCAAGACGGTCGGGCGGCAGGACGACAGCATCGCGGCCTATCGCCATGCGCTCGCCACCGATCCCGGGCTGGGCGAAATCTGGTGGAGCCTCGCCAATCTGAAGACCATTCGGTTCGACGCCGCCGACCGATCCGCCATGGAAGCTGCGCTCGTCGATGCGGCGCCAACGGACGAGGCGCGCGCGGACGACCGGCTCCATCTGCACTTCGCGCTTGGCAAGGCCTATGACGATGCCGGCGATCATGCCGCAGCCTTTCGTCACTACGCAGCAGGCAATGCGATCCGGTCGGCGCAACTCGGCTATGATCCGGCTGATACGCGCGCCACGGTCGATGCCATCATCGCCCATTTTCCGGCCGAACGCTTTGCGGCAATGGCCGGTGCGGGCGCGCCCGATCCCGATCCGATTTTCGTCCTCGGCCTGCCGCGCGCGGGTTCAACGCTGATCGAGCAAATTCTGGCAAGCCATAGTGCGATCGAAGGCACGATGGAATTGCCCGATATTCCGGCGCTGGCGCTCAGCCTCGGGCGCGATGCGAAGGGCGACCCGCGTCGCTGGGTCGAAGCACTGGCCGATCTGCCCTCCGATGCGCTGGCCGACCTCGGCCGGCAATTCCTGGCGCGCACTGCAGTCCAGCGCAAAACGGACAAGCCCTTCTATATCGACAAGCTTCCGAACAACTGGCTTTACCTGCCCTTCATTCGCCTGACCCTGCCCTGCGCCAAGATCATCGATGCTCGGCGCCACCCGCTCGATTGCTGCTGGTCGAACTTTCGCCAGCATTTCGCCAAGGGTCAGGCGTTCAGCTATGGGCTGGAGGATATCGGTGCCTATTATCGCGACTATGTCCGCCTGATGGCGCATATCGACGCGGTCCAGCCGGGCCGGGTTCACCGCGTTATCCACGAGGCGCTGCTCGACGATCCGGAGGGCGAGGTTCGCGCGATGCTCTCCTATCTGAACGTCCCGTTCGACGAGGCCTGCCTGGCCTTTTACGCCAATGATCGCGCCGTGCGTACCGCGTCGAGCGAACAGGTGCGCCGCCCCATCAACCGCGACGGCGTCGATCAATGGCGCCCCTATGACGCATGGCTCGCCCCGCTCAAGGCGGCGCTCGGTCCGGTGCTGGAAGCTTATCCGGGGGTTCCACTGCTCGCCGACTAGCCCGCCGCGCGCAAATACGTTGCCTTTGAGCAACAGCAGCCGACATTTTCGACCAATGCGCGCACCGGTGCGATGACAATGCTTGCGCTTGCGCTGCACCGCGTCATTCTCCGTCACATTGTTGTCATCGAGGGGGGTCTCTATGCGGAATGTTTCGGCAGTGTTGGCGAAAGGCAGCGCGCTGCTGCTCGGCAGCACGATCCTGTGCACGTCGGGAACGGCGCTCGCACAGCAAACGGCGCCGGCCAATGGCGACGACATCGTCGTCACGGCTTCGAAGCGCGAGCAGAATCTGCAGGACGTGCCGATGGCGATCACCGCGCTCGGCACCGAAAGACTGGCCGAGTTGCAGGTCAAGGAATTTCAGGACGTCGTCAAATTCCTGCCGTCGGTGACGATCCAGACGGCCGCACCGGGCTTTGCCCAGGTCTATTTCCGCGGCGTGTCGTCGGGCGAGAATGCAAACCATTCAGCCTCGCTGCCGACCGTCGGCACTTATCTCGACGAAATGCCGGTAACGACCATTCAGGGCGCGCTGGATATCCATGCCTATGATCTTTCGCGCGTCGAGGCACTCGCCGGGCCGCAGGGCACGCTGTATGGCGCAAGTTCGATGGCGGGCACGATCAAGCTTGTCACCAACAAGCCCGACACCAGCGGCACCTATGGCGAGATCGGGGCCGAGATCAATTCGGTCGCGCACGGCAATTTCGGCGGTGTCGCCGAAGGCTTCATCAACGCGCCGCTCGGCGAGCGCGCGGCGCTGCGCCTCGTCGGCTGGTACCGCCACGATGCCGGCTATATCGACAATATTCCGGGCAGCCGCACCTATCCGACCAGCGGCATCGTCCAGAATAATTCCGCCTATGTCGAAAATAACTACAACGACGCCGACACCTATGGCGCGCGCCTCGCGCTCGGGATCGAGCTCGACGACAATTGGACGCTGCGTCCGACGATCATGGGCCAGATCCAGAAGACGAACGGCAGCTATTCGCAGGAGCGGTCGAGCGCCGTCACCGGCCAGCTGCAGACCGTCCAGTACAATCCCGAATGGAGCAAGGACAAATGGCTGCAGGCGGCCCTGACGATCGAGGGCAAGCTCGGCAATTGGGATCTGACCGTCACCGGCGGCCACCTGCGCCGCCGCACCGACGTCGCGAGCGACTATTCGGATTATTCCTATTTCTATGACGCGCTCTACGGTTCGGGCTATTATCTGCGCGACAATGCGAACAATCTGATCAGCCCCAATCAGTATATCAACGGCATCGACCGTTATAAGAAGAGCTTTGTCGAGGCACGCATCGCGTCGCCCGCCGATGCGCCGATCCGCTTTATCGGCGGCGTGTTCTGGCAGCGCCAGAGTCACAATATCGAACAGAATTACATCATCGACAATCTGGCCGACGATCTGAAGGTGCCCGGCACGGCCAGCGACATCTGGCTGACCAAGCAGTTCCGCGTCGACCGCGACTATGCCGCGTTCGGCGAGCTCAGCTACGACATCACCGACAAGCTGACGCTGACCGGTGGCGGCCGTCTGTACAAGTTCGACAACAGCCTGGTCGGCTTCTTCGGCTATTCGGCGGGCGTGTCGAGCCGAACCGGCGTCGCCGCCTGCTTCGGTCCGGCAATCGTTGCCGGGTCGCCCTGTACCAATCTCGACAAGCGGACCAAGGATACCGGCTTCATTCACAAGCTGAACCTGACGTACAAGCTCAGCGACAATGCCTTGATCTATGGCACCTGGTCGCGCGGCTTCCGTCCCGGCGGGATCAATCGCCGCGGCACCCTGCCGCCCTATGGTCCGGATACGCTCGACAATTATGAATTCGGCTGGAAGACCAATTGGGGTCCGGTGCGCTTCAACGGCGCGATCTATCAGGAGGACTGGAAAGACATTCAGCTTTCCTTCCTCGGGCTCAACGGTCTGACCGAAATCCGCAACGCGGGCGTAGCGCGCATTCGCGGCATCGAACTCGACCTCGGCTATCGCGAGGGCGGCTTCTCGATCAACGCCGGGATGAGCTACAATGATGCGCAGATTCGCCGCGATTTCTGCCTGATCGCGAACAGCAGTTTCGACTGCACCCTGCCCGGCAGCGACGGTGCGACCAATGCGCTGCTCGCCCCGTCGGGAACGCAGCTTCCGGTGACGCCGAAGTTCAAGGGCAATCTGGTCACGCGCTACGAATTCCCGATCGGCGGGCTGGGCGGGCATGTCCAGTTCGCGCTCAACCATATCGGCAAGCGGCGCAGCGACCTTCGCATCTTTGAAAATGCGCTCAAGGGAACGCTTAAATCCTATACCACCGCCGATATCAGCATCGGTGTGAAGGGAGAGGATTGGAAGGCCGAACTGTTCGCGACCAATTTGTTCGACAGCAACGGCATCATCAATACGGGTGTCCAGTGCCTCGAAACCACCTGCGGCGATCCCGACGGGCTGACCAGCACCGGCGGGGTATTCTACGACACGCCGATCAGGCCGCGACTGATCGGGCTCAAGGTCAGCAAGGAATTCTGACCGGGTGACGAACCCCGCACAGCAACAGGGCGAGGCCGGGCAGAAGCTCGGTCTCGCTATGTGCGTCGCGCTCGTTATGGGTAATATGATCGGGTCGGGGGTGTTCCTCCTGCCCCGCGACTTGGCGCCGCTCGGCTGGAACGCCGTCATCGGCTGGGGCGTGACGATCACCGGCACCCTGTGCCTCGCCATCGTTTTTGCGCGGCTTGCGCGGCGATTGCCCGGCGGCAGCGCGACCTTCACCTACGCCAATGCCGCCTTCGGCCCCGGCACGGGATTCACCGTCGCTTGGAGCTACTGGATCAGTTGCTAGACGGCGAATGCGACGCTCGCCGTCGCGGCGGTCAGCAATCTTTCGATCGTCATCCCCCGGCTGGGCGACAAGGGGCCGCTGCCCGCGCTGGTCGCGATCGGCTTCCTGTGGCTGTTCACGCTCATCAACCTGTCGGGCATCCGCCGCGCGGGCGAGACGCAGATCATCACGCTGCTGTTGAAGCTCGTGCCGGTGATCGGCGCGGTGCTGGTCGCGGCTTGGCTGCTCGGCACCGGCGAAGGCCATGCCGCAGGGATGGCACATACCCAGCCGGTCAGCCTGTCGGCAGTGAGCGGCGCGGCGACGCTGACGCTGTTCGCGCTGCTCGGCTTCGAAAGCGCCGCCGTCGTTGGCGACCGGGTGCGCGATCCCGAAAGGATGATCCCGCGCGCCACGCTGATCGGCGCCGCGGCGACCGGCCTCCTCTATCTCCTGTCCTGCACCGCGGTCACCATGCTGCTGCCCGTCGAAACGCTGCAACAGTCGAACGCCGCCTATGCGACCTTTTTCGGAACGCTGGTCAGCCCGCTGGCGGGCGATATCGTCGCGGTCTTTGCCGCGATCGCCGCGCTCGGCGCGCTCAACGGATTCGTGATGCTGCAGGGCGAGATTCCGCGCGACCTCGCCCATCGCGGCCTGCTCCCTTCCCTTTTCGGGCGCGACAATCGCTTCGGGTCGCCGCAAATGGCGCAGATCGCGTCGAGCCTGCTCGCGAGCATCGTCGTCTATGCCAATTATTCGCGCGGGCTCGCCGAACTTTTCACCTTCATGGTGCTCATCACCACCTCGACCGCAATCATCCTCTATGTCGTCGGCAGCCTGTCGGCGCTGCGGCTCGAACAGGCGGGCAGCCTGCGCGTCTCGCCGGGTTTTGCGGCGCTCACGCTCGTCGGCTTCGGCTATAGTTGCTGGGCCTTTTACGGCGCCGGGATCGAGGCGAGCCTGTGGAGCGTCGCGATGACCGCGGCGGGACTGCCCATCTATCTGCTGATGCGCCGCCGCGGGGGCGCGGCCTCAGCGCCAGCGGGGCGCGAATAGACCGCGGTCGCGCAGGATCACCTGCGCCGCATTATGTCCCGGCGCGCCGGTGACGCCGCCGCCGGGGTGCGTTCCCGCCCCGCACATGTAAAGCCCTTTCACCGGACCGCGATAGCCGCCATTGCCGAGCACCGGCCGCGCCGACCACAGCTGGTCGAGGCTCATATTGCCGTGCATGATGTCGCCGCCGACCAGCCCGAACTTGCGCTCCAGACCCTTGGGGCTGAGGCGCGTCTGGCCGACGATGCTGGCGCGGAAGCCGGGCGCATGCTTTTCGACCGTGTCGATGATGCAATCGGCCGCGGCTTCCTCCTCATCGTCCCAGTCGCGTCCGCCCGGCAATTCGGGCGCGAACTGCTGACAGAAGAGGCTGGCGACATGACAGCCTTCGGGCGCGAGGCTGTCATCGACGGTCGAGGGGATGAGCATCTCGACGATCGGTTCCTTCGACCAGCCGTCGCGCTTCGCGTCGAGAAAGGCGCGGTCCATATAGTCGAGCGTCGGCGCGAGGATGATCCCCGACTGGTGATGCTCGCCAGGTTCGGGAAGGCAGGTGAATTTGGGAAGTTCGGACAGCGCGACATTCATGCGGAAGGTGCCACTACCGGCCTTGAAACCCTTGATCCGGCGTTCGTAATCGGCAGGCAGGTCACCCGCGTCCATCATCCGTTCGTAAAGCAGCTTCGGCCCGACATTGGCGATCACCCGCGCCGCCGCAATCTCCTCGCCGCCGACGAGCTTGACC
>LULJ01000534.1_pt1 | contig 27103 bp, 25 predicted proteins | sample 728171 | NCBI WGS metagenome assembly LULJ01 (sample SAMN03860292, study PRJNA289734) | marine metagenome | biome: seawater column; feature: ocean; material: water; isolation source: Red Sea water column Station 169 - depth 25m | place: Saudi Arabia: Red Sea | collected 2011-10-15 | depth 25 m
TTTGATGAATTCATATCTAAACCAATTGTCCAATAACCAAGATTTTTTATCTTTTTAATTAAGGAGAATATTGAGTTATACATAACAATATTGACATATTCCATTCCTCCTGATGATATTGCAAAGGTCTTTTCAGTAATTTGTACAGACCTTTTTTTTGGCAAAAATATTGTTTGAAAATCAAATGCTGCTGCACTTCTGGCAACTGCTCCTAGATTATTTGTATCTTGAAAATGGTCTAGTATTAATATTTTTTCAGAAATAATATTTTCAAAATTTTTTTCATCGAATATTTCTTTTTCCTCACAAATTCCAACTATATTATGTCTCGAATGAAATTCCCATAATTTATTATCTTTGACGATTTCAATTTCTATATTTTGTTTTTTAATAACCTCAATTAGAAAATTGAACTTGTTTGATTTATTGTGCTTGGTATCTAAAACAATAACTTTTTTGACTCTATTTGAATTTAATGCTGCCTCTAACGCATTTACGCCTTCAACTATTTTTCCAACGCCATCCACTTTCATTCCCGTCTTCAATCACAATTCCAACTTCTTCTAATCTATCTCTCATGTAATCAGCAATTTCAAATTCTTTATTTTTCCTATGATCATTTCTTTTTATAACAAATTTATTAATTGAAACATTAATATCATTTTCAATTTCTATATTTTGTTCACTTAATATATCTTCTAGTAATTTGTTATCAATTGTTAGCTTGTTGTCTTCGAAGACAAAGCCTAAAGTCTCAAATAAAAATTTAATTGTTGATTTCATATTAGTTATTTGAGTTTGATCTCCATTTTTATTCTTATTGATATATTCGAACATTTCACCAAGAAATTTTGGTGTGTTTAAATCATCATTCATTGATTCAATAAATATTGTTTCAAGATTGCTATCTGTTAAATCTGCTTTAACTCCAGAAATTAAACTTTCTATATTGTTAAAAGTTGCTTTAGATTCCTCTAAAAGAGCTTCGGAAAACTCCTGAGGTTTTCTATAGTTTGCTCTTAGAAAAAAGTACCTCAATATATTGCCACCATAATTGTTAATATACTCTTGAAGAAATTTGGAGTTTCCTTCAGATTTAGACATTTTTTTACCTGAAAAATTTATCATTCCATTATGTACCCAGTGTTTTACAAATTTATGATTAAATGCTGAGGTGGATTGAGCTCTTTCATTTTCATGATGTGGAAAAATTAAATCATTGCCACCACAATGAATATCGATTTCTCCTTTAAAAATATCATGAATCATTGCTGAGCATTCAATATGCCAGCCTGGTCGACCGTTACCCCATGGGGATTCCCAACTCGGCTCATTATCTTTTGAAATTTTCCATAAAGCAAAATCTTCTGGATTTTTCTTATCTTCTTCAATATTGACCCTGGTTCCTCTAAACACTTCATCAAAACTTCTACCTGATAGCTCTAGATAAGAATCGTATTTGCTTACATCAAAGTAAACACCAGACTTAGTAATGTAACCATAATTTTTTTTAATTAAATCATCAATTAATTCAATCATCTGATCAATAGTTTCAGTTGCCTTTGGTTCAAAATCTGGAGTAAGACAATTTAACGCATCATAAGAATCTTTAAACTCTTTAGTTACTCTCTCACCTAACTCTTGATATGTAATATTTTCTTCAATTGATTTTTCAATAATTTTGTCATCAATATCTGTAATGTTTCTAGCAAAAATAACACTGTTACCAGAAAATTTTATGTATCGGACCATAAAATCAAATACTACTGCAGACCTACCGTGTCCTATGTGAGGAGAGGATTGAACAGTTGGGCCACAAAGATATATCTTTATGTCGGAACCAGTACTTTCTAAAGTCTCCAAGGATTTGGTAAATGTGTTGTATAACTTAAGCATATGATAAGGATATTATAGTTTGGCATGCTGACGCCTCTTTACTTCCAATAGTGCCAATATTGTCAGTTGTTTTACCCTTTATATTAATTTTTGATGTATCAATGTTTAATAAAATACTTAAATTTTCAATCAATTCAGTTCTAATATTTGCAATATTTATTGTTTGTGAAATAACAATAATATCAATGTTGTTTACGATATAATTTTTGTACTCAATAATGCTTAAAACCTCTTCAAGCATTTCAACACTTGATATTTTTTTAGGCGTCTCACTGTTAGACGGAAAGTAGTGACCTAAGTCTTTTTTAGATAAAGCTCCAAGCAGAGCATCACACAAAGTATGTAAAAGAATATCACCATCCGAATATGCTTCGAACCCAGGACCATCTATTTTTAGACCACCTAAATAAAGAGGGTCCTCTTGAGAGTGTCTATGTATATCAAAACCTATTCCAACCAACATAATTACCTCAGATAACTTGGTTTAATTTGATTATAAACCGTCTTCAGGATCTTCTTCTGGAAGTTGCTGATTAATTTTATCTATTGCAGTTTCCTCATCAACATTAAGTGCGCACGCAATTTCACTTGCAAGAGTCATCCTTGCTTTGGCTAACATCCTTTTTAATGCTGGAGAAATACCTTTATTGATTTGTGCATGCGTTAAGTCTCGCACAACTTCAGCAACCTGTATCACGTCTCCAGATGTCATTTTTTCAGTTAAGACTTTGTACCATCTGCTCCAATTCGTTCCTGCTTCTTCAGGCTTTTCCTTAAAAATCGGGAATACTTTTTTTGAAACTGCATTCTTTGAAATTACAGGTCTTATTACTTCATCAACATTATCAACCGGAACCATAACTAATAAACCGTCCGTAAGAACTTCTATTTCAAAATACTGAATTCTCTTCGATTTTGGTTCACCTTCAACAAACACTTCTACATTTTTATTAACTTTTCTAATTACTTTCGCTGCACCATGATGAGGGTGGACAACAAATTGATTTGGTTTATATTTATCTTTTGGATTTTTTTTAGTTTTAGTTGCCATAGATTACAACAATACTATAGATTGAAATCTATTTAATGGCCATTTAGATAGGAAAAACCAACATTTTTTAATAATGTATCGAAATAATCCCTTAATTGTTGAGCTCTACCACGTCCAATTCCCTCTAAACTATAAAGATTTTCTGGAGAAGAATTAAGTAATTTAGGTAGTGTTTTAAATTTTTGGACTAAGGAATCATGTAAATTTTCTGGTAGGTTCGGCAACCTCGCAAGAACTCTATAACCTTTCGCAATAGACAGATCATCAAGTGGGAGTTTACTCAATACTGAACCAAGAAAGTCAATGTTGTTTAATTCCTCATATGATAGTTGTGAAATCTCTTCTACTGCTTTAGAAATATTTCTATATTTTTTAGATGGCAAATGATCCTTTAAAACTAGGTTAAAAGTATTTTTAACTCCAGACTCAAAAGAATCAATCTGAATCAAAATTAAACCAGCTTCGCCACCAAGTTTTAAAGCCTCTATTCTAACTTGTTTTGCTAATCTGGTTAATAACTCACCTCTTTGAATAACTTCTAACACTTCCTGATTAGTGAGAGAGTTTTCAATTTCTAATTCACCTAGTTCGGCTACAGCATCATCAAATCTTCTTCTCATTCTATCAACTGACTGCAATGATTCGTTAACTCGACCCAATGTGACTGATGGCTCTTCTAGTTCAGTTGTGCCAGCATTGTTAAAAACTTTTACCAACGAAGATTCTTCTGAAACAGTTATAACAGTTAAATCAGTTTCTTCAGCTGTTCTTTCTGCTGTTCTATGCCTTGTACCAGTTTGAGAAGTAGATAGAGAATCAGATGGATTTAAATGAACATTAGCTTTTAATATTTTGGTCACATCATTACTGACAATAATTGCTCCATCCATTTTTGATAATTCACTGAGCATTTCTGGAGAATAGCTACAATCAATTAAGTTAATTCCTCCTGAAGAAATTTTTTCTAACTTATTTGAAGTACCAATAACTATCAATGCCCCAGAATTTTTATCGGCAATTAAATCCACTCCAACTCTCAATGGCTGGCCAGGCAGTAGTTGATTTAATTCATTGCCGTTTTCCATATTTCCTCTTTTATATATGAGTTATTTTTTTATTTGAATGTTACTGTATTATTTTATTATTAGTAGTTAGTTTATATTTTATGGAAAAAATTGAATGTAAGAGTTGTTCTGCTGTAGTAGATAAGTCTATAGAGTTTTGTTCGAGCTGTGGTGATTGGCTCGGATTAAGTCTTCAAGATATGGAAAACGAAAAATCTACTCAAGAAGAGAAAGTTCAGAGAACAATAAGAGTTCCTGAACAGTTGTTAAATAAACCACTATCAACATATGGTGCCACCCCTATGCCTTCCAGAAAAGAGGTGCCGGGAATAAGAGCTGTATTTTTCCTTACCTTTTTGATTCCTGTTATAGCACTGGCTAGTTATTTTTATAATTTAAATATTTCAGAAGAAGTTATAGAACAAATAGAGGTTGTTCAACAAATTACTACCACTTCGTCAACAACTACTATCCAAGATATTTTACGAAAAGCATATCCGATTAGTTGTTCTGCCTCTAGTTCATATAGTGATGGAGATGGTTATTCTTGTGAAAATCTATATGACCAAGATCCGTCATCTTGGCAGGATAATGCTCGTCAATGTAAAGATGGTTGGGTTGAATTCTCTTTTGCTCAAGAAATTTATATTGACTTTATAGTTTTTCAAAATCTTGAAGATTCAAAATCGTTTAAACGAAATTTTAAAGCAAGAGATATTGCAATTACTACAACTGACAGTGGGTTTTTATTAAACAAAGAACTTGAAAATGATAATACTTCTCAATGGATAGATATAAATCAAACAACTTCATATCTGAAAATTGACATTCTTAGCGCATTCCCTGGCGAAGATGTAGGAACAAATCAGGCATTTGATGAATGTGCAATTCAAGAAATAACTTTTTACGGAAGAGGTTAGCCTCCCTGACCTTTTTTATAAGGCTGGCCGACTGCTTTCGGCATTCTAAGTCTCTGACTAGCAAAACTTAAAACAACAAGTGTAGTGATATGAGGTGTGAAATATACAAATTCATTAGGAACAGATGTTGAATTTAAGAACCATATACCAAATCCAAATGCCATTAACAAAGATATTGCACCATTTCTGGATTTTTTACTAAATAAAAGGTAAATAGATAAAGCAAGTAAGACAATACTGATTAATAATAATAACCCATGTACAGATTCTTCTGACCTCAACTGTAAAGCATCCGCATATCCAAATAAACCAGAACCCATTAAAACACCTGTTGGTCTCCAGTTTCCAAATATAACAGAGGCTAAAGCAATAAACCCTCTACCACCAGTCTGATTTTCTCTATAAATTCCTGAACTTTCAATTACTAAATAGGCCCCAGCCAATCCTGAAAAAGCACCAGATAGAGTTACTCCTATATATTTCATCAAATATACATTTATCCCTAATGATTCGCTACCTATGGGAAACTCTCCAACACTCCTTAGTTGAAGGCCAAATGGAGTAGACCATAATATCCACATACATATTGGAACTAATGATAAGGCAATAAAAGAGAGGTAAGATATGTCTCTTGTTAATCCACCAAAAAGACCAGAAACATCTGATATAAAAAATAAATTTAAATCTTCAAGGTTTTTAAGCCAATCGCTAGTTTCATTGCCCAAAAAAGTTCCACCTGAAAGAAATGGTAATGAGAAAGATGCTATCTCTCCTGAAATTCTAGGAGACTGGGTAGCCCCTCCTTGAGATTCATTTGCATATGCAACAACTGAGAAAAACCTTGCGGTACCTGCAGCCAAAATATTTATTGCAACTCCTGAAACAATATGGTCAACTTGAAACGATACGGTTGCTACTGCATGTATTAGGCCAAAAATTAGTCCTCCAAAAATGCCTGCTGCGACACCCCACCATGGACCATATAACCAAGCTGCCCAAGCACCAAACCAAGTTCCCATAATCATCATTCCCTCGAGTCCAATATTGACAACACCAGATCTTTCAGAAAATATTCCTCCCAAACCGGCAAGAAGAATAGGGATAGCAAGCCTCATTGTTGCAGCAAAAGTACCACTGGTTGTCAGCTGTGAGTAGGTATCTATTTGTGCAATTACTAATAACCAAAATAAAATAAAAATAAAAAAAGTTTTTTCTTTATTCTCTTTAATAAAATTTAAAAAATTACTCATCTTTATCTACTATTCTTGAAGCCAATTTTACTTCTTGAGTTAATATATATCTTCTAACAACCTCATAGGAGACAACTACAACTAAAATTACAATCCCTTGCATAATTCTTTCTATTTCTTTTGGTATGTTGTTTAAATCTAGTATTTGAGAAGATCTTTCTAAAAAAGATATTAATAGAGCACCTAATGCCATACCTATAGGATGGTTTCTTCCAAGTAATGCCACGGTAATACCAGCAAAACCAAGACCTGTTGGGAAATCTATCGTATAGCGGTGGAAGTAACCAACTAAGTTACTCATTCCTACTAATCCAGCAATACCACCGGATATAAGCATTGCTAAAATTATTAATTTATTGGGATCGGCACCACTAAATTTTGCTGCAACAGGATTAAGCCCTGTAGCTCTTAAATCAAAGCCGAGGGATGTTTTCCAAACTAACCAGTAGTAAAAAATCCCCACAAAAATAGCACCGACTATAAAACTATTTAAGTTGGGTAATTCTTCAAGTCCCAAAATGTTGTTTAGCGAAGGAAGTTGACCAGACTCCGATAAATAGTTTGTTTGAGGAACTTTAAGAGAATTATTTTCGTCTTTTTCAAAAAAAATATTTGCTAGAAGGTAAGCTACTATACCTGCCCCAATGTAATTAAGCATTATTGTTGAAATAACTTCATGAACCCCCTTTTTTACTTTTAAGTATCCAGATATGCCTGCCCAAAATCCCGAGACTACTGCAGCAACAATAAAAATAGTAAGGACATGTAAAGGTCTTGGAAGTACTAATACAGCACCAACTTGTGCAGCAATTAATGCACCAAGGATATATTGACCTTCTACACCTATGTTAAACATACCCATTTTAAAACCTACCGCTACAGCAACTGCTGAAATATAAAGTGGGATAGACCTATTAAGTATTGAAATGATAGACTTACCAGTCGTACCATAATCAAACATTAATGTAAAAGTTTCAACAGGGTCTCTATCAATCAAAATTAATATAAAAGTAGTTAGACCAAATGAAATAGCTAGAGCTATAAGCGGGGTTAAAAAACTTAAGATTTTTAGATAGACTTTCATAAACCGAGTCCAGTCATATATGATCCTAATTGTTCTGGTGTAGCTTCTTTAGGTTCAAGCTGTTTAACCAGCTTACCTTCATAAATTACATACAATTTATCAGATAGTCCAAGAAGCTCATCTAAATCTGCCGAAATTAACAAAACACCAAGACCCATGTCCCTGGCTTCTTTTAGTTTATCCCAAATAAGTGCCTGGGCCCCAATATCTACACCTCTTGTTTAGAATTTTTTGAAGCATTTTTAAACAAAACATTTTTAAATTTTGAACGATATGTATTACTACTTTGTTTTCCTAAAATAATATTTTCGATAAGATTCGACTCTACTACAAGACCTTGTGACTGTCTGTCTTCTGGTATAAAACTAATACCTGTAAGTCTTCTTTCTCTTGTTGATAATTTTGTAATTTCTATATCTTCTAAGAATATTTGTCCTGATTCAACTGGGTATAGGCCTAAAATTGCTTCACTCAATTCTCTTTGGCCATTGCCTTCAACACCTGCAATTCCACATATTTCACCTTTTTTAATTTCTAAGTTGATACCTTCAAAAGGTGTTTTTCCTAGGCTGGGTTCTCCATTTAAATTTTTAAGCTGAAGACAATTTTCACTGGAAATCAAAGTTTCTCTACTTGGTGGGGTTGGTAAATCTTTTCCAATCATCATTTCAGCAAGTATTTTTTTTGAAGCCTCTTCCTTACTTACTGTCCCTACGTGTTGACCACCCCTCATGACTGATATCCTGTCTGCTATTTCCATAACCTCATCCAATTTATGAGATATAAACAGTATGGTTACTCCCTGACTGACTAAATTCTTCAAGTTTTCAAACAATTCTTCAACTTCCTGAGGAACAAGTACAGCTGTTGGTTCATCTAGAATTAATATATTAGCCCCTCTGTATAGAACTTTGAGTATTTCAACTCTCTGTTTTTCACCAACTCCCAAATCATCAATAGTTAAATTTACATCAATTGGTAAGCTATATTTTTTTGATAAGTCTGAGATTTCAGGAATATATTTTGATCTTTTAATTTTTGATAAATTTGAGCCATCAATTCCCAGAACTATATTTTCCCAAACAGTAAGGTTATCGGCAAGCATGAAATGTTGATGTACCATACCTATACCAGACGCAATTGCATCTTTCGGGGATTGAAATTTTGCTATGTCTCCATTAATTTTCAAAATTCCATTGTCTGGTTTTTGCATACCATATAAAATTTTCATCAAAGTAGATTTTCCAGCACCATTTTCACCTACTATTGCATGAATAGTTCCACTTGTAATGTCAAAAGAAACGGAGTCATTGGCTAATACTCCTGGAAAAGACTTTGAAATATTTTCGATATTTATTGCAGTATTCATATTTAAAAAATTTTGGGGCCATGTCTTATGGCCCCAAAACTATATTAACAAATAATTTTATGGTGTGTCTGGAACGACTATTTCACCACTTACAATTCTTGCTTTGTAATCTTCAAGCTGATCAACAATGTCATCAACATATCCACCTGAGGTAGAATATCCAACACCATCAACACTTAAATCAAACACTGATACACCACCGGCAAATGTGCCGTCAACTATTGCTTTGATTGTAAGATAAACTGCGTTATCAACTCTCTTAAGCATAGATGTTAAGATGTATGGCTTTAGCTCATCGCTAACTGTTTGGTACTGATCTGCGTCAACACCGATAGCCCAAACTTTTGAACCTGAGGACTCTGAAACTTCTTTTGCAGCTTCAAACAGTCCAGCACCAGTTCCACCAGCAGCATGATAAATAATATCAGCTCCTGCTTCATATTGTGCTAAAGCAATTTCTTTACCTTTATCAGGTAAGTTAAACCCTGAAAAGTCAGGTGGTACTGTTGCGTATTTAACGTCTACAGTACATTCTGGACAAGCCGCTGCTACACCGGCAACGAATCCTGCTTCGAATTTTTGAATAAGTGCGAACTCAACACCACCAATAAAACCAACTTGTTTTGTTGTGGTTTTAAGTCCTGCTGCAACACCAACTAAGAAGGAACCTTCGTGTTCTGTGAACACCATTCCAGCTACGTTACCTGGTTCTACAACTGAGTCAACAATACCGAAGTTTACTCCTTCGTTTGCAGTTGCAACTTCTGTAATAGAATCAGCAAACAAGAATCCAACACCTATGATTAGATCTTTGCCTTGTTCTGCCAATAATCCCAGAAGCTCTGCTCTGTTTTCTCCACCTTCGCTTGGCTCTAAGTCAACACCATCAACACCTAACTCATTGATAGCTCTCTCCAAGCCAGCATATGCCATGTCATTAAATGAAAGGTCTCCTCGACCACCAATGTCATATACCATTCCAATACTTGCAGTTGGACCAGCTGTTGTTGTTGGTGCAGCGGTTGTAGCCGGAGATTCTAACTCTTCAGCTGGCTCCTCTGCAACTTCAACTACTTCTTCTGCTGTATCAGATCCACCACAAGCGACCATTACGAGACCGAGTACCATAAAAAGTATCAGCCATTTTGACTTCATTCGAGTCACGTCTTACTCCTTGTTCAACTAGTTGAAGGTATACAAAATACCTATACGAGATATATAGTAGACAATAATTGTTTAAGAAGACGTGTTCTTATATATCTTTTTTAGTTCAATTTGACAAAATTATGATTCAGAATCGACAAAATCAACTGGAGGTTCATCAGGGGCTTCAATAGGTTCAAAGTCAAGCTTCTGATTTTCACTGTCAAGGGAGACAACTATAGTTGATCCAGCCTTATATTTACCCATTAAAAGTTCTTCAGATAATGGATCTTCTAAAAGACGTTGAATAGACCTTCTGAGAGGTCTAGCACCAAATTCTTTATCGTATCCTTCAGTAGCCAAATATTCTTTTGCTTCATCAGAAAGAACAATTTCTAAGTCAGAATTTTTTAATTGTTCATGAACTCTATCAAGCATAAGGTCAACAATCTCTTTTACCTCATCTAGTGTGAGTTCATGGAACACAATTGTTTCGTCTATTCTATTTAGGAATTCTGGCTTAAAGTATCTTTTTAGCTCTTCTCCAACTTTAGATTTCATTTTTTCGTAATTGTCAATTTCCGACAGACTGCTAAAGCCAACATTCTTTGAAATATCTTTGGTTCCTAGGTTGGAAGTCATGATGATAATTGTATTTTTGAAATCAACAGTTCTTCCCTGAGCATCAGTTAAACGTCCATCTTCTAAAATTTGAAGAAGAGTATTAAATACGTCTGGATGTGCCTTTTCAACCTCATCAAGAAGAACTATGCTGAATGGTTTCCTTCGAACCGCTTCTGTAAGTTGTCCACCTTCATCATAACCAACGTAACCAGGAGGAGAGCCAATTAATCTACTTACAGTATGTTTTTCCATATATTCAGACATATCAATTTGAATTAATGAATCTTCATCTCCAAAAAGGAACTCTGCCAAGGCTTTTGCTGTTTCTGTTTTACCAACTCCAGAAGGTCCTAAGAATATAAATGAGCCAGATGGTCGTTTTGGATCTTTTAGACCTGATCTTGTTCTTCTAATTGCTTTAGAAACTGCTGAAATTGCTTCTTCCTGTCCAACAATTCTTTTGTGTAATTCATTTTCCATTTCAAGCAATCTTGCTGTTTCTTCTTGTGTTAGTCTATGTACTGGAATACCAGTCCACTGAGCTAAAACTTCAGCTATTTCTTCTTCATCAATAACCATCTCAATTTCTGATACTTCACTTGGGTTACTACCAGCAACCTCATCTAGAAGAAGTTTTTCTTGATCTCTAATTTGTGCTGCTTTTTCATATAGTTGTGACTGTACAGCATCAATTTTTTGTTCTCTTAAGTTCTTAAGTTTATCAGCTGCTTCTTGTTTGGCTGGGTCTAGAGGCTTTTTGTACACTCTCATTCGGCTACCAGCTTCATCAATTAAATCTATGGCTTTATCAGGTAAGAATCTATCTGAAATATACCTGTCTGCCATATTTACAGCTGAAGCTATAGCTTGGTCTGTAAATCGAACGCCGTGGTGAACTTCATATCTATCTTTTAGTCCATCAAGAATTTCGATTGCATCAGAGAGCTTAGGTTCATCAACTTGAACTGATTGAAATCTTCTTTCTAAAGCTGCATCTTTTTCAAAATGCTTTCTGAATTCTTCAAGTGTTGTTGCTCCAATTGTTTGTAGTTCTCCCCTAGCTAACATTGGTTTTAGTATTGATGCAGCATCAATTGCACCTTCTGCTGCTCCAGCTCCAACAAGGGTGTGGATTTCATCAATAAAAAGCACAATGTCGCCTCTAGTCTTTATTTCTTTTAAAACTTTTTTCAGTCTTTCTTCAAAATCTCCTCGATATCTAGAACCAGCTACTAAGGCAGATAGGTCTAAAGTATAAATTTGTTTTCCTTCAAGAGTTACAGGTACATCACCTGAGACAATTTTTTGTGCTAGTCCCTCAACGATTGCCGTTTTTCCAACTCCTGGCTCACCAATTAAAACAGGATTATTTTTTGTTCTACGTGAAAGGATTTGCATAACTCTTTCGATTTCAGTAGTACGTCCAATAACAGGATCGAGCTTTCCTTCTTTTGCCATTCTGGTTAAGTTTCTACCAAACTGATCTAAGATAGCAGAACCGGTACTTGATCCTGGTCTCTCTCTACCACCAGTTGATGCTGACTGCTGTTTTTTACTTCCACCTGATGAGGAGATTAATTTAATTACAGTTTGTCTTACTTGCGAAAGCTCTGCTCCAAGCTTTTTAAGTACCTGTGCAGCTACACCTTCACCTTCTCTAATAAGACCCAAAAGAATATGTTCTGTGCCTATATAGTTGTGGCCTAATTGTAAAGCTTCTCTCAATGAAAGTTCTAAAACTTTTTTTGCGCGAGGTGTGAAAGGAATATGTCCACTCGGAGACTGCTGCCCTTCGCCAATAATGTCTACAACTTCTGACCTCACACTATCTATGTTGATGTTAAGTTCGTCAAGGGCCTTTGCAGCATGTCCTTCTCCTTCTTGAATTAAGCCAAGAAGGATGTGCTCGGTACCAATATAATTGTGATTTAATCTTCTTGCTTCTTCTTGAGCAAGTACAACTACTCTTCTAGCACGGTCTGTAAATCTTTCAAACATATTCTTATATTAATAACTATCCGTTTTTACACTTAAATGAAAATTACAAGTATTTATACATTTCACGTATTCTTTAACTATGGAAAGTAAAGAAATACAAAAAATCATTCCATTTGACGATTTGTGGGAAAATTTGGACAAATTAGAAGAACGGCTAATTGATGTTTCTAGTTCAAACGATGAATACCTATCTTCGATCTCACAATACTTAATAAAAGCTGGTGGAAAAAGATTTAGACCCTTAATTTCACTTCTTTCGGGAAAATTTGGAGACGAAAAAAACTGTATTAACAAAATTATAGATGCAGGTGTTGCAGTTGAGTTGATTCATATTGGAAGCCTTTATCATGATGACGTAATGGACAATGCTACAACACGAAGAGGTGTTGAAAGCTCAAATTCAAAATGGAATTCTAATTTATCTATATTGGCTGGAGACTATCTCTTAGCAAGATCATCTGAGTTAGCTGCCGAAAATTTAGGATTAGAGTCTGTGAAATTACTAGCTTCAACTTATGCAGAATTAGTAGAAGGACAAACTAAAGAATTAAATCTTTCATTTAACTTAGATCATGGCGTTGAGGACTACCTAAAAGTTATCGAAGGCAAAACAGCTAGTTTAATAAGAACAAGTGCAAGACTTGGTGCAATTGCAAGTAATGCAGATATAGAAATTATTGATGCTTTAAGTGAATGGGGTTGGAACTGTGGAATTATATTTCAAATATCTGACGATATTTTAGATTTAACTTCAGATGAGAAAACTCTAGGAAAACCATCTGGAAATGATATCTTGGAAGGAACCTATACTCTTCCAGTCTTGATTGCATTAGAAATGAATCGTGGAAAATATGAAGATATTTTAAAATCAATACAACAGGAGGAAGTTGAAATTAATTCGGTAATTAATGAATTTACAACTGATGAAATAATTAGTAACTCTAAAGATATAATTAATGACTACTTTAGTAAAAGTATTGAGTCAATATTTGAACTAAAAAACCATTCGTTATTTCCAGTTTTAGAGAATATAAACAATTATTTAATTAATAGAACGAATTAATTCTCTGGTTTTAAATGAGGAAAAGCAATTACCTCTCTTATTGAATCATTGTTTGTAATCATCATTACAAACCTATCTACACCAAAGCCTAATCCTCCAGTAGGAGGAAGTCCGAACTCTAAAGCTTCAATGTAATCACTATCTTCAACATGAGCTTCTTCATCGCCTTCAGCTTTTTTTTCTGCTTGGCTTTTCAATCTGTTTTCTTGGTCAACAGGATCAATCAATTCTGAAAATCCATTTGCTAATTCACTACCAAATGCAAAAAGTTCGAATCTCTCAGTGATCCCCTCTTTCTCATCACTTTCTCTAGCAAAAGGAGATACTTCTTTGGGATAATCAGTAACAAACACTGGGTCTACAATGTCATGCTCAATATAATTTTCAAAAATGTCAAAAACAAGCTCTCCAACTGTGGTTGATTCAGATTCAATTTGATATTTTGACTCTAATAATGCCTTAACCTCATCAAGGTTTGAATCATGTGATACGTTTATTTCAAACTTATCATTAACCAATTCAAACATACTTTTTCTATCCCAAGGAAAACTAAAATCAGCAACTTTTTCATTGAATTCAATGCTTTTATCTACTTTTAAATTTTCAAGCACATATTGGCACATATTTTCAACCATATCCATGACTCCATTGACGTCTGTATATGCTTCATAACTTTCCATCATCGTGAATTCTGGTGAATGTGTTTGGTCAACTCCTTCATTTCGAAATACTTTTCCAAGCTCAAATACTTTTTCAAAACCTCCAATTATTAATCTCTTGAGATAAAGTTCAGGAGCAATTCGTAAATACATATCTATATTCATTGCATTGTGGTGGGTAGAAAAGGGTCTCGCTATTGCTCCACCTGCTTTTGGCTGGAGTGTTGGTGTTTCAACTTCAGTAAAACCTTCTGATGTCATGAATTCTCTGATTAACTTTAAAATATTAAATCTTGTTGAAATTGTATTCTTTGCATCTTCATTTACTACAAAGTCAAGATATCTTTGTCTAAATCTAGTTTCTTTGTCTTTAAGTCCATGCCATTTCTCAGGAAAATTTCTAAATGATTTTGTAAGTAATGAAAGATTGCTTATGTATATTGATAGTTCTCCTTTTTTGGTTTTCATTATTATTCCAGAAACTCCAACAATATCTCCTACATCAAGATTTTGAAGATAATCAATTAGCTCTTCTGAAAGGTCTTTGTCTGAATAAACTAACTGAATTTTTCCAGTTTCATCTTTAAGATCAATAAATGTTAATTTTCCAAAGGATCTAATGCTTAAAATTCTTCCCCTTACTGAAGCATTTATATCTGTCTTAAAACCATTTTCTATATCTTTATGTTCTCTGTGTAGGAAATCTATAGGAGTAGAATTTTTAAAACTTGTTTGGAATGACTCAAGTTTACTATCTTTTATTTTTTGCTCTTTTTCTTTTCTTAAAGAGTAAATTTCATTCTCTGATTTAGATAAGTCACTCACAACTACAGCTTAATTATTTAATTTAAATATTTCTTCAAGACCAACTAATGTTAGGTTGTCTATATATTCAACATTAACATTCAGAATCGGTTGAACCACTTTACTTAATCCACCAGTTAAGATAATTTTTGGTTCAATATCTATTTCTAATATTATCTTTTCGACCATTGAATCAATCATTGAAGCATGCCCCATAATTAATCCGCTTTGTATAGCTTCGTATGTGTTTTTTCCAATAACTTTGTTTGGAGTATCAAGTTCGACCGATTTTAGTGATGCTGTTTTTAAAGTTAATGCATCAAGACTTATTTTGATTCCAGGAGCTATAGATCCTCCAAGATATTCCTTATTTTTACTGACTACATCAAAAGTTGTAGCTGTACCAAGATCAATTACCACAGTATCAGTTTCAGTTATGAGATATCCTGCTACTGAATTAGCAATCCTATCAGGACCAAGTTCTTTTGGGTTATCGATGTTAACTTTTAATCCAGTCTTAATTCCAGGACCAACAATAACTGGTTCTAAATTTAAATATTTACGAATAGCTTCACTAAAGCTATTCGTAGCCTGTGGGACAACAGAGCAAATGATAGCGCCTTCAATATCTTTCTTAACTTCACTTTTAATTTGAAAAGTTGAATTAAAAAGAGCTAATAATTCATCTGGTGTATTTGTATCTCTCGTTGTAAACCTGTATGAATCCCAATTATCCTTACTTCCTATCCCTACTGTGGTTTCTGTATTGCCAATATCCACAGCAATTATGTTCCTCATTGTATTACCTCCATATTGTCAATTAATCGAATTCCTTCTACATAAGCAGCAGTAATTAACAATAATTTCTTCTGATTTTTATCTGGTATTTCAAAATATTTTGGGTCTACAAAATTTAAATAATCATACTCAATATCATTTTCATTGAATAATTCTTTTCCAAAAGCTTCAGCTTGTTGAATGTCTTGATTTTGTAAAAAGTGTTCTTTTGTATTCTTGAGAATTTGAAAAATATTCCTTGCAATATTAATACCGCTTTTAGATAGTAAACGATTTCTACTACTCATAGCTAATCCATATTCATCTCTAATTATTTCTCCTTCTATTATTTTTAAATTATTGCTTTTATTAACAAAAAATTTTTTAACTAGGTGAAGTTGTTGAGCGTCCTTTTTTCCAAAAACTGCTGACTTTGGGTTTACTAATTCAAACAACCTGTTGACAACAGTTAATACCCCGTCAAAATGACCTGGCCTGTGAGCGCCTTCAAACAAACTTCCTTTTTCTCCAGATTTTATTCCATCTAGTTCTGCAAAATCTTTTGGGTAAATGTAATTTTCATCTGGTATGAATATATAATCAACTTCCTCTTTTCTTAAGAGTTCTATATCTTTATCAAGGTCAATCGGATAGTTATCGTAATCACTTTCATCATTAAATTGTCTTTTATTAACAAAGATCGAAACAATTGTTTTGTCATTTGTAGACTGTTTTCCAAGTTTAACTAATGACAGATGTCCTTTATGCAATGCCCCCATTGTTGGAATAAAGCATTTCTCCTCAAGAAATATTTTTTTATCAATTTCATTTATTATTCTTGTCATATCGTGCCCTAAATATGGTGCCCGTACTTACAAATTTATATTACCTACTCTTTTAACTTTTTGACCATTAATTTTATATTCAGATTTATTCAACTCTAGCTCTAAAACTTCATATAAAGGCTCTATTACGTAATTGTTAAAAAATATGATGTCGATGTCAATTAACCTAGGTCCATATCTAAATGTAGATTCTCTCCCCATATCATTTTCTATTATCTTTATACCTTCTAACAATTGATCTGGAGACCCTTTGAATTCAACTTCCAAAATCATATTTAAAAAACTATTTTGGTTTTCAAAAAGTAATGGTTCTGTTTCATAAATAGAAGATGCTTTAACAATTTTCATTTTTTTAGAAAGTTCCAATATTGCTTTTGTAAGGTTGTCTGTCTTATCTCCGATATTTGATCCTAAAGAAAGATAAATACTATTTAAATTTTTCACTGTAAGTAACTGATAAATTATTTGTTTTTTCTTTCAAAATAGTATCTGGTTTATGAACTGTAACGATGATTTCAAATATTTTTACATTACTTTTGGAATTATATTTTTTATAAATATCTTGGGTGATTTTTTTTGATAATGTCTCGATGAGGTTAAAGCTTTCAGTTTTGACAATTCCAATTACATCATCCACTACGTTTTCATAGTTAATTGTGTCATATATTTCATCACCTTGAAAATTATCTATAGTAATTTTTACATCTATAAGGAATTTTTGATCACTTGACTTTTCAATTTCGTAGATTCCGTGTTTTCCTGATGTTTTGATCCCAAGAATATTTATGTCATATGACATTTTTTAAGTATTTGGAATAAGGGCAATAGCCTTTGGAGATAGTGGCTTCTCTAATATCTTTTCTAATATTGTTCTAGCTAAAATTGGATCGTCAAGAAGTTCAGAATAAATTAAATATCCAGCAAGTATACCTGGCACCTCTTCATCTAAGTACTCTCTGTGTATTAGAAGTTTTCTTTCTTTGTCTGATAGTGCTTCTTTTATTGCCTCAAATATTATGTTTAACGACTCCTTTGGGACATCATCTGCAAGAGGATAGTGGTAAGTCCTGAATCCTACCTCTTGGTAGTTTTTTAAATTAAAATCTGAATCTAACAAAGAAAAAATTGCATTTATTCCTTGACTCTTAATCCATTGAATTTCTTCTTCTCTTCTAATTTTCCTAGGTGTTAATCCGCCACCACCAATACATTCAGAAACTGCCAGTTTTCCTTCAATAATCCAGTTAAAATCATTCGGTTTTAAACCAGCCATATTTCCTTTCTGTAAATACAATAATAGCTTACACTAATTACGAATTTGTTAGATGCATTCTTACTAGTGAAACCCCAGAATCAACACAGTGTTTAAATAAATCAGAATTTGACATTGGAATATTTTTAATAAATTTCTTTTTTGAATACCCAACAATCAAAGGAAAGCCATCTTTAAGTTCTTTGATGTTCATCAATAAATCAACAGAATCAGATAAATTTTTACCAAACCCTAAGCCTGGATCAACTGCAATTTGTTCTTCCCTAACTCCCAAACCTATTAGTGATTTTATTTTTGAATTTAAGTGTTCTTTTACTTCCTTCACGACATCTTTATAAATCATTTTATGATGCAAAGATTCTGATTTAGGATGTCTATGAACTAAGATGATTTTTGATTTTGAATCAACGGCTATTCGAATCATTTCTTCTTTCATGAAGCCACTTACATCGTTGATTATTTCAAAGTTATTTTTAACTGCATGGTTTGTCACAATTGGATTAAATGAATCAATTGAAAATGAAAATTTATTTTGATTTGTATTTATAAAATAATTTAACCTTTTAATCTCCTCTTCAGTTGTGACACTATCAAATCCTGGTTTTGTTGAAGCACAACCAACATCAATAAAATTGATATTTTTTTGATTTGCAGAACGCAATAACCTGTTTAATTTAGCGTCCTTATTAAATACGCCATCACCTGTAAATGAGTCATTAGATAAATTTATAATTCCTAATATTTTTGAATTATCTAAAGATAATGCACGATTCCAATTGGACAATTTCTAAAAATTTAATAAGGCTTCATTACGAAGCGTATGGTCGATTTCGTAGATTCCAGTACTGTAAGTTGTTTCAAATTCAGTTTGAGAATTTTCAATATTTAACAAACTTGAACACATGTGATTTGCACTTATTTTTACCATTACACCTTCAGGATCTAGTGCATTTTGTATTTCAATTGCTATATTTTTTGTTAGAGTTTCCTGCAAAGTTAAATTATTTGAAAGCATATTTACAAGTTCACTAAATTTAGAAACTCCAGCTATTTTGCTATTTGGATAAACAGCTATATTGACCAAGCCTGTAAAAGGAAGTAGGTGATGCTCACATAAGCTAACAAAATTTATTCCTTTTAAGTAAATAGGTTGATTGTGTTCTACATTTTCCAGATTAATTAAAATTTCAGATGGTGAGTGCGATTTGTGTAATTTTAACTCTATTTGCTCAAGAAACTTTCTGGAAAGTTTCATTATTTCTTTTTCTGATTTGTCAGTCTTTGTTTTTAAAAATTCGAAAAGAGCAATCTCAATATTGCTCTTAGTTTCATTTACAGAACTCATCAAGCAAGCCTTAAGCTTTTTCCAGAACCGGTTATTTTAACTTTTGCAATTGTTTTAAAAATTTCTGATACTTCATCTTTGTTTAATGTCTCTTTTTCCATTAACTGTTTGACCATAGCATCCATTTGTTTCTTAAATTTCTTTAGAATCTTTCCAGCAATTACATGTGCATCGTTTAATAAATTTCTTACTTCGTCGTCAATAGAAGAAGCTATTTCATCGGAATAATCTTGTTGTCTTCCGTAATCTCTTCCAAGAAATACTTCATTAGATCCTTTGCCGTAAAGCATCGGCCCTAGCTTTTCGCTCATTCCAAATTCCATAACCATTCTTCTGGCAATGTCTGTAGCTTTTTCTATGTCATTTGAGGCACCTGTAGTAGGATCAGCAAAAATTAATTCTTCTGCCACTCGACCTCCCATCAGCATTGCAAGCCTGTCTTTAAGCTCTGCTTTGGATGAAAGATATTTTTCACTATCAGGGAGTGCTTGAGTATAGCCTAAAGCTCGACCACGGGGAATAATAGTAACTTTGTGGATAGGATCAGCATTGGGAAGGGCCCATCCAACTAAGGCATGGCCTGTTTCATGATAAGCAATAATTAATTTTTCTTCTTCCGTCATTACTTGGCTTTTCTTTTCTGGACCGGCCATTACTCTATCTATGGAATTTTCAATATCTGAAATACCAATCGTTTTCTTATTTTTTCTTGCTGCTAATAAAGCTGCTTCATTTAATAAATTTGCTAGATCGGCTCCAGTAAAACCGGGTGTTTGTTTTGCTAATGTTTCAAAATTGACATTTTTTGCTAATGGCTTATCTTTTGCATGAACTTTAAGTATTTGTGTCCTTCCAGATAAATCTGGCCTTCCAACAATGACTTGTCTATCAAATCTACCAGGCCTTAGAAGTGCTGGGTCTAAAACATCTGGTCTATTAGTCGCAGCCATAAGGATTACTCCCTGATTTGCTTCGAACCCATCCATCTCAACTAAAAGTTGGTTTAATGTTTGCTCCCTCTCGTCGTGACCTCCACCTAAACCAGCTCCCCTCATTCTTCCAACTGCGTCAATTTCATCGATAAAAATTATTGCTGGAGATGCTTCTTTAGCTTTTTTAAATAGATCTCTAACTCTACTTGCTCCAACTCCGACAAACATTTCGACAAAATCTGATCCTGAAATACTAAAGAATGGAACTCCTGCCTCTCCTGCTACCGCTTTTGCTAAAAGGGTTTTCCCGGTTCCCGGTGGTCCAACAAGTAGAACTCCTTTTGGAATCTTTGCTCCTAACTTATTAAATTTTTCTGGAGACTTAAGGAATTCTTTAATCTCTTCGAGTTCTTCTTTAGCTTCTTCTACACCAGCGACATCTTTAAAAGTTACTTTTGGGGATTCTTCATCTAATTCTTTAGCCTTTGATTTTCCAAATTGCATTATTTGATTTCCGTTTGATCTGACTTGAGAAAACATATAAAACATAAAAGCAGCTAGAAATAGCCAAGGTAAAAATGCAAAAAAGTAGTCCTGAAATCCTGCAGGTTCTGTGTCTGTGTTCAAAATAATATCTTGATCTACAAGGAGTTGAAAAACTTCTCCTTCAAAGCCTTCTGGATACTCTGTCTGATAAATTGTGTCATCATTATTTAATTTAAATTCGACAAGATTTGACTGTTCTTTTATGGTTGCTTCAGATACTTTTCCAGACTGTATGTCGTTTTTAAATATTGTAAAAGATTTACTTTCTGGTGAGTTTACAGTTGAATTATATTGCTGTACTCCAAAAAATATTAAAAGACCAAGTCCAACATAAAGAAGAAAAGATCTGTTGTTGTTTTTGTTTTCTTTTTTATTTTCCATCTTCTTAATTTAATACTGTTGAGTTTAAAAGCAATAGTGAGATTTATGACAAAACACCAAGGAAAGGGAGCTCTCTATATTTTCCTTCATAATCGAGACCATATCCAACAACGAATTCTGGTCCTATCTCAAATCCTGAATATTTTATGTCTACTGGTTCAATTGCAATATCTTTTTTAATAAACATACACAATATTTCAATGCTTTTTGGGTTTCTAGATTCAAGCAAATTTTTTAAGTGAGATATAGTCAAACCTGTGTCAAAAATATCTTCAACAATCAATATATTTTTTCCAGTTATATCTATATCAAGATCCTTATCAATTTTTATTTGACCAGTAGATTTTGTTCCTTCATAAGATTGGATGCTCATAAATTCGAATGTTACATCTACATTGAGCTGCTTTGCTAAGTCGCTGATAACAATAAATGCACCTTTTAGGATACCAACTATTACTAGTTCTTCTACCGAGTAGTCTTTGTTGATTCTTTCAGCTAGTTCTTTAACTTTTTGTTCAATTTCAACTTGTTCGATAAGGACTTTAGATACTTTCAAAATTGCTCTTTTCTATTGAAGTTGTAATTATATGTTTGTTGTTTTTTGAATCAAAATCTTTTGCTAAATCACTTTTTCTAACCCCTGGAATCCATATGACTTCATTATCAATTTTTGCAATAGGCCAAACTTCTCTGAGAGGTTCTTTAACTCCAAAAGATCTCAATACCTCGGAAACTTTCTGTGATGAACCATTAATTGAAATCTTGTCACCACTAGAGATTGAAGATAGTTTGAAAATTTCCACTAAATTTTGCGGTACTCCAAGTTTCCAGTTGTTTGAATAATTACATTTTGTAGTATGTTGAAAATTAAAATAACCAAAAGTCATGTCTTCATCAGAATTCAATTTCCACATTTCTTTTTCAATAAATACAACTAAACCAGATTGATTAGAAACCACCCAGTTTTTGTGATAACTTACATGGCTTCTGTTAGTAATTGATGAATATATTTTTTTCAAATCATCTCCTTGGAGACCACTTTGTCCAATAGATGAAGAGATTAAAGAAATTAAGTAATTTGATCTTGAATCATTTTCCTGAATAAGTAAAAGCGGCACTTCAAAATATCCTTTTGCAAACTTAATAAATTTTCTTACTTCTACTTTATTTTCAAGCAGTACCTCTATTTCCAAAATTAGATTTGAAATTTTTTTATTTATCTCTCCTGGAAATCTTTCATCTACTTCTGGTATTAATTGGTTTCTAATCCAATTTCTAGAAATTTTATTATTTTGGTTTGTAGTGTCTTCAGTAAATACAATATTATTTTTTATTGCATAATCTTGGATCTCAGACTTCTTTGTATTTATTAGTGGTCTTAATAAATTTTCATTTTCAGCTTTAATTGATGTAAGCCCTTTTAGCCTGGTGCCTCTGAATAGGTTAATCAGAAAAGTTTCAACTTTATCATCTTTGTGATGACCTGTTACTAATATTTCTTCTTCTCTAAGATTATCAAATAATAAACCGTACCTTTTTTCTCTCATTTTTGTTTCGGAGGCGTTTTCTTCTAAATCTGAAATGATGATTTCATGGCTTGTTTCAAGATGTTTTGCAATTTCTTCGGCAGATTTTTGTAATAAACTAGAGTCTTTCTGATTATGATTTACAAAAATTGTTCTATAAGACAAATTTAGTTCGTTAAAAATTGAAGCTAATACTGCACTATCAACACCTCCGCTGAGTGCTAAAACATATTTATTATTCTTATTAACTAATTTGAGTATCTTATTTTTAATATCTGTCATAAAGAAAAAGTATTGTTATTTTTCTATAACCTTATATCTTTTTCGAGTTACTTGTCTGAAATATTGAATAACGTTTCCAAGAATTACTAATGTTGCTATAGCAACAGTTGTTGGAATTAAAAATCTGTAGGTCCATGCTACATCTTCAATTTGCTCTGGTGGTTCTTCAACCACAATAGCGGGAGTAGGTACTTCTCCTTCAGTATGGTCGTCTGCAATTACAATGCTTACAGGAGAAAACAGTATTAATAAGCTCAAAATTAAAAGAAACTTTTTCACAATATGAGACTACTAAAAGAAATTAGAAATAAGAAGAATTTAATGATTTTTATTTACCGATTGCTAAATATTTAATCTGTATTTTTCAGAAAATTTAATCAACTTAGTTTGATTTATGTCTTTTACTTTGTAGTCTTTAATATCTTTTGGAACATTTACAGATTTTTTTAGTGTTGTTAATTCTTTAAATAGTTTTAAAAGTTCAAAATTGTTAGATATAGTTTCAGCATGCCTTTCGCCACCTCTAACTGTCTTTTTCCAATTGTCTACATCATTTAAAATTAAATCAATATTTTCATATTTTTGAAGAAGCAAAGTCGCAGTCTTTTGGCCTATTCCCTTCATTCCTGGAATTCCATCAGAACTATCTCCTGTAAGAGCAAGAAAATCCGGTATCTGATTTGGCAAGATACCAAATTTTTCTTTTACCCCTTTATCGTTTGTAAAAGTTTTATACCTAGTCGAATACATTACAACCTCATCTCCTTTTACACATTGCATTAAATCTTTATCTAATGATCCAATTATGATTTTTATATTTTTGCCACTAAATTGTTCGCATACCGATGCAATTCCATCATCAGCTTCATATTTCTTCATAGACAATAGGGTTATTCCAAGTAATTTTGTTACTTCCTCTGCTAGAGGAAATTGATTGAGGATATCAGGAGCAATATCATTGCTGGATTTATAACCCTGGTAAAGCTCATTTCGAAATGACTCAACAGTAGAGTCAAAAGCTACGCACAAATATTTGTATTCTTTTTTTAAAGAGTTGAGATGATTTATATATCCCTTTAACGCTCCAACTTCAATTCCATTCGGAGAAATTCTACTAGGGTAACCAAAATGCGATCTGAATAATTCATATGTTCCATCAACAATATAGAGCTCCATATTCTGATTTTACTTTATGAAAACAAACACTGGAAAGCAAAAATCCCGATTGATCTTGCGACCCTTCGGGATTTTCTGTTCTATCTTCTTTTCTATCTTTCGATTTCTTTTCAGATAGTGTTCTATAAATATACGTTAGTTTTTATTCTTATGCAAGAAATTTACTAATCTATTTTTCGCGAAGTTTATAGCTCTAAATTATTTATTTTTTCCAAAGATTATATGTAAAAGTTTAAGTTACTAAATTAGCTAACCTTCTTATATGTTCAATGAGATAAAAAAAATATCAAGTCTTCTTTTGTCAGTAGCTTTTTCATCAATAGGTTTTATAGCTTCAATTACTGTCACTGTGCTTGCTGCAAGAGAAGTTTCTAGTAATCCACTTTTTGTCGGCTTTCCAAATGCAGTTGGAGTAGGAGGTGCAGTCATAGGAACTAGAATGATATATTTAATATCAAAATCTAATTCTCAACTTAATGCTTTGGCATTTACCTTTTTAATAGGTGCCTTTGGGGGAGCAATTATGTTTTACAGTCTTGTACTTGACTCATTTTTGCTTCTGTTGCTTGGAGCTTTCATTTTAGGAATTGGTCAATCGGCAACACTTCAAACCAGGTACGCAGCTTCATTTGTTGCTGGTGCGAATTTTAAAGCTACTGCATTGTCTCTAGCAGTTTGGTTTTCAGTTTTTGGTTCTGTATTTGGGCCACGTATGGTTGGAAGCTATTCAAATTATTTTGAAAATATATTTAACTCTGACCTAATCGTTGGTTATGTAATTGCGTTGGTTGGAATGCTATTTGCAGCGGCCTCTCTGCTCACATTTACTTCAAAAAAAAGTATTTTAAGGAGCCCAAGTGATTTAGAAAATGAATCAAGTGATCAAAGTTCTAAAAGAAAAAATGGTAACTTATTATCGCTACTTTTAGTTTTGAATCATTTCACAATGGTTGTAATAATGTCTGCCACACCATTGCATATACAAGATACAGGTGAAACCGTTCAGCTGGTTGGAATTATTATTAGTTATCACACTTTAGGGATGTTTCTATTTTCACCCATTCTCGGAAATTATGTAGATAAATATGGATACAAGAAATTTACATATGTAGGAACAGTAATTTTATTTATAAGTTGCTTAATTACTTTAATCAACTCTGAACCTACTGCGTTAAAAATAGGTTTATACCTATTAGGACTGGGATGGAATTTTAATTATGTTGCAATTAGTGCAGCTATTTCAAAATTTTCAACCAAGTACAGAACTCCTCTAAACATAAAAAGCGACTCTTTTGTTTTCTTAGGAAGTTTTGTAGCTCATACATCTTTAGGCTTAAGCTACTTGCTAATCGGATTTAAAGGTTTGTCTTTTGTAGGAATTGCTGTAAGTATTTTTTTATTTTACAATTTAAAAAATCTAAATAAGTTAAATATTGAATGAATAAAAATTTTTCAAAAGCTGAGGAAAGTTTGATAGAAAGTGATCCAAAATTAGCCAAAGTAATTGAAAATAACGGTCATTTAAAATTTTCAATCAAAAAAGTAGATCCGTTTAATGAGTTAGTAAATATAGTTATTTCACAGTTCATTTCTACAAAAGCTGCCACAAGCATTAAAGAAAAAATGTTGAAACAACTCAATGTAGAAAGTTTTAAAATTTTAAGTTTCAAAAATCTTACTGTTAGTCAAATAAAAAGCCTCGGACTAAGTAAAAACAAGGCTAAGTCTATTAAATCGTTAGTGTTGTTCTTTAGTCAAAATCCAAATTCTAAAAATCTCCTTAGACTGTCCGTTGAAGAACGATACGACAATCTAATTAAAATTTTTGGGATCGGTAAGTGGAGTATCGAGATGTTTGAGATGTTTTGTGTTAGAAACAAAAATATTTTTTCAAGCGGAGATGCTGCTATTAGAGTCGCTATGGAGGAACTTAAAATGGTCAAAAAAACCAGAGATTTTGAGAAATATGATAAATATGCCAAAAAATGGAGCCCTTATAAAACTATTGCGTGCTTACATCTTTGGCATTTTATTGAATCTTAAGCTAAAACTAGCACATCCTTAACTGGATGTGGTATCGGAGTTGGCCTAATCTCAAGCGATTCATCTATTTCAAAATCGTCGATATTTTGGACAAATTTGTAGATTACATTTTTGTAAATATAGCTAGCAAAGAACTTACCTAAACAGGTATGTGCCCCTCCAGCAAATGGAAAATAAGCTTTGTTATGATAGTTTGGATCAATGAATCTATATGGATCAAAAACATCTGGATTGTCCCAGTACCTATCATCGTGATGTAAAAGTAATGGACTTATCGTCACATAAGTGCCTGCTTTTAGTGAGTAGCTCTGAATTTCGGTATCCCTTACAACATATCTGATTGAAAATGGCACAGGTGGATAATATCTCATTGCTTCTTTAAATATTGATTCCCCTACTAATCCATTCTTCAATGAGGAGATGTCAGAATGATTAACTTCATTTGCTTCTTTAATTAAGTCATTCCTGAAATCTACATTTTGAGACAAACTATAAATTGAATTTGTAAGAGTGATGGTTGTAGTGTCATGAGCTGCCAACAGTAAAAAAATCATGTGTTCAGCTATCTCAAAATTTGTTAATCCCGCATCCCCTTTATTTGTATTTACTAATTCAGCAAATAAAGTCTTTTTGCTGTTATCTTTAATAAGTCCTGCTTTTGATTCAAAATAATCAAGCAAAAACTCACGTGCTTTGAGTCCTTTTTTCATTTTGGTAAATGGCAGCGGCCACCTTATTGCAGAAGTTGCAGAAGCAATTGAATCCATAAAAAGTTTGTTTAACTTTTCAGATTCGTCTTGTTTTACATCAAGAAAAAAAAGGCTTAGAGAAATATCAAACATGAGCTGTTTAACAGATTGATACAAATTAAAGCTCCCAGCTTTCTTTAAGTTTTCTACCCACTGATTAATAATTGGTTGAATGATTTCTAAATATCCATGAATTGCATCGTGTCGAAAAGAATCTTGCAGTAAAGTTCTATGATATTTGTGATCATCAAAATCTCTTAACATTAACCCATTTTCAAAAGTTGGTCCTAGTGATACAGCCCA
>LULJ01000378.1_pt1 | contig 26700 bp, 22 predicted proteins | sample 728171 | NCBI WGS metagenome assembly LULJ01 (sample SAMN03860292, study PRJNA289734) | marine metagenome | biome: seawater column; feature: ocean; material: water; isolation source: Red Sea water column Station 169 - depth 25m | place: Saudi Arabia: Red Sea | collected 2011-10-15 | depth 25 m
ATTGATATTCTTGGAAACGAAAAAGTTGAAGGTGTTAAAGTAGTTCAGACAGAATTAGGAGAACCAGATCAAAATGGAAGAAGAGTTCCAATCCCTATAAAGGGATCTGAAAGAATTTATGATGCAGATGTAGTCATTGTTGCCTTTGGTTTTAGAGCCAGTCCTGCTGAGTGGTTTACTGACTTTGATATTCAAACAAGAAAAAATGGCTTAGTTATTGCTGATGAAAATCAAAAATATAAATTTCAAACCTCTAATGAAAAAATATTTTCAGGTGGGGACATGGTTAGAGGCTCAGATTTAGTTGTAACAGCGATATGGGAAGGAAGAGAGGCGGCTAAAAGTATTATAAAATATGTCTCATAATGAACTTAGATTCCTCATTTCTAAAAGCGTTAAATAAAGAAAGTCTCCCGACACCTCCTATATGGTACATGCGTCAGGCTGGACGATACATGCCGGAGTATCAAAATGTTAGAAAAAAATTTAAAAATTTTTTAGATATGTGCAAACAACCAGATATATGTTGTGAACTTGCGTTACAGCCTATTAATGCATTTGAATTAGACGCTGCAATCCTTTTCTCAGATATCTTAACAATCCCTGACTCTTTTGGGCTAGGTGTGGAGTTTGTTGAAAAAGAGGGCCCAGTTTTTAAAAATCCTATTAGTAAAAGTACAGATATTAAAAATCTTAATCACTTTGATCCTGAGAGTTTAGATTATGTGTACAAAGCAGTTAGTAATATTAAAAACTCTCTGCCAGAAAATATCCCGTTAATTGGATTCTGTGGAAGCCCTTGGACATTAGCTGCATATTCAATTGAGGGAAGATCGTCAAAAGACTTTCAGAGGACATTAAGCTTTTTAGAATCAAATCAAAAAGATGTTCATGATTTATTAAAGAAATATACAGACGCATGTTTTTTATACTTAAGAAGGCAAGTACAGTCTGGTGCTGATGTGATTCAGATATTTGATTCTTGGGCAAATCTACTAACGAAGGAAGACCTTATTGAATTTTCTTTTAATTATATAAATTCTTTGATCTCAGCCTTAAAACTTGATCCTATAACAAAAAATATTCCAGTTATTATTTTTGCTCGAAATCCAAAATGTAACATCAAAGAATTAATTAACACTTCTGCTGACTGCATAAGTCTGTTCTGGTCAATGAATGATTTGAATTTTGAGGTAGCTAAAAATAAGGTTGCTATCCAAGGCAATCTTGATCCAAAAATTCTACTTGAAAGTGATGAAACAATAAAAAGGGAGACCTATAAAATTCTTGAAAGATTTAAAGAATATCCTGGTTATATTTTTAATTGTGGAACCACATCGCATGATCCAGACTAGCGTTTTGAAGATTTTTAGTTAAAAAGTTTACACCAACAGAATTATTGGCTGCGCCTAAAAGTCCCATATCTGATATATACAAAAGAAAGGCCTGTTGAATTACTTGATCCTTAGGGAGAGAGCCATCTGTTTTAATCCAAGTGTTTTTATATGGTGGCATTCTCTCTGGTTTAAAATAGTTTTGAGGCTCAACTGGCCGCATCTCAATTTCCCTTTGTTTTATAAACATTGGCATATCTTCTTTTTTCATCTTAAGTTCTTTAAGAATTTCTTCTCTGATTTCTTGCTCGCTTTTAAGTGATTCTGGCTCAGGGACATCTGGCATTTCAATTTGATGCTGAAGTCCTTTTTCTCTTTTCTGAAATGATATAGAGCAATTAAATATGACTTCACCTTCTTGTATAGCTTTAACACTTCTAGTGGTGAAGCTTTTTCCATCTCTTATTCGGTCAACCGTGAAAGTAATGGATTTATCCATATCTCCAGGTCTTAAAAAATAAGAATGATATGAATGAGCAAAATGCTCTACGTCAATAGTTTTATATGCTGCTATTAAGGTCTGTGCCATTACTTGGCCACCAAATATTCTCTTGTAACCTACATTTTTTCCATTCCAAGAAAATATATCCCTATCTATTTTTTCAAGCTCAAATAACTCTAAAGATTTTTTTAGAACTGATTTTTTATTCATAAGATTTAAGTTGCGCTCAGACCTCCATCTATTAACAATTCCGTCCCTGTTATAAAAGATGATTCATCAGATGCAAGAAAAACGGCTGCATTAGCAATATCTTTAGGTTCAGCAAGTTTTCTTATTGGAATCTGTTGGATAAGCTTCTGTTCAATGTTTCTCTCAGGAGCAGCATCAATCATGGTTTGCACCATTGCAGTTCTTGTAAATACTGGATGAATGGAATTACATCTAACTAGATTAGTGGTTTTAGCACAGTGAAGTGCTATTGATTTTGATAAATGTCTAACTGCAGCTTTAGAGGAGTTATATGCAGAAGTATTATGTGAGGCAACAATACCAGACATTGAGGAAATATTTATAATTGAGCCATCTCCAGAGTCTCTCATTAGTTCAATGGCATGTTTGCAACCAAGAAATACTGAATCTAAATTTACACTATGCACTAATTTCCATGTTTCGATATCGGTAGATTCAATATCACCGCCATTACCAATACCTGCATTATTAACTAATATGTTTAGAGATCCGGCTTTATTTTTAATATATTCAATTGCAGATATCCAGTCTTCAGACTTGGTCACATCTAAATTAATGCCTTGGCAAGATAGTTCGTTACATGTTTTTTTTAATTCGCTCTCATTAATATCACTAATAAATACAACTGCACCCTCTTCAATCATTGAATTGGCCATTTCCTTACCCAAGCCCTGGGCTGCACCTGTAATGAGTGCTACTTTTCCTTTAAGTCTTTCTGTCATAATAGATATATAATCAATTTAAGGTCACATCTTACATTGTTTGCAAAAAAACTAGAACTTTAATCTATCAAAAGGTAGGATATGCAGTCCTGAACGTATTAAATAAAGAAATGACAATAAATAAAGAAATTGATTTACCAAATAAACCTGATAATAAAATCAGTGTTGCTGATGTTTTTAATATTGATTCAAAGCTAACAGTTAAAGGTTTTGCAAAAAAAACAGCGTGGGTTCCAGAGATTGATAGCTCCTATGTATTTGATAAAGAGACAACTCTATCTATTTTGGCTGGATTTGAGCATAACAGAAGAGTAATGATTCAAGGCTTTCATGGAACAGGTAAATCTACTCACATTGAACAAATTGCAGCCAGATTAAATTGGCCATGCGTTCGAATAAATTTAGACAGTCACATCAGCAGAATTGATTTGCTTGGAAAGGATGCTATTAAACTAAATGATGGGAAACAAATCACTGAATTTCAAGAAGGTCTTCTTCCTTGGTCAATTCAAAATCCTGTTGCTCTTGTTTTTGATGAATATGATGCTGGTCGTCCAGATGTTATGTTTGTTATTCAAAGGATACTTGAAGTTGAGGGCAAACTTACTCTACTAGATCAAAATAAAATTATAAATCCTCATTCATCATTTAGACTTTTTGCAACAACGAATACTGTGGGCTTAGGAGATATGACTGGTCTGTACCATGGAACACAACAGATAAATCAAGGTCAAATGGATCGTTGGCATATTCTTTCAACATTAAATTATCTAGATCCTTCTCAGGAACTGAAGGTTGTGATGTCAAAACTTAATAATCTTAAAGGAGAAAAGAATAAAGAAATCATAAAAAACATGATTAAGCTTGCAAATTTAACAAGAGTTGGGTTTGCCAATGGCGATATTTCAACATTAATGTCCCCAAGAACAGTTATATCATGGGGACAAAATTTTAAAATTTTTAAGGACCTTGTTACATCATTTAATCTTACTTTTTTAAATAAATGCGATGATATTGAAAAGTCCATTATTTCTGAATACTTTCAAAGATGTTTTGATATTGAAATTGATAATGGAGAATCAGGCTCGGCTTCTTAATGAGTTGGACTAAAAAAAGAGAAAGATTGCATGAAGCAGCTGTATCTTCAATAAGAGCTATTTCAAACAATAAAAAAATCTCTTCCAATACAGGATTGTCTCAAAGACCACCAACAAACGATCATGTGGCTTTGCCTAATGTTCCAAGATCTTTTAAAGATTTAAATAAATGGCGAGGAGAATCTGATTTTCAAGCGTTTTGGCATTTATACCATAAGAAAAATAAAGATTTTCAACTCACCCTCCCTGCAAGAATGATTTTTAATGAATTAGAAATTGCCAGAGTTGAGTTATTAGGTTCTTCAAAATATCTTGGTTCTGCAAGAAATATATCAGAATATACAAATTCTAGAAGCAATGAACTAGAAGACGAAAAATCTCTAAATTTTTTATCATATGGAGCAAATTTATGGCTTAAAGAATTTATGAATTTTGATTTGAGTGAAAATTCAAAAAATATAGTTTCAAAATTTATCGAAAAATATAAGATTGATGCGTCTGCAAACACAATTCGAGAAGATCTGATAAAAAATCTTGATGATCAAGTCAGCTTTGAAAAAAATGCAATCCAATTTCTTAAAAAATTAGATCTAGTTAAAGAAAATGTTGAAGATGAAGAAAATAATTTTGAAGAAGCGCCAGGATCAACAGATGATATTGACAATAACGAAGAAACTGTTCAAGAAGACTCAGGAATAGAAGAAAAAATAGATTTAAAAGATTTTGATGATGACTTAAATATTGATATACAGGACGCAACATCAAATATCGATGATACCTCAATTGAAGATGAGATTGAGTCTCTAACTTATCCAAATAATGATTTCCAAACTCCATATAAAGAAGACTATTCTATTTATACATCAAATTTTGATGAGATTATTGATGCAAAAGATCTCGTAACAAATGAAGAATCAATGCGTTTAAGAAATCAATTAGATAATTTAATTAAGCCACATATACCGACTGTTGGAAAATTGGCAAATAGACTGCAAAGACTACTTTTGGCTAAACAAAATACCAGTTGGAATTTTAATCTTGAAGAGGGAATTCTTGATAATTCAAGATTGCATAGAGTTATCGCTAGCCCTGGATATCCTCTTAGCTTTAAACAAGAAACAGAAAATGATTTTAAAGATACTATTGTTACTTTGTTAATTGATAACTCTGGATCAATGCGAGGGAGGTCTATAAGCCTTGCAGCTATATGTGCTGATATTATTGGAAGTACATTAGAAAGATGTCAAGTAAAGACTGAAATCCTAGGTTTTACAACTAAGCATTGGAAAGGTGGCGACTCAAAAAAATTGTGGATTATAAATGGTAATAGTTCCAATCCAGGCAGACTGAATGATATTAGACACATAATTTATAAGAGTGCCGATAATAGTTGGAGAAGATCAAGAAAATATTTTGGTGCAATGTTAAGGGAAGGCCTATTAAAAGAAAATGTTGATGGTGAAGCTCTTGCATGGTCACATGATAGGCTTCTTAAAAGACATGAGGAAAGAAAAATATTAATTGTAATTTCCGATGGTGCGCCGGTTGACGACAGCACCTTGTCAGCAAATCGTGAAGACTTTTTAGATAATCATCTTAGAGAAATTATTTCAAAAATTGAAAAAGATAGCCCAGTTGAACTTCAAGCAATTGGAATTGGGCATGATGTAACAAAATATTACAAAAATGCACTAACTATAAATAGGGCTGAAGAGCTTGGAGAAGTGCTCTTAGAGGAACTTACAAAGCTTTTCAAGGATTAAACATTGCTATAAAATACTTCTTTAACAGGGAATTTTAAATAATTTTATAGGTAATTATCATTATGAAAATTCGTAACCAAGATGGGCCACCAGAGGATTTACTTTACTTCGATGAAGACTTAGATCTGTCTCAAAAACAAGTTGAAGATGTTGTTGAGATATTTAAGACTCCTCTAACTGGAGCATATAACTGGGATTACACGATTGCAGACAACAGAATTAAAAAACTTTATGAATTAGGTAAGGAGCTTAATTGGAATGGCTCAATTGATTTAAACTGGGACTATACCCACCCTGCTGATGAAAAACTAGTTGAACCTGATGAAGAGTTACCTCATGAGGCGCTAGAAGCTTATCAAGCTCTCTCAGAAGAAGAAAAAATACTTTTTGATAGACATAATACTGCGGAATTAATGAGTCAATTTCTTCATGGAGAACAAGGAGCCTTACTTGTAGCATCTCAATTAGCTAGCTGCGCTCCAACTTATAATGCGAAACTTTATGCTGCCTCTCAAACATTTGATGAAGCAAGACATGTTGAAGTATTCAATAGATATCTTCAGGATAAAATTGGTATTCACTACCCGATTAATCCATCATTAAAATTATTACTTGATAAGATTCTCACTGATGAAAGATGGGACTTAAAGTTTATTGGGATGCAGATAATCATTGAAGGTTTGGCTCTTGCGGCATTTCAAATGCTTAAAGCTATTACAAAAGACCCACTTTTAAAACAACTACTCCACTATGTTGTTCGTGATGAAGCACGTCACGTAACATTTGGAATAAATTATCTTGAAGATTACTTAACAACACTATCTAAAGAAGAGATAAATGAAAGAGCTCAGTTTGCTTACGAAGCTTGTGTTATTTCAAGAGATAGACTTGTAAATACTCAGGCTGAGCAGAGATTTCTGAAAATGACTGCTGAAGAAGCTAGAGAATTTCAATTAAGTACTGGTACTTTTGAAATGTTTAGGAACTTCTTATTTTCAAGAGTGATGCCAAATTTAAAGAGGATTGGTCTATTAACAGATGAAGTTAGGCCAAAATTTGAGGCACTTGGATTGCTAGAATATGAGCATGCGCCAGATGATTTTGAATGTGATTGGGCAGAAATGAAAAAGCCTCTTGAAAAATTTGGACAAATTCCAACCAATCTATAACTTTAAATTTGAATATATGACCATACTTAAATAGTATGGAATTAAATATGGAGATTATTAATGTCTAAACATGCAGCACTTGATACTTTTGGGAGATCTGGGAATCCAGTTATAAGATCCTCCGCATTTGATTCTCGAGCATCGTCAGATTCTGAAAGAATGACTTTAGATGGGGCGGTTAATAAGACAGCCATAATGTTAGCAATTCTTATATCTACAGCAGCGATTTCATGGAACTTTCCAAGTCCATTAATTGTTATGCTCTCATATATTGGTATATTTGCAGCAGCAATTGCAAGTGTTGCTACTTTTGGTTTTTGGATGCCCTTTATTGGTTTTATAATTAATCCAAGGCCCTACTTAGCTCCAAAAACCTGGTTAATATTTGCTTTTGGAGAAGGATTTTTTATAGGCTTGATCTCTTTGTCATTTGAAACAATGTTTCCTGGTATAGTTCTTGAGGCGGTATCTTTAACATTTTGTGTTGCAGCAACGTTATTATTCTTATATAAATCTGGCATTGTTAAACCAAGTCAAAACTTTGTTTTAATGGTCTGCTCTGCTGTTTTTGGTATCTTCTTATTTTACATAGGAACGCTTATATACTCTTTAGTTACTGGCGTATCTCCAGAAATATTTTCAGGCAGTAGTAATGCGTCTATTGGATTATCTCTATTCATAGTAGCTATGGCAGCATTTAGTCTAGTACTTGATTTTGACATCATTGAACAATCTGCTGAGTATGGTTCTCCAAAGTATATGGAATATTTTGGTGCAATGGCTTTAGTTACTACTTTAATTTGGCTTTATATAGAAATACTGAGGCTTTTAGCGAAGTTCAGATCTAGATAGTGTTTTCTTCAAATCCTTTGATTCTATTTCTTGGATTAGTTTCTTTTGGAATATTCTTCTATTTATTAAGAATACGAGCATCTAAAAATCAAATAGAGTCTTTTAAAAACAAAAAAAGAATGAATTGGACTTGGTTATGGTTAAGATTTGGAAAAGATAAATCAAAATCAAATGTTATTGAAGGTGAAGCGAAAGAGGTAAATCATGAGGAAGAAAAGTAATACGTTAGTAAAAAATCTTAAATTAATATTTTTTACTGCATTAACACTGCACATTGTGGGTTCTGAATTGAATCAAGATCCTCAAATAATTCAACCAGGCGCACCAGGCAATCCGTCAAAAGTAATTGATGCAAAAGAAGCAACAGATATTGCTAATACTTCATATATAAAAGCTGATGTTGATTTTCTTCAAGGAATGATTGTTCATCATGAACAAGCTATTGTGATGTCTGAAATGGCAGATGAAAGAACAAATAATAAATCAATTTTAGATCTTGCAAAAAGAATTGATGCATCTCAAAAAGATGAGATTAATTTTATGGAATCTTGGTTAAAAGATAGAGATGAATTTAAAAAAGCAGTAGATGAACATCATCATAATCATCTCGATCACAACATTCATAATCATATAGATATGATTGGGATGGCTACTCCTAAACAACTTAACGATTTAAGCAATTCTGAAAGTACTGGTTTTGATAGGTTATTCCTTAAATTAATGATAAATCATCATGATGGTGCATTAGAAATGGTTGAGGAGTTAAAAAAATATCCTGGAAATACCTATGATCCAATATTAAATGAATTTGTTTCAGATTTAATTAATGATCAAGGTGTTGAAATTGAAAGGATGAACACCCTACTAACTGGTTTATCTGATGATCCTAGAGCCGGTTTGGCTGGAGGACTATTCATTGCCGAAGAAGCTATTTTTAATATGGAGCTAATAACATCATTAAAAAAACCAACTGGTTTTTTTGATCCTGAAAATCCTGCTGAAAAAGGTTCGGAGGATTTAACTGAGGATAATGAAGATAAAACTACTGCAGAAATTTCTAGATCTTTAAGATCACCAATGTTGTCTTTTGCAAATACTGATATGGCTTTTAAGGATAATATTCTTGTTGCTGGAAGTTATCATGGATTTAATATCTATGAGTTAGGGAATGATGGCATTCCAAGTCTAATTTCATCAGTTGTATGTCCTGGTGGTCAAGGAGATGTTTCAATTGTTGGAAATCTTTTGATTATGTCTGTAGAAGAAAATAGAAGCAGAATAGATTGTGGACTTGAGGGAGTAAATAGTGATTCAAGTCCAGAAAGGTTTAGAGGTATTAGAATCTTTGATATATCTAATTTATATAAGCCAATACAAGTTGGAGCTGTTCAAACCTGCAGAGGTTCACACACGCACTCTGTAGTATCTAGCGATAGAAAAAAAATCATAGTTTATAACTCTGGAACTGGAAGAGTTAGAGATACAGAAGAAAAAGAAGATTGTTTCGGCTGGGATGGCGGAGGTTCTTCCTATTTTTCAATTGATATAATTGAAATACCAATTAAAAATCCTTCGAAATCTAAAGTTGTTAAAAGCCCGAGAGTCTTTATGGACCTAGAAACTGGCAATGTTGCGGGATTATGGCGAGGTGGTGATCATGGTGATGATACCCAAGATACAAACTCAACAAATCAATGTCATGATATTACAGTTTTCCCATCTGCAAATATTGCTGCTGGTGCATGTTCTGGTAATGGAATCTTATTTGATATAACTGATCCCTATAACCCTGAAAGACTTGATGTTGTAACTGATATTGGTTTTGCTTATTGGCATTCTGCAACATTTAATAATGATGGTACAAAAGTAATTTTTACTGACGAATGGGGTGGCGGTGGTCGAGCAAGATGTCGTGCATGGGATCCTTTAGACTGGGGAGCCGACGCTATTTATGATATTGTTGATAAAAAATTGATCTTCAAAAGTCATTACAAAATGCCTGCACCTCAGTTAGAAACTGAAAACTGCGTTGCTCATAACGGATCAATTATTCCAATACCTAATAGAGATATATTTGTTCAAGCATGGTATCAAGGTGGTATTTCTATAATGGATTTTACTGACTCCTCTATGCCTAAAGAAATTGCGTATTTTGATAGAGGTCCTATCCTTGAAGATATATTAATTACTGGGGGGTATTGGTCAACATATTATTACGATGGCTTTATCTACGGCACCGAAATTACTAGAGGTCTTGATGTTTTCAGGTTAACTCCAAGTGAATATATTAGTGAAAAAGAAATAGAGGCTGCTTCGAAAGCATTCCCAGCAGTTGGCGATAATGTATTCAATCCACAACAACAATTCCCAATGGCTTGGCCTGCAACTTTTTTAGAATAAAGTTTAATAAATGTTTGTTGCTATTGATTTTGGAATAACAAACACAGATGTCGTAATAAATCAAAATGGTGATGATATATTCTATTCATTTCCATCTAGATCAATAACAACTGATTTTATTGATTATATCTTTGACGAAATTGATCTAGATTTTGCTAATTTGCATAAAATCGGAGTAACTGGTGGTAAATCTAGTAATTTAAGTGACACATATAAAGATGTTCCTGTAATTAAGATTAATGAAGTAGATGCAATAGGCCTTGGTGCGATAGCTTTATATGATATATCTGAGGAGTCTTTCGTAGCTGTAAGTGCTGGAACTGGGACTGCATGCATTCATCATAATAACGGTAAATTTAACCACTTGGGAGGAATATCAGTTGGAGGTGGGACATTACAGGGCCTATCAAAATATTTAATAAATACTGAAAATGTGAAAGATATAGAGGAATTAGCTAAAAAAGGAGATAGAAAGGAGTTAGATTTTTTAATTGGAGATGTTGTGAATGAAATTGGCTCTTTATATCCAGAAATTACTGCCTCAAATTTTGGTAAAGCAAAAAATAATAAAAATAACTCTAAAGAACATGCTGCTGCATCACTTTCAAATATGATTGGAGAAGTCATTGGAACAATATCTTATCTAAATGCTCTTTTGTGTAATGAAAATAAGGTTTATTTCTTAGGGAGAACATCTTTAAATAGTGTTATTAAAACTGGTATTGAAGATAGATTAAAACTTGCTAATATTAGTGGAGTATTTAAAGAAAACAGAGAATATGGTAATGTACTTGGTGCATTAAGATCTATTCAATCAGATTAGAAGAATTTTTATAGAAAATGGAAGTATTAACAGATAAGTCAATCATTATTACGCTAGCTGTCCCAGCTTTCTTTGTGTTAATAATAATAGAGTATTTCTATGGTTTATTTATTGGCAAAAATACATATCGTTTGAATGATACCTTAACGAGTATTTCTTTAGGAATGATAAGTAGGTTTCCTGTAATGCTAAATTTTGGAGTTCAGAGTGCAATATTTATATATATTAGTAAGTATCTTAACCTAGGACTTTTATCTGTTAAGAATCCTTTTACCTGGATAGCTGCCTTTCTTTTGTATGATCATGAGATTAAGATTTTATGGGCTACACACAGCGTTCATCATCATGGAGAAGATTACAATTTAGCAACTGCCTTGAGACAAACAAGTACAGGATGGCTATGGAAATGGATCTTCTATACACCGATGATGCTAATTGGAGTTCCTGGTGAAGTATTCGTAACTGTAGCCGGTATTAATTTAGTTTATCAATTTTGGGTTCACACAGAACACATTGGGAATTTAGGTTTTCTTGAAAAAATTTTTATCACGCCGATGAATCATCGAATTCATCATGCAAAAAATAAAGAATACATAGATGCAAATTATGGAGGTGTTTTCATAATTTGGGATAGGATGTTTGGGACTTATACTCCTCAACGAGAAGAACTCAAACCTGTTTATGGTACAGCAACTCCTCTAAATAGTTGGAATCCTATTTGGGCAAATTTTCAAGTCTTTTCAATAATGATAAAGGACACTATCAAAACTAAGTTATGGAAAGATAAAATTAAAGTATGGTTTGCAGAAACATATTGGAGGCCTGAGGATTGTATCGAAGAGAAAGATCCAAAAGACTTTTACAAAAAATTTAATCCTACAATAAGTACAGACATTAAAATTTTTAGTATTACGCAAATATTATTTACAACAACAGTCTTCAATCTTGTTTTTATAAATGCGTCTTTACTCTCGTACTTTGAGATATGTTTATTTGGAGTATCTTTAGTTACTCTAGCGTCTTTAACTGGATTTTTGATGCATGGAAAGAAAATTGCCTATCAGCTTATTTTGTTGTTCTCTATGTTAAGCATCCTTGCCATATATACGTATAACCCAATAAATATGAGCTTAATTTCTTCAAAATTACTATTAGCTCAGCTTAGTTGTAACGTAATAACAGTAACCGGAATACTTTTATTCCAGTCACTGTTTAATATGAGAACTTTAAAGACTTAATTTACTGAACGTCAAATCTGTCTGCGTTCATAACCTTATTCCAAGCAAAGACAAAATCTTTAACAAATTTATCTGATGAATCATCCTCAGCATAAACTTCAACAATTGCTCTTAGCTGTGAATTTGAACCAAAAACAAGATCAGATCTTGATGCAGTTCTTACCTTTTCACCAGATTTTCTATCAAATGCTTCATAAGAATTTCCTGTTCCATTAGGTTTCCATTGAACAGACATATCGAGTAATGTTCTAAAGTAATCATTACTGAGTTTATTAGAATCTTCAGTAAACAATCCATAGCCGTTGGAGCTGATGCCTAAAGATCTCATTCCACCTAACAGCACAGTCATTTCTGATGCTGTTAAACCTAACAACTGTGCTTTATCTAGCATAATTTCCTCTGGTGCTGTATTCACACCTTTTGCATGAAAATTTCTAAATGCATCTGACTTTGGCTCTAAAACCTCAAATGATTCAATATCAGTCTGATCCTGAGAAGCATCTCCTCTTCCAGGTGTGAAAGGTACTTCAACGCCAGATGCCATTTCAATTGCCACATTTCCTGCTAGTACAATTATGTCTGCAATTGATGCTCCGACTTCATTAGATATTGATTCGTATACTTCTATAACCTTGGTAAGTTGTTTAGGGTTGTTTACTTCCCAATCTTTTTGAGGAGCTAATCTAATTCTTGAGCCATTTGCACCACCACGCATATCAGAACCTCTAAAGGTTGATGCACTTGCCCATGCAGTTTCAACCATTTCTTGAATAGATAAACCTGAGTCAGCAATTAATTTCTTTGCTTTATCGATATCGTATTCTGCACTACCAATGGGAACAGGATCCTGCCATATTAATTCTTCTTCAGGTACCTCTGGTCCCATATATCTTGTTTTTGGACCCATGTCTCTATGAAGAAGTTTGAACCAAGCTCTTGCGAAGGCATCAGCAAATTGATCTGGATTTTCATGAAATCTCTTTGAAATTTTGTTGTAGCTTGGATCTTCACGAAGTGCCATATCTGCGGTAGTCATCATTGTTGGAACCTTCTTTGATGAGTCTTCCGCATCAGGTGCCATATCTTCCTCTTTTTGATCAATTGCGTGCCAAATATGGGCACCAGCCGGACTTTTTGTTAATTCCCAGTCATAGCCAAATAAAAGATCAAAGTATCCATTGTCCCATTTAGTTGGGTTTGCTGTCCAAGCTCCTTCTATACCACTTGTAATAGTGTCGCTGCCCACACCCGAACCAAATGTGCTTGACCAACCAAAACCCATTTCCTCAAGTGGAGCACCTTCAGGCTCTTGTTGAACATTATCTTCAGGTCCAGCTCCATGAGATTTGCCAAAAGTGTGACCACCAGCAACAAGAGCTACAGTCTCCTCATCATTCATTGCCATCCTTCCAAAAGTTGTTCGTATGTCATGAGCACTAGCAAGAGGATCAGGGTTTCCATCTGGACCTTGAGGATTAACATATATTAAACCCATCTGTACAGCAGCAAGAGGATTATCTAATTCTCTTTCACCTTTATAACGCTTGTTATCTAACCATTCTGATTCTACACCCCAATGAATATCTTCCTCTGGGCCCCAAATATCTGGTCTTCCTCCACTAAAACCAAAAGTCTCACCACCCATTGATTCAATAGCAACATTACCTGCAAGGATTAATAAATCAGCCCAACTAATTTTCTTCCCATATTTTTGTTTTATTGGCCACAAAAGTCTTCTAGCCTTATCAAGGTTTCCGTTATCAGGCCAACTATTTAATGGTGCAAAGCGTTGTGCACCAGTGCCTCCACCGCCTCTACCATCCGTACTTCTATACGTACCGGCAGCATGCCATGTCATTCTTATAAAAAATGGTCCATAGTGTCCATAATCTGCTGGCCACCAATCTTGTGAATCAGTCATTAGATCATTAAGATCTTGTTTGAGAGCCTCATAATCAATTTTCTTAAACTCTTGTCTGTAATCAAAATCATCATCCATCGGATTTGTTTTTGCATCATGTTGATGCAGAATATTAAGATTTAGTTGATTTGGCCACCAATCTTTTGTTGATGTACCAGTTGAACTATTTGTTGTCATAGCCCCATGCATAACGGGACATTTACCTTCTTTTTGCTCAGCCATAATTACTGATTCTCCTTAAATTTTACAGTGCAGTTTAACGAATTCTAAACATGTATATATTATAAAAAAATAAAAAAAAAGTATATAAATTTATTCTGAATTTATGGTGGAGCTACGCGGGATCGAACCGCGGACCCCCTGCTTGCAAAGCAGGTGCTCTCCCAGCTGAGCTATAGCCCCACATTGAATTGAAGTATTGTACTTTAATGATGAGTTTTTTGTGAATTTAATCTAAATTATTTTTATTATTGATAGGCGCAAATTTTGAAGACTGTAATGAAGATGGATTTTTACTACTTCTTCCAGCAGCAGAAGTTTGAACTCTTAATTTATAATTGCTAAATACCTCAAATAACAAGTAAAACCAAAATCCATTAATGATTGGCTCTATAATCGCATCCAGTGCAGCTAAATTGAGGGGCGCCCCTGTAAGCAATCTGTTACATGTCATTGCTATAAAAATATGGCCGAATGTATATAAAATAGCCAAATATATTCCAATGTTGTCTGCTTTAAGAAAGCTTTGTTGAGAATAATTTATCTTATCTACAATAATTTTTTTTAAAACCACTAATAATAAATAAAACCAAAAGCCATTTATTATTGGTTCAATAAACGCATCAGCTGCTGCCATATCAAGAGTCGCACCAGTAATGATTCTATTACAGGTCATTGCAATAAGAATATGACCAATTGTATAAATTACAGCTAAAACAACGTTATCGTATTTGAAAACTTGGGTATCGTCATATTTTAAGTAGTCTTTCATGTATAGGTATTCTACTTTAAAAAAAGGGGCAATTGAATTGCCCCTCTTAATTTAAGGGGGTACATTTAAACACCCCTCTCCTCTAAAAATTAGAAAGTTTTTCTCAATGAAATTCTTATGTTAAATGGTTCGCCAACTGATGCTTGATGTGAGCTATGAGAATGTGGAAAATATAAAGTATCAGTTAGATTTTCAATATTCATTGTAAAGCTTAAGTCATCAGCGATTTGATAGTTAGCGGCAAAATCAATTCTTGTATATGATGGCAAAACTCTGTCTGGATTATTGTTTCCTATATTTGATTCGCCTTGTCTTGTCATACCAAGAGACCATGCAAATTTATCTGTTAAATCATAGGTAGCAAAAAATGATAATGTATGATCAGGTATTTCACGAGGTTCACCACCTGAACTTGTTTGTCCATCCATTTTTGAAATACCTGCAACTAAACTCATTTTGTCAGATACTTTACCCTTTAACTCCAGCTCAAAGCCATCTACTACTAAACCAACAATTTCATTAGTTTCACCAGTTACACTATCTCTAACGGCTCTAGTTTGTTCGCTATCAAAATAAGCAGCAACAAAACTTAAGTCATCATTAATTGCTACTTTTACACCTATCTCGCTACTTTCATAAACATCAGGGTCTAATGCCGCACTGCTTGCTGAAAGAGCTTTAAACTGTTCACCAGATCTTGGAAGAAAACTTTCACTGTAACTATAGTAGTAAGAAACATTTTCTTTTGGTTTATAAATGATCCCAGCTCTTGGTGAGAATTCTTTATCTTCTCTTGATTGAGCAGTTCCATTTTTTACATCTTTTACTGTTATATCAAACGTATCATGACGTCCACCAATCATGACTTTAAGGTTTTCTGATACATCTATTTGATCTTGAATATATATTGATGTTACTTCAATATCAGATTGAGTTTGTCTGTTCAAGTCTGCAGTGAAATCATTATTTGTTGTCACACCAGCTGAATTTACAGTGAAATCCATTGGTCTGGTTATATTAAAAACTTCATTATCATCAGCTGTTGTAGACCAATAAGTATCATACCTTTTGTTTTTATTTGTTGTATCAATTAACTCACCACCAAAAAGAATTGTGTGGGTTGCGTATCCAATTTGCATTTCGTTAACTATATTACCTGTAATAATTATGTTTTCACGCTCGGTAGGATCGAGATATCCATCCATTGTTACAACAGAAGCACCTGCAGTGTAGCTAGATGCATAATAATTTTTATACATTTTTTCAAATTCGCTTGAAACAACAGTAAGATTTCCTTTACTGGTATCTGAAAAATCTGTGCTTAAGGTTGCTCTGAAGATATCTGCTTTTAATGTTTGAAGGTTATCACCTTTTGAGTCACCAAATGTAATATTTTTAAATCTTTTAACAGGTTTGCCATTTTCTGTTGGAATACCTCTATCAATAAAACGCTCATGATCAGCGTATTCATATGAAAGATCTAAAGTAGTTTTATCACTCATTTTAATTTTGACAGTTGGATTAATTCCTAATCTATCTCCATCATAAAAATCTCTGTGATTTTCCAATGCATCACTGTGGATCATTACTCGAAAAGCAGAACTATCACTATTTATTGAGTTATAATCAACAGCAATATCGCTTGCTCCAAAATCGTCTACTCCAAAGTCTATGGCACCAAATGTTTCACCTAGAACAGCTTTCTTTGATACTCTATTAATCACACCGCCGGTTCCGCCTCTTCCAAAAAGAAGCGCATTTGGTCCTCTAAGTATTTCAACCTGTTCAACGTTGTAGAGCGACCTATAATATTGCACATCATCTCTGACTCCATCTTGGAAAAAGTCTGCAGTTGATCTGACTCCTCTAAAAACAACAGCGTCACGATGTCCTTCACCTTGAGATGTATTTACACCGGGTGTATATCTCACAATATCACCAATTTGTCTGAAGCCTTGTTTACGAATATCCTCGTCAGTAACTATTGAAACTGTTTGTGGAACATTAAGGACAGGCACTGGAGTTTTCAGAGCAGTCACTTGGTCTGAATATAATACATTCCCTTTGACAATTACTTCCTCTACATCCTCATCATTATCTTGAGCAACAACAAATGATGTAATTAATAGAAAACAAATAAATAGTATTGCTGAAATATCATCTGAGATTCTTTTAAATATTTTGTTCATAGTATTTTCATCACATAATTAAAATGAAAGCTACTCTTTTCGCCTAAAGATTTTTTGATTACAAAATCAGAAAAACTGCACACTTTTAGGGGAATGACCAATAAAGTAGCTTTCATAAATGATAATGATAATGATTATCATTTAGATTTGCAATCAAATTATGTAATTATTTTATAAATTGATATTTATTGAGAGTTATTTATTGAAATTTTATTTTGAAAGAGTTTACTTATTTCCTCTTATTGCGAAATAAGTACCTAAAATAAATAAGAAAATTTGCTCACTCATAAAGAGTTTTTTTGTTACTAGCCAATCTGAATGAGCTATTAAGATCGCCCCTATCATTATTACTGCAACTGCTCCTCCGGATAACCTTGTGACAACATTACCAATGTTATTCTTCATAAGACCACCTATAATTATTCCTGCTCCAGCTCCTACCTCACCTAAAGCAACAAGGCTTGTAACAATTTCAGGATACATATAACCCATGCTCTCAAACCAGGTAACCATTTTTTCAGGTGGTAATGGAAATTTTCCAAGACCATGCAAAATAAAAGACGTTCCTAATCCAAGTCTTAGAAGCCAAGGGGTAATTGGCATTAATGGTTTAGCAATTGATTCAAGAAAGTTATTTATTTTGTTCATAATGTTTTTGAATTTAATAATGTTTTAAAAGTATATCCTTATCATGACAAACTTCAAAACCTTTAATATCTAGTAATTCATTCAATTCATCATTTCCAATTTTTATCTTTACAAACATTTTTCCGCACTGAGATATTTTTTCCTCTTTTACACATCCCATATCAAATAATGAAGAGCGAACGTTTCCCATATTTTTTTCTATAGATATCCAACCTTTATATATTCCATTAAATAGGATCATATTTATTTTTGATCTTAAATCTTCGAATTTATTTCCATTTTCAGCAGATAAAAATACTTCATTTTGTTTTCTATTTTTTAATTGTTTTATTTTAGAGCTATCTAAAAGATCACATTTATTATTAACAATAATTTGAGGAATATTTGAAACTCCAATATCACTCAAAATATTATTTACTTTCTGAATCTTTGTCCTGTAATCAACGTCATGAATATCAACAACATGTAACAAAAGATCTGCAGCCGTTAGTTCATCCAAGGTTGCTTTAAATGACTCAACAAGCTGAGTTGGTAAATCTGATATAAATCCAACAGTGTCAGAAAATAAGATAGGACCATATTTAGGATGTTTGTTTTTTCGTGTTACAGAATCTAAAGTTGCAAATAGTTTATCCTCTGCAAGCTGAGAGCTCTCAGTTAATTTATTAAATAAGGTTGTTTTTCCTGCATTAGTATATCCAACTAATGCAACTAACTTGTTTCTACTTTTTTTTCTGGAATATCTATTTATCTCTTTTTGTTTATGTGATTTTTCTAATCTTTCATTAAGTCTTTTGATTCTTTTTCCGATAAGCCTTCTATCAGTTTCAAGCTGAGTTTCACCAGGTCCTCTTAAGCCAATTCCTCCTTTTTGTCTTTCAAGGTGTGTCCAACCTCTTATTAGTCTTGTTGAAAGATGCTTTAATTGAGCAAGCTCTACTTGTAATTTACCAATATGAGACGATGCTCTAGAGGCAAATATATCGAGAATAAGTTCAGTTTTATCAATTACTCTTTTATTAAAATATTTTTCAAGATTTCTGGTTTGTGAAGCATTTAACTCATGGTTGATAATTAATATATCTATATCTTTGTCTGAAATCTGAAGTTTTAAATTTTCAAGATTACCTTTTGTTATAAATGTATTTATAGATGGAATTTTTTGATTAAAGTTTCTAAAATCTTTTATTTCTAATCCTGATGAAATAACAAGACTTTTAAACTCATCATAATCATTTTCAAGTTCATTTTTTTCATAAAACAAATCAATACTGACGTATATCAAAAAAGCATTTTGAAATTTGTTATCTTCTATCAAATCCATTGAAAATATAATGCAGATATTTTGACAATAATTTCTGCTTCAGATGATTGCTTATTCTGCGAAATCTTTTCCTTTTGCAGCCTCAACTTCTCTTTTGTTAGGATTAACAGATTCTCTGAAAGGAATTTCAACAACTTGCGCTTGAACAGGTTCACCTGGGGTAATTGAATATTCGTCAGGCAATTTGACAAGTAATTCAGAACCAACTTCTGATGTTGACCATGGAACCCAAGCAAGTGCAATATTAGTTCCTAGTTCAGGTGACCACCAAGGAGAAGTTACATAGCCTATGTCATTACCATCAGTATCTGCGACTATCCAAAAATCAGGTGCATAATCAGTGATCTCTTTACCACCTAGAGTGATACCAACCATTTTCATTTTAAATGGTTCTTTACCATCATCAATAATATCTCTTTGTTTTTCAAGTTCTTCTTTGCCAATATAATCTGCTTTTTTATTTCTTGGAACTTGATAACTCAAATTAACTTGAAATGGAGAAGTTTCATGGTCTAAATCTTGGCCCCATGACAAAATGCCTGCAGCTATTCTCCTGTGATGAGCTGGTGCAATTACCATCAAGCCAAATTCCTCTCCATCTTTTAAGACTTGATTCCAAACTTTTTCTGCATTTTCATGAGTATCGCGAACATAAATTTCATAGCCTTTTTCACCAGTGAATCCAGTTTGACTGATAACGCAGTCTGCACCATTTATGTTTGTTTCCATTAACCCATAATAGGGAATTTCTCTCAATTCTTCACCACACATTTTTGCCAAAAGGTCCTCTGACAAAGGACCTTGAATTTGAAGAGGGCAAACATCAATTTCGTCAATCTCAACGTCAAATTTTTTAGTAACATTCACACCCTGTAACCAAAATAATAAATCACTATCTGAAATAGAAAACCAAAACTCATCTTCGGATAATCTTAACAAAACAGGATCATTGAGAATCCCACCTTTTTCATTACATAAAATTGCATATTTACCATGCATCGGCTCAATTTTTGTTGCATCTCTTGTAATAACAAAATCTGTAAATGCTTCTGCATCTGGCCCCTTAACCCTAATTTGTCTCTCAACAGCAACATTCCACATGGTTACTCTGTTGACTAAGGCATCATATTCAACCATTGCACCTCCATCCTCAGGCTTTACGTAACCTCTTGGATGATAAATTCTGTTATAAACAGTTGCTCTCCAACATCCTGCCTCATGTGATAGATGCCAAAAGGGAGATTTTCTTACTCTTGTTGAAATTAAAAGCTCAGTTGGCGTTCTTCCGCTTTGTCTTAAATTTATTGGAACTACCCTATCACTTTGATCAACATTTGGATGGTTTGGATGAGACATATTACCCCCTAAAAATATAATACAATTTCGTTAAATTTATCATCAGTTTTTTACTTTGTAAATGAAAATTTTTGATAGGAAAAATCAGAAAAAATAAGAATATTATTATTGTAATTTTAAATTATTGGTACAAATGGAATACATCCAACTAACCCAAAAAGTAATAAAAAAATTCCAATAATTTTCATATATAGATTCTCTCATATAAAAAGAATAAAATGATGAGATGCTAAGAAAATTCTCATATATTTTTATTGTAATCATGTTTATGCCTGTTGTAATTTCTGGAGGTGATATTTTAGATTCTAACTCAGAACAAATCCTTTTAGTTCATAAAACTCCAACATGTGGTTGCTGCAAAATGTGGATGAAGCATGCTGAGGAAAATGGTTTAACTGTTTACGGACAAGATCACGAGAACCTAACGAAGATCAAAGAGAAATATAATATCGACCCTCAATATAGATCATGTCATACAACCGTATCGTCTGAAGGATTTATATTCGAAGGTCATATTCCTAGCAAATTCATAAAAAAGTTTCTTTCTGAAAATCATCCAAATGCTATTGGACTGTCGGTACCTGGTATGCCTTTGGGATCGCCAGGAATGGAATATAACAATCAGTTTATGCCATATGATGTGCTTATTCTGTTTAAAGATGGCACAAGCAAAGTTTACGCTGAAGTAAGAAAATAAAACTCTATACAAATAAATTGTTTCTTTAAGGTCTTGACACGTATGTTATTTTATTTGTAACACACTTTTAGGAACAATTATATGAATGTTAATGTCTCAAGAAGACTTCCTGTAACAGTGCTTTCTGGTTTTTTAGGAGCAGGTAAAACCACTGTGCTAAGTCATATTTTAAACAATCGTAAAAATAGAAAAGTTGCTGTCATCGTAAACGATATGAGTGAGATAAACATTGATGCTTCTCTAGTAAAAAATGAGGTTTCTTTAAATCGAAGTGAAGAAAAACTTGTTGAAATGAGTAATGGCTGCATCTGTTGTACCCTCAGAGAAGACTTGCTTATTGAAATTAATAAATTAGCTGAAGAGAAAAAATTTGACTACCTTGTCATTGAATCAACTGGAATTTCAGAACCATTGCCTGTTGCTGAAACTTTTACATTTGAAGACGAGAATGGAATCTCACTTTCAAATTCTGCAAGCTTAGACACAATGGTAACTGTTGTTGATGCTGTGAATTTTATTAAAGACTATGAAGAGGCGAAATATCTTCAAGAAACAGGAGAATCTTTGGGAGAAGATGATGATCGAAGTGTTGCTGATCTTTTAGTGGATCAAATTGAATTTGCTGATGTAATACTAATAAGTAAGACTGATTTAGTAGAAAAAGAGGATATCAAAAAACTAAAAGCAATTATAAAAACTCTCAACACTCAGGCTGAAATTATTCCAATTACAGAAGGCAATGTTGAAATAGATAAAGTGCTTAATACAGGATTGTTTAATTTTGATAAAGCTAAAGAGGCTCCAGGATGGTTGAAAGAAATGAGAGGCGACCACATTCCAGAAACAGAGGAATATGGTATCAGCAGTTTTACCTACAAGGCTAGAAGGCCTTTTTATCCTGAAAAATTTCATAACTTTCTCCATAGCACTGAGCAATATGGCAAATTAATAAGATCAAAAGGTTTCTTTTGGTTAGGATCTCGACTTGAATATGCAGGACAATGGAGTCAGGCAGGAGGAATTGCACGTTATGGTTATGCGGGTTTATTTTGGAGATCTGTTCCAAGAAAAGATTGGCCAATTGACGAGCAAGCTCTTGCATCGATAAAAGAAAACTGGATCGAGCCTTTTGGTGATATGAGACAAGAATTGGTATTTATTGGTCAAAGTCTTGATGAAAAAGCTATAACAAATGCATTAGATAATTGTCTTGTAACTGAAGATGATATGTTAAAAGGAAAAGAATTCTGGACAACCCTTAATGATCCATTCCCTCCATGGCCAGAAATTCAGTAGTAGTTTGGGTCAGAATATAAGGCTTTAATCAATAAATTTTAAGTAATTATGCTTAAAGTGCTTTATCAAAACATTTAATGATTCAAATAATCTTTTAAAGCAAGCTTGTCTGCTTTCATGTCAGCTCTTAAAGCATTTAGAAGCTTTTGTTTATGATTAGGCATAAGTCCTTTGGCCATATTTTTAATTTGCTGATAAAACCATGCCATTGCACCAAATGCGTTTACTGCTTTAATTATAGTAAATGGACTTGATGGAGAGAGAATTGAAGGTCCTAATGAAAGAGTCTTCTCAAAACTTGGTAATATTTCTAACTCGCCTTCAATCATTTTTTTTATACAATATGGGTCTACGCACAAAGGTCTTCCGATTCCTATTATTTGGCAGATATTACTTTGTAAGGCATCTTCAATACCTTCTTTGGTTCTAAAACCTCCTGTAACCATTAGTGGTAAAGAAACTGCCTTCCTAATATCCTTGGCATATTCTAGAAAATAAGCTTCTCTTGCAATTGTGCTTTCTTTTCTTTGTTCACTTCTTTCAGGATTTATAGTTAAATCGTCAACTCCAATTAACTTTGGTTGTTCATATGTTCCTCCTGAAATCTCAATAATATCTACGCCAGCATTTTCTAACATCTTTGCTACTATTATGGAATCATCAGCAGCAAATCCTCCTTTTTGAAAGTCTGCAGAATTCATTTTCACTGAAATAGGAAAATCTTCTCCAACCTCTTCCCTGCATCTTTTAATTATTTCTAAGTGAATCCTAGCTCTATTCTCAATATCTCCACCCCATGCATCATTTCTGTTATTAATGTCTGGAGACAGAAACTCAGATAATAGATAGCCATGAGCAGAATGAAATTGAACTCCTGTAAATCCTGTTTCTCTAGCAATCTTCGCGGTAAAAACAAATTTTTCAATAACATCTAATATATCTTCTTCAGTCATCGGTACTGGAGTGCCATAATTTTTACCAGGTATCTTCAATCTAATATTAGAAGGTGCCATTGGAGAAGAGTTTATTTCACCGGGTGTTTGTCTACCAGCATGGGAAATTTGCATCCATAGCTGTGTATTGTTTTTTGTTCCTGCTGCAGACCATTCTTTAAGAGTATCAAGTTGATTTTTATAGTTATTCTTGTCTATCACAACATTTGCTGGACCCTCAAGGTTTCTTCGATCAACTTGAACATTACCAGTTAATAAAATTCCAATATCTCCATCAGCCCACATATCATAAAGATTAATATGACCTTGGTTAGCTAGATTGTCACCGCTTGCAATTCGTTCAGTCATTGCTGCTTTGCAAACACGGTTTTTCAGTATTTGGCCACAAGGTAATGTGAAAGATTCGTTTATTAAATTTGTCATTGATTATCCTTTATAAGACTGAAAAGACTAATATCATACAAGAAAACTCAAGGTTATATATGTAATTAATAAATAAATGGTGGGCCCGGGAGGACTCGAACCTCCGACCAATGGATTATGAGTCCACTGCTCTAACCAACTGAGCTACAGGCCCAATGTTCTAAAGAACAAAAAGAAGGCGGAAATCGAATGTGCTTTGTGCATCCTGATAATCCAAATAGATGTCTGAAAGTTATTCATCCGGGATTGCTTGAAAAAATTAAAGAGAATAAGTCTTGGTATAAAAGATTTAGATCTTTAGAAAGCTTTGACGATAATTTGAGAGAACAAGATGCATATAATCAAAAGGCACTTCAAAAAGACGATCATGATGTGTGGACACATTTAGCCAAATGGCATGGGATGACAGAAACAAATATTGGCATGGCTTCTGAGACCGAGTTAATAACAAATAATGGTGAAATCGCCGAGACACTTGAAACATATCTTTTTAGAGAAGGCATTACTGAAGAAATAAAGTTAGCTATAGAAGAGTTTCAAACTTGGCTAGAAAAACATTTAATACTAACCAAAAATCTTATACCCCATAATCTTGTTATTTGTCAGCAAAACGAAAAAATCATCATAAAAATAATTGATGGTTTAGGCTCACAAGCATTTATTCCTCTTCCAAACTTCTCAAGTTTTTTTGCTAAAAGATACGTAAAAAGAAGAATTCAACTCATGTGGAGTAGAATTCATTGGGATCTATCAGGAAGAAAGGGAAACTGGAAATAAATTATTCGTCTAAGAAACTTTTAAGATGACTTGATCTACTCGGATGCCTTAGTTTTCTGAGAGCTTTAGCTTCAATTTGTCTGATTCTTTCCCTGGTAACATCAAACTGCTTCCCTACCTCTTCAAGAGTGTGATCAGTATTCATACCTATTCCAAATCTCATTCTTAGCACCTTTGCTTCTCTTGCGGTTAAAGATGCAAGAACATCATCGGTAGCAAAGTGAAGACTTTCTTCGGTAGCATTTTCTAATGGAGATTCAATAACTGTATCTTCAATAAAATCACCTAAACTTGAATCTTCATCATCTCCAATTGGTGTTTCAGTTGAAATTGGTTCCTTTGCAATCTTTAGAACTTTTCTTACCTTATCTTCAGGCATATCAAGTTCTTTACTTAATTCTTCAGGAGTTGGCTCTCTACCCATATCTTGCATCATCTGACGAGAAACTCTGTTTAATTTATTGATAGTCTCAATCATATGAACTGGGATTCTGATTGTTCTTGCTTGATCAGCAATTGATCTTGTAATTGCCTGTCTGATCCACCATGTTGCATAAGTAGAGAATTTATAACCTCTTCTATATTCAAATTTATCAACGGCCTTCATAAGGCCAATGTTTCCTTCTTGAATTAAGTCCAAGAATTGAAGTCCTCTATTTGTATATTTCTTAGCAATGGAAATTACTAGTCTTAAGTTAGCTTCAACCATGTCTTTTTTGGCTCTTCTCATTTTTGTCTCGCCCATAGACATGTTTCTATTAATTTCTTTAATTTCTTTAATACTAAGGCCAACTTTGTTTTCAATTTCTAATATATCTTTTTGTGCAATAACAACATCTTGCTTAACTTTCTCCAAAAGATCCTTCTTATATTTTTTTTCTTTCATTAAAGAGTCTACCCATCGAACTTTTGTTAAATTATCTGGATAAAGAGCTAAGAAATCTTTTCTTGGTATACGAGCACTTTTCACTAACTGAGTTTGAATAAATTTTTCTTTCTCTCTAATACTATTGAGTCCATGTCTCGCAATCGCAGCTATATCTTCAAACATCCTAGGGCTAAATTTAAGAAATTGAAATATTTCACCAAGTTTTTTAAATTCTGCATTAGCTTCTTTAGAATGCCTACCTTTTTTATCAATAACCTTTGTTGTTTTATTAAATTGACGTTTTAGGCTAGTCATTCTCTTTTGAACTTCTTTCATATCTGGTCCAGATGAGCTTTCCTCATCAGATGATTCAGCAGCTTCTGCCTCTTCTTTAGCTCTTTGGCTTCCAGGTCCCGCTGATGGAACTTCTTCCATCTCTTCAAGGAATCCTGTTAAGAAATCATTAATTTTCTTTTCTCCATCTTTTACTAACTGAAAATAATGAAGAACATATTCAACAGTTTTTGGATATTGAACACTTGCATTGAGAAGATCTCTCATTCCCTCTTCTATTCTTTTAGCAATCTCAATCTCACCTTCTCTTGTTAAAAGATCAACTGTTCCCATCTCCCTCATATACATTCTTACAGGATCAGTGGTTCTTCCGGTTTCATTTTCAACCGCTGCAAGAGCCTCTGCAGCTTGTTCCAAAGCTATATCATCAGAATTTTCTGACTCAGCTAACATTAAGGTATCCGCATCAGGTGCAGTTTCGTGAACTTGAAGACCTAAATCGTTAATCATTCCAATGATTTCGTCTACTTGATCAGGATCGGATATATCATCTGGAAGATGATCATTTACATCAGAGTATGTTAAATAACCCTGCTCTCTTCCTTTTTCAATAAGCTCAGCAATCTTAGAGCCTTTTTGATTTAATTTATCCACAGAAAATTTCCTCTTATATTATTGGCTTTATTTAAGGATTGATTAGCAAAAATCAATCTATATAGAGCTTAAATTTTTTATCAAAGCTTCTTCATCCTGCGACATTTTATCTTTTTTTAGAATAATTTGTTGTAATTCTCTTTTTTCTGCAGATGTTAGC
>LULJ01000136.1_pt1 | contig 26419 bp, 35 predicted proteins | sample 728171 | NCBI WGS metagenome assembly LULJ01 (sample SAMN03860292, study PRJNA289734) | marine metagenome | biome: seawater column; feature: ocean; material: water; isolation source: Red Sea water column Station 169 - depth 25m | place: Saudi Arabia: Red Sea | collected 2011-10-15 | depth 25 m
AAATTTTATAGTTAAATTTTATAGTTAAATTTTATAGTTAAATTTTATAGTTAAATTTTACTCATCTTATTCAAGATTTTCCAGCTTTTAGAGTCTATTGGCATAACCGAAAGTCTACTTTGTCTTATTAATGATAAATGGCTTAATTCCTTGTTTTTTTTAATAGTTTCTAATGAAACTGGTGTTTTAAGTTTTTTTATGAATTTAACTGTTACGGCTACAAAACGACCAGTTTTGTCAGTTTTATCCAAATAAGCTTCTTTAATAACCTCAACAATGCCAACAATTTCTTTTCCAATATTTGAATGGTAGAAAAAACATTGATCTCCAGTTCTCATATTCTTTAAATTTTTTGAGGCTTGATAATTTCTAACACCATCCCAAGGGGCTCCTTTTTTTCCAGCTTTTTTTTGTTGATCAATCGACCAAACATCTGGTTCAGATTTAAGCAACCAATAACTCATTATAATTGGACGCCAGCTCCTTTAAGAAATGCTGCATCTTCATCTAATGACCATCTAGGTTTTGCGGGATGGTCTAAATCACTAAATAATTTTAGTTTAAATTTTTCTAAACCAACCATGGCAATCATTGCCGCGTTATCACCACAGAATTCTATTGGGGGAAAAATACTTTGGTAATTTTTTTCTTCACATAATTTCATTAACATCGCTCTTATTTTTTTATTTGCAGCCACACCACCAGCAACCACAAATTTTTTCTCTTTTGGGCTATTCGTTTTTTCAAACTCATTAAAAGCAACAATTGTTTTCTTATACAAAATTTCTTCAATCGTTTTTTGAAAAGAAGCTGCAAGATCAAATTTCTCTTGATCATTTTTAATTGTTTTGGATATTTTAAGCACAGCAGTTTTTAATCCTGCAAAAGATAAATTGCATCCACCTTTATTTATAATTGGTTTGGGCAATTTGAATCTTTCTGGATTTCCTTTTTCAGCCAAAACTTCGATTTCACGTCCACCTGGAAATTCTATTTCTAAAAGTTTAGCAGTTTTATCAAATGCTTCTCCTAAAGCATCATCAATAGTTGTGCCTAATCGTTTATATCTTCCAAGAGCTTGAACGCTTAAATATTGAGAATGTCCACCCGAAATTAGTAAAAGTAAATATGGGTAGTCTAATTTAGAATTTAATTTTGGGCTTAGGGCGTGTCCTTCAAGATGATTAACAGCAATAAATGGTTTGTTTGTTGTAAGTGCAAAAGTTTTTCCAAAGCTTAACCCAACTGATAGACATACAATTAAACCAGGTCCTGCTGTAGAAGCTATAGCGTCAATTTCATCAATTTTTTTTCCACTTTTATCTATAGCTTTTTTTACAATCCAATCTATTTTTTCGATGTGTGATCTTGCTGCTAATTCAGGAACTACTCCCCCGAATTCTTTATGGACATCTTCTTGACTGGAAACAATGTTAGATAAAACAACTGGTATTCCTTGCTCATTTTCGGTAACTACAGATGCCGCTGTTTCATCGCAACTCGATTCTATTCCAAGAATTAAGGGTTTTTTGCTCATTCAAATAAGTTTTAATAATTGTACAATCTCAATACAAGTAAGAAATATATTTTATGAAAGAAAAAATAACAATTGGTTCAAGAGGAAGCAAGTTGGCTATACTTTATGCACAAAAAGTAAAAGATAAGATTATTCAAAGTGCTAGTTTTAAGGAGGAGGAGGTTAATATAAAGCCAATATCAACAAAAGGTGATCAGATTAAAGATACAAGATTATCAGATGTTGGTGGCAAAGGTCTATTTTCTAGTGAAATTGAAAAACAACTTCTTAAAAAAGAGATTGATATTGCTGTTCACGCTCTTAAAGATATGCCTATAAATGAAACAAAAGGACTTATTACTGACACGTTCCTTGAAAGAAATGATCCGCGGGAAATTCTCATAACATTTAATAAAAAAAAAATTAAAAATCTAAGTGTTAACTCTATAATCGGAACCTCTTCCTATCGCAGAGAGTTTCAAATAAAAAAAAAGAGACCTGATCTTAATTGTAAACTTATAAGAGGAAACGTAGATACCAGAATCAAAAAGTTAAAAGATGGTCTTTATGACGGAATACTTTTATCAAGTGCTGGAATAAAATCTTTAAAGCTTGAGGAATACATTACAGAAACTTTTGAAACTGAAGAGATTATACCTAGTGCTGGACAAGGTATTATTGCTATTCAGTGTAGAGAAAATGATGATGAAGTCATTTCAATTTTAAAAAAGATTAATCATGATCAAACCTACAGAAGAGCACATTCTGAGCGAAATGTTTTAAAAGTTTTAGATGGCGACTGTGAAACTGCAGTGGGTGTCCATTCAAAAATAGAAGGTGACCAACTAACATTAGAAGCTGAGCTTTTTTCTTTAGATGGATCAGAGAGATACTATGAAAAAAAAATTGTTGAAAAATCAAAGTTTAGAGAGGTTGGTGAAGAGATTGGCGGGATTCTAAAAAAAAAATCTAATAATTCTTATAAGAAATGATATGCATATTTTGTTGACTAGACCTTTGGAAGATTGCTCGGCACTAGCTTTAAAGTTTAAATCGCTTGGCCATAAAATATCCCATCTTCCCTTACTTAATATTGAAAAAATTAATTATGATGAAATTGATTTTTCTGAATTTGGGGGAATAATTTTCACCAGTGCTAACGCCGTTAAGTATTTAAATTTAAAAAACATAGATAAAAAAATTAAGTGTTTTTGTGTGGGAAATGTAACAGAAAAAAAAGCTCGTGATTTAGGTTTTCAAAATACAGTTGCCGCAGAGGGAAATGTTTCAAATTTAAAAGAATTAATTTTAAGGACTTACGATAATAAAAATAAAAAACTTATTTATGTTAGTGGAGAAACGGTATCTGTTGATTTAGATCACCAGTTGGCTTTAGAGGGTTTTGTTGTAAAAAGAATTATTAATTATAGAGCAAAATATAATCAAAAATTTGATGACGAGTTTATAATCAAATTAAAAGAAAATTTACCTGACATAGTTTATGTTTATTCACAAAATAGTGCCTCAAGTTTTCTTAATTTTATAAAAATATATCAAACCGAGGGTTTATGGATGAATACAAATTTGATGTGTATTGGTGAGAAAACCTCGTCTATATTGAATGAAATTAAATGGAAAAAAATATTTCTTTTTAATCCTGGTGAAGAGGAGTTTTTGTTATATAAAATTTAGTTATGGAATTAATAAATAATTTTTCAGAAATTTTTTTATCAGTTTGGAATAAAGGGATTTTAGGTGTTGATATTTTTCAAATATTAATCGGTTTAGGTATTTTTTTAATTTTCTTAATCTTCAGAGGAATTTTAAGCAAACTAATAATAAAAAAATTAGAAATAATTTCAAAAAGAACAACTAATAAATTAGATGATACTTTTGTTAACGCTCTTGTAGGACCAGCAAGATTTTTACCAATAGTTTTAGGATTTTTTATTGCAAGTTATTATATGACTTTTTCTGCTGAAAGCAGAGATATTGTTGATACAATAAACAGAACTTTAATAACTATATTAATTTTTTGGGTAATGCATCAAATTATTGAACCCGTCTCATATGTTCTAAGTGGTCTTGATAAACTTTTAACCAAGGAGTTAATAGGATGGATAATTAAATCATTAAAGATTTTGATTTTTATTTTAGGTTTAGCTGCTGTTTTAGAATTATGGGGTATCAAAATCGGTCCCATTATCGCGGGTTTAGGTTTATTTGGTGTGGCTGTGGCTTTAGGTGCTCAAGATTTATTTAAAAATTTAATATCAGGCATTTTAGTTCTTGTTGAAAAAAGATTTAAAATAGGAGATTGGATTTTAGTTGATGGAATAATAGAGGGCATAGTTGAAAAAATTGGTTTTAGATCTACGACTATTAGAAAATTTGACAAATCTTTAGCAATAATTCCTAATTTTCAATTTGCAGAAAATGCAGTTATTAATGTAAGTGAAACTTCAAACTGGTTGATAAGTTGGATTATCACTCTTCAATATGACACAACAGTTGACCAATTAAAAACCATAAGAGATCAAATCGAAAACCATATCAATAAAAGTGATGACTTTAAGCAAAGTATTGGTGTTGCGGTTAGAGTTGATAAATTTTCAGATAGTTCGATAGATATGTATGTTCGTTGTTTTACAAAAACTAGCAGCTGGAATGATTGGTTGTCTGTAAAAGAGCGTCTAGCAATAGAAATTAAACAAATTGTTGAAAGCAACAAAGCTTCTTTCGCATTTCCAAGTCAGTCGATTTATGTTGAAAAGAAATGATAGCTGTTTTTTATTTAGTCTTACAGATCCTAAAACTATATTCCTATGTTGTAATTGCGAATGTAATAATAAGTTGGCTAGTTGCTTTTAATATTCTAAATACTCAAAATAGATTTGTTTATTTAGTTTTAGACTTTACTTATCGATTAACTGATCCAATTTTAAATAAGATAAGACGTTTTTTGCCAAATTTAGGTGCTTTGGATATTTCACCTATAATTTTACTTCTATTGATTTGGTTTATAGAAATGTGTATGAAGCTTTACGTTGCACCAATGATATTTTAAATAAATTATGATTTTAATTGATGGAAAAAAAGAAGCTGCATTATTAAGGCAAGAGCTTAAAAAAGAAGTCTCTGAACTTAAATCAAAATATAATAAAGTTCCTGGTCTGTCTGTAATCTTAATTGGAGATTTAACTCCAAGTCAAATTTATGTAAGAAATAAAGAAAAATCAGCTAATGAGGTTGGACTAAAGTCCGAAGTAATAAAGTATCCTGATAGCGTCGAGGAAAAAGTAATTTTAGAAAAAATAAATGAATTAAATAATGATAAAAGTGTTTCTGGTATATTAGTACAATTACCTTTGCCAAAACATATAGATAAAAAGAAAGTTATTGAAGCGATTGATCACACAAAAGATGTTGATGGATTTCATCCTATAAACGTCGGCAATCTTTCTTCTGGTTATGAAAGTTCAGTACCTTGTACTCCTCTAGGATGCTACTTATTAATTAAAAAATTTGAACCGAATTTAAATGGTAAAAAAGCTGTTGTAATAGGTAGATCGAATTTAAATGGCAAACCAATGACACAACTTCTTTTGAAAGAAAACTGCACTGTAACGATAACTCACTCAAAAACTAAAGATTTAAAAGCTGAATGTTTAGAGGCAGATATTGTTGTTGCTGCCGTCGGTATTCCTGAGTTGGTAAAAGGAGATTGGGTTAAAAAAGATGCAATTGTGATTGATGTAGGTATTAATAAAACTGAAAAGGGAATTGTTGGTGATGTTGCATTTGATGAAGTTTCAAAAAATGCAAAAGCCCTTACGCCAGTTCCTGGGGGTGTTGGTCCAATGACAATTGCGTGTTTGCTTAAAAATACGATTGACTGTTTCAAAAGATCGCAAATTTAACATTTAAATCATTAAAAAATTTTTGATAAGCTAAGCTATGAGAAAGCCAAAATACCCATATAGAATTTTAATTATTATGGCTATACTTACCATACCTCCGATTGGAGCAACTCAACTTGGTTGGTATCTATACGATCAACAAACTGGATTTGATTATGGTATGATTGTTGGAACTTTTTCAGTAATATTAGCAGCATGGCTTATGTACGAAAAAAATTGGAGAGAGGAAGATGAGGACTAATTAATGGAAAAAATTATCTTTCTTGGTTTGGTAATACCAATTTTTGGATTTGTTTTATATCTTGGCGCAACTGCAATAATGAATGGATTTAGTGCCAAAAGTGCAAATAAAATAAATGAAAATTCTGATAATGAAAAAACTGATCCTCCTTTGGTTGATGAAGATAGTTTAAGTTATGAGCTTGAAAAATTGAATAAACTTTTAAAAGATGGAGTTTTAACCCAGGAAGAATTTGAGAAAGCAAAAAGAAAAATTTTAGACAACTAATTGTAACTAAGTAATTTTTTAAGTGAGTCAAACTCACCAATTTTATAAATCAAAACATCCTCTTTTTTAAAACCATACTTGATGGCACTGGCTTTAAATCTTTTTGGTGGCTCCATTATAGGTTCTAAGGATAGAACGAAAGTTCCCCAATGCATGCCAACCACTTTCTTACTTTTAAGATTTTGAGCAATTTCTAAAGCTTCCTCTGGGTTTGTGTGATAGATAGATTTATCTTTATAAGGCATAATCGGATAAAAATTGTAAGCACCAATATTTATAAACGTTAAATCAATTGGACCATATTTTTGACCAATAGACTTATATATGTCTCCAATCCCCGTATCACAGGCAAATAAAATTTTTTTTCCGTCATATTCAATTAAAAAATTTCCCCATAAAGTTTTATTGGTATCAGTTAGACTACGTTTTGACCAATGAACCGCGGGTAAAAATGTAACTTTTAATTTTTCGTTTATTTTTATTTCGTCATACCAATCCATTTCATTAACATCTTTATATCTTCTGAAGTATTTCCCAAGCTTAAGAGGCAATAACACTTTTGCATTTTTATATGGAAACTTCCTAATCGTGTATGCATCTTGATGGTCGTAGTGGTTATGAGTTAATAAAAATAAATCTATTTTTGGTATTTCATCTAGAGTAAGCGCCGGTTCTGTATATCTTTTTGGGCCAAATATAAGTGGGCCAGCATTTTTTGAGAAAACTGGGTCAGTAATTATTGTAGTTTCACCAAGTTTAATTAAGAAAGTTGCATGACCAATCCAAGCGATATAGTCGTCATCTTGATATTTTTTAAGATCTAAAATTACTTTTTCTTTTTCAATAACATGACTTTTTGGCACCGTCATATCAAGTTTCTTTTTTTCTTGATTAAAAATTTTATATGACCATTTTATATTGGCATCTCTTTTAGGTGATCCCTCAGGATTTCTAAAAGTTCCATCTGGCAAATGATGATAGGGTTTTTCCATTGCGATACTTAAACAATTATAAAATATTATTCCAACTAAAATACATAAAAAATTAATTAATTTTTTTCCATTAACCACAGACTATCTCCTGCTAAAAAATAAATTTTACCATTTTCTGGATGTACTTGTATATCTCTTAATCTTCCAATTTTTTTTTTAAAAATAATATCTTCTTTTACATTTGATAAATCTTTAAATATCAGTTTTCTTAAAGATTGATCTTTCAATGATGTTATAAGTGCATGACCATTCCATTCACTAAATTCCTTACCTTTGTAAATTGTGATGGCACTTGTGGCAATTGAGGGTACCCAATAATGAATTGCTTTTGTGAAGCCTGGCTTCCATTTAGGTCCAATTGGGATACCAGAGTAATTAGTCCCTCCCCATCCTAAAATTTTCCAACCATAATTTTCACCTTCTTTAGCCTCACCAAACCAATCTCCACCCCTTGCTCCGTGATTACTCATATAAATTTTTCCGTCAAATGGAGATAAAGTTAAACCTTGTGGATTTCTAATACCGATTTGATATATTTCTGGAAGCCAGTTGGATTTCCCTTTAAATCTAGGATTGTCTCGTGGAATACTGCCATCTAGATTTATTCTGATAATACTTCCTGGATGTTTTGTTGGATCTTGCGCAATCATACCCTCACCTCTTTCACCAGCAGATGCAAAAAGATAGTCATCTTTAATCGCTAACCTTGATCCAAAATGATAACCAGAATTAATGGGAGGATTTGCTTGGAAAATATTTTCAAATTTTAATTCTTTTTCGGCAAATTTTGTTTTTGCAATTGAGGTGCTGGTTTTACCATTACCTCTATTTTCTGTGTAAGATACATAAATAAAATTATCTTTAAAAAGGATATCTAGTATTCCACCTTGGCCATGTTCTAAAAAGTTAAGATTGTGCTTTATTTCAGAAATTTGTTTTGAAATAATGTTTACAACTTTTATTTTTCCACTTTTTTCAGTTATAATTAGCTCTTCATTATTAATAAATGATGAGCCCCAAGGACTGTTTAAATCGACAATTTTTTCTAAATTAAAATTTTTTGCAAATGAGAGGTTTGTTAAGAGTAAGAATAAAGATACTGAGAAAATAAACTTTTTCACTTTACGAGAGCTTTGATCTTCCACCATCAACTGCTATAATTTGACCTGTCACCCATGAGCTATCATCTGTAATAAGAAATTTGGCTAAAGAGGCTGAGTCTTTTCCCTCTCCCAATCTCTTTAATGGATGAGCTTTTGCAATTCCATCTGCTAAGGCCTTATTTTTTAACATTGGTTCAGCGATTTTAGAATTGGTTAAACTTGGTGCAATACAGTTTACTCTTATGTTTGGAGCAAATTCTGCAGCCAAAGAAACTGTTAAACCCTCAACAGCAGCTTTTGTAGAGGCAATTATTGCATGATTTGTAAAACCTCTTTGAGCAGCAACTGTAGAAAATAAAACGACCGAACCTTTATTTTTTTTCAAAATATCCTGATATCCCTTTATAACCTCGACAGCAGAGTATAAATTTAATTTCATACATTTATTAAAATCTTGCTCATTCACCATTCTTAAAGGTTTCAGATCAATTGAACCCACACAATAAGCAATACCTTTTACATCAGAAATATCACTTTTAACCTTATCCACAAATCCATCTTGCAAAACATCAGCTATTGTAAATGCACAACCTAATTTTTCAGAAATATTTTTAGTTTCATTTTCATTTCTACCAACTAAATGAACTGAATTCCCTGAATTTACTAATTGTTCAGCCAAACTAGAACCGATGGATCCTGTCGCACCAAAAATAAGATATTTTTCTGACATAAAAATTTTTATTAGTTATATTTAAATATGAAGTTATTTTTTATACTTGGCAATCAATTATTTCCACCAAAATACTTGGACCGCTTCAAAAAAGACCACCTATTTTTTATGGCAGAAGATTACCAATTATGTACTTATGAAAAACATCATAAAAATAAAATCCTTCTTTTCTTATCATCAATGCGTTCACATGCGGAGTCTCTTAAAAAGGATAAGTTCAAATTAGAATATTTGAGAATTGAAGATAAAGAATTTAAAGATGACTATTTAAAAAAATTAAAGAAATTAATTAATTCAAAAAAAATAAAAGAAATTTCGAGTTTTGAAATTGAGGATAAATTTTTTGAGAAAAAAATTGATCAATTCATAAAAAAAGAAAAAATTAAATGGAATATTGTGCAAACTCCTATGTTTTTAAATTCGAGAGATGAATTTAAACAATATTTATCAAAATCAAAAAAACCTTTTATGGCAACTTTTTATAAAGAAGTTAGAAAAAAATCCGGCATATTAATGGGTTCAGATGGGAATCCTATAGGAGGTAAATGGAGTTTTGATGAAGATAATAGAAATAAGTTACCAAAAAATATCTCTATTCCAAAATTCCCAAAAATTAATGAGACTAACCATACTAAAAAATTAAAACCTATTATTGAAAAACTATTCAAAGATCATCCAGGAACAACCAAAAACTTTTGGCTTGCTACAGAATTTAATGATGTGGTCAAATTATTAAATTTTTTTATTAAAGAGAAATCTAATTTATTTGGTGATTATGAGGACGCTGTTGATCAAAAAGATAATATTTTATTTCACAGTGCTTTAAGTCCTTACATTAACCTAGGATTAATAACGCCTGAATTTATTATAAAAAAAGTTTTAGATTTCCATAAGAGTAAAAAAATCAAATTAAATTCTTTAGAAGGTTATGTGCGTCAGGTCATAGGATGGAGAGAATTTATGAGAGGAATTTATCAAAGTTATTCAAACGAAATGGAAACTAGAAATTTTTTCAAACAAAATCGCAAAATGAAAAAATCATGGTATGAAGGTACAACTGGTTTACCACCACTAGATTATGCAATCAAAAATGCTTTAAATCATGGATGGTCTCATCACATTGAAAGATTAATGATTTTATCAAACATCATGAATCTTTGCGAAATAAAGCCTACCATTGTTTATAAATGGTTTATGGAAATGTTTGTAGATTCCTCAGATTGGGTAATGGTGCCTAATGTTTATGGTATGGGATTATTTAGTGATGGAGGAATATTTGCTACAAAACCATATATATGTGGCTCGAGTTACTTTATGAAAATGATGGATTTTAAAAAAGGCGATTGGTGCAACATAATGGATGGGTTGTATTGGAGATTCATTGATAGAAATAGAAAATTTTTTTTGAAAAATCCAAGGTTATCTATGATGGTTAGAATTTTCGACAAAATGAAAAGTGACAGAAAAAAATTAATCCTTCCTGCTGCAGAAAAATTTATTAAACAAAACACACTTTAGTGAAAAAAGAAAATCTTCCATCTAAAATCTGTATTGTTTGTAAGAGACCTTTCAATTGGCGAAGAAAATGGAAGCTAAATTGGGAAAGAGTTAAGTATTGCTCAAAAAGATGTTCTAGCAAAAAAATATGAACTTAGAAAAATACAAATGGAAAAGTAGAATTTTACTTGTTTCTACAACAAGTTATAAGGATAGAATTTATCTAGAGGCAAAAAAAATATATCAAGATAAAATAAAAGATTTTCATAAAAGATTTGTAAAATTAATTTGTAAAATTAATAAGCAGGAAAAATCATCAATAGATTTAATTGGTTTTGATGGCAAATCTAAAAAAAAGATGAATAAACTTAATCATAAAACAATCTTTAAAATTATAGACAAAATGTCATTAAGTAAAAAATCTAAACCTATAAATTTATCGCTGTATTCAGATTATAATCCTAAAACTACTACTCATGGGCTAGGGTTCAAAAACAAAGAAAAAGCTCTTTACACAATTAGAACTATTAAAAATCGTTCAATTAAGTATCAGGTAAATGTTATTGCAACCATGCTGGGTAGAGCAAAGAACCATCCTAACAAAACTAGGGATATGGAAGGTGCTATAAAAATATTTGGTGATTGGATGAAAAAGTATAAAAGTAAAAAAAATGAAAATTAGAATAATTAATTATTTAAAGAAATTAGTAGTTTTGTTTTTTCTATTAATCCCAAATAATCTGAATGCTGATTTTTTTGAAGATATAACAAGCCAAATAGTTGAGAATCCTAAAAGACTTAGTTATGGAGTTTCCGTCACCGATGTAAATCAAGATGGAAAATTTGATTTTATAGTTACTGGATTTGGTTATCTGAATTTAGCTTTATCATATGAGAATGGAAAACTGATTAATATTGTAAATCAAAAAAAATTTTCTGATGAATTTAGAAGAACAATTGGTGTTGCTGCATGCGATATAGATAGAGACGGTTATGAGGAAATATATTTTCTCAACACCGACACATATAGTGGAACAAAAAAATATTCAGATAGATTGATAGACTTAGAGAGGGATAATTTTATTGATTTATTTGAAATTGAGAAAAATCAAAAAGATCTCAATTTAACTGCTGGGAGGTCAGTTGTTTGTGTTGATAGAAAAGGAGATGGCAATTATGGTGTATATGTTGCTAACTACGGAGGACCCACAAGATATTACGAATATAATGACGACATAATAGTCGATAAATCTGTTCAATTGAATCTGGCCAAAGTTACAGGTGGACGTGCTGTCGTGGCTGGACACATCATTTCTGATAAAATTGATATATTTGCAGCCAATGAGAGAGGAGCAAATTTTTTATACAAAAATGAAGAGGGTAAATTTTTAGATGTCGCATACGAATATAGAGTTCAAGACGTCCTTCAAAATGGGAGAGGTACAGCTTTGTCAGATATTTATTACCGAGGAAGACTTGATATTTTAAATGGAAATTGGGGAGGATTTCACAGAGCATATGTACTTAAAAATGATATTTTTGAAGATATAGCAAAGCCACCTTTTGATGAGCCGTCAAGAATAAGAACTGTTATTTCAGCTGATTTAGATAATGATGGTTATGATGAAATATTCTTGAATAATATTGGTGAACCCAACAAACTTTTTAGAATTTTAGAGAATGGTTTGGTAAAACAAATACCTCTCGATATTGGTTTAGAACCAGATGGATATGGAACTGGAGCAGCAGTTGCTGACATAGATAACGATGGCATATTAGAATTGTTAGTTTCCCACGGAGAAAGCAGAGATCAGCCATTGTCTTTGTATAAAGCAAAGGTGAATCCTCAACACAAATATTTAAGGATTAAACCGCTAAATAAATATGGGGCACCCGCAAGAGGAGCAACAGTAACATTGATTTCAAATTTAAGAAAACATTCAAAAACAATTGACTCTGGTTCAGGGTATCTATGTCAAATGGAACCAGTAGCTCATTATGGTATTAGAAAAAACGAAAAGAATATAAAAATAGAGGTTAGATGGACAAATGGAAAAACTAAAATGATCTCGGTAAAAAATCTAAACCAAACAATTACTTTAAAACAAAAATAACTAGTTTAAGGGCTGAAGAACTCTATTTATAAAATGGATTATACCATTAGAAGTTTCAACATCAGCAGTTACAACTTCAGCTTCATTTATATAAACTATACCATTAACTTTTTTTATAGTTATTTCCTCACCATTAATTGCTTTGAGTTTAATTTCACCTGCAACTTCTGAAGAAGGAATTTTTTTTGAAAAAACGTGTCGTCCCAAAATTTTTACAAGTTTATCTTTGTTTTCCTCTCTCAACAGACCATAATATGTTTGTGCACTAATTGCTGCAAATGCGTCGTCTAAAGGTGCAAAAACAGTAAATGGTCCTTCACCTTTTAAATTCTCACTTAATCCTGATTTCATTAAGGTTTCGTTTAATTTTGTAAATTTACCGGTTTCGTTTAATTTATCAATTACATTTCCAAATGTTATCGATGGGATAATCATCATGGCAAGTGTTAAAAAAATTATGTGAAATTTTTTCATTGGACTTTAATAACTTTAAATTTATAATTTGAAAGTAAATTAAGTGCGACAAATAATAAAAATTTTTTTAAATTAATTAAATCTATGAATTTTTCAAAAGCTATCTTTAGATTTGTAATTATTTCTATCTTTACTTTATCTTTTTCCAATATTTCAAATTCAGTGGAAAAAAATTATTATAAAGATTTAATAACAGATTGGTCTAGAATCTTTCCCGACAGCAACAGAAATGCTGCTGGTCCAAAATTCTTCAAACATATAATTGATAAAGACATAAATTATGAAGATTTCATTGAATATAACAAACTTTATTGTGCTGTTTCTGGTTCTTTGATCGATCCCAATAGTGACCCTGATTTTTTATTTATCAGTGAGAGAGGAACTAAAAATAAAATTTGTGGTAATTACTATAAATGTTGTATTCCGTGTTCTTGTGATATTATGAAATATTCTGAAGTCGAAAGGATGAAATATAAATTTAAAGACGGCATCAAGGAGTTTTTTGTTTTTACAATTAAAAATCCCTGCAACAAAGAAGATTTTCCAAATAGGGTTAATAAAGATTATTTTTGTGTTGGAGAGAAAATAAATAACAAACAAGTTTATGATTTAAATGGCCGAATAGTAATTGGTTTATTGCATGACGGTAAAAGCTGCAGAAAAGATGAGATAGATTTTGTGAAAAGTCATCAGATAACTGGTAGATTTTGTGAATTTAGAAATAATACACCCATAGAGAATTTAGAGGCAGGCATGGGTGATATTTTTATTAAACTTGCGAGATAAAAATTATGGATAATAAGATTTTTGAATGGGCAGGAGTTATAACAGCAATATTATATTCATTATTCGTAGCTATGAATATTGGTATTGAATTTTTTGGTTTTTGCTTATTACTTTTATCTGCAATTTTAATTGGAATTTGGGCGTATAGAGGTGGTCATAGAGGAATATTATTTTTACAATTTTTTTACGCAACGGCAGGAATTATCGGAATGTTTAGGTGGTTTTAATTGAAAGTTGAAATTATTTTTGGAATATAATTTTTAAAATTAAAAAAACCTTTGTTGCAATATTGCCAAGAATACTGATCAAGTTTTCTATATAAAAAAGTTATTTTTGAGTTATTTAAATTTAAATAATCTAAATTTTCACCAACTGAGGGATATAAACCATAACAGTTTTGAATATCTTTTATTTTACTTATATTGACCACCTCATAATCAATAGACTTGGCTTTTAACCTTTGTTCTTGGTCTTCAATTAAAAGGGATTTAAATTTTACAACTTTTTCACTCAGCTTAATAGATCTATTATTATTTTCATTTGAAATTAAATAAATTTTTTTAAATTTGTAATTTTGAAAATCAGTAATTTCAAAAGCAAGATTATTATCAAAAATTAATAGACTTTTATCTTCAATATTTTGAGGATTACTAAAATCTTGTTTTATTATTGAGTAAGTTTTTTCAGATACTTTTGGAGGAGCATTTTCATTTAAATTAATATTATTGAATCTGTTAGCAGTGAATTTTTTAATGTTCCATTCGCTCGCCAAATAATGTTTTCCTTGTGTTTGAACTCCAGCAACCCATCTCCATCCAAGAGTATTAGACGCAGCATCGCCGTCATATAGATGTTGCATAAAAAATTCTGCACCTAATTGCCAAGGTAATTCTAGAGTAAAAATCCAAATACTGGCGAACCACATCCTTGTATGATTGTGTAAATAATTATTTTCTTTTAGTTCGATTACCCATTGATTAAAGCAATCTATCTTTGTTTTTCCTTCAATTGCATTTTTATAATTTTGATTATTTTTTAAATTTTCCTTAATTTTAATTAATTCTGTTAAATAATCTGACCAAACATTTGGTCTTAATTCTAGCCAGCCCTTCCAATATGTGCGCCATAATACTTCTTGTATAAATTTTTCATTTTTTGAAAAAGAAAATTTACCTAGAGATTTTTTAATGATCTCTTGTTCATTAACAATTCCATGAGTTACATATGGTGACAAACAAGAAACATTTGATCTTTTATCTGGACCAAAATCAAAATTTCTAAGCTTTGAATATTCTGTAAGATTGTTTTCAACAAAACTTTCTAATCGATCTAAGGCCTTAGCCCTTGAGGGTTCAAAATTCATTTAAAACTATTTAGATTTTTTTTTCTTAAGACCTAATTTATCACTATGTCTTAATCTCAAGATTACAATAGCACCAGCAATTAAAACTATTGCAACTGCCTCATAAACCAATGCAGTAGGGTCCATCTCTTTACCTTGAAGAATAATAAATCGAGCAAGTGCAGTAATTGCTATTAGTAGTGGTAACGTAATACTGATTGATTGCTGGTTCCAAAAAACTCTAACCATTGCAAGAACTTCTAAATAAAGAAACATTAATAACAAGTCAGCTAACGTTACAGACATGTTTTGATACATTTTATAAATTTCAATACCTACAGCAATTACTGTGCTTATTAAAATAATGCACATTAGTATAAGTTGTAGATTCTTAGCTATTTTTTCCATTATTTGTCCTTACTAAATGGCAACCATTTTTCAAACACTGATTTTGATGGACCATCATATGGAATAGTATACGAGTTAGTATTTGTTAAAACTTCAATACCCTTAGAAAAAACAAAAATAAACACTATAACAAATACAATAACCATAATTTTAAATGGATCAAAATTTTTTGTTTGAAAGACGCTGGTCGATTTTTCCTCAGCTTTATGGAATTGTTTGAATGTCATATAGACTGCAAATATAAGGCCGATATGTGCCAAGTATGTTCCAGCCCAGCCAAAAGCAAAAGTCGTATATGAAAATACATACAAACTAAATACTGTTGTCCATATAAAACTTAGGACTAGTAATATTTGTAATCTAACAGCCTTAGGTAGTGATCTTAAATCATTTTTACTATCATCAAACAATATATTGGCTGAGTCTTGCATCCATTTTTTTAAATTGTCCATAAAACTAAGTTATGTTTTTTTTCAGAATTGACAATGTAAAAAATTGTCAATTTTTCTTGAGTTATCTTAATTTTTTTTTATGAAAATTTATAAATTTTTCAACGTTAGATTTATTGAAGGATTTATTTTCCTCAAATGAAACCTTTTTCATTGAATATGCTTTACTTTTTGTAATTCTTGATTGAGTAATAATATTTCCTTTATAAAGCTTAAGTTTTACAGTTCCATTTACTTTATTTCTTTTGAGGTCGACGATTTTTTGAAGTTTAAACCTTTCTTTTGAAAACCAATATCCATTGTAAATTAATTCTGCATATCTAGACATGATGGAGTCTTTTTTATGCATTGTGTTTTTGTCTAATGTTACAGACTCTATAGCTCTATGTGCATGAATAAGAAGTGTACCACCAGGTGTTTCATAAACTCCTCTAGATTTTATACCAAGAAATCTATTTTCAACTAAATCAACTCTTCCAATACCGTTTTTACCAGCTATTAAATTAAGTTTTGTTAAAATTTTCTCAGGATTATATTTTTTTCCATTAATACCAACTGGGTCTCCATTTTTAAAATTTATGGATATAAATGTAGGCTTATTAGGAGCTTTCTCTGCAGAAACCGTTCTTTGAAAAATAATTTCTGGAGCAGAATTTTTAGGATTTTCTAAAACTTTTCCCTCGGTAGAGGTATGAAACAAGTTATCATCAACAGAAAAAGGTGTGGAACCTGCTTTATCTTTAGGTATCGGTATTTTGTATTTTTTTGCATATTTAATAAGATCTGTTCTAGATCTTAAATTCCAAATTCGCCAGGGTGCTATTATCTTAATCTTTGGACCAAAAAAATGATAGCCAAGCTCAAATCTTACTTGATCATTTCCTTTACCGGTGGCTCCATGAGATACTGCATAAGCTTTATATTTTTTTGCAATTCTTATTTGATCTTTTGCTATTAAAGGTCTTGCAATTGAGGTACCCAATAAATATACGCCCTCATAAATCGCGTGACCTCTGATCATCGGAAAAACATAATCTTTAACAAAAATATTTTTTAAGTCTTTTATTATAATATTTTTTACCCCAAATTTTTTAGCATTTTTGATTATCTTTTTTTTATCTATCACTTGACCAATATCAGCCGTGTAACAGATTACTTCGGCATTATAATTTTCTTGAAGCCATTTAAGTATTATGGAGGTATCTAGTCCTCCAGAATAAGCTAATACAATTCTTCTGTTTTGTGTCATTAACTAACTACAAGCTTTTTTCGCTGTGTTATAAGCTTTAGTGAAACCTAATAATGAATAATGATCAATTGTTTGAGAACCTTTTTCGTTATAACCAGTAACCATAATTCTAGAACCTTTTTTCATAACCCTAACCATTATTTTTTCTTTTTTATTACTGGTCATCCAAGCAAAACCTTGTTGTTTGATATCAAATTTAAATTTGTTATTTCCAGATGTTGCAAGAACAGTATTATTTTTATTAAATTCATATCCAGCGGTAGTGCTTATTTCATTAGTAATTTTTTCACCTGGTCTGAATGTCACAAACAGCCTTGCATCTCTTTTACTTGTTTTTGGAGATTGTAAAATTGGTGAGGATTGAGCAAAACAAACTTTACCCGATGTTTCTGCTAGCACTATGGTTTCCCAATCTTTATATTTTCCAATTTTTTTGAGATCTTCAGCTAGGGTTTTTGTAATTGAAAAAAAAATAAAAAATAAAGACAATAATAAAGTTTTATTAATTATGGGCATGGGTTTGGGTATTTTTTTTGAATATTATTAATTTCATTTAGTATTTCACTTGATAGAGTTACATTTACACTTTCTATATTTGTTTTCAACTGTTCCATTGTCGTTGCTCCAATAATTACACTTGTTACGAAAGGCTGAATCTCACAAAATTTTAAAGACATTTGGGTAAAATCAACGTTAAATTTTTTTGATATTTTATAATATTCCTCAATTGCGTTTTGACCATTTTCGTTTTTATATCTTGTAAAATCTTTAAATAGTTTCATTCTTGATTTTTCAGGCAAATTATTATTCCTATATTTTCCCGTTAAGTAACCAAATGCTAGTGGTGAATAGGCTAACAATCCACTTTTCTCTCTTACTGAAATTTCTGCTAATCCAACTTCATAAGATCTATTTAGTAAATTATAAGGGTTTTGAACAGACATCATTTTAGGAAGATTTTTTAACTTAGAGATTTCAAGAAATTTTGACAAACCCCATGCTGTCTCGTTAGACAAACCTACATATCTAATTTTTCCCTGCTTAATAAAATTTTCTAGACTTTTAAGTATTTCCTCAAATGGTGTCCAGTCATTATCGTTTTCATCGTGCTCGTAACCGTGTTTTCCAAAAAAATTAGTATTTCTCTCAGGCCAATGAAGTTGATATAAATCTATGTAGTCTGTTTTTAACCTTTTAAGGCTTTCTTCTAAAGCATCTGAAATTTTCTTTTTTCCAAAATTATTTCCACCACCCCGAATATATTTATTTGAGGTATTTCCACAGACTTTTGTAGCAATTACAACTTTGTCTCTTTTATTTGTTTTTTTAAACCAGTTTCCAATTATTCTCTCTGTTTCACCATAAGTTTCTTTTCTCATGGGAATTGAATAAATTTCTGCTGTATCCCAAAAGTTTACTCCATGATCTAATGCCCAGTCCATTTGCTCGAAACCTTCTTCTTCTGTATTTTGTTCTCCCCAGGTCATTGTACCGAGACAAATTGTACTAACGTCAAGATCAGTATTACCTAATTTTTTGTAATTCATTGTGGTTTTAAAGTGTTAATATTTATTAATCTTTTAAGGTATCTTGAATAATTAGTAAAAGACTATATATCTATAACAATTATGGAATTTGATAAAAAAGGAATTTTAGCAAGAGCAAAAGCTGCAGCGCAAGAGACAACTGCGGTTATGGATGAAGGCTTAAGAGCCTATATGCTAAAAGTTTACAATTATATGGCAACCGGTGTTCTTTTAACTGGGATTGTAGCTTTATTATCCTTTAAGATGTCGGTAGTAACTGATGCAGGTGGTTCTATTGTTGCATTAACGAGTTTTGGTTCAGCAATTTATATGTCCGGATTGAAATGGGTTGTAATGTTAGCTCCATTAGCAATTGTGTTTTACATGAGTTTTGGAATAAATAAAATGAGTGCTGGAAAAGCACAAACTACTTTTTGGGTTTTTGCTGCATTAATGGGATTATCTCTTTCATCAATATTATTAGTGTATACTGGTTTGAGTGTAACTAGAGTTTTCTTCATATCTTCAGCAACTTTTGGTGCGATGAGCATTTATGGATATACAACAAAAAGAGACTTAACGAAATTAGGGTCTTTCTTGATGATGGGATTGATTGGAATTATCATTGCTTCGTTGGTAAATATTTTCATGAAGTCATCTATGATGTATTTTGTTATTTCAATTTTAGGTGTGCTTATATTTGTTGGATTAACTGCTTACGATACACAAAAAATTAAAAATATGTATGTAGCAAGTGATACTGGTGAATTAATGGGTAAAAAGGCTGTAATGGGTGCTTTAACCTTGTATCTTGATTTCATAAATCTATTTATAATGCTTCTTAGACTTTTTGGTCAAAGAAGATAACGTTAATCTGAAAGTTTTTTCCAATTAGTATTTTTCAGCAAATTACTTAGATTGTCAGAATTTTTTAAAATCTTGCCATTTGTATCAGTAATCAAATATCTTAAATTTTTGTTTTTTGGTTTAAAATTTTTACAGATTTTATATAGAGCATTTTCAGCAGCATTCTTAAAAACACTAAACCCAACCTGTCTACTGGAAATATTTAATCCATAATCTTTCCAAGATCCTTCAGAAACCATTTTAGCATATAAATCCAGAATTATTTTAAGTTCGTTTTTTTCAAAAAAATATTTTTCATCGATGCTTTTATTGTGTGTATTATTTATGATTAATCGTAAATTGTTATTCATTAATTTTATATTTATTAATTAAACTGATCTGAAAAGCAGTGAAAATAAATGTGATAGGTAATAAGCCCCATACTTTAAAGTTAACCCAAAACTCCTCAGTTTGAGTTCTCCATACTAACTCATTCAAAACTGCTAATCCAAAGAAAAAATATATCCATCTTTTATTCAATATTTCCCAGCCTGTATCTGATAATGAAATTGAACCACCCATAATTTTTTTAAGCACAGGCTCTTTTGTAAAATATCTACCAAATATTAGAGATAATCCGAATAAGATATTTATAATAGTTGGTTTAATATAAATGAAAACTGGATTATCAAAATAGATAGTCAGTCCACCAAATAATGTAATTAATATTCCACTAATTAAAGGAACTTTAGGAATTTTTTTCTCTAGCATCCACATAATTATTAGTGCGATAATAGTTGCAATTATGAAAGGTGGTATCGCAATCTTTAAATCTTTGTCACTATCGTAATAGTAGTAAAAAAAAATTATAAGCGGTCCAAAATCTGTAAGAAATTTAATTAAGGATTTATTCACAAAAAAGATATTAACATAAATAAAATTTAACAAAAACTTTATATTTTTTCCTATTGATTTTTATTTTTAAATACCCATACTCTCTTTAATGGCAATTCAAAAAGCGAAATTTTCAATTGGTGACATTGTAAAACATAAACACTTTGAATTTAGAGGTGTAATTTATGATGTTGATTTTGAATTTAATAATTCTGAGGAGTGGTATCAGTCTATTCCGAAAAATGTTAGACCAAGAAAAGATCAACCATTTTATCATTTATTGGCTGAAAATGATGAAATTACATATGAGGCGTATGTCTCAGAGCAGAATTTATTAGTAGACGATTCTAATGAGCCCATAAAACACCCGCTTATAGAGGAAATTTTTTCTGGTAAAAAAGGCTCAAGTTATTTCAAGCAATCTAACTAAAATTCATTTTTTAAACACAATTAGCTCAAAACTTAGACACACGATCCTTCTAAAAATAATATAATTCGATCAAGGATGCTAAAGTTTTACCCTTCGTTATTATCTCCCTCTGCATTCTTGATCGGATAATTTTTCACATTATATTCAGCGTATGAATTAGTATACATCTTTATATGTTTAAACACTTTGAACCAAACAAAATATTTTCAATCACTTCCAAAGCCCCGAGATATGTCCTTTATCTACTTGTAATCGTTTTGACTATCGGTCTTATTGAGTCTTTATTATTGTCCCCCGAGGACTATTTGCAAAGTCATACTGTTAGAATTATGTATGTTCATGTACCCGCAGCATGGTTAGCACTTGGAATTTTTTCTTCAATTACATTTTTATCAGTAACTGGTTATATTTTTAAATTAAAAAACTTTTTTTTGATCGCTAAAAGTTTAGCTCCATCAGGTTTCATCTTTAATATTATTGCTTTAGTCACAGGATCTATTTGGGGTAAACCAACATGGGGAACATGGTGGGCTTGGGATGCTAGAATTACTTCTATGTTAATTCTTGCACTTTTTTATTTAATGTTTTTAATGGCTTGGAGAATTTATGATAAAAAAGAACAAGTTTTTAAAATTACCTCAATCATAACAGTTTTAGGAATAATAAATGTTCCAATTATTAAGTACTCTGTAGATTGGTGGAATACACTTCATCAGCCAGCATCAATAAATATTTTGTCAAAATCTACAATTCATTCTTCAATGTTGGTACCTTTGATGATTATGACTGCGGCATTTGCCCTATTCTCGTTGTTAATTTTTTTAATGAAATATAATACAGAACTGATAAAAATAAAAAACAAGGGTTTAGACAGATTATGATTACTGAAATATTTTATATGAGTGGATATGGAATTTATGTTTGGAGTTCATTTGCTTTTACTTTTTTAAGTTTTATTTCTTTATATGTCGTTACTAAGAATCAGTATGTAAAAGAAAAAAATAAGTTTATAGCTAAATTTGGGAACCTAAACGCTGAAAGAGCTGCCTCTGCTAAACTACAAAGAATTAATAGAGAGATTTTGTCCAACACTTCAACAATTTAACTTTTTAAGCCATGTATGGTCGTAAAGTTAAACTAAGATTTTTTTTTGTTTTCTTAATTATTGTTACATTAAGTTTGACAGTATTTCTTATTCTAAAATCTTTGGAAGAAAATGTTATTTATTTTAAATCTCCGTCTGAGGTAAAAGTTTTATCTGAAAAGCAGCAGAAAAAGATTAGAATTGGAGGAATGGTAAAAACTGACTCGATTTCTATTGTAAATAAAGAATTAAGTTTTGTTATCACAGACTTTAAAAGTGAAATTAATGTTGTTTATTCAGGACTAATACCTAATCTTTTTGAAGAAGGTAAAGGTGTTGTTGCAGAAGGATTTTTAAAAGATGAAAATTTTTTTTCGGCAACTAAAATTTTAGCTAAACATGACGAAAATTATATGCCTCCCGAAGTTAAGGCTGCTTTAGAGGAGAAATAAAATGTCAAGCTTAATTGGATATTATTCTTTAATTTTTGGTGTTGGTATTTCAATTCTAGTTATATTCTTTTCAATTAAAAATTTTAATGACACTCAAAATCTTGATATTAAAGTAATATCATTAGTCTTCTTACAACTTTTATTCGTGATAATAAGTTTCTCAGGTTTAATTTTATCTTTTGTAAACTCTGATTTTAGTAATGAGACAGTTTTTAATCACTCCCACACGACTAAACCTCTTTTTTATAAAATCTCTGGTACTTGGGGCAATCATGAAGGAAGTCTATTACTATGGTTGTTAGTTTTAACATTATTTATATTTGTTTTTTTGTTGAAATCCAAAAATCAACCAAACCAATATAGAATTTTAACTTTATTATTTCAGCAAATAATTATAGTAGGTTTTTTTATTTTTCTGATACAGACCTCTAATCCTTTTAATCATATTTTTCCGGTTCCAAAAGAGGGATTAGGTTTAAATCCTATATTGCAAGACCCTGCATTAGCAATTCACCCACCAATTTTATATTTAGGATACGTTGGAACCTCTATAATTTTTTCCTCGGCACTTGCAGCAGTTTGTTCAAATAATATTACAAAGATGTGGGCGTCACATATAAAAAAATGGGTTTTAGTCTCTTGGATTTTCTTAACTTTAGGAATTTTACTTGGATCTATTTGGGCTTATTATGAGTTAGGTTGGGGAGGTTTTTGGTTTTGGGATCCGGTTGAAAATGTATCTTTAATGCCGTGGTTTGCACTAACAACTTTATTACATTGCGTACTAGTTTTAGAAAAGAAACTAATTCTTACCTCGTGGGTTGTTGTTTTATCAATTGCAACTTTTACCTTAAGTATGTGTGGTACTTTTCTGGTTCGGTCGGGTATTTTAAATTCTGTCCACACATTTGCCAATGATCCAGAAAGAGGTTTGTATATTCTAATATTTTTATTTATTTTGATATTCTTATCTTTTTTTATTTTTTTAATTTTTCATAAAAGCGAAAACAATAACACTAAAACTTTCTATTTATTAAGCAAGGAAACATCAATATTAGTAAATAATTGGTTCATGATGTATTTTTTATCTGTTGTTTTAATCGGTACAATTTATCCGATATTTTTAGAAGTAATTTCATCTCAAAAAATATCTGTAGGTCCACCATTTTTTAACAAATTAATATTACCTTTTTTAATTCCTTTTATGTTGGCGATGGCAATAGGGCCTAAACTAAAGTGGATTAAATCAGATGTCGAAGACAAAATTTATTTAATTTTATTTTTTATTGTTTCTTTAATTTTATCCATGTTGATAATAAGAAATTTAGATATTGATTTTCTTTATAATACAGTTTTAATCACATCAGCTTTTTATTTATTTTTTATTACTCTTAGAGATTTTTTTCATGCAAAATATAGAAACCTATCACAAATAATAGCGCATTTCAGTTTTAGCATTTTAATACTAAGTATTTTATTTAATAATATTTTCTCGTCTGAAATTATTACAAATTTAAAAATTAATGAAACTTACCAAGATCAAAATTTGAAGATTAATTTTGAAAGCATTGAGCAAGAAAATAAACAAAATTTTAAAGCCATTCGGGGAAAGTTTACTGTAGAGGATCAAAATGGATCAATTGAAGTGATGCAACCTGAATTAAGAATATATAATCAACCAAATATTGTTACTAGTGAAGCAGATATCAAAACAAACATGTTCACTGATAAATTTATGACAATGAATTATGTTCAAAATCAAGATTATTTTAATATTCGTTATCAAGTAAAACCATTTATGATTTGGATTTGGATTTCTACAATTCTATTGTGATTTATACTCCTGAAATTAAATCAGAAATTAAAATTCCAAGTTTTGAAGCAAAAGAATTTTTTTCAAAAGACACCATAAATTCAGATCAAATTTTTATAGGGAGTGAATTCTATTTATTAAATATTTGGGCTTCGTGGTGTATTCCTTGTAAAGAGGAACATAAGTATTTAATGGATTTAAGTAAAAAAGAAAATATTAAAATTATTGGACAAAATTACAAAGATAATTTTGTTAATGCTAAAAATTTTTTGATAAAGTTAGATAATCCATACGATTTAATTTTTTCTGATAATGATGGTACGATAGCAATTGAATGGGGTGCATACGGAGTACCTGAGAGCTTTTTAATCAAAAATAATCAAATAATAAAAAAAATAATTGGTCCTTTGAATGAAAAATTATTTTCTGAGATAAAAGAATTGACCCAATGAATATTTTAAAGCTTTTAATTACAGTTATTTTTTTGATTAATTTTTATTCCTCTGATTTAAAAGCTAAAAATTTAGGAACCGAAATTACAAAAAATTTAAGATGTTTAATTTGTCAAGGACAATCAGTATACGACTCAGATTCTGAATTTGCTAATAGCTTAAAAATTTTGGTAGAAAAAAAATTAGATGATGGTTTAAATGAAAAACAGATATACGATTATTTGAAAAATAAATATGGAGATTGGATTTTGTATGATCCAGGATTCAATAAAAACACCTATTTTCTTTGGTTATTGCCGATATTGATGTTTGTATTTGGTGGTGCAATAATACTTAGAAAAGTTATATTAAAAAAAAAAAAATTATGAAACATCTAAGAATTTGTTACTTGGTTATATTGTCTTTTTTAATTTCTTCCTCAATTTTTGCTGAAGATATTAAAGTTAATGACGATAATACAAAGTTTAATATTTATTCGGGTATGTTTGATTTTAGTGATAATGGAAAGAGATCAACTTTAATTGGTTTCCAACACCAAAATACTGATTTAAATAGAGATACTTTTCTTGGTAATCTTTCTCCTATAACAGGTTTTATGTTTACCGCTGATAGTGCGGCTTATTTATATACCGGCATACAAGCACAATATTCTTTGGGAGCATTAAATATTACACCTAGTTTTACTCCAGGTCTTTATAATCAGGGAGATGGGAAAGATCTTGGACACTTACTGGAATTCAAAAGTGAGGTTCAAATTTCATTAAATTTTTTAAAAAATAGCCAATTAGGCTTTTCATACAACCATTTATCCAATGCTAGCTTAGGTGATAAGAATCCTGGGGCAAATAGTTATATGTTTAATTTTTTTAAAACCTTTTAAAAAACATTTATGATATTAAGATTAAAAGACTGCCACAATTTTGCTGATTTTAGAAAACTTGCTAAGCTTAAGCTACCATCACCTATTTTTCATTACATTGACGGAGCAGCCGATGATGAGATTACATACGCCAGAAATACTAGTGCTTTTGATGATGTTGACTTGGTACCCAATGTTTTAAGAGGTGTTGAGGATGTTGATTTATCTACGACTATTTTTGGTAAAAAATTAGATTTACCATTTTATCTGTCACCAACAGCACTACAAAGACTTTTTCATTATGACGGTGAAAGAGCAGTTGGGAAAGCTGCCAAAAAATTCAATACAATGTTTGGTGTCTCTGCTTTAGCTACTGTCAGTGTTGAGGAAATTTCCTCAATGATTGATACACCTAAAATGTTTCAATTTTATTTTCATAAAGACAGAGGTTTAAATGACTCTTGCTTGGAAAGAGCAAAAGCTGCAAAATTTGATGTTATGGCTTTAACAGTTGATACTATTACTGGAGGAAATAGAGAGAGAGACTTAAGAACAGGATTTACCTCTCCACCAAAGTTAACTTTAGCAAGTTTATTTAGTTTTGCTACTAAACCGATGTGGGGAATTAATTATCTTACAAAAGGTAAGTTTGAATTACCTCATTTACAAGATTTCGTTAAAGAAGGTACCGATGTTAACTCATCAATTGGAAATTATTTTTCAACTATGTTGGATCAATCTATGAACTGGAAAGATGCTGAAAATCTTTGTTCTAAATGGGGAGGTCATTTCGCTCTCAAAGGAGTTATGAGTGTAGAAGATGCAAAAAGAGCAGTAGACATAGGATGCACAGGTATAATGGTATCGAATCATGGTGGAAGACAGTTAGATGGATCTAGAGCGCCTTTTGATCAACTTGCAGAAATTGTTGATGCAGTTGGTGATAAATTAGATGTCATTTGTGAAGGTGGAATT
>LULJ01000255.1_pt1 | contig 26416 bp, 27 predicted proteins | sample 728171 | NCBI WGS metagenome assembly LULJ01 (sample SAMN03860292, study PRJNA289734) | marine metagenome | biome: seawater column; feature: ocean; material: water; isolation source: Red Sea water column Station 169 - depth 25m | place: Saudi Arabia: Red Sea | collected 2011-10-15 | depth 25 m
CCGTAGAGCTTGCGCTCTTCTTGCGTAAGCTCCATAGGGGTGTTCCATTCTTCATTCGTCATTGTCTTCGTTGTCTAATTGGTAAAGGATGTCCAACACGCATTGGAGGTCGTGCTTGATGTCTGCGACCCTGTATGTAAGGTCTTCGATGATTTCTTTCTTGGTTGATTTAGTCATTGTTATTGGGTTTGGGGATTCGGAAAGCGTGCATCACGTAGTCATCGCAGTCGATGAAGGCGTGGTTGCGGTAGTACACAGCGGAGATGAACTCCGTGAGTTGTTCGAGGTTGTATGCTCCGTCGTCAGGTGTGTACTTGCCTGTGCTCGCCATACTAACAGGGCGTGTCTTGTCTTGAATGTCTGATGACACACGAGCCACCAATGACATGCACAAAGGGGTGTAGTCCCATGCTTCTGTGGCTTCGATTTGATTCCATGTCAACCAACATGACTCGGTGGAGTCACTGCGGTTGGACAGGTCAACCTCGATGATGCGGAACAACTCGACACTCACGTCGTCCATGTTCTCTGCTACGTAGTCGTCATGCTCCATGTCTGACGGAACACAGGCGGCATAGTTCTCATAGTCACGGGTCATCGTGACCTCGGCACCATCGTCTTGATGCTCGATACATACACACATCTCATCCTTGCGGTAGTCGTCAAGGAGTTGCTTGATGTGCTTCTCTGCGAATCCCCGCTTGGGGAAGAACTCGCAGGTGGTGTCGGAGTACCCTTCGAAGAGTCCTGCGACAGCGTGGATTACTGCATATTGTTTCATGTTGATTGAATTGAAGTTTAAGATTTGAAGTGTTCGTGTATATCACCTTCTTCGTAAACTCAGAAGGTGTATATACACTCACACATAAGTAGCAGAGGGTGGAGTCGAACCACCACACAAGCTCATACTCGTTGCCATAAGCCCTCGGTAAAGGGTGGAAGGAGTAGCTATTGCCGTGTACACACCGATGCGATGCCTCCATCGCTAGTGTCACTGCCATGTAGAAGGGAGGTTGGGATTCGAACACAACCGCCGTCCGACCCGAAGGTCAAAGTCAAAGGACGTGCGCACCGACTGCGCTCCCTTGAAAAAGGTGGGGGGAAGGACTGACGTTTCAATCCCTTGCATCCTTACGAAGACGGATTAACTCGGATTGACTGCGGATGCAGTTCGCGATAACATCGCTCCGAAAGGCGTCCCCCCGTGGTCAAACTTCAATTAACCAATTCCTCTTCGAGAAGGCCCTCTTTGATGATGCCTTCCATAATGTGGTCAATGATGCGGTCAATGATGCCCGCTTGGTCGCTCCAGTTGCCGTACCCTTGGGCATCCAACAGGAACTCTTGTAGTTCTTTGTGTAGGTCACGGGGAATCTCGTAGGCGAGGTAGTCCACCATGTCTCTATAATATGAGTCCATCACGTACTTGTCGTAGTAGCTTCCGTCACTATCGTACTCTTCCTCTGCTCTCCACAGGTTGCAGAACCCGTTGTTGTAGTAGTCGTAGCCGATTCGAGAGATGGCACGTAGGGCTTCAGGTAGTCCGTCCTTTGCCTCACCTTCCGCAGGGATAAGCTGTTTCCATGCTCGGTCGTATTGGCCTTGGTACTTGCCTTCGTTATCCCAATACACACCGCTCGGCTTGTCAATAATTACTTTTGTCATTGTCTTGTTTTTTTGGTTTACCAAAACCCATCTGTCAAGAGGATTCTGTTGTACTCCTGCATCGTCACTCTCTTGAACGAGTTCTCGTTGATAGTCAGGATGGGTTGCCTTTGGTCCGCCCACTTTTCCTTCGCTTGCTTACGAGCGGATCGGATGTTGGGTGCCCATACGGAGTTCCAACCACCTTGATTCCAGTTGAAGATGTAGCAGTGGTTCTTACTCATGATTGTCTCGTGTTTTTGGTGTCAATTCAAAGTTCACATCCCACGTAGATTGGCAGTCTTCGCACTCATAGTCGTGCTCTATCTGTACATATCCGTTGTAGGTGTAGCCTACCTCTTGTGAGCCGAGGAAAACCCCTTGCCCGCCACACTTGTGGCACTTGTCGTAATCTTTCATGTGTCTTTTGCTTGGGTTTTAAGAGGAGGGAGTGTACCCCACCACACAATCTCTTCGTCGTGGATTCGGAAGCTGAACGACTCTTGAAGGTCACGTCGTGGATTCGGAAGCTGAACGACTCTTGAAGGTCAGAGTTCCACACGCTGTCCAACCACACACCGTGGTCGTCAGGTGCACCCTGTACATGAGAGGCTATAAACCCTGATTCTTGCAGTCTCTTGACTGCTGATTCGCATTGTTCTTGTGTCATGATTTGTTGTGTTTACATTCGTCGCATACCTCGTAACGCTCCGTCCCGTCAGGGATGGTTGGGTGTGAGTACACCGCAGTCAGGACATAGCCCCCGCCCTTGCAGGTGGGGCAGTCCTCTCTGATTTGAGTCTTTGCAATGAGTTCTCTCATAGGTCAATGATTACGCCCTTCTCTTCGAGGGCATCGGTAATAAATTCAGGGAGTTCGAAGCATCCATCGTACCCCGTAAGGCGTACGTCTCCGTTGTCATCCCAGTACACTTCGAGGATGCCACTTGCATAGAAGCGGTCGCCTGCCGTGTCAAGGTCGTAGGTTTCGTACCACCCACCATACCTGTGGTTAGGGTCAACCTCTACGGTGGTGTCCATCTCCACGTTCGTGGCGCGGTCAAGGTCTACGTCGTATGCCGTGGTCATGGCTACGTGTGGTAGCGTGTTCTTGAAGTCGAGTTTGAATTTCATTATGCTTTGGATTCGATGATTTCGATGATGTGCTCTGCCATCAACTCTTCCATGCGGTCGATAACGTCATCCACTTCACCCATGGTCAGGCCACACTCGTGGCGGAGGTACTTGTCCAACAGCTTGTATGCGCTGTCTGACGTGGTGTGCTTGTGGTTGAAGCAGTTGCTAACTTCGACTTGGATGTCGAGGTCTGTGAATGCTGTAATTGTCATTGTGTTTTCGTTTCGTAATGGTTCAACGTTTCGATGAGCAAGAGTCGGATGCAGGAGAGCACCATGCTCCACCCTGCGTATATCTGAATGGCTGTCAGCATACCTCCTCGATTTGGTCAGCGAGGAACACCAACTCGTCGATGATTGCGCCAACGTGTTCAGCGTCAGCGTCAGGCATCATTGTGACGATAGATGCAAAGCCCTTCACGTCCTTGGGCACGAGCCGAGCGCACCGATTCAGGTCGTTCAGCCGAGAGCCAAAGTGAAAGTCATTGAGGAAGAGGACTGCGCGTCCTACGGGTTGTCCAAAGAAGTTGTCCATGGGTTTGAAATTTGAAGTTTGACATTGAGAGGTGTTGTATATATACTCTCTTCACTACGTTCAGAGAGAGTATATATACTAACACTCTCTATTAAGGATGGTCGGCAGTTCCGATGTTGAACTCCCTCAAGTCCATCCACACATCCTCGTTGAAGGCCTCAGCCACCAACGCAGTACCCTCGTGGTCATTCGCGTCGCTCATGAAGCAGTACGCGAGGACCAACTCGTCGGGTGAGCACCCACGGAAGGGGTTGAATGAATGCTTGAAGTCACTGCTCATAACTCGTTGTTTTTCAAGTTGTTAACAGCGTCCATGGTCATGCCTACCAGCATGATGATTGCGACTACGCAGCAGCCCATGAACAGGATGTGGTGCGCCAAGGCGAGGGTTGCAATGAGAGTGTTCATTGTAATTGAAGTTTGAAAATGATACTGACACCAAAGGTGTTTCGCGCATTCAGCGCTCATCAGAGTACCTGCTTGACGGACTTGATTGTCCATCCGTCTGGGAGTAGCTCCCAAGCACGCTTACGAGCATGCTTGAGAGACTCCGCCTCGAAGGTAACCGCGTCCCAATCGTCGCGGTCGAACCCTCGGTAGAAAACCATTCGGTAGGTCATGACTGCGTGTCGATGAGGTCAGCCAACGTCATCTGCTCGTCGCAGGTGAGGTCGTCCCACGCTGAGGTGGAGCGCACGGCATCGAAGGTCAAACAAGTGTCGATGAGGTCAGCAATCAGCTGACGGCGGATATCTGCATAGTTCTGCATGATGGTTGAATTTGAAGTTTGAAAAATCGTTTGTCTAAGAGTGTCTTGTATATACTCTCTTCACAAGTTCAGAGAGAGTATATACTAAGACTCTCTAAAGGGTCACAACTGGAAGGGGACGTCGTCGATGCTTACAGCATCCATGGCGGGCAGCGCACTCTCCATGTGAACCGCCAAAGCCGCAGTCAACGCTTCGACCTTCGCTTCCAAGGAAGCTACGCGGTCAGCCGACGTGACCTCCATGGGTGCGGCCTTCGGCATGGCGACAGCCTCCAACTTGGCTTTCTTCTCTGCTCTTTGAGCAGCTCCAGTGTGTTGAGAGACAGCTTTCGCGGCCTTCGCTGCTTCCTTTACGGAAGCTTTCCTGGCCTTCTTCGAAGGCTTGACAACTCCGTCGGCTTTGCCGTGGTGAACTCTCTCTTGGCGGTCTGCCACCTTCTGTGAAGGTGTCCGCTTCGTCGTCTTACGACGACGCTTCTTGCCTGCCTTCTTCGAAGGCTTGTCAGCAACCTCTTCCAAGGAAGAGATGAAGTCCATGGCCTCCTTCAGCAGCTTCACTGCTGCAGCCTTGCGCTCTGCGGTGGGACGGAAAGTAGCTTGGTTTACTGCCTTACGGCAGTCGTTGAATTGGAAGTTATTCATCGTAGATGAAGTTTGAAGTTTGACGACCAAGACCGAGTGTCGAGGTCGGTACAAAGCTACGGCAGGAGGTTCGTTGCCACAAGTTTTTGGTCGGCTAATTCCATGCGCGATTTTACCTTCGGTAAAACAGGCGCGAAGAATTCGTGTGAGGGGGCAGTGAGGAGTCCAGCCTCGCGTCTCTGCGTCCGCCTTGGAGTCCGAGAGGACTCTGCGCAAGAAGAATACCTTCGGTATTCTAGGCGTGCCTGTGAAGCCCCAAAGAAGGGGGTGTTTACTTACAGTAAAGGTTTAGGTGGGGGTTTGTCCTTCTGCTGTTTACAACGAGTAACAACTCGTTACCTCGTGCTGTGCTTCACTCAACTGCTACCAACTTGTTGGTACCTAGTAAGTTACCTACGGTAAAAGTCAAAACCTAAACGTCAAACCCAAAGTCGTAGACTTTGAAGGGGTGAGGGTTCAAAAATCCGTTTCGGATTTGTTACGCGCACAAGATGGGGTATGTATTCTCCCCAGGATCTGTATTTCTCACCCAAATTTACCATGGGAGCTTACTGTGTTCCCTGGCGTGTTGCGTCATGTAAGCTGATCTAACTCCTTCTTTATCAGATAAGTACGCTGTTCTACTTGTAGCTATTCATTAACTCTTGACTTTTGCGATTTTCTGTTGTAACTTCGCATTCGAAGCAGTTAAGGCGAGACTCGTTACAGTGAATCACGAGCTTCTCAAGTAAATATGGGGTGTTAGAGAGTTGAAGCTGTTGCTTATTACTGTTGAATTGCGGATAGAACTACCCTGAAGTGTGATATGTGGTCGGGTGGTTCAGATCAGTAACAAATAGTTGTTATATTTGCTGTCATGAACATGATGCGATTCAACGAAGGGGGTATGACCTCTGAGATGCTCCAGCAAGCTATGGAGGCCCAAGCTGCTAATATGGGTCAGGACATCACAGGAGACTCCTTTATTCTTACAGGACAGTACTCCTCACCTGTACAGCAGGAAGAAGACGGGCGTGAGTACGTAGAGTACCAGCACCCAGACATGCAAGAGCCTGTTAAGGTCTATGGTAACTGGAATGAATATGCTGTTTCTCAGGATGAGAACGGTATGATGCTTATCGGAGATGAGGACTACCCGATCATGCAGGACGAGGAGGGTAACTACATGCTCAATGAGCAGAAGTTCGATGATCAGATGACTGCCATTACAGAGCGCCAAGGGGCCGAGGCTATGGCTAGGGAGGCCGCTCAGGGTAGCACGCAGGGTGCTTCTAAGATGGAGAACCTTATGGAGATGCTCCAGGATGCGCAGGGACCTCAAGGACAAGGAGGACAGTATGAGGAGGGGGGTGAAATCCCTGAATACTTCTTGGGAGGTCTTATGGGTAAGTCCAATAAGATGATCGGAAGAATGAGAGATAAGGTGCGAGGTGCTGGTAGGGATCTTGCTGGAGCCAGCGGTCTCGGCATGATGAAGCAACTCATGGGAAGAATGAGAGATAGACGCGGGGGAGGCGCTCAAGAGGCTCAAGCGTCACAGGTTTCTTCTGGGGCTATGGATAGAACCTTCGAGCCAAAGCCTGTAAAGGAGTTCTTCGCTGGGGGTATGTTGGGCTTGCAGAACATGCGTGATCAACACACTGATTTTAGGGCTCAGCAGGAAGCTAAGCGTCAGCAACGCATGGCTGCTTATCAGGCTGCTGGAGGCGGTAATCAGATTTCTCAACCTGGACTTCAGTCGGCTCTCGAAGCTACTGATGGTCAGATCACTAGACCTGATGGGAGCGTAATGAACGTAGCCGTACCTGGAGCCCCAGCTGGATCAGCCGCTACTATAGCTGCTATGAATCAGCAAGCTGTCGCTGCAGCCGCCCCTGCCCCAGCACCAACAGGACAGGTTCCTGTACAAGACCCTAATGCAGCCGTCGCTAATCAAGCTGCTGCTATGGCTCAGCCACAAGCTGGTGTAGCTACCATGGGTGGAGGGAGAGGTGTCATGCAAAACGGAGGGAAAATAAAACAACAAACTATGAAATACGGAGGTAAAGTAATTAAAGCCTATGATGAAGGCGGCAAGAACGGAGGAAGCGACGGTCTGGGAGACGGTCCTTTTTCTGAGTCAATAAGGATGCTGGATGAGCGAGCCAAACCTGCACTTAATGTGTTTGGTCAGGAATTTGAGAAGGCGTTGGAGGACGGCGAGGGCTGGGCTGAGGCGATGAGAGATGAAATTAAGTCTAAAGGGTATGGCTTGTCAGACATTAGGGAGGGCAATGTCCCTGCTCACGTCTTGCTTGGTAATAAAGGCGATAAATATGGCGATGTGGGCGGCGATGTTTTTAGAAGGCTCCTTAAAAGTCAGGCTGGTCTAGACTCTAACGAAGCTAATAGATTGACCAACTCTCTGGAAAACTTTGGCTTTGAAATTTCAAAAGGCTACATTAATGTCGATAACGTAGACAAGTCAATGACGTCGAGAGGGTATACCTCAGACGATTCAAAGATGATGTCTTCCGCTATATCGGGCGGAGCCCTTCATCCTGCTGCTTTTTCGGATAATGAATCTTTCGATCAGGGCACAGGAGTTTCAGAGGTTGACCGATCCGACAATCAGTATTTGCTGCCTTCAGCAGTTCAGTTCAGAGAGAAGTACTCTAAGAGTTTTGACAAAAAAGGAAACTGGAAAGGGGAAGGTAGGATGAACTTCCGCCCTGAAAGGTTTAATTTTGACGACGAAGTATCAACAAGACCTAACGCTGAATCTTTTACTGGGGACCCAGAAACTAAAAAGACTGACCCGATTGATCCAATCGACCCCAGAAGAACAGAAATCCCACAGCAAAAGATTACAGGTCAAATTATACCCCCTCAAGAAATCATCGTAAAGAAAGAAGAGGAAGATGAAGTTATCGTCAAGGAAGAGGAAGAGGATAACGGTGGTGGCGGATTGCCTCGTTTTGATCTCGGCTTTGACACAGTTAATCCTTCAGACTATACTGGAGGGGAGGCTCAGGTGGCTACTGGTCCTTTCGCGAATCAGACTGAGATGGACAGGAGGGTGAACGCAGTCACTAGAGAGTTTGGAGCGGGTGGTCGTGTTATTAAGTACAGCGACGGAGGAAGCTTCCCAGACTTGAATAAGGACGGAAAGATTACCATGGCAGACATCCTTAAGGGCCGAGGCGTAAAGGGTGAGTATGCTTACGGAGGTAAGATGAGGTCTTACGAGAACGGTGGTGATACAGGAGAGACCGATAAGCCAGAGAGAATATCTCATGAGGATCTGTACAAGAAGTACCTTAAGTCTAGAGACAAAAAGATGTACACAGATCAGCCTGCGGTTGCCAAAATCGTCAAAGAACAGGAAAGACTGTTTATGCAGAGAGGTAGAAAGTTTGCTGATGGGACAGGCTATAATGACTTGTTTGAGTACGGAGGCAAAATGAAGAACTACGCATCTGGAGGTAAAGTCCTCAGATTCAGATAAAAAAAAGAGGCCCCGAAGGGCCTCTTTTATTATCGTTCAAATGGTAGCGGAGATTGTAGGTGCTTGATAAGCATGATGGTTTCTTCTAATTGAGCGTTATTCATATTGTCAACACATCGTGTGTTTTGTCGTTGCGGTGTGTCCATAAAAAGGAGTCCTACTGTTACGAGGGCTGCTGCTGCAATGGTGAACTTCATGGGTATAGGTATTAAGGGTTTAAAATTGAATTTCGTAACTTTGAGCTGTATCGCTGATCTCATTATATGGAAACTTTTCAATATCGTCCAAATTTCTGACTGTGAAAATTCCTTAATCGGATGAGGAAGTTTTACTTCAACCCAAAGAAAAAAAGACTCGACTCCCCCACGGAGAATGAAAAGAGACGACTCAACAATGAAGCTGTCAAAAAATCTATCACTCGCCGAAGTAACAAAAAGCATCACCGCTAAAAGACTCGGCATAGACAATACACCAGACGATGAGTGGACCATCCAAAATCTCAAGGCGACTGCAGAACATGTATTTCAACCTCTTAGGGATTCTTTCGGGTGCCCTATATACGTGTCGTCAGGCTATCGTGGACCTGAGCTCAACCGTGCTATCGGTGGTTCGAAGAGAAGCCAGCACATGGAGGGCCGAGCGCTTGATCTGGACGGAGACGTTTTCGGACGTTGCACAAACAGTCAGATCTTCAACTGGCTACGCGACAATGTTGAGTTTGATCAGCTCATTTGGGAATTTGGTGATGACGACAATCCTGATTGGATTCACGTCAGTTTCGTTTATGATGGCGTTAATCGTAAGAGGTGTCTCCGCGCTCGTCGTGACGATAAGGGAAAAGTTTATTACGAAGTAATGTTTGGTAAATCACTTTGATATGTTAGGATTAGGATTAGGAGTAACTAGGCAGTCTTACCCTGCAGAAGAAAACCCAATTATATATTTTAGGCAGTCTGATTTCTCGAATGGACTTGATACTGCCGAGCCATACTCTGTAGACGAAGGGACACTCACTCTTACTTATGGAGAGACAGCACCAGGCTCTGTTTATGACGACTGGTTGAAGGGTGTGTTTAGCGGTGCAGATCAGGCTTCCTTGTCTGGAGTTTTATTTAACAACTTCGTAGGCGGTAGTGACACCTTCATTCAGGATTATGATAACGACACGGGATACTTCATAGCTGTTGCTTTTGACGTTTATCTCGTGGATGGATTTGATGGTGATGCTGGAACCACTGTTAGGATTCACTGCAACACTGGCGGAAGTAGCTTTAATAGAGATATTGACGGAGTTACTACAGAGGTGGATCAAGACGAGCACGTTCGAGAGTGCGGCTCTAGATCTGATGATGGCACAGGTAAGAGATGGAGCCCCATCAACACGGTTGTTTCAAACGGCGATATTAGAATCGAGTTCCCATTGAGCAGCGACTACCCTGTAGATGGAGGTACCTTTTATATCAGAAACCTAAGAGTTGCTATCTCAACGCAAGACCTTGGTCTTCAGATACCAAATCCATCTGTAAAGACCATAACATACGAAAGCGACTTCTCGTCTACAGTTGATGGATGGTCTACTCACCTAGCTCCTGATAGCGCACTTGCTGCTGGTGTTACGGCACATGGATTTGACGATCTTCTTGAATGGTCTTGGTCGGATGATGAGGTTGGTTCGGGCTACATCAAGAAAACATTGGATAGCAGAGTTGATCAACACGGTAGTAAGATCGACAAGAACACGACACTGCAGAGAGAGATAACTGTTGATTTCGACGTTTTTTATGAGGACAGTACTGACCCACCAGTTCCTCCGACAGGCATTACCATTGGAGTGGGTGGCTTTACTGACATCGCAAGTGCTACAGGCATTACAATAAACGAGTGGATTAGCAAATCAGTAACAATAACCCTTGATGATGCTTCTACCGACATCATTTACCTGGGTATTGCCGTCGCAAACGATCTCCCTAATGCAGGCGATAAGATTTACTTTAAGAACATAAAGGTTTCGTTCCCTACCATTGACCCTGAACCTTAATACTCTTCTAGATGTCTGTAAAAAGCCTGCACTAACATGCGGGCTTTTTGCGTTATAGCATACCTTACTCTATAGTTCATCTTGGTCTCTTCTCGAAACAAATGATCGTCAGCAGTATTGCTAGGGGTGAGTCTGTTGAAATGCTTGTACACATACCCCTCTCTTGTAAGGGGGTATATGATCCTGTCCCCTATCTTTCTTTTTGATATCTCGTAATCCAAGGCCGCGTGATCCATGGTGAAGAATTCCAAATCGTAGGCCCACACCAAGAAGTCTAAGTGGCTACCAGATATCTCGTGATTGTCGCAGAAGTCTAGACGAGCTGTCCTGTAATACTTCAGATAGTTCCTTCTGAGGTACCTATCATCCAACTTAGAGAATTCCCTAAACTTCCTAGACTTTCTAACTTTAGATTTAGGCATGATTTAATTGTGTATCTTTACTACAAAGATAGATCCCATGGAGCACAAAGACATAAAATTCATTGCTGAAGTCTATCACTTGATAAAGCAGATAGAGGAGCTGGTAGAGGGTAGCGACATGGCTCATAGAGTTATGGCAGCCATCTTTGTTGGCGTCATTGACGAAGGGGAGATGGAAGACTTAGCCAAGAGGAATGAAGAGTTTGGTCACGTCAACATGCGATCTATGTACAGCTTCAATGTAGAAAACAAACAAGAGCTCGAAGTGATTAAAGACATCATGGACGAAGCTTACGATAACCAAGATCCAGATCTAGACGATCTACTCAACGGTCTTGGTATCTCATTAAACTAATTAAAATGGACGAAGGACTTATTAGGAAGATCATCATTGGGAGAGATCCTAAGGATGCTATGGCGTACTACATAGGTATGCGTGCTGGCGCAGGGAAGGTGTCAGCTATACTCGAAGATGAAAGGGCGTTTGTGAAGTTCAACAAGCGCAGATACTTGGTTTATATCGAAACAGATGAGGGTACCCTTTTGTGGAAAGCGGTAGATGACGTACCTTGCATCCTGGAATTTGATTTGAACTTTTAATGAGAAGCTTAGAGAAGTTTGTTGTTGAGCTGAAAAAGACGCTCAACGATACCATGGTGCTCGATAGTGGGCTTGAGTTGTATGTAGACAATAAGTACAACGAGTTTCAGCATCGCGTAACAGAGGGACCTATAGTATCTGTACCAGCTAAATACGACACTGGGGCTCAACCAGGAGATACGCTGTACTTCCATCACCTAGTAGTGGTTAATGAGGGTCAACCTCTTACTGGTGTGGAGGATCACTATCTTGTTCATTATCACCCAGAGCAAGCCGTAAACAGTCAAGCCATCGCGTACAAAGACTCAGATGGAAAGATACACATGCTTTCCAACTGGACCTTGCTTGAGGAAGTCAAAGAAGAAAAGAAACCAGAATCAGATGCCATCGAAATTGTCAAACTTAAGGAGGAGAAGATTACAAAAGGTCGTGTCGCTTTTCCGTCTTCTCGGATTGAGGAGATTGGCGTCAAGGTTGGCGACGTGGTAGGTATACCTGTAAACAGAGACTACAGGATTAACATTGACGGCAAAGAGTATTTCAGAACCCGATTAGATGATTATCTCTATGTCGAAGAAGACTAAATTCACCACACTGGAAGCTTCTGTCAAACTCATGGACAGTATGGCTGTAGCCATAAACAACATGATAGAGGAGGTGAAGAAGCCAGTAGACCCAGAGGCTGGTGGATCAGCTAGAAAGGCAGAGCTGCAGGCCGTAAAGCAGACGGCAGTGGATTGCAAAGAACTAATCATAGAGCGACAGAAGCTCGAACAAATGGTCAAAGAACTAAGCGAAAATGGAAAAATCGAAGAAGAAAAAGATTACTCAGGAGGCTTCGCAGAAAGATTCTCAAAGTAAATTTGCTTGGTGGCAAGATGAAGTATACTTAAATGAAAGAATGAATATCATAGGTCAAAACGGAAACGACGGACAACACTACTTCTGGGAGGAATCCTGGAACGAAGAGTAAAGTTGGTTATCGTCAGGCGGCCCCCTACGCAAATGGGGCAATCAAACTGGGGCGTAGTTCAGTTGGTTAGAGCGTCTGTCTTATACACAGGAAGTCGCGGGTTCAAGTCCCGCCGCCCCAACTATGCGCTCGTAGCTCAGCTGGATAGAGCATCTGCCTTCTAAGCAGACGGTCACAGGTTCGAATCCTGTCGGGCGTACTAAATTAAATATCATGGCTAAAGTTCAAGTATCAACCTACAAGTCTAAGAGCGTTAGACGAAAGGGAGTTCACGCTAAGACTAAGCAGTCTAAAAACAAGAACTCTAAGAATTACAAGAAACCTTATTCATCTCAAGGAAGATAACTATGGCTGATTACATTTGTGAATGCGATAAGAAGCATGAAGAAAGCAAGAGCGGAGTCTCTATTAGATTCGGCGATGACGGTGCGTATCACGACATCAAGTGTCCGTGCGGTAAGTACATGAAGCTCAAAGACCCCAAGTCTGGAGTACCATCATTTAAGCGTGACAGTCACGGAAGGGTGTTTTGAGTGTGCTACTCGACATAGATGGCTATGACGATAAGGGGATTAAGATCGACCCTAACGGTACAGAGGGAGAAGTACTCGAACTACACGGGGTACTCGTTGTTCTTCCAAAGAAACCGAAGCGATCGGAGATACTCTTCCATGACAAACCAAAGCATCTGCAAATGTGGAAGAGGACACCTATGCCTCAGGAGCTGCAGAGGATTACAAGTATGGATGAGTGGTTCGAGAAGCCTGCCGAGTTTCGAAAGAAGTTTTCTCCTTTCATCGAAAAAGAGTTTGACCGCAGGCGTAACGGTGTTTGGTTTTACAACAATGGCGTCCCTACGTATATCACAGGGCGACATTACATGCTTCTCCAGTGGTCGAAAATTGATATCGGATTTCCTTACTATCTTGCCTTCCAGCGTGAGATCTTTCTCCACATGGCTGCGTGCGAAGCTGATCCCCGTTGTCTCGGTCAGCTATATACTAAGTGTAGGCGTTCTGGCTATACTAATATCTGCAGCTCTGTACTTGTGGACGAAGCTACGCAAGTTAAAGACAAGCTCCTAGGGATACAGTCCAAGACGGGTAAGGACTCCCAGGAGAATATATTCATGAAGAAGGTTGTTCCGATTTTCAAGTCGTACCCCTTCTTCTTTAAACCTATTCAAGATGGAACGACCAATCCGCGCATGGAGCTGGCTTTTCGCGAGCCGAGTAAGAGAATCACGAAGAAGAATAAGACTGCGACGAAGGGGGACGCTCTTAATACGGTCATAAACTGGAAGAACACCACTAACAACGCATACGACGGTGAGAAGCTTCACATGCTATACCTTGATGAGGCAGGCAAGTGGGAGAAGCCTGTCGATATTCGCGAGGCTTGGCGCATTGAGCGTACGTGCCTTATCGTGGGTCGTAAGGTTGTGGGAAAGGCTCTGGTGGGTAGTACTGTAAATCCCATGGACAAGGGTGGTAAGGAGTACCGCAATCTGTGGGAGGATAGCAACCCTAACGAACGTAACGCAAACGGTAGAACCAAGACTGGTCTTTACCGTATCTTTGTGCCCGCCTATGAAGCACTTGAAGGATTTTTTGACAAGTACGGACAGCCAGTCGTTGATGATCCTGGCAGTTCTGTGGACGGTATTGACGGTGATCTTATTGAGCAAGGGTCGAAGACATACCTAAAGAATGAGCGTCAGTCTCTTAAGTCTGATGCCTCTGAGCTCAATGAGGTTGTTAGGCAGTTCCCCTTTACCGAAGACGAAGCATTTAGAGATAGTGTAGAGGGCAGCATCTTCAACATCGGTAAGATCTATCAGCAGATAGAATTCAACCAAGACATGTACCCCAATCCCGTGGTTAGGGGCAACTTCATGTGGAAGGAGATGGACAAGGAAGTAGTGTTCTCTCCAGATCCAAACGGAAGATTCAGGATCTCCTGGATGCCGCCTAAAGAGCTAAGAAACAAGACCGCTACAGACAGAGGCAAGAAGGTTGCGCCTAACAGCGACCTGGGTTGCGGCGGTGTTGACTCCTATGATCTCGACGCTGTGCTCGACGGCAGAGGTTCGAAAGGAGCTCTGCACCTGTATAACAAATTTAGTATGAACCACCCGTCTAATATGTTTGTGGTGGAGTATGCTTCACGTCCAGACCTAGCTAAGATCTTCTATGAAGACGTGCTTATGGCTGCTTTCTTTTATGGGTACCCTTTGCTCGTAGAAAACAATAAGTACGGTATCGTAAGGTACTTTGAGTCAAGAGGTTACGATGGCTATCTAATGGATAGGCCCGAGCACCTTAAGGCTCCAAACTCTACCACTAAAGTTAGAACCAAGGGTATACCTTCTAACTCTCAGGATGTCATCCACGCTCATGCTCAGGCAATCGAAGCATACATACATAGCCATGTGGGTATCAACCCAGAGACGGATGAGTTCGGTAAGATGTATTTTGACAGAACGCTAGAGGATTGGATTGGGTACAAGATATCAGATCGGACAAAGTTTGACTTGACAATCAGTTCTGGTCTCGCTCTTTTGGCTGCTCAAAAGTTTAAGAAAGAAAAGAAGAAGACTAACTTCGACGAAAAGAAATTCTTTAGAAGGTACAAGGCAAAATCCTGGCACTCTTGAATTTACTATATTTGCATGGAAGTATAACTGCAGAGATACTATAGATGTACGATAACCAAGGAAAAAAGCGTAGCGGCTTTCCTGACCCCCTACTCCCTCGTGAGAAAAAGGAGGAGAAGGAATACGGGCTGAGATACGCTAAAGCTATCCAAGATCAGTGGGGTAAGATCGAGGAAAGCAACTCACTCTACAGAAAGAGACGTAGGGTATTTGACAGGAACCGAGCCTACGCTAACGGAACTCAGGATACGTCTATATATAAGCAACTTTTGAACAGCCTTGATCCGAGCAACTCGGATGGAAGCATGCTGAACTTGGACTTCACCCCAGTCCCTATCCTTCCTAAGTTCGTCAGAATTGTAGTCAACAAGATACTCTCTCGCGAGCCATATCCTAACCTTGAAGCTGTAGACCCTCTTTCTTCTGCAGAAAAAGACAGAGAAAGACGCAAGGTTGAGATGAAGGTTCAAAGTAAGCCAGGTCTGAAGCAGATCGAACAGATGCTCGGCAAAGACATGGGGACGAAGGATACTCCAGACACACTAGAGGAGGCAGAGATTTTTATTGACACTAACCTTAAGACTTCTGGAGAGGTTGCCGCTCAGGTTGCTACCAACATGACCCTTAAGTGGAATGATTTTGCTGACTCTGTTTATAGGCGCTGCGTCAACGACATAGCCACTCTTGGTATGTCTGTGATTAAAAGAAGCAACGATCCTTCTCAGGGGATTCGTACAGACTACGTCGATCCAGCAAACTTTATTCATAGCTACACAGAAGACCCCAACTTTGGGGATATCGTATACGCTGGGCACATAGAGCGAATCTCTATTCAGGAGCTTAAGCGCAGAGCTGGTGATCAGTTTACTGACGAAGATTACGAAAAGATCGCTGGTAAGGCTTCTAAGAAGTATGGCTACGATTCCTCAAAAATCACTCAAAGTTCTTACGATCAGTACTCAAACAAAAATGTTTACGGGTACGACGAGTTTATGGTTGATGTTCTCAGTTTTGAGTTCATCTCTGTAGACACGATGTACTTCGAGGACAAAGAGAATAAGTACGGGAATAAGAATCTTTACTACAAGGGCAGCTCATACAAGAAGCCAAAGAACTCTATTTTTGAGAGAGAAGTAAAGAAGGTTGAGAACGCTACGGTATATGGTGGTTGCTACATCATGGGATGTGATGACTACTTGTTTGATTACGGCATGAAGACTAATATGCCTAAAAACATCCACGATCTCTCGCGTGTGAACATGTCATACTCTGTTGTTGCTACTAATCTTCAGAATATGATGCCAAAGTCGTTGGTTGATAGCTGTGTTGGTTTTGCCGATCAGCTTCAACTGACGCACCTCAAAATCCAACAGGCCGTAGCCAAGGCTAAGCCAGATGGATTGATCATCGACATTGAAGGCCTGGAGAACGTTCAGGTAGGTAAGGGTGGTGAGCTTCAGCCGCTTGAACTTCACGATATCTACGAGCAGACAGGTGTCTTCTACTACAGAAGTAAAAACCCAGACGGAGGATTCCAGAATCCACCGATTAGAGAAATCGGAAATAGCATCAGGAATATCAACGAGTTGATTGGACTTTACAATCACTACCTGAGGCTGATAAGAGACACTACGGGTATTAACGAAGCTATGGATGCTAGCTCACCTAAGGGTGATGCTTTGGTCGGTGTTCGCGAACAAGCTATTGCTGCAGGCAACAACGCTATCTACGACATCACGAATGCCTCTATGGTTTTGTTCAAGAAGGTTTGCTCTGACATTGTCAAGTGCCTTCAGGTGATACACCCCGAGTCTGTCTTGTATCACATCTATGAAAATGCCATAGGGGAAGAGAACATGAAGGTTCTCTCTTCTTTCAAAAACCTTATGCTGTACAACTTCGGCGTCCAGGTAGTTAAGAATATGGAGGAGAGCGAGAAGATGCTTCTTGAGCAGAATATCCAGATGGCTTTGTCTCAGAAGGAGTTGGACCTTGAAGACGCCATTGCAATCAGAAACCTCAAGGACGTAAATCAAGCTGAAAGACTTCTCGTGGTTAGACGCAAGAAGCGTTTGCAATCCAATCAGCAGATGGCTCAGCAGAACTCTCAGATGCAGGCTCAGGCCCAAGCTCAAGCTGCGCAAGCCGCCTCACAGGGAAGGCAGCAAGAGATGCAGCTGGAGGCGCAGCTCAAGGCAGCAGAGATAAAGCTGAAGGCTGAGTATGAAGTTCATACAGCCACAGCGTTGCACCAGCTTAGAAGAGAGATCGAACTTATTAGAGCTCAGGCTACTCTCGGATTTAGAACTGAGGAGCAGGAGTTTAGAGAAAAGCTGGAGGTGCTTAAGGAGGATCGTAAAGACGATAGAATCAAGAAGCAAGCCGTCCAGCAGAGCAAGCTTATCTCTCAGCGTCAGGGCGCCAGGGGAGAACTCAAGGGGGCTCCTAAGGAAGGAGAGACCCCAGATATAGACAAAGCAATAGACAACATTCTAGGACAACAATAATTATGGCAGCAGTTAATCTAGATAGATCATCAAGACTTGACATCACCTGTAGAAAGGGTGATACGTTTAGCCTCACTATAGACTTCAACGAGACTCTCACCGATGACTATCCTGCCAATGAGTGGGAGATGGAGATCAGAGATTCTGATACTGGTACAGGAGGTCCAACTAACGGGACTACTACTTACGCAACTACCGCATCCAACTTTACTGTAGACGGGGAGGAGCTCAAGATTGACATTACCGCTGCTCACGCTGCGCTTTGGAGCTCAGGCACATACGTGTACGATCTTCAGACAAATGACGGCACCGCTGTTAGAACTTGGCTCCATGGTTTGTTCACCATAGTAGAAGATGTAACAATATAATGAGTTCCATAATCGTATCATCTACTCAGGCCAGTACTATATCAATCTCGGCCCCGCAGGTAAATACGATTAGTATTACTGCGCCAGCTCAGAGAGTCATTAACGGTACGATAAACCTTGGCTCCGCTGGAACCCCAGGTCAGGGTGTCGCTGCTGGAGGAACAACTGGTCAGTCGCTTGTAAAGGCGAGTGGAGCTAACTACGACACTACTTGGGCCGATAGGCTTGCTTCTGTTCAGGAAGACACTACTCCTCATCTTGGGGGTGACCTAGATGTTCAGACGCACAGCATAACGACTGACTCCGCCAATCAGAACATAAACATAGTAGCAAACGGCACTGGCTATATAAACCTAGATGGTGCTGTTAAGATTAAAAATCAAGCTACACCAAGCGTTATCGAGGGAGGACTGTACGCTGATACAAGCGGTAACATTTACTTTGGTGATGACACTGCATGGAAGAAAGTACTTCTTGAGGATGGATCTGTAGGTGCAGATCTGATAACTATTACAACTGCGGACGGAGATGTTGATGCTCAGGAGAAGATAAGAATCTCTGACGGGACCAACAGCGATGATGTTGTGATCGAAGCTGGGACTAATATGAGCATCTCTAGGAGCGGTGATACTATCACTCTTACTAATACGCTTTCAAATACTACGCTTACCCAGGAAGAAGTAGAGGATTATGCTGGTGGGCTAATAGACAGCACTAACTCTGGGGATCAGACGGGAATAACCGTCACATATCAGGATGCTACGAATGACGTAGACTTTGTTGTTGACGACCAAACTCTCCAAGCGTCAGATTCTGAGGGCGATCAAACCGTCGTTAGGTTGACGATGTCCCAGCCCACAGTTGACGACACGGTAGATATTACTGCTGGGGACAACATAGTGTTTACGGCAACAGCCTCTGATGTTTCGCTTACAGATGAGAGCGCAGACACGACATGCTTTCCTGTGTTCGGAACTTCTGCTACAGGCGATCAAACTCTTCATACTGACGCTAGCGGACTTACATACAACTCTTCTACTGAGACGCTTGAGGTGAAGAACCTCAAGGTGAATGATGCCTCTAACCCTTATACTTTGCCCTCTGCTGATGGTGATGACGGTCAGGTGCTCACTACGGCTGGTGATGGTACGGTTTCTTTTGCTTACCCCAAGACAGTAGGTGAGGATGTTAAGAACGTTGATACAGGGACGCTTACTAAGGGTACTCCTGTGCACGTAACTGGATCTACTGGCCAGCAAGCGAACGTTGTTGCAGCTGATGCTACAACGAATTACCCAGCTCACTTCGTTCTTGCTGAGGACATCACTGCAAACGGTTCTGGTAAGGGCGTTGTTATAGGATTTGTAAAAGATATATCAGTAACCGACGCTTCTAACTTTCCTGAAGGAGACACCCTTTACCTGTCAAGTACTGCTGGTGAGTTTACGACTACAAAGCCTACTGGATCTAATAAGATACAGAATATAGGTATCGTCATAAAATCTAACACAGGGAACAATACGATATCAGCCGTCATCATGGGGGCTGGAAGGGTTAATGATGTACCCAACCTCACTGATGGTAAGTTCTTTATTGGAAGCGCTACCAACACCGTAGAGTCTGCGTACACCATGCCTACAGCGGATGGTAGTGCGAATCAGATTCTTTCGACAGACGGCAGTGGTGCTGTAAGCTTCACTACTAACTCATCCACAGGTCTGAGTGATGTGTCTGACACTGCTGCAGATGCAGCTGGTGAGATCCTTATATGGGATAACACAAACAACGAGTTTGTTGCAAACTCAATTACTGGAGGTAGCAATATAACCGTAACCAATGGAGACGGTACTATCTCTGTGGCTTCTGATATCTCTAATACAACGGATCTTACTGATGTCGACAATAGTGCTGCAGACGCTGCTGGTGAAGTTCTTATATGGAACAACTCAACTACTAAGTTTGTTCCAAACACACTCACTGCGGGTACGGGTATCTCTATAACCAACGGAGATGGATCCATAACTATTGACAACACTGTTTCTAACACAAACACTAACATATCCAATGGAGACCTTACAGCAACGGGTAGCCATGTTTATGATATCAATGGTGAGACTCAGGAGATAGATGTAAATGGCGGGGTGTTTAAGATTGACGACTTGACTCATAGATACCTTCGCGCTGAGGGTGGAGATCTCGAACTTCAGGGTCTGCAATATCCCGCTTCTGACGGAACGTCAGGTCAGGCTCTAACAACTAATGGGGCTGGAGCTCTTTCGTTTAGCACATTTCCGAGTACAGATACAAATCTTGGCAACACAGATCAGACTCTTTCGGGTGCAAGAACCATTGATCTAGACGGGAACACCCTCACATTTGATGGGGTTGAGTCTGGTGTGGCTAGTATATCGAATACAGGTCAGGCTGAGTTTAGAAGAAGGCTCACTATAAAAGGCTATGGTGGTGGTTCAGGTTCGTTGCGTATAAATAATAGTGATGACTCGTACGGTGTAAATATCCAACCCCCCAATCTGTCAGATAACTACACACTCGTACTGCCGACAACGAATGGAGATGCAGACCAGGTGTTGACAACTAACGGCTTGGGTGTATTGTCCTGGGAAGATTCTGCTAGCACTGACACAAACCTTGGTAATACAGATCAAACTCTGTCTGCAGATAGGACTGTAGAAATGTCGTCTAATGACATAATCTTTGAGAGCTCGTCGACTGAAAAAGCTAGGATTGCTTCAACTGGAGTTTTCACGGGTACAAGAAGGGTGGTTGTAGAAGGCTTACCAAGTGGAGGCGGTGAGATTAAATTAGGAGATGGGGACAACAGTAGCTTTATCACTCTTACTGCACCGTCAGTATTATCATCAAATGTAGATCTCACGCTTCCAGATGCTGACGGAACAAGCGGACAGGTCCTTCAAACCGATGGGAGTGGTAATTTGTCTTTTGACGATGACAGGGCTTTCCCTAAGCCTTTTGCAGTTCTATCTGGAAGATTTCAGTTTGACGCTGATGATGACAACAGAACCATACTTTGTGGAAGTTCGTCCTTTGGCACGAACTATTACTTGTGGAATACAGAACTGTTTGACACCATCGACAATGGCACAATCGACACAACCACTCAGGGTATATCTGTCATAAATTCTGGATCATCACTCAAGATGCCCGAAGCGGCTAAAATCACCTGGGAAGTTCAGTGCAGATCAATCAACTCTAATACCTACGCAAAAGATTTTAGGGCTCAGATCTGGAGCGCTAGTTCTATTCCTTCAAGTGGAAGTCAGGTTGCCTGGACGCTTAGGGGTGACAAAGCTTTCACTTCTCTCTCCACCACGTCGGGATGGTTCACGATGAGGGTCAACACAACCTCAGAGATACCTGAAGGTCATTACGTATTGTTCTGTGTAGGTCTTGACGACGAGACTATTTCAACTACAACTTATTTAGGTTTACAATCAACTGTAATACTTACAAAATAATGGCGATCAATCATCTTCAAGAGCTAGAAAGCTCTGCGACAAATCAAGAAATTATTGACAAGATCAATGAGATAGTTCGAGCGATGAACCTTGATTTATGGGGCAGTTCTTCTTGATTATATTTGTATTATGGATGTAAAGAAGAAACTCAAAAGATTTGGACTCAAGGGCTTGAACAAGCCCAAGAGGACTCCTGACCATCCGAAAAAGTCTCACATGGTCGCCGTAAGAGACGGAGGTAAGATCAAGATTATCCGCTTCGGAGAGAAGGGGGCTAAGACTGCAGGCAAACCAAAGGCTGGTGAGTCAGACAAGATGAAAGCCAAGCGCAAGAGTTTCAAGGCGCGGCACAGAAAGAATATAGCCAAGGGAAAGACTAGTGCTGCTTACTGGGCAAACAAAGTAAAATGGTAAGATGAAGGCAGTCAAGTACAACAAAGGAGGAAAGCTGAAGATCAGCAAGAAGACTATGAATGTCCCGCCACCAGATGGATATCACTGGATGGAAGAGAGCGGCAGGTACTACCTCATGAAAGGAAAGTACAAGCCGCATCCTGGTGCTGTAAAGGAGGCTAAGTTTAAAATGGTAGACCATGGGTAAGTCAAGAGTAAACGAAGCAGGTAATTACACAAAGCCTGGTATGCGAAAGAGACTGTTCCAGCGCATCAAGGCTGGCAGTAAGGGCGGCAAGCCTGGGCAGTGGTCTGCTCGTAAAGCACAGCTTCTTGCTGCTAGATACAAGAAAGCAGGAGGGGGATACAAGAACTAATGGGATTAGCTAAGTCACAAAAGAGTCTTCGTAAGTGGACGGCACAGAAGTGGAGAACCTCTGACGGTAAACCGTCTAAGGGGAAGAAGCGCTACTTGCCTGATGCCGCATGGAAAGCATTGAGCGCCAGCGAGAAGGCTGCGACAAATAGAGCTAAGGCTGAAGGCAACAAGAAGGGTAAGCAGTTCGTTTCTCAGCCCGATAAGATCAAGAAGAAGGTCGCAAAGTACAGGAAGTAAATAAGTTATATATTTGCAAAAACAAGAACAATGGCATATCCAGGAAGTCAAAATGAATTCGGTCAACTAGGTTGTGTATTTCTGAAGGATGGTGCAAACGTAACTCCGCCTACTGGCAGAGCGTTTGTGGCTATTACCTTTTTGGAAGACACTACTGTAGATACTTCTGGTGGGTTGATTGCTGAAAACTCTGACATCTTCTTTAGTTCAGAAGCTGCGGCTCATTCTGAGAGTACTGCAACAGGTAAAGAAGGTACTGGTGGTAAACAAGTCGATGTCAACGACACCTTCCCTAAGGGGGTGACCATCTACGGAAGATGGACAGAAATCGACCTCACCTCGGGTTCAGCGATCGCCTACATCGGCGCATAATAAATAGAAACAAACAATTTAATTCATGGAAAATAACGAATCAACCCCGACACAGGAGGTCCAGAGCGAAAGTGCAGGATTCTCTTTTGTCTCAGAACAGGAAGTGGCACAAGCTCAGTCCGAGCCTCAACAGGAGTCTCAGCCAGAGCCACAGCCAGAACCACAACAAGAAACCTATGCTCAACCTGAGAGGTTTGACGAAGCCCCTCGGCAAGAGCAATCATACAATCAAGAGTACTCAGAAGATCAAATCAACGGTGCTGTCTTCTCGTTTCTTAGCGAAAGGCTTGGTAGAGAAGTAAACTCCTTTGACGATCTGACGTTTGCTCAGCAACAAGAACAGCGCGAGCTGGATGAACGTATCAGTGTGATCGCAGACTTTGTCGAAAAGACTGGTCGAGATCCGAGAGACTGGTTTGTGTATCAATCGCTTGATCCATCCGAAATGGATGACATGACGGCTATTCAGGTACAGATGACCTCGGACTATCCGAATCTCTCACAAGACGAAATCAATACGCTTCTTTCTAGCAAGTACAAAGTCGACAGCACTATCTATAGTGAGGAAGACGTTAAGCTGTCTGCGTTGCAAATGAAGATCGACGCAGAGAATGCGCGTAAGTCTATTGACGAATTGAGGACTGAGTATCAGGCCCCAGAACGCGGCTCTGAAGAAGAGATTCAATCTCCAATAGACGATCAGTGGATCGCAACCATGAAGAATAGTGTAAGCGACTTGCGCGGGATCGAGTTTGACCTGGGTAATGGAAACAGCTTCACGTTCGGATTGGAAAACGACTACAAGAATCGCCTAGCGGATAAAAACGCCCGACTTGATGAGTTCTTCGATCCTTATGTCGATAACTCTGGTTCGTGGGATTTCGATAGGCTAAACATGCACAGGGCCGTCGTTGACAACATTCAAAGCATCGTTAGATCTGCTTATAGGCAGGGTCAGAGCGATGGGCAACGAGGCATTGTAGACAGAGCGGCCAACGTCACTCCTGCAACACCAAATCAAGGAGGAGCACCCCCTCAGGCGGATGCTCTTTCTCAACAGTTGAGAGAAGCTTTGCTTGGGGATAACGGCATGAAATTTCTCTAACTAAAAAAAACTAAGAAACTATGGCTATTTCTTATACGAATAGCGGTGCTAGTAATGAGGCTCCATCGAAGCTCCTAACTACGCCAGAGAGATATGTATCTCTCAATGATTTGATTGGCGATTACGCCAAGCCCGACAACAGAGACTTGTTGGTTAAGACTTACGGTGACCAAGGTATTACTGGCTTCTTGCAGTTGACTGGTGCTGTGACTAACGCTGGTACTCAGGACGAAGTCCAGTACTGGGAAGAAGGTCGCTTGCATCCAAAAATTGAGGGCACTATCTCAGGCGCTACATTGACCATGGACGGCGCCGCAGACGATTCTATCGACCTGCGCTTGAACGACGTTCTTTTGACGCCTGAAAACGAGCGCCTCGTTGTTACTGCAATCACTGACACCGACAGCAACGGACTTGACGACTCTTACACTGTCAAGCGTCTCGACGGAGCAGGTAACGCTACAGGCACCTACACTGCAAAGACTCAGTTCGCATTGATCGGTAACATTTTTGCTCAAGGCACTGACCAGCCTGGTCGTTTCCGTGAGCCTGGCATCGAGAAGCGCGTCAACCCATTCATCATCACTAAGGAGACTTACTCTGTGAACGGATCTCAAGCCACTAACATTGGCTGGGTGAACGTCGGTAACGGCGACTACAGATGGTACGTCAAGGGTGAGATGGACACTCGTAAGCGCTTCATGAACCAGCGTGAAATGATGTTGCTCTACGGTCAGAAGGCTGCTGCTGACGGAACTGAATTGGCAGTACCAGTTGACGACTCTACATCTACAGCAAAGGTAGCTGGATCTGAAGGTTACTTCGAGGCTGTCGAGAATAGAGGCTTGGTTGCCACTGTTTCTGGTGGCGCTCAGGGTTCTTTCGCTGATATGTCTGACATCGACGATATGCTTGCTCAGGGTATCGCTACGCAGGTGACTGCTGGCTTGCCAGGACAGTTCGGTGCATTCAACAACGATTCTGATATGGCTGTAAAGCTCGGCTTTAAGTCATTCACTCGTGGCGGATACACTTTCCACAAGCACGACTGGAAGCTCTTGAACGATCCTATGTTGGGTGGTGTTGGTAACATTAAGGGAGCTATGGTTCCTTTGGCTAACGTTACTGACCCACGCACTGGTAACAAGGCTCCTGCTTTGGAGATGAACTACAAGGGTACCAACGGTTACGATAGAGATATGGAGCACTGGGTTCGCGGATCTATCTTGGGACACACCAACATGTCTAAGGACGTGGCGGAGTTCTACTACCGCTCTGAGTGCAACTTGATTACTCGCGCTGCTAACCAGCACGTACTCATCAAGTAATTAACCTGAAGTGATGAGAGGGGGCTTCGGCCCCTTCTCTTAGCTTCATAATCTTTTGAATTATGGCAAAAACAAATATCTTTCCACTTGTTCCTCAAGATCCAACAGAGACGTTGACTCTTGACATTGCTGACGACGCAACTGCAAAAACTCACGATGAGTACTCTATTGTTTCTGCGGAACTCTTGATTAACGCTGCAGGTGCGGACGCTCAGCCAACACACACAGTTCCCGTTGCTGCTGAGTTTGGTCAGATTGTTCACATCGACGTGACTAGCCTGAATAAGGATACTGACACAGCGGCTGGAATCGTGAAGCTCACCTATGGAGACTCCACGTTGACGTTTGACGCTGCGGGAGAAGAAGCTACTGTAATGTTTCTTGAGAACAGCGTAATGGATGTCGGAGCCTTGTTTAGCGGAACTGCAACAAGCTCTGGTGTGATTTCCTAATCTAAATCGGTAACTGAGGGGGAGGAAACGGCCTTCCTCTCTTTTATCTCTCTTGAAAATTTTTAATTAACATCTAATGGAAAATCAAAATAAGAAGCCTGGCGCTAGGCGCGGGCGTAAACCTGCTGCACCTGCAGTAGAACAAGTGTCAACGGAGAAGACAGCACCAACAGCTGTCAAGCCCTCGAAGACAAAAGTCAAGCGTAAAGAGGTTCAGTACGAAGCTCGTGAGTTTAAAGCCCTGCAGAGTTCAGGCACGTTTCTTCTCATGCAGAGCGGAGTCACCGTGTATGACGAAGAACAAGACAAGATCAGAGAGATCAGATACTGCGAGAGAGAAAACTCTATCTACAAGGATGAGCAATCTCAAAACTCAGTTAAGACTCCAGTTATCTTTAGAATGGGTAGATTGTTTGTGCCTAAGAGCAGGCCTAACTTAATGAAGTTTCTAACGATTCACCCTTCAAATAAAGCAAACGGGGGCAGTCTTTTCGAGTTGATCGACGTACAGAAGAAAAGAGAAGTTTCTCTCGACGAGGAGTTTTTGGTTAATGATGCGATTACTCTTTTGAGAACGAAGGAGTTGGACGACTTGTTTTCTGTAGCTGTAGCTTACGGAGTAGACATCGACAGGCCTGTGGCTGAAATCAAGCATGACCTTCTGATAAAGGCAAAGAAAGATCCAAAGGGATTTATTGAGTCTTTCGATAATCCTACGGTAGCCATGAAGAGTAAGATCAGAACGGCCAGCAAGTACAACATTATTAAGCTGTCTTCGGATGGCGTGCGTTGGTTTGATACAAATCAACTAATCATCTCCGTACCAGCAGGTAAAGATCCGACGGATGTGTTCGTTAGATACTGCCTAACAGAAGCG